>Ga0207873_1000012_pt1 | contig 156449 bp, 124 predicted proteins | sample BGWIniCompost_FD_187373 | JGI IMG/M metagenome (GOLD analysis project Ga0207873, IMG submission 187373) | Cellulose adapted compost microbial communities from Newby Island Compost Facility, Milpitas, CA, USA - BGW Initial Compost (SPAdes)... ... | reverse complement strand
CTTTCCGCACGACTTGCATGTGTTAGGCACGCCGCCAGCGTTCGTCCTGAGCCAGGATCAAACTCTCCAATGAAAACCCAAACACTGGAGAACCCAGCTATCAATCAATTAACAGGGAGCCACTAAACGTAGCGCCCTAGCTGTACGCACAAGCTAGCGCAGCTGGCATACTGCAAAAGCACCCTGTTGAGTTCTCAAGAAACACGCACACATGATCTGGCCGCTAAGCCAGGCTCAAGGTGCCTGAGCTCTACTTTAGCTCGAAGGGGATTCCCGGTTAGCTTCGCCTGGCTGGTCCTCTGCGCGTCCGTCGCTCCCGCGACTCGCTGCTCTCAGGACCACCGGCACCACCCGGTTCCTCCACTGTACCTCGCCGATCTCACTCGGCCAAATCAGGGAGGTTTCCGCGAGCCGGCCGTCCGTTTCGCCGGTTTTGATCCTTATCTTCCGGATCCTTCCCGGCGTCTCAGTTTCGTCCGGTGCCCCGCGGGCACGAACAAAGTTACGCGCCAGAGTTCGGGACGTCAAATCCAAACCACGTGGCTCCCATCACAACCCACTCCGACAGCAAGCAGACACTCAGCGTTATTGGTTTCGCCGACCGTCTTCACACCCAATCGCGCCGTTAAATATCGATCTCGGCGGATCCTTCACGCGGCGCTGTGCCGCTTTGGGCAGGATTCCCACACGCTTTATCGCCCGCCGTTTTCCGATAAAACCCACGTACGCGCGGACCCTGGCGTGCCACCACGCCAACCCCGTAGACCGGGTGCGCCTTCCCCAGGATGTGCCTTCCCCGCGCCACTCACGGCGCCGTCGCGGCCGTCCCGTCACCGCCAGACCGTCCAACGGTGACGGGACGAAGGCCTCACCGCTCCAGCACGACTCCCGCGACCGTCCGCTTGCCGCGCCGCAGCACCAGGAACTGACCGTGCAGCAACGACTCCTCCGACGGCACCGCATCGGCGTCAGTGACCCGCACGTTGTTCAGGTAGGCGCCTCCCTCGGCCACCGTGCGCCGCGCCTCGGAGAGGCTGGACACCAGTCCGGCCTCACGCAGCAACGTGGCGATGTTGGGCAGCGCCCCGCGTACCGTCGTCAACCCCGCCTCGGTCAAGGCGGCTCGCAAGGTGCCTGCGTCAAGCTCGGCCAGCTCCCCGCGCCCGAACAGCGCCTGACTGGCCGCGATCACCCGCTGTGTCTCCTCGGCGCCGTGGACCAGAGTCGTCAGCTCAGCGGCCAAAGCGCGCTGGGCCGCCCGCGCCGCCGGCCGCTCGACGGTCTCCTTCTCCAGCGCCTCGATCTCCTCATGGTCACGGAAGCTGTAGTACTTCAGGTAGGTGACCACGTCCCGGTCATCGGTGTTGAACCAGAACTGGTAGAAGGCGTACGGACTGGTCAGCTCGGCATCCAGCCACACCGCGCCGCCTTCGGTCTTGCCGAACTTGGTGCCGTCCGCCTTGGTGACCAGGGGGGTGGTGAAGGCGTGCACGGACCCGCCCCCACGGCGGCGGATGTAGTCCACGCCCGCGGTGATGTTGCCCCACTGGTCGGAGCCCCCGAACTGGAGCGTGCACCCGTAGCGGCGGTGCAGCTCGTAGAAGTCATTGGCCTGCAGCAGCTGGTAGCTGAACTCGGTGAAGCTGATGCCGCTGTCCAACCTGGCCCGGACCACTTCCCGGGCCAACATCCGGTTCACCGGGAAGTGCTTGCCGACATCCCGCAGGAAGTCCACCACCGACATCTGCCCGGTCCAGTCCAGGTTGTTGACCGGGACGGCGGCGTTGTCTCCTTCGTAGGAGACGAACGGCGCGAGCTGGCGTCTGATGCGTTCCACCCAGCCGGCGACCACCTCCGGTGGGTTGAGGGTACGCTCTCCGCTCTCCTTAGGGTCACCGATCTGACCGGTGGCGCCCCCCACCAGCAGCAGCGGACGGTGTCCGGCCAACTGAAGGCGGCGGGCGGTGAGGATCTGCACGAGGTGACCGACGTGCAGACTTTGCGCGGTCGGATCGAACCCCACGTAGAACGTCACCGGTCCTGACGCCAGATGTTCGGCCAGGGCCTGCGGATCGGTGGAGTCGTGGATCAGACCGCGCCACCTCAGGTCGTCCAGAATGTTCACGGCTGGCATTCTCCCCTACCCCCGTGCCTGGCCCGCGCCTCCCTGAGCCGCCGTCCGCGGGTGCGGGCTGCGGGATCGGGGTGGATCACCGGCGTCGACGGCGGGGGATATGCGGGCGGTACGCGCTCACCGTCGGGTCCCCTGTGATCCAGAAACGCCAGAGTAGGTCGTGGGCGGCGGTCACGCCGACACGTGGCCCGGCGGAAATCTGCTCTGCGGCCACCGGGCTGGTCGGTGGGGTGAGCGTGACCGGTCCGGTGCCGTCGACCACGCAGGTGCCGTTGGCGCTGCCGTCCACGCCCAACGCCGTGGCGAGTTTCGCCGGTCCGCGGGCCAGGTCGGCATCGTTCCGCGCGGTGGGGCGCCGCCGCCGCGCCAGCTCGATGCCCTCGACCACGTCGCCGGCGCGCAGCAGAACGGCCGCCGCCTCCCCCGCCGGTCCGCACACGATGTTCAGGCACCAGTGCGTTCCGTAGATGAAGTAGACGTACAGGTAGCCGGCCGGCCCAAACATGACCGCGTTGCGACGGGTCTGGCCCCGGTACGCGTGGCTGGCCGGGTCGACGCCGGGACCGCTGTACGCCTCGACCTCGGTGAGGCGGATGCGTACCCCGTTGGCGGCGATGTGCCAACCCAGGAGGGCACGGGCGGTCGCGCTGACCTCGGAGGCGGGCGTGTTCAGCCAGGAGTAGGTCATCATCGAGGACCACCCTAAGCTGCTCGGCGTGGCGGACGGGTCGCCGCGGCGCGGGGCGGGCCCGTGGCGCCGCGGTCAGCGCGTCAGCGCGGCACCACCGTGGTGTCGGCCCAGGCGCGCCGGGCAGCGAGTGCGGAACGCACCTGCTCCAGCTGTGCCGCCACCGCCGTCGGGCCGGTGGAGCCGGGGGTGGTACGCGCGCGCAGCGCCCCCTGGACCGACAGCACCTGGCGTACCTCGGGACGCAGGTGCGGGCTCACCTCGGTCAGCTCCTCGTCGGTGAGCTCGTGCAGTTCCCGCTCCGTGGCGACGCAGCGGCTGACCAGTTTCCCAGTGATCTCGTGCGCCTCACGGAACGGCACCCCTTGGCGGACCAGCCAGTCGGCGACCTCGGTGGCGAGGGTGAAGCCTTGAGGGGCGGCCGCGGCGAGCCTGTCGACACGGACCGTCATGGTGTCGATCAGCCCGGTGAAGGCCGGCAGCACCAGGTCGAGGGTGTCGATCGCGTCGAAGACCGGCTCCTTGTCCTCCTGCAGGTCACGGTCGTAGGCCAACGGCAGCCCTTTGAGCATGGTGAGGACGCCGGTGAGGTGGCCGACGAGGCGGCCGCTCTTACCCCGCGCCAGTTCCCCCACGTCGGGGTTCTTCTTCTGGGGCATGATCGACGAGCCGGTGGCGTACGCGTCGTCGAGGTCGATCCAGCCGAACTCCTGGCTGGTCCACAGCACGATCTCCTCACCGAGCCGTGACAGGTGCACCCCCAGCAGCGCGGCGATGAAGAGGAACTCGGCGACGAAATCCCGGTCGGACACGGCGTCGATGGAGTTGGCGGCCGGAGCGGTGAACCCCAGCTCCTGGGCGACCGCGGCGGGGTCCAGCGGGAGGGAGGAGCCGGCGAGCGCCCCCGCCCCCAGGGGGCACACCGCGGTCCGGGTGTCCCAGTCGGCGAGCCGGTCCAGGTCCCGCAGGAACGCCTGAACGTGCGCCAGCAGGTGGTGTCCGAAGCTGACGGGTTGGGCGTGTTGCAGGTGGGTCATGCCGGGAGCCGGGGTGTCCACGTGGGCGGCGGCCTGACCGGTGAGGGCCTGGCACAGGTCCACGATCTGACCGGCCAGCGTGCGGGCGTGGTCCCGCAGGTACAGCCGCAGGTCGGTGGCGACTTGATCGTTGCGGCTGCGGCCAGCGCGGAGTTTGCCGCCCAGCGGGCCGAGACGCTCCAGCAGTCCGCGTTCCAAGGCGGTGTGGACGTCTTCGTCGTCCGGGGTCGGGGTGAACTCGCCGGAGGCGCAGGCGGCTTCCAGGTCGTCCAGCGCGGCGAGCATCCGCTGCAGCTCGTCCTCGTTCAGGAGGCCGGCGCGCGCCAGGACACGGGCGTGGGCGCGGGAGGCAGCCAGGTCGTAGGGGGCCAACCGCCAGTCGAAGTGGACGCTCAGCGACAGGCGTGCCATGGCCTCGGCGGGTCCGGCGCTGAAGCGTCCTCCCCACAGTCGCGTGGCGGTGCTCTGATCAGTCACGGTCGCGGTTTCTTCCTTGAAGTCGCTTGACGTCTCGCGTGACGTCGCAGTCGCTTGACGTCGACGGTCATGGCTGGTCGGCCGGTTCCCGAAGGTCCGCGCCGACCATTCATGATCGCGTACGCGGATTGGGTGGGTGGATCGAGCCGGTGACGGCGGGCCACCGGCCGCCGGGAGGGGGTCAGGCCCGGCCCTCCATGCGGCGGTCCCGCATCGCGGCGAGCTTGCTGGGCAGGCCCCACAGCTCCACGAAGCCCCGGGCCAGCGACTGGTCGAAGGCGTCGCCGGTGTCGTAGGTGGCCAGCGCGAAGTCGTACAGGGAGGCCTCCGAACGCCGTCCGGTGACGACCGCGCGTCCGCTTTGCAGCACCAGCCGGATGTCGCCGCTGACGTACCGCTGGGTGGATTCGATGAAGGCGTCCAGGGCCTGCTTCAGCGGGGAGAACCACAGCCCGTCGTAGACCAACTCGCCCCACCGCTGGTCCACGAGCCGCTTAAACCGGGCGGTCTCCCGTTCCACGGTGACGCCCTCCAGCTCCTGGTGGGCGGTGATCAGGGCGATGGCGGCGGGCGCCTCGTAGACCTCGCGGCTCTTGATCCCCACCAACCGGTCCTCGACCATGTCCAGGCGTCCGACGCCGGCCGCGCCGGCGCGCCGGTTCAGCTCGATGATGGCCTGGTAGGGCGTGACGGGCTTGCCGTCGATCGCCACCGGTACGCCCTGCTCGAAGGTGATGATCACCTCGTCGGGTTCGGTGGCCTTCGCCGGGTCGGAGGTGTAGCTGTAGATGTCCTCGATCGGCGCGTTCCAGATGTCCTCCAGAAATCCGGTCTCCACGGCCCGACCCCACAGGTTCTGGTCGATGGAGTACGGGGAGGACTTGGTCACGTCGATGGGCAGGCCCTTCTCCTCGGCGTAGGCGATGGCCTTGTCCCGGGTCCAGGCGTAGTCCCTCACCGGCGCGATGACCTTCAGGTGGGGGGCCAGGGCGGCCAGGCCGACCTCGAAGCGCACCTGGTCGTTGCCTTTGCCGGTGCAGCCGTGCGCGACGTGGGTGGCGTTGTACCGGTTGGCCACCTCCACCAGGTGCTTGACGATCAGCGGCCGGCTCAGGGAGCTGACCAGCGGGTAGCGGTCCATGTACAGCGCGTTGGCGCGCAGCGCGGGGACACAGAAGTCGGAGGCGAACTCTTCACGGGCGTCGACGACGACCGCCTCGACGGCGCCGCACGCCAGAGCCCGCTTGCGGATCTCCTCCAGATCCTCACCTCCCTGGCCGACATCCACCGCGACCGCGATCACCTCGGCGCCGGTCTGTTCGGCGATCTGTCCGATCGCCACGGAGGTGTCCAGCCCGCCGGAGTATGCGAGCACGACCCGGTCAGTCACGTCTGTCTCCTTGGATTGTTGTCAGCGTTATTCGATGCAGAGCGTTATGGCGTTATTCGATGGAGAACCTGATTCCGGATGAAGCCTGACGGTCCAGTCCGATCGGTACCGACCGATCACCGAGGGTCAGATCGTCGGGGCTGGTCGGCCGTGTCGGTGTGGTCGGCCGACGGCGCCTCCCCTCCGGCCCAGGCCAGCAACTTCGCGGCCAGTCGGGCGCCCCCGTCGGGGTCGCGGGCGACCACCAGGATGGTGTCGTCACCGGCGATGGTGCCGACCACTTCGGCGAGCCCAGAGCGGTCCAGGGCGCTGGCGAGGAACTGGGCGGCGCCGGGTGGGGTGCGGAGCACCGCCAGGTTGCCTGAGGAGTCGGCGCTGGTGAGCAGCTCGCGCAGCAGTCGGATCAGGCGAGAGGGCGCCTGTTCGTCATGACGCAGGGGTGGGTTGCCGTCCTCGGGGATCACATACACCCCGGGCCCCGCGTTGGTGCGGACCTTCACCGCCCCGAGCTCTTCAAGGTCCCGGGACAGGGTCGCCTGGGTAACCGTGACGCCGTCGTTGGCCAGCAGCTCCACCAGCTCCGTCTGGGATCGGATCGGGTGGCGACGGATCAGGTCAGCGATCCGGGCGTGCCGGGCGGCTTTGGTGATCGGACCGCTCATTAGCTTTCCTTTCCTGCCTTTCCTGCCGGGTCCAGTCCTGCCTGGTCCAGCAGCCAGGTAAGCAGGGCCTTCTGGGCGGGGAGTCGGTTGGCGGCCTGGTCGAAGACCGCACTGGCGGGGCCGTCCATCACCTCGTCGGTGATCTCCTCGCCGCGGTGGGCGGGCAGGCAGTGCAGCACGATCGCGTCCGGCGCGGCACCGGCGAGGAGGCCCGCGTTGACCTGGTACGGCCAGAACGGCCCCTGACGGTCCCGGCCGTCCCCCTCCTGCCCCATGGAGGTCCAGGTGTCGGTGGCGATCACCTCGGCGCCCGCGACGGCTTCCTTAGGGTCACGGATCAGTTCGATCGAGCCGCCGGTCTGCGCCGCGATCTCGGTGGCCCGTTGCACCACCGCAGGGTCGGGGTCATAGCCGGACGGGCTCGACAGGCGTACCTGCAGGCCCGCGGTGGCGCCGGCCAGCAGGTAGGAGTGGGCCATGTTGTTGGCGGCGTCTCCGAGGTAGGTGAGCCGCACCCCCGCCAACCGTCCCAGTCGTTGCCGGATGGTGAGCAGGTCGGCCAGCAGCTGACAGGGGTGGAAGCCGTCGGTGAGCGCGTTGATCACCGGCACGGTGGCGCCCGCCGCCAGTTCGGCGATCCGGTCGTCGGCGAAGGTGCGGATCGCGATCGCCGACACGTAACTGGACAGCACCCGGGCCGCGTCCCGCAGCGTCTCCCCCCGCCCGAAGTGGGTGCTGCGGGAGTCGATGATCAGCGGCTGGCCGCCCAGCTGGGCAATGCCGACTTCGAAGGAGACCCGGGTCCGCAAGGACGGCTTGTCGAAGATGACGGCGACCGCGCGAGGGCCCGCCAAAGGCCGGTACCTGAAGGGGTCGGCCACCATGGCCTCGGCCAAGTCGAGGATCTGCGCCTGCTCGGCTGGGCTCAGATCGTCGTCCCGCAAAAAGTGGCGGATCACGCGGTTCCTCCTTCGGCGACGGCCTTCAGGGCCAGGGGCAGAGCGGACAGGAACACCTCGGCCTGGTCATGGCTGAGGTTCAAGGGGGGCGCCAGCCGGATCACGTTGGGCTGGACGCTGTTGACCAGGATGCCGGCGGCGCGCAGGGTGGCCTCGACCTGGGCGGCGACCGGCTCGGTGAGCACGATGCCCAGCAGCAGGCCGGCGCCGCGGACCTCGCGTACCAGAGGGAGCCCTTCGATTCCGACGCGCAGGCGTTCTCCCAGACGTTTGACGTGATCAAGGAGCCCGTCGGTGGCGATCGTGTCCAGGACCGCCAGCGCCGCGGCACAGCAGACCGGGTTCCCACCGAAGGTACTGGCGTGCATCCCGGGCCCGAGCAGACCGGCCGCCTCCCCGAAGGCCACGCAGGCCCCCAACGGCAGACCTCCTCCCAGCCCTTTGGCCAGGGTGATCACGTCCGGCTCCACACCGTCGGCCTGGTGGGCGTACCAGTAACCGGTCCGGCCGATGCCGGTCTGCACCTCGTCCAGGACCAGCAGCGCCCCGTGCCGGGCGGTGATCTCCCGGGCGGCGGCCAGGTATCCGGCGGGGGGTACCACCACCCCGTTCTCGCCTTGGATCGGCTCCAGGATCACCATCGCGGTGGCGTCGGTGACCGCGGCCTGGAGCGCGTCGACGTCCCCGTACGGCACATGCGTGACCTCACCGGGCAGCGGCTGGAACGGCGCGGCTTTGGCCGGTTGGCCGGTGAGGGCCAGCGCCCCCATGGTCCGACCGTGGAAACCCCCCTCGGCCGCCACGATGTGGGTACGCCCGGTGCGCCGGGACAGTTTGAACGCCGCCTCGTTGGCTTCCGCGCCGGAGTTCGCGAAGAAGACCGCCCCGTCCCGGCCCGCCAGCGCCAAGAGGCGTTCGGCGAGCGCGACCGCTGGTGGGTTGGCGAACAGGTTGGAGACGTGACCGAGGGTAGCGATCTGGCGGCTGACCGCCTCGACCACGGCCGGGTGGGCGTGGCCGAGCGCGTTGACCGCGATCCCGGCGTACATGTCCAGGTACTGCCGGCCGTCCTCGTCGATCAGGGTGGCGCCCTCACCCCGGACCGCCGCCACAGCGGGGGTGGGGTAGGTGTGCATTACCGCGTTGTTCCAGCGGTCCAACAGTCCGGTCACGGGGTATCACCTTCCGCGGTGTGGGCGGTCACGGTCGGGTCCTCCGCGCGAGCGTCGTCGCCCGTCGCCGCGTCGGGGACGATCATGGTTCCGAACCCTTCGGGGGTGAAGATCTCCAGCAGCAGGGAGTGCGGCACTCGGCCGTCGATGACGTGGGCGGCGCGGACCCCGCCCTCCACCGCCCGCAGGCAGGCCTCCATCTTGGGGATCATGCCGGCGGACAGGGTGGGCATCAGGTCGGCCAGCTCCCGCGTCGTCAGCCGGGAGATCAGGCTGGTGGGGTCGGGCCAGTTGGCGTACAGGCCCTCCACGTCGGTGAGGATCACCAGCCGGTGAGCGCCGAGCGCGACGGCCAGAGCCGCGGCGGCGGTGTCGGCGTTGAGGTTGTGCGGGGTGCCCTGGGCATCGGGGGCGATGGTGGAGATGACGGGGATACGGCCGGCCTCGATCAGGTCGGTGACCGCGGAGATGTTCACGTGTTCGACGTCGCCGACCAGCCCGACATCGACCGGCTCGCCGTTAACGTAGGCCGGGCGCCGGACTGCGGTGAACAGGTGGGCGTCCTCACCGGACATCCCAACCGCGAACGGGCCATGCTCGTTGATCAACCCCACCAGGTCTCGTCCGACCTGGCCCAGCAGGACCATCCGGACGACCTCCATCGCCTCGGGGGTAGTGACCCGCAAGCCGCCTTTGAACTCGGTGGCGATCCCCAACCGGGACAGCATCTCGGTGATCTGGGGACCCCCGCCGTGCACCACGACCGGTTTGATCCCGGCGTACCGCAGAAAAGCCATGTCGGCGGCGAAGGCCCGCTTCAGCTCCGTGGAGGTCATGGCGTTACCGCCGTATTTGATCACGATGATCTTGCCGTGGAACTCCGCCAGCCACGGCAGCGCCTCGATCAGGGTGGCAGCCTTGCGCATCGCCGTCGCCACATCTCGGGTGGCGGTGGTCGGGGTGTCGGAGGTTGTCATCCAGCCTCCAGGGAGGGTGACGCCGTTCGGGGGTGACAGGGTCGTCTGGGCCGGTCCCGGTGGGGTGTCCGGACCATTCGGTTCGGTCGGGCGGGGTGTCATGTGGAGTACGCCGAGTTCTCGTGCACGTACGCCTCGGTCAGGTCGCTGGTCCAGACCGTGGCCTGCTCATCGCCGGCGTGTAGGTCCACGATCACGGTGACCGCTCGCCCGTTGAACACCACCTTCTCGCGCGGTTCGTCGGGCTGACCGGCGTGGCAGATCCGGACCCCGTTGAAGATCACGTCGATGGCGTGTGGGTCGAACGCCGCCTTCGTGGTGCCCACCGCCGCCAGGATCCGACCCCAGTTGGGGTCCTCGCCATAGACCGCGCATTTGAACAGGGCGCTGCGCGCGATCGCCCGCCCCACCTCCAGCGCGTCGGCCTCGCTGGCCGCGCCCCGCACGGTGATGGTGATGTCGTGCGCCGAGCCTTCGGCGTCGGCCAGCAGCTGCATCGCCAGGTCGTGGCACAGCTGGGTCAGGGCGGTGGTGAACTCCTCGGCCGACGGGGTGACACCGCTGGCGCCGGAGGCCATCAGTAGCACGGTGTCGTTGGTGGATTGGCACCCGTCAGTGTCCAGCCGGTCGAAGGTGCGGGACACGGCGGTGCGTAACGCCGCGTCGCAGGTGGCCGCGTCCACGTCGGCGTCGGTGGTGAGCACCACCAGCATCGTCGCCAACGCCGGGGCCAGCATGCCGGCCCCTTTGGCTATCCCGCCCAGGGACCAGCCCTGCCCGGTCACCGCCGCCTGCTTGGGGCGCGTGTCGGTGGTCATGATCGCCAGGGCCGCGTCGGGCCCACCTTCGGTGGACAGCTCCGCGACAGCGGCGTCGACACCGGCCAGGACCAGATCCCGGGGGAGCTGCACCCCGATCAGGCCGGTGGAGCACACCACGACGTCAGAGGCGGAGATCCCCAAACGGCTGGCCACCCGCTCAGCGGTGGCGTGGGTGGTTTGGAAGCCTTCGGGACCGGTGTAGCAGTTAGCGCCGCCGGAGTTGAGGACCACGGCCCGTACGTGACCGTCGGCGGTCACCTGCTCACTCCACAGGACGGGATTGGCCTTGCACCGGTTGGAGGTGTAGACCGCGGCCGCCGCCGCGCTGGGGCCGTCGTTGACCACGAGCGCCAAATCGCGGGCGCCGCTGGCCTTCAGGCCCGCCGCGACTCCAGCGGCCCGGAAACCGGTGGGGGTGGTGACGGTCATCACGCCTCCCGTGTATGAGGGATGGGTTTGCAGGGGATGCTCACGGCGCCACCCCGTTCACCGGCAGGCCGGTGGTCTCCGGAAAGCCCAGCATGAGATTGGCGCACTGCACCGCTTGACCGGCGGCGCCTTTGCCGAGGTTGTCCAAGGCGCTGACCACCACCAGCCGACCGGATTCGACGTCGACCGTGGCCTGCAGATGGCAGGAGTTACTCCCCAACGTGGCGGCGGTGTGCGGCCAGGTGCCCTCCGGGAGGACGTGGACGAAGGGCTCGGCGGCGTAGGCCTCCTGCAGCGCGTCGCGTACCTGTGCCGCGGTCACGCTACGGAAGGGACGAGCCGTGACGGTGGCCAGGATGCCTCGGGGAAGCGGCGCCAGCACCGGGGTCAGCGACACTCCCCGCGCACCGGTCGCCTGCATGATCTCGGGGACGTGTCGGTGAGAGCCGACGCTGTAGGCGGAGAGATCCCCCATCACCTCACTGCTGTGCAGATGCGGTTTGAGCGCCCGGCCGGCCCCGGAGGTGCCGGTGACGCTGACGATCGCCACATCGTCGGCCGAGGCGAGCTCCGCCTCGATCAGGGGCGCCAACGCCAGGATCGACGCGACCGCGTGGCAGCCGGTGGCGGCGACCCGGGTGGCGTCCGCGATGAGCTCACGCTGACCGGACAACTCTGGAAGGCCGTAGACCCAGCTGCCGGCGTACGGGGTGTCGTAGTAGCGCTGCCAGGCGTCCGGGCTGGCCAGCCGGTGGTCGGCGCCCAGGTCGACCACCTTGACCTGGGGGGCGATCTGGCTCAGCTGGGCGGCGAACGGGCCGGACTGCCCGTGAGGCAACGCCAGGAACACCAAGTCGGCGTCGGCGACCTGGGCCGGCTCTGTGGCGACGAAGGTGCGGTCGGCGAGCCCAGCCAGGTGCGGGTGAACCTCGGTGACGCGCTGCCCGGCGCTGCGCTGGCCGGTCACCGGCCCGATCTGAAGCTCCGGATGCGCGTCCAACAGACGCAGCAGCTCTCCGCCTACGTATCCGCTGCCTCCGACGACGGCCACCGTCGCACCCATACCTCACCTCCGCATGAGTATGCGGATCACTGTATCACCATTCGTTTCGGCGGCGATATCGTGATTCGGCGCGCCAGGCCGGGGCGGCTGGCCGCGCCTATTGAGGGCACGACAGGTCACTGACTCATCGACCCATTCCTTGAAAATTCAGAGAAAATTCCGACGCCGCCGCATCGCTCTTGCCGGCCCGGACCGCTACCCCTGCAACGCGCGTACCAGCTGAGTGCGGTTGCGGACCCCCAGCCGGCGGTACAGCCGGGTGAGATTGGCCTCCACCGCCTTGACCGATAGAAACAGCGTGGCGGCGATCTCCCGGTTGGTCGCGCCGGCCCGCACCAGATCCACGATGCGCTGCTCGGTCTCGGTCATCGCCTGTCCGCGGGCTCCCCCGTCCAGGCGGGCCAGCTCCGCCCGGGTCCACTCCACCCAGGGCGCCGCGCCCGCCGCGGTGAACCGCCGTAGCGCCTCCTGCAGCGCGTGACGGGCCGCGCTACGCCGGTGGGCGCGTCGCTCCAGCATCCCCAAGGTCAGGTAGCAGCGGGCCAGGTCCAAGGGGTAGGGATGATCGGTTTCCTTCTCGATCGCGGCGCGTAGCTCATCGCTCGCCTGCCGGGAATCGACGGTGGCGGCCCGCAGCAGCGCCTCAGCGCGCCGCAGTCCGAGCAGGACCACATGACGCCCGCGTCTTTCGGCCCGAGAGCGGACCTCGGTGAGCACCTCGGCGGCTTCCTGATGGGCGCCCACCCCGACCAAAGCCTCGATGAAATCGGAGTACCAGGGCGCGATGGCGGGATCGTTACGCCGATAGCGGGACTCCACCCGCCAGGCGTGCCGTAGCGTCTCAACGGCGTCCGCCCGCTCCCCAGCCAGCAGGTGCGCCTGTCCCCGCAGCGCCAAGGCCAAAATCAACCAGTCGTCATCACCGGCCGCCTGGCAGGCCGCCACGGCCTGCTCGGCCAGTCGACCCGCCTCGGCCACGGTCCCCCCGGCCAGTTCCGCGGTCGCCGCGGCGACGAATCCAGGCCCTGGGGTGACCCCCATATCGGAGAACAGTTGCGCGCACCGCCGTCCGGCCCGCAACGCCCGCCCTAACCGGCCCGCCCGGGTGTTGACGGATGACACCGATATCAGCACCATCGCCAGGTCACGGAGCGTGCCTTCCCGCTCAACCTCGTCGGCCAGTCGTTCGATCAGCCGGACCGCCTGAGACACATTCCCCATGAACAGCTGGGTCATCGCCCACAACTGGCGGGTGTTGATCACCGCAGAGCTCAACGGCAGGGTCTGCGCCAGACGCCACGCCCGCTCATGTAGCCGATCGGCGTTGGGGTCCCCCAGGTTGCCCTCCACACAGCCGCGCCAGGTGAGCACCTCCACCAGGCGCTCCACGTCGCCGCTGTACTCGGCCAACCCCTCGGCGATCATCAGTTCGTTGACCGCCTGGTTCTCCTGGCCGTCGTAGAGCGCCTTCACCGCGCGGTACAGCCGCACCCCAGCCTCTAGGCGGGGATACCCGACGGCGTCGGCGAACGCCGCCGCCAGGATCGGCCCCACCTCCGACTGATCCTGCCCGGCCATCTCCACCAGTAACAGTCGGGCATGGACCCGGGTGTCCCGGTTGGCGCCGGCGTCCGGGGCCAGCGCCGCTTGGGCGGACTCGCGCGCTTGATCCAGCAGCCCCGCCGCTAAGGCATGCCGGGCCGCGGTCAGCATTCGGGCCGCGGCGGTGGCACGGTCTGCCGCCGTGGTGCGCTCCGCCGCCAATCTCGCCAGCTCTGCGGCGACCGCCGGCGCTCCCCGATTCCGGGCCATCCGCGCGGCCTCCTCGAGGGTGTGGGCCAGCTCGGTGTCCGGCCACGGCGTCCCTAAAGCCAGGTGCCAGGCTCGGTCGATGGGATCGTCGCTGAGATCGGCCAGGGTCCGGTGGGCCGCCTGGCGGGCGGCGCTATCCGCATCGGCGTACACCAGCTCCGACAGCAACGGATGGGTGAAGGTGAGATGGCCGGTCGAGTCAAGTTCGAGGATGCCGGCGCGCTCCGCGATGGCCAACTGTTCGGCGCTCAGCAGTTTGCCGGTCGGGCGGGCCGCGACGGCCACCAGCAGCAGCGCCTCACGGACCGAGGGCGGCAAGGTCGCTAATCGCTGGGACAGTAGGACCCGCAGCCGGTCGGGTACCGGCAGCGGGTCGGTCGGTCTGATGGGACGGCCCACCCGTTCCAGGGCACGCGCCAGCTCCAAGGCGTAGAACGGGTTGCCGCCGCTGGCCTTGTAGATCCGGGAGATGGTGCTGCGGGGATAGCCGGTGCCGATGTGGGTGCTGAGCAGCTCGGCGATCGCCACCTCATCGAGGGGACGGAGGGGGATCTCGGTGACCGGTGGCGGGCACAGATCTCGGGATATCGGCCACCGGTCCGGCTCGACGCGTTCGGCCGCCAGCACCCGGACCGGGTGATCTCCTAATCGGCGGGCCACGAACTCAAGGACCTCGGCGCTGGGGCGGTCGATCCACTGCACATCGTCGAGGACCAGCAGCACCGGGACGGGGTCGGCTCCGGCGGGAGCGCCATCGCGAGTACGGGTCAGGCCCCGCAGCAGGTCGAGGACGGCGAGCCGGACCGCCAACTCATCCCGCGCGGTGGGAATGGTCCCTTCCCGCAGCAGCGCACCTCGCAGCGCGTGGAGCAGATGCTCGGGGAGTAGCTCCGCTGCCTGATCCAGGATCGGGACGAACAGATCGATCAGCGCCAGATACGGCAACGCCGACTCTGCGGGGGCGGCGGTGCTGTGGAGCACCACATGGCCGGCCCGCTGCGCGTCATCGGCGAGCACGGTCAACAGGGTGGATTTGCCAATTCCTGCCGGGCCGGTAAGTACCACACTACCGGCGGCGAGGTGTTGACCGCCCCGCCGCCGATCTTCCTGCCGCCCCACCAAGATCGGCCTCTGTCCCACAACGCGAGTTTTTCATTCCGCATGGCGGACACGCCACAGCTGACACTCGATGATCAATCCACTAGGGACAGTTAAAGCCGATTCATCACAGTCAATGTGATTATCAACATAAATCGATGCCGCTATCCCGTTGGCGGGCCCACACCGGGCGGTGGGCCCACTAACGAAGCCGGTCACAAGGGATATCGACGGTGAAGGGCACCCCAATGTCACGGGGTGAGATCTGCACCTGCCAGTCGTCCAACTCCGGATTGGCCACACAGGCGGCCGTGGCCTGGTCGACCAGGACACTCCACCGTGGACTTTGTGCCCGGTAGAAATCGGTCCGGTAGTTGACGGCCATCAACACCGCGATGAAAACCGTGATCGCCACCAAGGGATTGAGGCCGGCTCGGGCACGGGCATCGGGATACGGGCGCAACAGCGCGGCGAAGGTGCCGGCCAGGAAGCACACCATGATCGTCAGGTAGCGCATCACATGTGCGCCCTGCGCCGTCAACGTCAGCGCGAAAAACCCCAGGCCGTGCAGCGTGGTGACCGCGGCCAACGGCCAGTTGGCATCGGTCCAGCGCATCAGGGCCACCACCCACACGGCCGCCAACAGCAGCCACGCGATGACCTGAAGCGCCAAGTACTCCCTGGTGTGGCCGACGGCCTGCCCCATCCACCGCTCACCCATCAACGAGTGCGGCACGCCCCAGACGATCAGCTCCTCAAGGAGCCACAGGGGATCCACCCGGGAGCTGGACATATCGCCCCGATCGCTGAAACCCAGCACCAGGGCACCGACCTGAAGCAGGACCCCCGCGCCCGCGATACCCCCCAGCACCAGATCCCGCCAGGTCCGCCGGATCACCACCCGCGCCACCACCAGCGGGATCAGACCGAGCGCCAGGATGGTGCCGAAGGCGACCGCCGCCACCACCGCTCCGGCGACGATCCACCCTGCGCGACGGGCCGGCACCCACAGCAGGACCCAGCAGGCGGCGTACAGCAGCGGGAACTGCACGGTCACCACGGTGGCCTCGACGGTGCCCAACGAGACCGGGAAAACGATCATGGGGGCGGCCGCCAGCAGCCGCGCTAACGGGTGACGCAGATGGGCGCCGCTGGCTATGTACACCACCAACGCGAGCAGCGCGGTAGCGGCGGTCGCCTCCACCGCCAGCACCGCCGCCGCCCACCGGACCGGTACCGCCGCCGCGATCTCCGCCAGCAGCCGCGGCCCGGTCTGGTAGTACCCGTTGATGTCGTTGCTCAGGGCACCCCACAGGGACAGCTGGTACGCGTCGTGCAGCAGGTCACGGCCGTCCTCGGCCATGATGGTGTCCCAGCTGCCAGGGCCCCGGACCCGCCCCAGCCCGACGGCGGTGGCGGCCAGGACGGCCACCGTCGCGAGGACCACCTGCGGCCAGGTCAGCCGGCGCGTGACCGCCGGCGGGAACAGCCGCGGCCCCACCACCGTGGTCAGCCACTCCAGCACCCCGGGCCGTGGGACCCTCGACGGCCCTGCCGTGGGTTCACCTGGTTCCTCTGGTGCGGAGACGGCGGACGGCACGCTCCCGATCCGCGGTTCAGGTGCGTGCGGGGCGGGCCGGGACTGATCGTCCCGGCCCGCTTCACGACTGCTGTGATCCACGCTCACAGACGTCCCTCTTCGATCGCTTTCGCCACCCAGGGGATGACCTCGTCAAGCATCTGGTCCAGGGTGGTGGTCGCCTCGAAGCCCAACACCTCACGGGCCTTGGTCACGTCCGGGATCCGCTTCTGCACGTCGTGCTCGAACGGCTCGTCGCTGACCCAGCGGAACGGCACATCCGGTCCCTTGATCTTCCGCCAGATCAGCTCGGCCAGCTCCAGAACCGTGGTGGAGGTGGCGGTGGACAGGTTGAAGTCCTCGTTGAGGGCCCCGGGGTGCTCCAGGGTCGCCACGATGCCCCGCGCCAGATCCCCACCGTAGGTGTAGTGGCGGATCTGCGTACCGTCACCGAGAATGTGCAGCGGATCCTGGCCCTTGAGGACCTTCTGCACCAGGTCGGGGACCACGTGTGACATGGCGAGCTTGACGTTGCCCGAGAGCACCTCGGCCTGCCCCAGCGCCCGGCCTTCCCCGACCCCGACGCAGTTGAACGGCCGCACGATGGTGTAGGGCAGCTTGTACTGGTCCCAAGCGGCCTTGGCGAAGTACTCCACGGCGAGCTTCTGGAACCCGTACGACGACCGAGGCGGCGGGATGTGCAGCTGGTCGCCTTCCTTGGACGGCCACCGGTCGGTGCTCTCGAAGACCATCGAGGAGCTGACGTAGGTGACCTTCTTCAGGGTGCCGGCGGCGTGCGCCCGCAGCGCGGCGTCACAGCTGGCGGCGATGATCCGCTCGTTGGTGGCCAGCAGATCGTAGGCGTAGGCGTGGAAGTAGGAGATGCCGCCGATCATCGCCGCGCCCGCGATGAAGTGATCGCAGTCGGTGAGTAGCTCGGTCAGCAGGTCGACGTCCCGCGCGTCGCCCTCCACGAAGGTGTAGCGAGGGTGGTTGTCATAGCTGCGGGTCACCGGGCCGTACTTGGAGTAGTTGTCCAGTCCGACAACCGTGTAGCCCTGCCGGAGCAGCTCCTCGACGACGTACCCGCCGATGAAGCCCGCCGATCCCGTGATCAGTACCTTTGCCACTCAAACGCTCCTCAAAAGTCCTGTCGAGACAATGTGTGACCGCGGGCGCGTCCGCTCACGGCCTGGGTGCTTCCTGGAGGGCCTGGACCGTTTGTCCCGCCTCCGCATCGGACGTGGTTGACTCACCGTTCAATGACTCCGCCGCCGCCTCAGAATCGGCCTCACTCGTGACGGTCGACACGTCAAACGCGCCGGGCCATATCAACGCGCCATTGTGGCTGCGGGCCTGTGGGGGCAGCGTGTCGGGGGGCGGAACCGGGCTGATCGGGGTGACCTGGGGTGGTTGGCCGGTGGCGGCCTCATGGGCGCGACGGCGGGCCACCATCTGCTCCATGGTCATCCGGCGCCCGAACGCAAAGAAATACCACCGTAAATACTTCGGTATCCAGCGGTTGAGGTCGAAGTTCGACTCTCCTAACGCGCGATCCAGCCAGATCGTGGGAATCTCCGCGACCGGCAGCCGTAATCGGGTGGCCTTGGCCGTCAACTCCAACCCGATCTCGAAGCCGGCCCGACTCTCAATCCCCACCTGACGGACGAACTCGGTGGAGTACGCCTTGAAGCTGTTGGTGGCGTCCCGGGTGCCCACCCGGCACAGCAGCCGCAAGGAGCGGCCGGCCAGGCGGGACAGCATTCCTTTAATCCGCGGACCGCCCACCTGCTGGCCGCCCGGCATGTACCGGGAAGCCGCGGCCACCACCACCCCCCGGTCGACCAGCCGCGCCAGATCGTCGATCTGTCGCGGATCATCGCTGCCGTCGGCCATCGTCACCACGGTCACCGGCGCCCGTGCCGCGTCGATCCCGAATCGGATCGCGTTGGCCGGCCCGCGGCCGTAGGTGTTGAGCACCGCCCGTACCCGCGAGTCCCGCTCAGAGACCTGCCGCACGTAGGGCACGGTGGTGTCGTCAGGAGTGTCGTGGACACAGAGGATCTCGCACGGCAAGGTCACTTCCCGCAGAATGCGTTCTAACGCGGGAAGTACCCGAGGGCCTTCGTTATAGACGGGGATGACGATCGAGACCCAGAGGCTCATATCCGCAGGCCTCTTCCTGTAATGCCCCACATATCGGCGATCGGCTTGTCGGTGGGCAGGTTAGCGTACTCCGGATGCGGCGCGGTGATGACCAGCAGATCGGCCCGCTCTAACACCTCCGACAGGGGCAGGAACCGCTCGTCGGCGATGTACGGATCGGTGCACAGCACCTCTTTGGCCTTCAACATCATGATCTTGCGAAATTTGTAGGCCAGGCTCTCCCGCGGGTCGTCGCTGCCGCCTTTGAACGCCATCCCCAAGATGCCTACCCGCGTCTGCTCCAGGTCATACCGCTGCTCCAGACGGGAGGCCAGGTACAGGGGGAGCCCTTCGTTCACCAGCATCGCGGTGTGGCCGAGCATGAACTGGTTGTTGGTGAAGGCCGCCAGCTGCATGGTGTCCTTCAGCAGGCACGGCCCGGCCGCGAACCCCGGCCCGGGCATGTCGGCGGCGCGCGGATAGTCGTAGGTGATGGCGTGCCGGATGCGCGCGAAGTCCAGGCCGTAGTCGTTGGCCATCATCCAGAACTGGTTGGCGGCGGCGAACTTGATGTACCGCCAGGTGTTGGTGAACAGCTTGGCCAGCTCCGCCTCTTCCGGCTCCAGCGGCACGATCTGATCGGTGAGGGTGCGGAAGAACTTCTCGGCGCGTGCCCGAGCGCTGTCGGTCCGAGCAGCCACGATCTGGGGCAGGTCGAACAGTTCAGTCATCGCCTTGCCCTCGGCGATCCGCTCCGGGCAGAAGGCCACGTCCACATTCAAGCCGTGCCGCTGCAGCAGCCGCTCGGTCAGCGCTGTCACACCGGGATGCACGGTGCTCCGCAGCATGATCAGCTGACCGTCCACAAGGTACTCAATGCAGCGCTCGAGCGCGTTGGGGACCGCGGCCAGATCTGGGTTGAGGTGCTCGTCCACCGGGGTGCCCACCACGACGATGACGTTCTCGGCAGTGCCGACGCTCGCCGGATCCACGGTGGCCCGCAGCCGCCCATCTGCGACCGCCTCCCGCAGCGGTTCGGCGGCGCCCTCCTCCATAAAGGGGAGCTCTCCCCGCTCCACCGCGTTCACGCGGGTGACGTCCAGGTCGTAAAGGGTCACCGATAAGCCTCGGGAGGCCAGCGCGACCCCTAACGGCAATCCGACTCTGCCGCAGCCACCAATGATCACAACATCAGCGGTAAAACGGCTGCCGTCACCGTCCTGTCCCATGTCTCGGCTCCCGTCTTTTGTCGCCTACACATTCGGCTACAACTGGCCCGCGAGCGTATGAAGGTAGCGCAGTGGAGAATCGCCGTTGGTACCTGGTCCGGTTTCATCGCTGCCCGATGCCCGGGAAAACCCAGCCCGGTACCGGTATATCGGATCCGACCTGGACATTTAACTTTCCGACACGGCTATCCGGGTCAGGGTACGCGCGCAGCCCAACCCTGACGCGGCAATCGGTATCGATGTTCCCGTATGGCCGCGCAAAGCCCGGACCGCCGTGACGCCTCACCGTACCCGGTCAATGCCGCAGCAGCGACGGTTGAGCACACACCGACCGCACGCACGGCGTCACAGTCAGAATCCGTTGTGTACCCCCTCAGATATTCGCGCCGTCGCGTTCCCTGTCAAAGCGACCACCCCGCGCCAGGAAAACACATAAAAAGCGGCTCCGCGACCCCGCCCCTCCAACCGGCAGACACATTCCATGGTTATCTCCAGGTACGCCGGATTAAGGGATTTCGTCCTCAAGTCCACCGAGGACGATCGGTTCACTCGCCGCCGCATGATGCGCCACCCGTGTCTGTCCATGAATCACAAACGCGGCTTCGTGCACACCGCCAGTCGGCGGCTGCGGAGCGCCTCAGACCCTGTACCGGGTTTTCCTGGGGTGGGTGAAGTGGGGTGGGCAAACACGTCAGGGCCGGCGGCCTTGAAACCGACCGCCGGCCCCGACAACGGTTCGCTGGGGCGTTCGCGACACCGGGCGCTCAGGCGCCTCTGAGGACGGCGCCGAACCGTTCCGCCGCAACCGCGACCGCCGCGTCCCGGGCGGCAACCGCCTCGTCGACGGTGAGGGTCCGGTCCGGGGCGCGGAACACCAGCTTGTACGCCAGCGACTTACGCCCCTCACCGAGCTGTGGTCCGGAGTAGACGTCGAACAGCCGGATCTCCTCCAGCAGTTCACCCGCGCCTTCGCTCAACGCCTGTTGCACCTCAGCGGCGGGCACCTCCTCGCTGACCACGACCGCGACGTCGATCAGCGCCGGCGGGTAGGTAGACAGCGGCGGAGCCACGGCCGTGGAGGCCGGCGGCAGAGCGTCCAGGTTCAGTTCCATCGCGCAGGTGCGGGCCGGCAGGTTCAGGGCCGAGCACACGGCGGGGTGCAGCTCACCGGCGTACCCCACGATCTGCTCCCCCACCCACAGGGCGGCGCAGCGACCCGGATGCCACGGCGCCTGCGTGGCCTGACGCACCGTCAACGACACCCTGGCGGCCGACGCGACGATACGGGCCGCGTCGACCGCGTCGGCCCAGTCAGCGGGTCGGCCCGGCCCCCACCAACCGGAGGGGTCCCGCTCCCCCGTCAACACCACCGCGACGTGTAGCGGCTGTCGGGGCAGGTACTCAGCGGCCACCGCCAGGTCGGCGTCGTCGGGCCGGTGCTCCACCGGCAACACCGGCGGGGTGCCGGTGCGGGCGGCGGGCAGGAAGACCTTGCCCATCTCAAACAGCGCGAGGTCCCGCTGGCCCCGGCCGAGGTTGCGGGCCAGGGTCGCCAACAGCGGCGGCAGCAGTGTGGTCCGCAGGTACGGCTCCTGCTCCGACAGCGGGTTGGCCACCCGCAGCGCCTGACGCCGTGGGTCGTCCTCGGGCAGCCCCAGGGCGTCGTACGCCGCCTCGGACACGAAGGGGTAGGACAGCACCTCGACGTACCCGGCTTCAGCGAGCGCACGGTTGACCATGCGACGGCGACGCTGCTCAGGGGTCAGGCCGCGACCGGGCGGGACGATCGGCAGCTCAGAGGCGACCTTGTCGTACCCGTCCAGCCGCACGACCTCCTCCACCAGGTCGGCGGGGTCGGTCAGGTCCGGACGCCACCGCGGCGGGGTCACCTGCAGCGGCTCGCCTTCGACCACCGTGCACCCGATAGCCCGCAACAGCCGGGTGACGTCGGCGGCGGTGTAGGGAAGCCCGACCAACCGGCTCGGCAGATCCGCCCGCAGAGAAATGGTCGGCGGCGCGGATCGGTAGTCCAGGTCCAAAACCTCGGTCGAGGGGGTCCCCCCGGCGTACGTGGTCAACAGGTCAATGGCCCGCTCCAAGGCGACCAGTGCCAGGTCGGAGTCCACCCCCCGCTCCCAGCGTCGGCTGGCCTCGCTGCTGAGCTTGTGACGCCGGCAGGTGCGGGTCACCATGATCGGATCCCAGTGCGCCGCTTCGAACAGTACGTTCACGGTGGCGGCACTGACCTCGGTGCTCTCACCCCCCATGACGGCGGCGAGGCTGACCGGACCGGTGTCGTCGCAGATCACCATGTCCTCGGGGTCCAGCTCCCGGTCCACTCCGTCGAGGGTCCGCAGCCGTTCCCCGGCCTGGGCCCGCCGCACCATCAACGGTCCACGGAGCCGGTCCAGGTCGAAGACGTGCATCGGCTGCCCCAGCTCCAGCATCAGGTAGTTGGTGATGTCCACCGGGAGCGAAATCGGCCGCATCCCGGCGTGGATCAGCCGCCGCTGCATCCACTGTGGACTCTGCGTGTTGGGGGAGATTCCCCGCACCGCCCGAGCGGCGAAGCGGTCACACCCGACGGTGTCCAGAATCGACACCGGGTACGCGGGCTGCGCGGTTCCCGGCGTCGCGGTGATCGCGGCGGGGTCGGTGAACTTCGTCCCTAGGGCCAGCGCCAGGTCCCGCGCCACCCCCCGGATGCTCAACGCGTACCCCCGGTCGGGGTTGATGTTCAGCTCGAAGATCACCTCGTCCAGGCCGATGACCGGACGGGCGTCTTGGCCGATGTGAGAGGCCGCGGACGGCGGCAGGACCAGGATGCCGCTGTGGTCGTCGCCCAGTCCGAGCTCCCGGGCTGAACAGAGCATGCCGTCGGAGATGTGACCGTAGGTCTTGCGGGCGCTGATGGCGAACCCACCCGGCAACACGGTCCCTGGCAGCGCCACCACCACGATGTCGCCGGCGGCGAAGTTCGTCGCCCCGCAGATGATGCCCCGCACCTCGGACGGGCCGACCTCCACCTGGCAGTACCGGATCGGTTTTTTAAAACCGGTCAGTTCGGTGAATTCCCGGACCCGACCGACCACCAGTGGCCCGGTCACCGACCGCGACAGATCGTGGATCTCCTCGACCTCCAGCCCCATCCGCACGAACGCGGCGTCCAGTTCCTCCACGGAGGTGCCGGGCGGGATCTCGACGTACTCAGACAGCCATGAGACGGGAACCCGCATCGCTCACACCTCCATCCCGAACGCGCGCGTGAAGCGCACATCGCCTTCGATCGTGTGCCGGATATCGGGGACCCCGTGGCGGAACATCAGTCCGCGCTCGATGCCCATCCCGAAGGCGAATCCGGAATAAACATCCGGATCAATGCCGCAGGCCCGGAGCACGCGCGGATTGACCATGCCGCAGCCGCCCCACTCCACCCAGCGGGGGCCGTCGGGGTGGTCGGGCCACCACACGTCGGGTTCGGCGCTGGGTTCGGTGAACGGGAAGTACGACGGACGCAGCCGGGTCTTGGCGCCGGGTCCGAACATGGCGCGGGCCCAGTGATCCAACGTCCCCTTCAGATGCGCCATGGTGATGCCCTTGTCCACCACGAGCCCTTCCACCTGGTGGAAGACCGGGGTGTGGGTGATGTCCGGCTCATCGGTCCGGTAGGCCCGGCCGGGGCAGATGATGTAGATGGGAGGCTTGCGCTCCAGCATGGACCGGATCTGCACCGGCGAGGTGTGGGTCCGCAGCACCAGGGTGCTGTCGGGCGGATCCAGGTAGAAGGTGTCCATCATGGTCCGGGCCGGGTGGTCGGGCGCGATGTTGAGCGCGTCGAAGTTGAACCATCCCAGCTCGGCCTCGGGTCCTTCGGCGACCTCGTAGCCCATACCGACGAACAGGTCGACGATCCAGTCCATCAGGCTGGTCAGCGGATGCCGGGCGCCGCGTGGCCGGCGCTCGGTGGGCAGGGTGACGTCGACGGTCTCTTCCTGTAGGACCTTGCGGGCTCGGGCGGCCTCAAGCTCGGCCTGTCGGGCGGCGTAGGCCTGGGTGATCGCGGCCCGGGCGGCGTTGACGCGCTTACCCGCCTCGGCACGGGCCGCCGGGGGAAGGGATCCGATCTCGCGGCGGGCGAGGGAGACGGGGGCGCGGTCCCCCAGGTGCGCGGGGCGTACCGCGGCCAACGCGTCAAGATCAGCAGCCGCGGCGAATGCCTTCTCCGCCTCGGCGACCGCCTGATCGAGCGCCTCCGGGGCCAGCAGAGTGGCCTGTTTGGGATCATAAGGGTCGTTACGGTAGGTCATGTCGGGATCACCACGTCAGGGAAGTCGGGAGCGACTGACAGCTTAGAGAACACGGGTACGCGCGACGCGTCGTGCCTGTGGCAGGTCGCCTGGCGTCGCCGCCGTGACGTGTCAGTCGTGTCGGTCGTGACTCCCGTGTGGCGGATGATCGCGACGGTCCGCGAGTGTCTCACGGCCGGTGCGGGATCACGCGTGGAGCGGCCGTAGCCGGGTCAGGATGCATTCAGGATGCATTGAGGACACAGCGAGGACACGAAGGTCACGGCGTACCCGGGTTCTCACAATCGCGGCGGTGCCGCCCGCCCGCCAGCGGCGAAACGTCAGAGCGTGCGCCCGTACGCCCGCCCACTGGCGGGCCCGGTAAACCACAGCACTCCGGTCACCGTGATGACTTTCTGTGATGATGTCGCGGGTTGCGTCGGTCGATCGCACCGTCCCGACCCCTCGGGGTCAGGTGTGGAGTGGTGCGTCGGCGCGAAACAGGACTCCCGCTGAAGCATACAGGCACACCGCGGCGGCCGCAGCCAGGTTCAAGCTCTCGGCGCGGCCATGGATAGGGATCCGAACCCGAGCGTCAGCGTACGGGAGCAGGTCGGCGGGCAGGCCGTGCGCCTCACTCCCGAACAACCAGGCGGTCGGCGTGTCAAGGGCGCCGGAGCGGCCCAGGTCCCCCAAGTCACGGTCACCGTAGGCGTCGGCGGCCAGGATTTGCAGGCCGGCGTGACGCACCGCCGTCAGTACCTGGTGCGGGTCACCCCCGCGGACCACATCGAGATGAAACAGGCTCCCGGCCGAGGCCCGGACGCACTTGTCGTTATAGGGATCGACGCTGCGGTCGGTGAAGACCACGGCGCCGGCGCCAGCGGCGTCCGCGGTGCGCAGCACCGTGCCGGCGTTACCGGGGTCGCGGATCTCAGCCAGGACCACGACCAGTTGGGGTGCCGAGGCCAGCGCCTGATCCAGCGACCGGTCCAGGAAGTCACAGACGGCGACCAGGCCTTGAGGGGTCACGGTCCCGGTCAAGGACTCCAGGGCCTTGTCGGTCACCGTCCACACCCTCGCCCCGTAGGCGGCGGCTTCACCGCAGAGGCGCGCGTACCGCTGTCGGTGCTGAGCGGCGACGAATAATTCCTGGGCTCGCTTGGCGGCCACCGCCTCGGTGACCGCCTGCGGCCCTTCGGCTAAAAAGCGCCGTCCAGAGTCACGATGCCGGCGACGCGCCAGGCGACGCGCGGCAACGACCCGGGGAGCCCGCTCACTGAGCGGGGTGTCCCCGGGTCGTCGGGACTCAAGCCGGCGGTCCATTTCGCGCCGGGACACCGGGCCGGTCAGGCGGCCGACCGGTCGTTGTCGGCGGCCTCCACGGCAGCCCGGGAGATCTCCACCAGGGCGGCGAAGGCCTTCTCGTCGTTCACCGCCAGGTCGGCGAGGATCTTGCGGTCCACTTCGACGCCGGCGACCTTCAAACCCTGGATGAAGCGGTTGTAGGTCATGCCGTTGGCGCGTGCCGCCGCGTTGATACGCGTGATCCACAGACGCCGGAAGTCACCCTTACGGGCGCGCCGGTCGCGGTAGGCGTAGTTCAGCGAGCGAAGGACCTGCTCCTTGGCCTTGCGGTACAGCCGCGAGCGCTGGCCGCGGTAACCACTCGCCGCCTCCAGGATCGTCCTGCGCTTCTTATGGGCGTTGATCGCCCGCTTCACGCGTGCCACGGTTCTCTAACTCCTCGTCAAGGCCGCCCGCCTCGGGCGGGGGCCGGTGATGTCATGCGGGTGGTATGAGCGCCACCGGACGCGGGGTGGCCGGTGGCCTCCCACCCGCGTTACCGGTCTTCAGCGACCCAGCAGCTTACGGACCCGCTTGATGTCGGCCTTGGCGACGGGTACCACACCGGCCAGGCGCCTGGTCAACGTGGAGGGCTTGTGCTCGAACAGGTGACGCCGGTTGGCCCGCTGGCGCGTCAGCTTGCCGGAACCGGTGATCTTCACCCGCTTGCCCATGCCGGTATGGGTTTTCATCTTCGGCATCGAAGCTGTCGTCTCCCTAACTACTTGTTCCCTTGCGGTGGTCGCTCCGGCGTCTGGGGCTGCCGTGACCTGGCGGCCTCATGTCCTCCGGAGGACGCGCCACGCGTCTGTTTGGCGGCGGCCTGCCGGGCGTTGCGGTGCGGCGCGAGCACCATAATCATGTTGCGCCCGTCCTGCCGGGGCTTGGACTCCACGAAGCCCAGGTCCCCGACCTCGTCGGCGAGCCGGGCCAGCAGCCGCAATCCCAGCTCCGGGCGGGACTGCTCACGACCGCGGAACATGATCGTCACCTTGACTTTGTCTCCGGCCCGCAGGAACCGCTCGACGTGACCTTTCTTGGTCTCATAGTCGTGCGAGTCGATCTTGGGGCGGAGCTTCATCTCCTTGATGACGGTCTGCTGCTGGTTGCGCCGCGCCTCACGCGCCTTGAGGGCGCTCTCGTACTTGTACTTGCCGTAGTCCATGAGTTTGCACACCGGAGGGCGTGCAGTGGGCGCAACCTCGACCAGATCGAGGTCGACGTCTGAGGCGAGCTGGAGCGCCTGGTCCAGGGGGACGATGCCCACCTGTTCACCCTGCGGGCCAACCAGCCGGACCTCGCGTGCACGGATCTGGTCGTTGATGCGTGGCTCGACGCTGATGGGGCCTCCTTGGAGTTTGGTGCTTGTTCGCTTATGCCGCTTCGCGGGTGTGTGACCGGCCGGTGACCGGACCGGCTTCCCTCACGGCGCCCCTCTATAACGCGTGGAGCCCCGGCGATATGCCGGGGCTCGCTCTCCACACCGATCCCGCACCGTGGGCGACGTGAAGTCGGCACCACGGTCTCCCGGATGATTCGTCATCCGGGATGACCCGCGCTGCGGGTGGGACCGGACCCGGCCACCGGATCGGTAACGCGGGTGGGAGCGAGGCTCCGCTTGGCCGTCGCTGGGGATTTCACAGTGCCGATAGGCACACTGAAGCCCCCCTCGACGGGGTCAATGCTCTACCCTACCAGAGATCAGGCCGGGTTATCCGATGCACCATCGGCGATCAACCCGAAAAATACCAGATCCCTCCCCTTTAACCGGCCTGATCACCGGGAGTGGCCGTGGCGGCGGCGTGCAGGGCGCGCAGGTGACGAACCGCCTGCACCGCGTACTCCTTGTCGACCGCCTGGATGGCCATCACCGCCACCACGTCGTCATCGGCCAACTCCAGGGTGGCCCAGGAGGCGCCACGCTCGAAGCGCACCTCACGAACGACATTCCAGGGCAGTCGGTAGCCGCCGATGACGTTACGGATCCGCACCTCGTGGGTGTCGGCTTCCAGGCGAGGGCGGGTGAAGGCCAAAATGCCGGCGGCCCCCAGCACCCCAAGGCCAACCATGGCGAACTGATCAGCCGGCCGGAAGGAAGCGGTACCGGCCCCGGTCGGTCCGGTCAAGGCGGTGGCCACGGCGCTGAAAAGGACGACGACGGCGACGGCGAGGATCCAGCAGACGATCCGGATGCGCTTAGGTTTGACAACCAGTGGAGGCACGTCGGTGGGCGTCGTCCCGCTCGACGCCTGATCACTCATGGTTTCCAGTCTGCCAGGCGCCCTGGGACCCCCACCGAATACCCCGGGAACCCGGTGAGTCTGGGATGACTCTGGGCGTCCATGCCGCTGTACACCGCCTTATATAGCTGTACACCGCCTTATATAAAGGTCGTCCCCGGGCTGAGGCGGGACCGCCACATCACCCGGGGACGACAGGGGGAAGGGGTGTTGAAGAGGTTGAGGGGTTAGGACCCCAAAGGGTCGGTTATGACTCGTTGTCGTCGGTGGTACGGGAAGCCTCCGGCGAGGTGGTTTCGACCTTGCCGGCGACGATGGTGGCGCCGCCTTCGTAGGCGACTCCGGCGACCTGCGGCTCCTCCCGCATGTGGGCGGGGGCGAGGGTACGCATCACGTGGTACGCGAGGATCGTAACGATCGTGCCGAGCGCGATACCGGTCAGCTGGAAGTCATCGGTGAACGACAAGGTGACGTCACCGATACCGATGATGATGCCGGCGGCGAGCGGGACCAGGTTGATGGGGTTGGCGAAGTCAACCCGGTTCTCACTCCAGATCTTGGCGCCGAGCAGTCCGATCATGCCGTAGAGCACGACGGTGATACCGCCCAGGACCCCACCGGGGGTGGCGGCCACCAGGGCCCCGAATTTCGGCATGAACCCGAACAGGATCGCCACGATCGCCGCTACGTAGTACGCGGCGGTGGAGTAGACCCGGGTCGCGGCCATCACACCGATGTTCTCGGCGTAGGTGGTGGTGGGCGCACCACCGACGGCAGAGGAGACCGCGGTCGCGATACCGTCACCGGCCAGGGCCCGCCCCAAGTACGGATCGAGATCGTCACCGGTCATCTCGGCGACGGCCTTGACGTGTCCGGCGTTCTCAGCGATCAGAGCGATGACACCGGGCAAGACCAGCAGGATGAAGGTCAGGCTGAAGCTGGGAGCGTGGACCCCGGCGAGCTCGGTGCCGTCCGCCGTCGTGAACGACTGCGGCAACCCGAACCAGTCAGCGTCGGAGACGCTCTGCCAGTTGATTCGGTCCGTCTCCGTACCGTCAGCGGCGGTGATCGGCCCGGCTACGACGTCCAGTAGCCAGGAGAGCAGGAATCCGAAGACCAGGCCGAGGAAGACCGAGATTCGGGCCCAGAACCCACGGAGCACCACCGAGGAGACCAGGACGAACGCCATGGTCGCCAGCGCCACCCACTGATCCTGAGGCCAGTAGATGTCGGCCACCACCGGAGCCAGGTTGAAGCCGATCAGCATCACCACGGCGCCGGTGACCGCTGGAGGGAGCACCCGGTGCACCACTCGGGCGCCCATGTAGTGAACGACTAGGCCTATCAGGGCGAGCACTACACCCGCCACCAGGATGGCGCCGGTGACGTCGGCGCTGTCGCCCCCCTGGGCGCGAATCGCGGCTACGGCAGCGACGAACGAGGCCGAGGTCCCCAGGTAGCTGGGGATCTTACCGTTGACGATCAGCAAGAAGATGATCGTGGCGACGCCACTCATCATCACCGCGAGGTTCGGGTTCAACCCCATGACCACGGGGAAGACGAAGGTCGCCCCGAACATCGCGACAACATGTTGCGCGCCAAGCCCAACCGTACGGCCCCACGACAGTCGTTCGTCGGGACGCACCACTTCACCAGGTGGCGGTGCTTTGCCGCCATGCACCTCTTTCCAGCCGAGCAGCGCCATTATCGTCCTCTCTTCCGCACTCGGACTAGGCTGCCCCGTCTTGCGCCCCGACCTGACCAGGGAACAGCAAGTTCCCTGGTCAGCGCCACGGGTGAATCAGATTGAGGCCGGAGTGTAACCCGTCACAGGCTCTGGGCCTAGATCCACAATCGCCGCTACCGGGCCACCACCATCGGGGCCTTGATGCGTTGCGGACACCGAAACGAACACTGCCGGGTCACCGGTCACGGAAGCGGTGACGCCTCCGACACAGGCCTTGATCTGGCGGTGCCAGTGCACGTCGGAGTCGTCGAGCATGGCGTTACGGCGACCCCGCACCTGGCCGTCGCTGCTCGCCTCACACTTGAGGAACACGTTGACCAGGCGGCCCTTCAGGTCGCTGGGGTGCGGACGCTCCGGCAGCTCCAGGCCGGCGTCGCGGATCGCGGCCCAGATGCCGTCGGTGTCCAGCGCGTCGCGCATCACCGAGTGTCCGATGCGGTACCGGCCCCCGATTCCGCGGGTATTCCCGACCACCACGATCTGGGCGCGGTCCAGCTCCACCCCTGATGAGCAGGAGGCCACCGACGAGTACAGGTCCCGCCGGTGCATCACGTCGGCGTCGTCGGGCATCTCGATCTCGCCCAGCGCCACCGCGATCCCCAGCGCCGTGGTGCCGTTGGACAGGTCCATGGACTCGTGGGTGTTTTCGGTCCACACCGTCTTGCCCCGCGACTTGGCGTCCCGGATGGTGTGGATCGTCAGCAGCGGGGTCTTGGTCTGCACGTAGTGCACGTCAGCGGGGTCGTCGATGCCAGCCCGCTTCATCGCTTCGCGTACCCCGGCGGCCACCTTCTCGATCATGCCCCGGCGACCGATCTCCTCCGGCAGGATCGGCTCGCTCATGGCGAACCCGACGGTCAGACGCGGCTCGTCGGTGGGGATCGCCTTCTCAGGCGGCAGTGTGGCGAAGATCGTAGCGTGGGGAGACAGCACACCGTCGGTGCCGCCCGACCACACGATCGGGATCTGCTTGACCTCGTCGAGGCTCCGGGTGCCCTTCTCGACCAAGACCTCCCGGAACGCACGGTCGGCGATGATGCGGGTGTAGTCGTTGACACCGCCGTTGCCCTCGGTCTTGCCGATGATGGCGATCACCCGGTCGGCTTCGATGATGCCCTCGTCGATGAGCTTCGCCAGACCCGACGCGTCAGTCACGTGGTTGATCGGTACTTTTCGCACCTCGATGGGCTCAGGCACGTGTTCTCCTTTTGTTCGGTTGTCGTGTTTCCCACTCCGGGAGTCCGGTCAGGGCATTCGATCACAACACCGCTACCGACTCCCGGATCATGATCAAACCGACGCCGGGGAGCGGATCAGGACGCCGTGACCACCGTGCCCGTCTCCCCGCGCACCCCCGCCGCTATCTGGTCCAGTGACGTGATCACGGCGCGGGTGCCTCCAGCCTCTACGAACCGGCACGCCGCTTCCACTTTGGGGCCCATACTCCCGGAACCGAAGTGGCCGGCGACGGCGTACCGGCGTAGCTCCTCGACGCTGATCGCGCCCAAAGGCTGGGCGTCCGGTGTCCCATATCCCACCACTGCGTGGGGTACATCGGTGGCGATCACCAAAATGTCAGCGCCCAACTCCCGCCCCAACAGGGCCGCGTTGAGATCTTTGTCGATGACCGCCTCCACACCCACCAGTTCACGGTCGGCGTTGTAGGCCATGGGGATTCCCCCACCGCCTCCGGCGACCACAATGAACCCGGCGGTCAGCAACGCTCGGGCCGCCGCCACATCGAGCACCTGCCGTGGTCGAGGAGAGGCGACAACCCGCCGCCAACCCCGATCCCCGAAATCACGCCAGGTCTGACCGTGCTCAATCAAGGGAGCTGCTTGCTCGGCCGGCAGGTAACGACCGATGGGTTTCGTGGGCTCGGTGAACGCAGGATCGTCGTGGTCGACAAGGGTCCGACTCACCACACTGGCGACCGGACGCTCCACCCCACGCCGAGCCAAAGCCCGCTCCAGCTCGGTGACGAGAATAAAGCCGAGGGTGCCCTGGGTCTGGGCCACGCACCAGTCCAAGGGGACCGGCGGCACGATCCCCGCAGCCAGTTCGTTCTTGGTGAGAAGGTTTCCCACCTGGGGACCGTTGCCATGGGTTACGGCCACGGTCACCCCCGAGGCCGCCAGGTCGGCGATGGGTTCCGCCGCCCGCCGTATGGCCGCGATCTGCTCCCCGGGACGGGCACTGCCGTCCGGTCCTGTCATCGCGTTGCCACCCAGTGCGATCAACACCAGCACACACGGACTGTAGAAATTGACACCCTCGGCGGTCATGGGCAATCTCTGCCCAAGGAAGCCGGGTTATTGGGCGGTTTCCACGGCTACCGGCGGTCGTTGTTCAGGGCTGTCCGCCCCTGACGCCTCACAGCCCCAACCGGCGGTACCGATCATGTCGAGCAGCCAGGCGCTGCTGAGGGTCCTGGCGTACCAAATCTGCCAACTCCTGCGCCAGAACCAGGCCAAGTCGACGACTGAAACTCTCAGGTTCATCGGCCGCGTCGGGGTATTCGGGCACGATCCGGTCCACGATCCCGTGTGTATGTAGGTCGCGAGCGCGTACGCCCTGGGCGGCGGCCATGTGAGCGGCGTGGGCGGTGTCGCGGTGAATGATGGCCGAGGCGCCCTCCGGGGGTAGTGGCGACAACCAGGCGTGGGCCGCGGCGATCACCCGATCGGCCGGGACTAACGCCAACGCGCCCCCACCGGTCCCCTGCCCCAGCAGCAGACATAACGTCGGCGCCTCCAGGGTGACCAACTCCGCCAGACAACGGGCGATCTCCCCGGCCAGTCCACGCTCCTCGGCCTGCTGCGACAACGCCGCGCCGGGAGTGTCGATGACGGTGACCAGCGGCAACCTCAGTTCGGCGGCCAGCCGCATTCCCCGGCGGGCCTCCCGCAGCGCGCCGGGCCCCAGTGGCCGGGTCGGGGTCTGGCCCTGCCGGTCCTGGCCGAGCACCACGCAGGAGACGCCCTCGAAACGCGCCAGGGCCAGCAGCAGCCCTGGATCCCGCTCCCCCTCGCCGGTGCCGTTGAGGACCACTAAATCTGTGGCCGCGTACCGCAGCAGGCTGCGGACCCCGGGCCGACGAGGCGACCGGGAGCGGGTGATGGACTCCCAGGCCGGGACGTCCTCCAGTGGCTCCTCAAAGCGCGGTGCGGGAATGGTGACCGGCGGTATGGCGCACATGACCCGTAACACGCGGTCGACAAAATCCCCAACCTTCTGTGGGGGCAGCACGGCGTCGATGATTCCGTGGCGGTACAGGTTCTCGGCGAGCTGGACCCCCTCGGGGAAGGGTTGACCATACAGCGCCTGGTACACCCTCGGCCCGAGGAAACCGATCAGGGCGCCCGGTTCCGCGGCGGTGACGTGCCCTAATGACCCCCAGGAGGCGAACACCCCACCGGTGGTCGGGTGACGCAGGTACACCAGGTAGGGCAGGCCGGCGGCCTTGTGTCTAGCCAGCGCCGCTGAGATCTTGACCATCTGCAGGAACGCCACGGTGCCTTCCTGCATGCGGGTGCCACCGGAGACCGGGGCCGCCACTAGCGGCAACCGCTCGGCGGTGGCGCGTTCCACCGCGGTGACCAGCCGCTCCGCCGCGGCCACCCCGATAGAGCCGCCGAGAAACCCGAACTCGCAGGCCATCACGGCTACCCGGCGCCCCCGGAGCAACCCTGCCCCGGTGACGACCGCCTCATCCAGCCCGGTACGTTCGCGGGCGCGTGCTAACACCGCGGCGTACTCGTCGTCGCCCTCCGGCTGCCGGGGCGGGGTGTCCCAGCGTTGGAACGACCCGGCGTCTAACAGCAGGTCGAGGAACTGCAGCGCGGACAGTCGACCGGTCATCGTTCGCACTCATCGAGCCAGGCGGCGACGCTCTCGTTGTGCTCCCCCAGCAGCGGGGGCGAGGTGTGCTTGCGGCCGGGGTGGTGGTCGAACCGCAACGGTGGGCCGGGGAGGGTGAGCCGCCCCAGGACCGGGTGCTCGGTCTCGATCAGCAGCCCTTGGGAGCGGGTCTGTTCCCAGGTGTAGACCTGGTCGAGGGTGCGGACCCGACCGGCGGGGATTCCCGCTTCGGCCAGCTTGGCCAGCCACACGTCGGCCTTGTCGCGCGCCAACGCCGCCTCAATATCGGCGATGAGGCGTTCCCGCTGCTCCACCCGGGCGGCGTTGGTGTCATAGCGGGGGTCGGTGATGCCCAGCAGGGCGGCGAAGGTCCGCCACTGCGTGTCGTTGCCGACCGCCACCTGGATCGGGTCGTCGGCGGTGTGGAACAACCCGTACGGCGCGATGGAGGGGTGGTGGTTGCCGATGGCCCGCGGCACCTCGCCCGCCACCGTCCAGCGCGTGCCCTGGAAGGCGTGGACCCCCACGATCGACGCCAGCAGGGAGGTGCGGACCACGGTCCCGCGTCCGGTGCGCTCCCGCTCGTACAGCGCGGCGACCACGCCGTACGCCCCGTATATCCCCGCCAGCAGGTCCCCGATGGGGACCCCTACCCGGGTCGGCTGGTCAGGGCCGGGTCCGGTCAGCGACATCAGGCCGGCCTCGCCTTGAGCGATCTGGTCGTACCCGGGCCGTCCGCCTTCCGGGCCGTCGTGGCCGAAACCAGTGATGGAGAGCACCACCAGGCGGGGGTTGATCTGGTGAAGGCGCTCGATGGAGAACCCAAGACGGTCCAGCACACCGGTGCGGAAGTTCTCGATGAGGACGTCGGCCTGCCGCACCAGCCGGGTCAGCAGGATCCGCCCGGTGTCGGTCTTTAAATCGGCGGTTACTGACTCCTTGTTGCGGTTGGCCGACAGGAAGTAGGTGGATACCCCCTCGGTGACGAACGGCGGTCCCCAGCCCCGTGACTCGTCCCCCCCGGGCGCTTCGACTTTGATCACGCGAGCACCCAAGTCACCGAGCATCATGCCGGCGTGTGGCCCGGCCAATGCCCGGCTCAGATCGACCACCACGATCCCGTCCAGCGGACCATTCACGACACGACCCCCCCAATGCGTTACCAGCGTCAGCCCTGGTCTCTCTCCTGACCCGTATTGACCTGGGCAAACATCCTGATGGAGTGACACGCCGGCCCGCGCCGACGGCGACGTAACGCCGGCATGTCACTCTCGGTAGTGAATTGTCAGCTGGCGGTACGGCTCTCCCGGTCGTAGTTCCGTCCCAGGAAGGCCGGGACCTGAGTACGCCGGAATATGAACGCCATGACCACCAAAGCAGCGACGTATGGGAATGTTTCGATGAATTCGACCGGGATCACCGTGGAGCTCTGCAGCTCCAACGCCGTGATCTCCATGCAGGCGAAAAACGCGGCGCCGAGAAGAACGTACTGCGGCCGCCATCCGCCCACGAAGGCCAGCGCGATCGCGAGCCATCCCCGGCCAGCGATTATTCCGTCGGTGTATATACCCGAGAAATGCATCGGCAGGTACGCGCCGCCCATCCCCATCAGCGCCGCACCCAACGCGGTCGCCCAAAAGCGGACCTTGGTGACCGAGATTCCGGCCGCGTCAGCGGCTCGAGGGTTCTCTCCCACCGAGCGCATCTTCATGCCCAGGTTGGTCCGGTACAGCACCCAATACAGGAGACCGGAGAGCAGGAACATGAAGTAGACCACGATGTCCTGGTCGAACAGGGTGGGGCCGAGCAGAGGGATCTCCGACAGCAGGGGGATCGGGATGGTGTCCAGGGTGTCGATCTGGGGCGGCTGCGGCACGATCCCGATCACCACCCGGTACAGCAGGGAGGCCAACCCAATGCCGGCGAAGAACAAGGCCAGACCCACCACGAACTGATCCAGACGCAGGATGGTGGTGGTGTACGCCAGAATCAGGCCCATCGCCGCCGCGGCGGCCGCGGCCACCGCCAACCCGATCATGTTGGTGCCGAAGGTACCCCCCAGCTTGTAGCTGACCAGGAAACCGACCGAGGCGCCCAGCGCCATCAGCCCTTCCTGGGACACGTTGAACACCCCGGCCCGACCACCGAGCATGGTGCCCTGCGCGGCCAGCACGAACGCCACCATGCCAGGGATGGCCAGCTCCAAGAAATTGATCACGCCGTTCATGCGCTGCTCTCCTTCAGCTTTTGGACCACGGCAGCGCGGGCGGCACGACGCCGTGTGATCCGGTCGGCCAGGATGTCAGCGATCAGGATGAAGATCAGGATGAGGGCCTCCACGATGAGCACCATCTGCACCGGCACCTCCGCCGAGCGCTGCATCGCGCTGGCCCCGATCTCCAGAACCGAGATCCCGAACGCCACCAGTGGCACGGCCACGACCGATCCCCGGGCGATGAGGCCGATGATGATGCCCAGCTGCAGGTAGTTGGACTGCATCCCCTCCAGCAGCCGGCCTTGAACACCGGCCACCTCGATGCTGCCGGCCAGCCCGGCCAAAGCGCCACCGACGACCAGCGCGCCGATCGCCACGCTGCGGACGGAGACGCCGTGGATCAACGCAGCCCGAGGGTTGGCCCCCACCGATCGCAGCTCATAGCCGATGACGGTGTACCGGATCGCCAGGATCACCAAGATGCTGACGGCCAGCACCAGCAGTACCCCGGAGTGGAACTGCGGTGAGGAACCCAGCATGGGCAACTGCGCCGCAGGCGCGACGTGGTCGGTCATCGGGAACCCACCCACCGGGTCGGGCCACAGGTGCTGCGCCGTGTAGAGCACCACCCCGAATGACACGAAGTTGAGCAGCACGGTGGAGAGGATCTCGTTGACGCCGAACTGATCCAGCAGCCAGGCGGCGATCCCCGCCCACACCAGGCCCGCCAGGATCCCGGCCAGCAGCACCAACGGCAGCAGCACCGGAGCGGGCAACCCGCTTCCGGAGATGCCCACACCGGCCGCCGCGGCGGCCCCGACGAGCATCTGTCCTTCGCTACCGATGTTGTAACGGCCAGCGATCAGCGGGATCGTGAAGGCCAACGCGAACAGGGTCAGCGGCACCCAACGGTGCAGGGTGGCGACAAAACCGAACTGAGTGTCGAACGACGCGGTGAGCAGGCTGTCGAAGGCGGTCACCACATCATGGCCCATCGCCGCGATCATGAGCGCGGAGACCAACAACGCAGCGGCCACGGCGGCGACCACCGGCACCGCCTGGGCTCCCCACCGACCGAGCGTCTCCAGCCAGGCCGGCCGTTTCCCGACGCTGGTTTCCGGTGTCTGTGGGGGCGTTACCGGTCTGGTCGGGCTGGCCACCTCACGGACGGTCATCTTCTCTCCCCTCCGCTTCCGCCCCCGCCATCAGACGTCCCAACTGGAACCGGTCCGCCTGTTGCCTGGGGACCCGGCCGACCACCCGACCGTTGTAGAGCACCACGATGTGGTCAGCGAGGTACAGCAGTTCATCCAGGTCCTCGGAGATCAGCACGACGGCGGCGCCGGAGGCGGTCACCTCCCGGATCCGGTCGTAGACGAACTGCGTAGAACCGATATCCAGACCCCGGGTCGGGTTGTGCAGGATCAGCACGTCCGGTTCCCGGGAGAAGGCGCGGGCCAAGATCACCCGCTGAATGTTGCCTCCCGACAGGGTGCCGGCGACGGCGCTGTGTCCGGAGGCCCGCACCGAGTAACGGGTGATCAACTCGCTGGCGGTACGCCGAACCGCCCGCCACCGGACCACTCCCCGCCGGCTGAATCTGCTGGTGCGCTGGGAGCCGAGGAGCAGGTTGTCAGCGATCGTGGCGGTGGTCAGGATGCCGTCGCGATGGCGGTCCTCGGGGACATAGGTGACACCTGCCGCCAACCAGTCCCGCACCGGACGACCGGTCAGGTCCACCCCGTTGACGCTGAGGCGGCCGGCGCTGGGACGCCGTACCCCAGCCAGAGCCTCGGCCAGCTCCACCTGGCCGTTACCGGCGACCCCGGCGATCCCGAGCACCTGGCCACTCACCACCGTCAGATCGCAGCCGTGCACCGCTACGGCGCCCTGGTCACCGGGCACATCGATCCCCTCGACACGCAGCCGTATCGGACCGGCGGGTGCGTCCTGCTGGGCTTCAGCGTCGGTGTCCGCAGCCGTCTCGTCAGCACTGGCCGGCTCCGCGTCGGCGGGCTTCTCCTCGACGCCGGCCTCCTCCGCAGCCTCAACATCAGTGGTAGCTGCGGACGCCTCGTCATCGCTCGCTGACTCCGCATCAGCGGACTTCGTCGTGCTGGGCTCCTTCGGGGCCTTGTCCTCAACCGTGTCCGACTCGGGCTCGGTCTCTCCGACCGCGACGGCGACCCGCTCAATCACCGCCTGGTCACCCACCATGAGGTTGGCCAACTCTCGAGGGGTGGTTTCCCGGCGTACCAGGGTCTCCACTCGCTGCCCGTCACGCATAACGGTGAGCCGGTCACAGACCGTCATCGACTCACGGATCTTGTGAGTGATGAGGATGATGCTGGTCCCGGCGTCCACGATGGCACGCAGCGAATCGAAGAGCGCGTCCACCTCCTGCGGGGTGAGGTTGGTGGTCGGCTCGTCGAGAATAAGCAGCCGGGCGTCCCGGTAGAGGGCTTTGAGGATCTCCACCCGCTGCCGTACCCCGACAGGTAGGTCGGCGACTCGCTTATCCGGGTCGACGTTCAGGCCGTACCGCTCGGCGAGGTCCATCACCTTCTTGCGGGCGGCCCGCAGGTCGAACCGGGGGAAGCTGGACACTTGAGTGCCCAACACGATGTTTTCGGTGACGGTGTAGGTGTCAACCTGCAGGAAGTTCTGGTGCACCATCCCGATGCCGTAGCGGATAGCGTCCCGAGGCGCGCGGATGGTCAGCGGCTTCCCTTCGAAGACGATGCTGCCTGAATCCGGCCGGTACAGGCCGTACAGGCAGTTCATCAACGTGGTTTTGCCGGCCCCGTTCCCACCCAGCAGGCCGTGCACCTCACCGCGGTCGACGGAGAAGTCGACACCGTTGAGAGCGACGACCGTACCGAAACGTTTGACGACGTTGCTCATCTGGAGCAGGGGTCCGTCAGACGACGGACCCACCGCTTGCGTTTTTGTGGTCATGACATGTGATCAGGAGGTTAGCGGCTCGAGGTTCTTCTCGACAACGATGTCGCCCTGCCGGACTCGCTGCACGATGTCGTTTAGCCGTTCCACGATGGCAGAGTCGATGCTCGCCGGCGGCGGCTGAATCGACACACCGGAATCGAAGCCGAGCAGGTAGTAGCCGGTCCGCGTACCACCCCGGATGTCATCCAGGATGGTCGCCAGCGGAGTGGTGAAGTCGTACAGGCAGGCGGTCAGGTAGTTGTTCGGCGCTACCTCGGACTTGTCCGTGTACTTCACGGTGGCCCACAGGCCGTCCTGGTCCTTGACCGCCTCCAGGACACCGGAGGTGCCGAGGTTCAGCGAGCTGATGATGACATCGCAACCGTCGTTGATCAGCTGCTGAGCGGTCTGCATGGCCAGACCGGTGTCATTGAAGTCGTTGGTCCAGTGCGGGTGGACCGTGACTTCCCCGTCGAGCACATTCTCATCCTGCAGATCGCTAATCGCCTGCCGGATCGCGTGGACCTCAGAGTAGGAGAACGGCAGCTGGGGACCGCAAATGTACCCGATCCGTCCGGTTTGGGTCACCATCGCCGCCAACGCGCCGATGGGATAGAAAGCCGTGTGGAAGTTACGGTCAATGGTCCACAGGTTCGGCGGAGCGTCCTGGGGCTCTTCGTCATTTTCGGCAATGAACGTCACTTCGGCGTTTTGAGCGGCCAGTTCCATACTGTCCCGGTAGAACTGGCTTCCGTGCGTCCAAATGACGTTGTAGCCGTCGGCTAGGTAACCCTGCATCACCTGGACCACATCGTCCACGGTGGTGCTTTCGTTATATGTGGTCTCAGCTCCCAGGGCTTGCTCAGCGTTCAGCAGAGCCTCGTAACCCAGCTGATTGTAATCGTTGTCGTTAACGGTTCCTGAGAAGGCCGCGGCGATCCGCAGGACGCTACCGCCTTCGTTGCCTCCTCCTTCCTCTTCTCCTCCGCCGCATGCTGAGGCCACGAACGGCGCAGTCAACAACGGAACACCTGCGGACAGGAAACGCCTGCGGTTCATGTGGTGAAGTCCTCCCCTTGCGGGACGAGCGGGTCTATAGGGATGTAAAGACGCCGACCAGAATGCCTAACTCTGGCAGCGCAAAGAATGATCGTGCCGCAGCATACAGACATCAGTTTCGTCGGTGATTGGCACTGTCTCGTTCGTGCCAAGAGGTTACGGCTTAGAAAACAATCGATACCCTTTCGCAATGTTTCCCAAGCGAACCGCTATCGACCGATAACCGACAGTGATCACCTTTAATAAGACCCGATCGTTTTGCATCACCGCCAGTCATACTCCGACGACGTACGGCCACCGGCAAGGATTGGATATCCAGGGCCCCGGTCAAAGAATGGGTGCGGCCCGGCGGCATCCCGCTCCCGGCGACGTTGTTCCCGCAGTGCGTCGGACGCCGTTACGTCCACCTGGTACTCGCCCGCTTCGTTTTGGACGATCACCACGCCGTAGTCATCACGGGCTCCCGCCACCGACACCTTGCCCCAGCGCACATCGCGCAATACCTCGTTGTAGGGACGGTCTAGAGGATCTCCCCAACCGCCGCCTCCGGTCGTGCGAATCCGGATAATTTCGCCGGCGCGTACCGGTTCAGCGTCGACCAGCGCACCGACCTCACGCTCGGCCGGTCCACCCGGATCGATGGTGACCCGGAAGGGTCGTCCGGCCATACCACCGTTGACGCCCCAGCAGGACAGGATGCTGCGGTCAGCGATGGACATGAAATGGGCGTCCCGCAGCATGCGGATGTGCTTGTCGTATCCCAGACCACCCCGGTACCGTCCGGGGCCGCCGGAGTCCACCGCCAAGCCCAGCCGCTCCACACGGAACGGCCAGCGGGCCTCGGCGAACTCCACCGGGATGTTGCGGGAGTCAGGCACCACGTGGATGGTGTCCTCCCCGTCGGCGTAGTAGCGGCCTCCTGAGCCGCCACCCAGGACCTCCCGCATCAGGTACGAATTACCGTCCTCATCGGTGCCGTAGACACCGGTGTAACGGATGGTCTCCTGGTCGGCTGGCATCCGACCGTCGACGGCCTTGGCGAGCACCCCGGCGAGCACCCCCAGCAGCCGCAGGATCACGAAGGTGCGGGCGTTGGTGGGGGCGGGGAAGATCGGGGTGAGCAGCGTTCCCTTCTCCGGGAACCGCATCTCGATGAGCGGAACGACTCCCTCGTTGACGTCCAGCTCGGCCATCCGCTCCGGCGTGTCAGCCAGGTTCCGCAGGATCGGCGCCAACCACTTCTTCAGGAAGTTACCGTCCGCGTAGTCACCACAGTGGTTGATCGGCCCTTTCGCCTGCGGCGCGGTCCCGGTGAAGTCGATGATCAGCTTGCCGCCGTCCTCATTGGTCTTGGTGAGCGTGATCCGCTGCGTGTGCAGGCGCGGCTCGTCGACTCCGTCGTGTTCGGCGTAGTCCTCCCACACATAGGTCCCCTCTGGGATCTTGGAGAGGATCTCCCTGCGGAAGGTGGCCGTGGTGGACTCGATGATCGCGTCGAAGCAGGCTTCTACAGCCTCCCGGCCGTACCGGCTAAACAGCTCGCTGATCCGGCGGGCCCCCATTAGGCAGGCTGAGCACTCCGCGTCCAGGTCCGCCGCCAGGGAGTCGGGCATCCGCGAGTTACGCGTCATGATCCGCAACGCCGCCTCGTTGCGTACCCCGGCGTCCCACAGCTTGATGGGCGGCACCATCAGGCCCTCTTCGTAGACGCTACGAGCGGCGCTGGGCATGGAGCCCGGGACGGCTCCGCCGATGTCGTCGTGGTGCCCGAACGCCTGCACGAACGCGACGACCTCCCCTTCGTGGAAGACCGGCACGGTGACGCACAGGTCGGGCAGGTGTCCGATACCTCCCTCGGACAGGTAGACGTCGTTGTGGAAGAACACGTCGCCGGGACGCATGGTTTCGATCGGGAAGTCCCGGACGATCGGGTGTACCAACGCGGAGTAGGACCGGCCGGTGAGTTTGCGGAGCTTCACGTCGTGAATACCAGCCCGGTAGTCGTGAGCGTCCCGGATCATCGGTGACCGCGCGGTCCGCCCGATCGCGGTCTCAACCTCCTTCTCGACGGAGGCGAGCGTCCCGGCCACGATCTCCACCAGGACGGGATCGACAGCCGTCATGGCTTCTCCTCCCGAGTGACCACGATGTTGCCGTACGCGTCGACCCGCGCCTGGTATCCCGGGTGCAGCGGCACCGTGGAACCGAACTCCTCGATGATCGCGGGTCCGTTGATCACGTCTCCGGCCCGTAGGCGGGACCGGTCATAGATAGCGGTCGTGACGAATCCTCCCTGTCCGTCCTTGGCGTGGAAGCAGACTGGACGGGTACCGGTGAGGGCCCGATCAGGACTGTCGGTGGCTTCCGGTATCCGCGGCAGCTCCGGCCGACGCAGCGGCCCGATGCCGGTGACCCGCAGGTTCACCCACTCCACGGTCTGGCGGGGGTCGTTGGCGAAGCTGTAGCCGTACAGCTGCTCATGCGCGCGGTGGAAGGCGCGGGCGGTCTCCTCCAGCAGGTCCTGGCTGACCGGCCCGTCCGGCACCGGAACCCGTACCTCGAAGGCCTGACCGTAGTACCGCAGGTCGGCGCTGCGGACGAACCGCCGCTGCTCGACCGGGAAGCCTTCCCGCTCCAGCGCCTCGGAGGCGCGGCTGGTGAGGGCGTCGAAGATCTCCTCGACCGTCCGTGGCTCAAGCACGTCGTGCCGCGCCACATGGGTCTGCACGTAGTCGTTCTTCACGTCTACGGTGAGCAGCCCGAAGGCCGACAGGTTCCCGGGATCGCGGGGGATGAGCACCGCGGCCAGGTCCAGGATGTCCACCAGGCGGCAGGCCAGCAGGGAGCCGGAGCCGCCGAAGGTGACCATGGTGAAGTCCCGGATGTCCAGGCCCCGGGCGACCGTGACCTGTCGCAGGGCGTTGGCCTGGTTCCAGGCCGAGATCTCCAGGATGCCCAGGGCGCAGGCGATCGGATCCAGGTTCAGCTTGTGCGCCAGCTGAGCCACCCCTTCGGCGGCGGCCTCCCGGTCCAGGGGGATCTCCCCGCCCAGCAGGTGTGGCGGGATCCGCCCCAGGGTCAGGTGCGCGTCGGTGATGGTCGGCTCCGTACCGCCCTTGCCGTAGCAGATCGGCCCCGGGTCCGCGCCCGCTGAGCGCGGCCCCACCTTCAAGGTGCCTTCGGGGGAGATCCAGGCGATCGAGCCACCCCCGGCCCCTACCGTGACGATGTCGATCATCGGGATCCGGACCGGGTACGTCCCGATGGAGCCCTCCGTGGTCAGTGCGGGTTCACCGTTCATCACCACCGACACGTCGGTGGAGGTCCCCCCGCCGTCGAGGGTGAGGATCTTGTCGAACCCCGCAGTGGTGGCCACGAGTGCCGCACCCAGGGCACCGGCGGCCGGTCCTGACAGCACGGTGGTGATCGGCTGCCGCACTACCTCGTCGGCGGAGGCCACCCCACCGTTGGACTTCATGATTGAGAAGGGGGTCCCGGTCTGGGTGAAGGTGTGCAGCCGCTTGGCGATGTTCGCCACGTACGCCGCCATCCGCGGCTTGACCGCCGCATCCACCAACGTGGTCATGCTGCGCTCGTACTCGCGGTACTCGCGGAGCACCTCGCAGGACAGGGACACCACCGCGTTGGGGTGTTCCTCGGCGAGAATCTCGCGCATCCGCCGCTCATGCGCGTCGTTGGCGTAGGAGTGCAGGAAGCACACGCCGATGGTGTTGATGCCCCGGTCGGCGAACCACCGCGCCACCTCCCGGGCCTGCTCCTCGTTGAAGGGGCGGACCTCCCGGCCTCGGGCGTCCAGTCGTCCCCCCACGGTCCGGACCCGATCCGGGGGGACGATTCGGGGCGGTTTGACCCAGAAATAGCTGTTGCCGTACCCGTCAGGGACCGACTGTCGAGCGATCTCCAGGATGAACTCAAAGCCTTCAGTGGTGATGAAGCCCAGCTGCTCGATCTTGCCCTCCAGCAGCTGGTTGGTCGCGACCGTGGTGCCGTGGTGGACGGCCGTGACATCCGTTCCCGACGCCCCGAGCTGATCGAGGATACGACGGATGCCGGTCAGGAACCCCTCCGCCGGATCGGCCGGCGTCGAGGGCGTCTTGGTGGTGACCAGCTCCCCCGTGTCCTCGTCGAAGGCCACGACATCGGTGAAGGTGCCACCGGTGTCGATACCGATACGGATCCGCCGAACCATCCGTACTCCTTGTCGTCTGTGTCGGCTGATGACCAAGTGATGGGCAATGGCCCTATATGCCTTCGGTACCGCCCCACGCGTCCACCATGGGTGAGACAGAGGATGATTCAATGCGGCGAGCCGTAAACCTTCGCCGGCAAGATCTGCCAATCGCAACGCGCGTGTGTTGGTACGCACTGACCCTTGGTTTGCGCAAGGTACGCCGGTTGTTTCGCTCGCCCCATCTCAGACCGTGACGACTTCGTCGAAGATTCACCCCGGGAGACGATAGAGGAACCGCTTTTTCGTCACAGCCCCGCCACCCCTGAATCGGGAGGGGATTGTCGGGAAGCCGAATCCGCGATCTATCGATCGACTTATCACTATCTGTAATTCATTACCATCCGTAATTTCTTACACTCCGTAATTGACTACCTTCAGTAATCGAATCTAATCAATGTTTTCCCTTTGGCCCGAATTCATTGCCGCGAGCCTTCGACTCTAAGAAATAGTCTTTTCCGGACAGTGACAGGCGTTCGAATACGGTGGGTCACTGCTTCCTCTTCACGATCCGTCACCGCCGTATGTTCACCGTCGCCGAACCGCGATAACTGACGCACCCGTTCCGATAGGCCTATATGGGATGCGGCGTGCTGACGCATGTCCGACCATGACGCCATGGCTTGGACCCTCACTCACGATCTGACGAATTTTCTGGCGACGGCTGGCGACTTTCTCCACTCCCGCCCGGTGGAGCACACCGTGTTGCTGAGCAGCACCGAAACGCTCCGGATCCGCGGCCCCCATGTCTTTGGGGACGCTCAACCCCTGTTCGGCTGGTGGTGTGAGGGGGACGGGGCAGTGACGGGCGTGTTCATGCATACCCCGCCGTTCCCGCTGTATCTGTCCCCGATGCCGACGACAGCCGTCCCCGCCGTCATCGAGGCCCTGGACAGGCACGGCCACTCCTTCAGCGAGGCCATCGCCGATCAGCACACCATCGACCGCTTCACCGCGGCGTGGCGGGACAAAACCGGCGCCACCTACCGGGTCACCAAGCACCTCCGGCTGCACCGCCTAGACACCCTCACCCCACCAACCCCCGCCCCGCCGGGACGCGCCCGTCTCGCCGATGAGGCCGACCAGGCGTTGCTGGTGGAGTGGTATGACGCGTTCTGCCGCGAGACCGGCGAACCATCCGCCTCGGCCAACCTCGTCAGCGACCGGCTCAGTTTCGGTGGGCTGATGCTGTGGGAGGTCGATGGTGTGCCCGTCTCGATGGCTGGCCGCAATCGGTCCATCGCGGGCGTCATCCGCATCGCCCCGGTCTACACGCCACCGCAGCTGCGTGGACGGGGGTACGCGGGAGGCGTCACCGCCGCGCTCAGCCAGGCGGCGCTGGACAGCGGCGCCGAGGTGATCCTGTTCACCGACGTGGCCAATCCCACCAGCAACGCGCTCTACCAACGGCTGGGGTACCGGCCCTTGGGAGATGTGATTACCGTGTCGCTGGGCTCAGGAGCACAGACGGATTCGGATTGATCCGCCGGTCCGCCACCAGCGGTACCGGTGGCGGACCGGCCGGTAGTGATCAGCGGGGGAATGGACTGCTCGCCGGGGACTGCAGCAGGTCCTGATGGCGGCGGAGAAACTCCAGGTTGCGGTCGGCCAGGTGATCGAAGCCCTGACGGACGCTGGAGCCCGGGGTGAGGCTGGACAGCGCGCGCTGCGGATCCAACCGCGCCGTCACCCAGCATTCATGGGTGGCGGCCCGGGCGACCACTTCGGCGATCGGGGTGACGATCAGCGAGTTACCGAAGTACAGGGTCCCGCCCGGATCGGTCCCGGTGGCGTTGGCGGCGACCACGAACACGTGGTTGTCGTACGCGCGGGCCCGCGTCGTCAACTCCCAGATGTCCGCGGAGCGCAGCAACGCCGACGGCCGGCAGATCACCTCGGCGCCCATCAGAGCCTCGGCGCGGGCCAACTCGGGAAAGTCCCCGTCGAAACAGATGATCATTCCGATCCGACCGAGGTCGGTATCGACCACGACCGGGTCGACGCCGGGGGTGACCCAACCTCCCTGATCCCGTCGCTCCCCGCAGAAGGGGTGGGTCTTGCGGTAGACCCCGCCGATCTCCCCCGAGGGCAGGAACAGCACGGCCGCGTTGTAGACCACCCCCCGCTCAGGGCCCCGCTCATAGGTCCCGTAGACGATGTGGACCCCGAGCCGACGCGCGCACTCGGCCAACGGATCGGTCAAGGGGCCCGGGATGTCGGCGACCAGGTCCCACAACTGCTCGGCGGACAACCCGGTAATGAAGCCGGTGGAGGCGGTCTCGGGAAGGACGACGAGCTCAGCCCCAGTGGCCGTGACGCATCGCTCCACCCATTCCACACACCGGTCCAGGTTGGTTTTGATGCTCTCGGCCGTTAAAGGACCGGGAACCGGCGCGACCTGCAGGGCCGCTGCGGTGAAGGCACGCATGGAAACAGTCTCTCTCCCGTCCCAGGGATCCGCCGACTCAGTGACTGATGCCCCAGCCGATCAGGACCCCGAGCAGCGCTACGGCTGCGCCGAACGCCGCACCGAGGATGAAATCGGAGCGCCCCGAGGAGGCCGCCGTCGGGGCCGGTGCGGTAAACACCCGACCCGACACCGCGGTGGCCGCGGTGGTCGCGGCTGGAGCCGCCTCGGTGGCCGGGGCGCCCTCGGCGGTGGTGGGAGCCGGCGCGGGTTCCGCCAGCGCCTCCGGCGACATCAAGATCGCGTCGACGGCCTGGAAGAACTCTCCGGCGAGCTTTTTACTGACCGCGCCGATGACACGCTGCCCCACCCCGGCGAGCATGCCCCCGACGACCGCGTCCGCGTCGTACTCCAACCGGGTGGTGCCGTCCGCCTCCGGGCTCAGGGTGACCTTCACATCGGCCTGGACGGTCCCTGGCCCGCCGGCACCCGATCCCCGCAGCACGCAGGAGCGAGGGCGGTCCACGTCGGTCAACGCCACCTCACCGCTGTAGGTCCCCCGGACCGCTCCCACTCCCACGGTGACGGTCGCCCGGTACAGCTCCTCACTGACCTGCTCCAGGCGCTGACAGCCGGGGAGCGTCCGGACCAGTACCCGCGGATCTGTCAGGGCGTCGAATACCTGTTCTGGTGGCGCATGCAGGACCGCACTCCCGGTCACCTTCATCGACTGTCCTCCTTTGCCCTGACGAACCGGCCTTCCCCAGAGATGTGGCCAGACCTGGACCTCAATGGCGGGATCTCCCCCGCGGCGAAGCGTTCCCGCAGCTCAAAGAGCTCACTGGGGGAGATGGGCATGCGGGTGATGGCGAACCCCTCCGCGTCGGAGATGGCCGACGCGAAGACGGCGGCCGCGGGGATCACACCGGCCTCCCCGGCCCCCTTGACCCCCAGCGGGTTCAACGGGGAGGGCGTCTGAAGATGGTCGGTCTCCACGGTCGGGACCTCTGAGGCGTACGGCATCAAAAAGTCCATGAAGGAGGCGTTGAGCAGCTGCCCGGCGGAGTCGTACACCATCCGCTCGTACAGCGCCCCGCCGACGCCTTGCGCCACCCCGCCGTGGATCTGCCCTTCGACGATGCGGGGGTTGATCAGGTTTCCGCAGTCATGCACCACGCAGTACCGCAGGACCTTGATCTCAGCGGTCTCCGGGTCGGTCTCCACGATCGCGGCGTGCATCCCGGCGGCGAAGGTGGAGCGCGGCGGCGAGTAGTAGTCCACCGCCTCCAGCCCAGGCTCATCGTCCTCGGCCACCGGCGGCTCCTCAGAGGAGCCGCCCACCGCGAACTGGGTGGCGCGGGCCGCCTCGGCGTCGAAGGCGTACCGCAGCGGGTTCGACAACACCGCCACCGTGGACAAGGGGATCTCGGTCTTTGCCCCCGGACTGCTCGGCACTCCCCGCACCCGGACCACCCCGTCGACGATCTCCAGGTCCGACGGGTCCACCTCCAGCGCCTCGGAGGCGATCCGTAGCGCCTTAGCGCGGACCTTCCGGGCGGCCAGCGCCGCCGCGTTGCCGCTCATCACCGCGGTGCGGGATGCGAAGGTGCCCACCGCGTACTTAAACCGTCGGGTGTCGCCGGTGGTGACCGTGACCCGTTCGACCGGCACCCCCAACTCGTCGGCGACGATCTGGGCCAGCATCGTCTGGTGTCCCTGGCCCTGGGTGGTCAACCCGGTGGCGACCACCACCTCACCGGTGGTTTCGACCCGGACGTGGGCGCCCTCGTACGGGCCGACGCCGGTGCCCTCCACGTAGCAGGCCAGCCCGATCCCGACGCGGCGTCCCTCGGCACGGGCCTGCTCGGCGTACTCGGCGAAGGAATCCCACCCGACCAGCGCCTTGAGCTTGTCCAGCAGCGCGGGGTAGTTCCCCGAGTCGTACACCAGACCACGGCCGTCCTGGAAGACCAATCCGTGGTCGTAGGGCATCTCCTCCGGCTGGATGAAGTTGCGCTCCCGCACCACCGTGCGGTCCAACCCCAGGTAATCGGCGATGGCGTCCATGGTGCGTTCCATCGCAAAACACCCCTGTGGTCGACCGGCGCCCCGGTACGGGGTGACGATCACGGTGTTGGTGTACAGGCTCCAGAACTCGCCTCGGTACGCGCCCGGCTTATAGGGCCCCAGGACCTGCGTGGTGGTGATGATCGGCACGATCAGGCCGTAGGGGGTGTAGGCCCCGTGGTCGTGCCAGACCTGGAACTCCATCCCCAGTAGGCGTCCGTCGTCGTCGAACCCGACCCGCACCTTCTGCTTCTGGCCCCGCTCGTGCGCCGAGGAGATGAAGTGCTCCCGTCGGTCCTCGGTCCACTTGACCTCACGCCCCAGCCGCATGGCGGCCCAGGGGATGAGGACCTCCTCCGGCCAGGGGTGCACGACCTTGACCCCGAATCCCCCACCCACGTCGGGGGCGATCACCTCGACCCGGTCGATCGGCACGGCCAGCTTGGCGGCGATCGCCGCCCGGACGCTGGTGGCGGCCTGTGTGGAGGTGTACACCCGCAGCGTCCGGTCATCGGCGTCCCAGCGGGCGTACACCCCCCTGCCCTCCATGGGCATGGAGGCGCTGCGTTCGATCTCCAGGTCCAGCTCCAGACGGTGCGGGGCGGCCGCGATCGCCGCACGCGCATCACCGCGTTCCTGCACCATGTGGGCGCCGATATTGCCCGGGATGTCCGGATGTACCAGGTGGGTGGCCTCGATGGCGGCGTCCAACCCCACCACCGCGGGCAGCACCTCGTAGTTCACCCGGATTCGGTCGCAGACGTCCTCGGCGACATAACGGTCGGTCGCCACCACCATGACCACCGGCTCACCGACATGGTTGACCTCGTCGCGTGCCAGGGGGTACGCGGTGCGCGGATGGGTCAGGTCCGGGTGGGGGATCAGCAACGGCAGCGGCTCAGAGAGGTGACTGGAACCGGCCTCGTCGGCGGCGGCCAGGTCCTCGTAGGTGTAGATCGCCACCAGTCCGTCGACGTCGAGCGCGTCGGTGACGTCGATGTCAACGATGCGGGCGTGCGCGTGTGGGCTGCGGACGAAGGCCACCTGCAACGCGCCGGCGCCCAGGTCATCCAGGTAGCGGCCCTGCCCTGTGACCAGTCGCGGGTCCTCACGTCGCGGGATCGGTTCACCGATCATCCGAGTCGTCACGCTCGCTCACCCCGCCCGTGGCCGGCGGCGGGCACGCCGGCGTCGCCGCTCTCCTCACGCATGATCTCGGCGGCCCGCAGCACCGAGGCGACGATGTTCTGGTAGCCGGTACAGCGGCACAGGTTGCCGCCGATGGCCTCCCGGGCCTGCTCCGGTGTGGGGTTCGGGTTACGGCGCAGGTACGCCGCGATGGTGGTGATGAAGCCCGGGGTGCAAAAGCCGCACTGCAGCCCGTGGCACTCCATGAAGGCCCGCTGCACCGGCCCGAGTGACCCGTCAGGGTCTGTGCAGCCCTCCACCGTGGTGATCTCGCTGCCGTCGACGCTGACCGCCAGCAGCAGGCAGGAGCGCATCGGCTGCCCGTTCACCAGGACGGTGCAGGCGCCGCAGACCCCGTGTTCACAGCCGACGTGGGTACCGGTCAGGCCGAGATCGTGACGCAGGCAGTCCGACAGCAACCGTCGGGCGGGGACCCGCGCTTGGCGGAGCACTCCGTTGACGGTCAACGAAATGTCGTGAGTCTGTTCGGTCGGCCCCCTGTCCGGTGTCATCGTTCCCCCTCCACGCCGGATCCCGTTCTCCCCGCTCCGCCGGTGGGGTGTGACGGTGCCGCCCGCCGGGCCCGCTCGGCACGCTCCGCGGCCAGGCGACAGGCGCGGGCGGTGAGGACCACGGCCAGTTGTCGGCGGTACCGCGCGGTGGCGTGGATGTCCTCCTCCGGTTCCAGCTGCGCGGCCGCCGCCTCCCCCACGGCGCGCCAGTCCCCGTTGGAGCCGATGGCCTCCAGCGTCAGATCCAGCGTTTGCGGAATCGGCCCCATCGAGATGTACGCGGTCCGTACCGTGGTCAGCGCCCCAGCCTCATTGAGCGTCACCACCGCCCCCACGCCGCACAGCGCGTAATCACCGTGCCGCCGCGCGACCTCCATCCAGGCGGTGCCCGTCGCGGCGCCGGTGGGGCGGCGGAACAACGCCGAGGTGGCCAACTCATCCGCCTCGGCTGCGCTGGTGAGAGGGGCCACGAAGAAGTCCTGCGCCGGCACCGTCCGCTCACCGCGCCGACTGACCAGCGTCACCTCACCGTCGAGCAGGCACAGCACCGCGGTCATCTCGCCGCTGGGGTCGGCGTGGACGATGCTCCCGACCGTGGTTCCCCGGTTCCGGATGGTCGGATGCGCCACCGAGCGCAACGCCTCAGCCAACAGCGGAATCGCCCGTCCGGCCGCCGCGTCGTGCTCCACATCGGCGTGCCGGGCCAGGGCGCCGACGCGTACCCCCTCTGGTTCGACGCGGACGTAGGCCAACTCGTCAAGCCGGTTAATGTCGATCAGATGGGCGGGGGTCGCCAAACGCATGTTCAGCATCGGGACCAGGCTCTGACCACCGGCGAGGATCTTCGCGTCGGGGCCGAGCTCGTCCAGCATCGTCACCGCTTCGGTCACCGTTGCCGGCCGGTGGTAGCTGAACGGCGGTGGCTTCATAGTCCTCCTCACCGCACGCCGTACCGGCGCCCCAGGTGGTGGGTGGGGCGCCGTTGACCGTTAGAGCCGGAACGTTATCGGTGGCGTACGCCACACGCATGGTGAACTTACGCCGAAGCGATAACCGTTTTATGGCAACGTTAGCTCATTCGTAGCGCCGAGTATTTCTCCACGCACACACCCTATTGCATTCAGTAACCACCTATGGGCGGACTTACCGCAGCATTCCGAGCGCCGACGCCTTCTCAGGGACAGATCAGGCGGTACCACGCACCCGGCCCGGTACCGCCTGAAAAACCAACCTGGCCTTACACGTCGTGCATCTCCATGGCGCGCAGGGCCACCGCCAGGTTCAGTCGTAACTCGCCGTCCCGGGTAAACGGCCCCAGGATCCGCTCCAGTTTGGAGATCCGGTACCGCAGGGTGTTGTAGTGGAAGTGCAGCCGCCGCGCGGTCTCGGCGACGTTGAGGTTGGTCTCCAACAGCACGGCGAGGGTGCGCCGTAGATCGGCCATCTCAGGGTCGCTGGTGTGGGCCAGGTCCCGCAGGGTCTCATTGACGAACCTGCGGACCTCCCCGACGTCGGGGATCTGGGACAGCAGCCGGTGCACCCCTAAGGAGTCGAAGTACGCCAGGGCGCCGCTGCCTTGCACCCGCCGCCCCACCCGGGCGGCCTTGCGGGCCTGCTCATAGGCCTCGGGGAGCTGTTCGACCCGCTGCACCACGCGGGACACCCCCGTGGAGAACGAGCGTCGCCCGCCCCCGCCGTCACCGGCCACTCGACGCACCAGTTCCCGAACCCGGCGGTCCAGGTCACCGTGCTCCGGCATCCCCAGGAGCACGACGACCTCGGAGTTGAAGCCGACCACCGGCGCGGTGGGATCGACCTGGGAGACCACGGTCTGCCAGGCGGCCGTGAAGCGCTCTAAGACTGGCCGCAGCCTGACGCTGGAGGTGGAGGGCGAGGTCGGGGAGGGATCCAGCTCCGCGACCACCACCGCCAAGGGCCGTTCGATGTCCCACCCCAGTGAGCTGCAGTGCGCCACGATCACGGCGGTGTCGGTGCCTTCCATCCGCCCGGCGAGCAGATCCCGCAGGTAGTCAGAGCGGTACTTACCCTCAACCGCGGCCACGGCGAGCTGCTTGACGATGGCCAACGCCGCCACGGTGGCGGCCCGCTCCAGCGCGTGCACGTCGCTGCTGTCCAGTTTGCGGCGGGTGGAGAAGGCCACCACCCGACCGTGATCAACTCGGTCGGCCACGATCGGCACCACGGCGTGCCACCCCGCCCCGTGGGCGCGTACCCCGAACGGCTCAACGTCGGTCCGAAACCGCCCGGTGGGGTCGAAACAGGCGCGGTCGGCCGACACCACGGCCAGCTCTTTCTCCTCGCCTGCCTGCGCTAACACCCGTCCGTCGGGGGTGGTCACCATGACCGCGGCGTCGACGACGTGCGCCATCTCGCGGGTCAGTTCGGTCAGCCCGCCCCCGGCGAGTACCACCGACACCAAGGCGCGGTGTACCTCCTCGGCACGCGCCAACGCGGCGGCCTGCCGATTGAGCACCCCCACCAGCGCCTGGTTGATCACGTCGTCGAAGGAGACGTGCGAGGGTAATTCGATGACGGGGAATCCCAGCCGCTCGGCCTCCGCCAGCATCCGGGGTGGGATCTCGTCGAGGTAGCGCAACGGCTTGATCGCCAACGCCGCCAGGCCTATCTGGTCCAACGCGGCGATCAGCTCGGGCAGCGTATCGGCTTGGTCCCGCAGGGGGTACCCGGTGGTCAGAAGCAGTTCATGCGGTTTGACCCAGGGCAGGATGTCGGGTACCTCCATGACGTTGACCCGCTGCACCATTCGGTCAACGCCGGCGGCTCCTGCCAGAATGCGCGCCTGGCGAAGCGCAGGGACCGCCATCACTTCGCTGACGCTCAGCCCGTACTCCAAGTCTGTCGCCCGACTGCGGGCAGGGTTTGCTCCCGTTGCCGAGCGGATCGTTCTGTCCATCAGCCACCCCCCGCGTCCCACCGATCCACTATCCACCGCTGACTGGATACCAGTCACCGACGGCGGCGCGCGGATCCTGGCAACACCGGTGAAGTCCGCACCCTATCGTTGGCAATTGTTTCCATGCCCGGACCGTAGCCGCCTCGCCTACCGTCTCAGCAGGGTACGCCGCCGGGAACTCGTGGTGATGTTGCACAGCGGTGACATCACCCTCCGTCGGCACCGACAGTGGCGCGTTTCGCCTCGGACCACCCGGAACCGAACCGGCCGGACCGAGCGGAGCACCCATTGACGCAAGGCAGCGGCACCACCGAGTGACGAGGGCATTACGGAAGACGTCATTGCGGAAGACGACGGCGTGGCGGGTGAACCGACAACAGACCAGGATCGCGGGCGGATATGGGCGACCCTGTGGGGTCGCGAGGAGGATGTGATGGCACAGCGCCTGACCGGCGCGGCGTCTGACCTGCTCACCGGTGTCCTCCAGGGCCCGCCTCGTTCGCTGCGCGTGGTCACCGCCGTTCCCAGCGCTGTCCACCTGTTGTCCGACGACGGTGAGGTCGCCGTCTCGGTATGCACAGCCGACGCGGTACGCCTGCCCAACGCGGTGGTCCTCGCCGCCCCACCGGCGGTCCGGCCGCTGCGTATGATCCGCTCCGGCCAGCCGGCACAAGTCGGTGATGGCTTGATCTGGATTGGTGAGCCCGGCTCTGGGCAGATCGTGGTACGCGTCAGCAGGTGGTGGCGGGCTCGCCGCCCGCAGCTGCGGAAACCCTGGGCCCGGACCGCCGCCGAACTGGCGCGGCGGCTGTCACTGACGGATGGGCTGGAGGAGCCGGTCGCGATCGCCTCGGAAACGTTCGCCGCCGCCCTGACCGGGCAGGCGGTGTTGTCGGATGCGGTGAGCGGACTCATCGGCCTCGGCAGCGGCTTGACCCCGGCCGGCGACGACGTGCTGGCCGGCGCGATAGTGACGCTCCGTGCGGCACAAGCGCCACACGCCGATGAGCTGGCGGGCACCATCACCACCGCCCTGACCAGCTCGAACGCCACCACGCCAGTGTCGGCCACCCTGCTGCGGTACGCGTGTGACGGCTACTGTGTCCCGCAGCTCACCGCGGTGCTGGAAGACCCCACGACGCTGGAGGCGCTGTTGGCCGTCGGGCATACCTCCGGTAAGGCGCTGGCCCACGGCGCCCTGATCGGACTACGAACGGTGACCGGACGACACACCATCGGGAGCAGTCGATGAGCCGCCACGTAGAGATCCACCCCGGGATGTACCGGGACTCGGTCACGCTCATGCAAATCAGCGCGTCGATCTCGCAACGGCCGGGGGTACGCTCGGCGTTGGTCGCCATGGCGACCGACCTGAATCTGTCCCTGGCCGCCGGGATGGGTTTCTCCCTCGAGGCGGACCTGACCCCCTCCGACCTGATCGTCGCGATCGACGCAGAGGATGAGGCGACGCTCGCCGCCGCCCGCGCGGCCGCCGAAGCCGCCCTCGCGGAACGGGCACGTGCCACTGGCGCCACCGGTCAGGCCTCGGACGGGGTCATCACTCCCCGGACCGTCGCCTCGGCGGCCAGCCGCCTGGACGACGCCACACTGGCGTTGATCTCCACCCCGGGCCGGCTGGCGTACCTGGACGCCATGGACGCCCTCACCAGCGGACTGTCAGTCATGATCTTCAGCGACAACGTCCCGGTGGAGCAGGAGGTGGCGCTCAAGGCTGAGGCGACCCGCCGAGGTCTGCTGGTGATGGGGCCTGACTGCGGCACCGCGGTGGTGTCGGGGGTGGGGCTGGGCTTCGCCAATGTGGTCCGCCCCGGTCCGGTCGGTCTGGTCGCCGCCTCCGGTACGGGGGCGCAGCATGTGATGGCGCTGCTGGACGCGGCGGGGGTGGGAATCAGCCACTGCCTGGGCGTGGGTGGCCGGGACCTGTCCGCACAGGTCCGGGGCGCCTCCACCGTGGCGGCGTTGGACGCGCTGGACGCCGACCCCGCCACCGAACTGATCCTGGTGATCTCCAAGCCGCCCGCCGATGAGGTCGCCGACGCGATCCGCGCCCACGCGGCGACCCTGTCCACGCCGGTACAGTTCGCGCTGCTCGGCGCCGACCAACCGGATCTCACCGAGGCCACCGCCGAAGTGCTGCGGGCCCTGGGACGGCCGGTGCCCGACTGGCCTGTCTGGGGTCAGACCAGCGACCAGCCCACCGGTCGGTTCCTACGGGGCCTGTTCTGCGGGGGCACGCTGTGCGACGAGGCCATGGTGATCCTGTCTGAGCGGCTCGGCCCGATCTTCTCCAACATTCCGCTCCGCCCGGAGTGGGCACTGCCCGCCTTCGACTCCTTCGGGACTGATGTGGCGCTGACCGGGCACTACTGCGTGGACTTCGGCGATGACCGCTTCACCACCGGGCGGCCGCATCCGATGATGGACGGCTCCCTGCGGCGGGAACGGTTGGCCATCGAGGCCGCCGACCCCGAGGTGGGGGTCATCCTGCTCGACGTGGTCCTCGGGCACGGCGCCCACCCCGACCCCGCCGCTGAGCTCGCGCCGGCGATCGCCGACGCCCACGCCACCGCCGCCCGTGACGGCCGACAGCTGTCCGTGGTGGTCTCACTGACCGGCACCGCCGGTGATCCTCAAGGCAGGGACCGGCAGGCCGAAGCCCTGGCTAAAGCCGGTGCGGTGGTGTTCGCCTCCAACGCGGCGGCCGCACAACACGCCGCCACGTTGGTGGCGTCGCGTACCTCCTCTGTTTCCGCCGAGATCGAAGGAGCCGGAAGGTGAGCATCCGTCGCTTGCTGGACACCGAGCCCCGGGTGGTGACCGCGGGCGTGGACGTGCTGGCCGACGCGCTAGCGGCCCAGGCCGTACCGACCCTGGCCGTGGACTGGCGGCCTCCGCTACCGGGCACCGAGGCCGACCTGGCGCGGGTGTTGGCCGATCCTCGGCGGCCCGACGCCAACGCCACCGCGGTTGAGCGCATGATGAGCGCGGGCGCCAAGCTGGTCGATGTCCGGCCGGCCTCCGAAGCGCTGGGGCTGACGCCGGGGCGGTTCCTGCACGCCGGCCCACCCATCACCTGGGACCGCGCCTCGGGCCCGATGCGGGGGGCACTGATCGCGGCGATGCTCTTCGAACGCCTGGCCGACACCCCTGAAGAGGCCGAGGTCAAGCTGGCCGCCGGGGACGGCATCACGCTGGAGCCGTGCCACCACAACCGCGCGGTCGGCCCAATGGCCGGTGTGGTCTCCCCCTCGATGTGGATGATGGAGCTGCGGGACGATACCCACGGCAACACCGCGTTCTGCTCCCTCAACGAGGGCCTGGGCAAGGTGCTGCGGTACGGCGCCTACTCCCCTGAGGTGATCGAGCGCCTGGACTGGATGAGCGCGGTGTTAGGGCCGGCCCTGCAAGCGGCGGTCCGTCGGCACGGCCCCATCGACATCAAGGCGATCATCGGGCAGATGGTCCAGATGGGCGATGAGGGGCACAACCGCAACCGCGCGGGCACCTTGATGCTGCTGCGGGATCTACTGCCGGACCTGGCCGAGATCGGACTGCCCTCGCAGGACCTGGCCTCGGTGGCGCGTTTCATCGGCGGCAACGACCACTTCTTCCTCAACCTGTCGATGCCCGCCGCCAAGCTCGCGTCGATGGCGGCCAGCGGGGTTCCCGGATCCACGGTGGTGACCGTGATGGCGCGTAACGGCACCGACTTCGGCATCCAGGTCTCCGGGCTGCCGGGGCAGTGGTTCACCGCACCGGCGCAGATCCCTGAAGGGCTGTTCCTGGGCAACTACGGCCCCGAGGACGCCAACCCCGACATCGGAGACTCGGCGATCACCGAGACCGTGGGGTTGGGTGGCTTCTCCATGGCGGCCGCGCCGGCGATCGTCCGCTTTGTCGGCGGCACCGCGCCGCAGGCGCTGGAGGCGACGCGCCTGATGTACGAGATCACGGTGGCGGAGAACCCGGCGTACGCGATCCCGGTGCTGGAGTTCCGGGGCGCGCCCACCGGCATCGATGTCACCCGGGTGCTGCGCACCGGCATCCTGCCGATCATCAACACCGGGGTGGCGGGCAAGGTCGCCGGTACCGGACAGGTGGGGGCCGGTCTGGTACGCCCACCGGTGGAGTGCTTCACCGCCGCGCTGTCCGCCCTGGCCGCCGCCGCGCCGCCGCTTCCCGCTTCCTGACCTCTCTCCCGCCCTCCGGCCTACCGCCCCCACGACCCGGAGGGCTCTCCCTGATCCGGCCGGATCTGTCGCAGATCCGGCCGGATCCTTTTCACGCGTATTCCCGCATATCCGCGGTGCGCCGTTACAGGTCCGTGGTGGTGCTGCGCCGTCACAGGCGGCAGGCGTGCAGGTCGGTGGCGAGGATGGCGCGGGCGCCCAGGTCGTACAGCTCGTCCATGACGCGGTGCAGATCGGTCCGCAGGATCATCGCCTGCACCGCCACCCAGCCCTGCCGGGCCAGCGGCGAGACGGTCGGCGACTCAATACCGGGGGTCAGGCGGCAGGCCTCCTCCAGCCGGTCGGTGGGCACGTCATAGGCGAGCATCACGTAGCGACGGGCCACCAGGACCCCCTGCAGCCGCCGCACCAATTGGCTGATCACGCCGTTGCTCGGCGCGTCGCAGCGGCGGATCAGCACCGCCTCGGAACGTAGGATCGGCTCACCGACCAGCTCCAGCCCGGCCTGCCGGACCGTGGCGCCGCTGGAGACCACATCAGCGATGACATCGGCGACCCCCAGCCGGACCGCGTTCTCCACCGCGCCATCGAGCCGAATCACCCGCGCCGACACCTGGTGTTCGGCCAGGTAACGTTCGACCAGGCCAGGGTAGGAGGTGGCGATCCGCTTCCCCGCCAAGTCCTCAAGACTGGTGACGGTGCCGGGGCGGGCGGCGAATCGGAAGGTGGAGCCACCGAAGTCCAGGGCCAGAATCTCCTCGGCCGGCGCCCCGGAGTCGATCAGGAGGTCCCGGCCGGTGATCCCCAGGTCCAGATCCCCGGAACCGACGTAGGTCGCGATGTCCCGAGGGCGCAGATAGAAGAACTCCAGACCGTTGTCGAGGTCCCGACAGACCAGGTCACGGTCGGTGGAGCGTTGCTGGTATCCGGCCTCACGCAACATCTGAACGGCGGGGACGGACAGGGATCCCTTGTTGGGGACGGCGACGCGCAGCATGATGGGTTCTCCTTGCTCAATGACGCATGTGATCAGGGCTGAACGCTGGTCGACGGTGACCGACGGCCCGGCAAGCGCGCAGAATGCCGGGCCTCACAGATGTCGATACACGTCGGACAGCTGCAGTCCCGTGGCGAGCATGAGAACCTGGGTGTGGTACAGCAGCTGGGAGATTTCCTCGGCGGCGCGCTCCGGGCCCTCGTGTTCAGCGGCCATCCACGCCTCGGCGGCCTCCTCCAGGACCTTCTTGCCGATCGCGTGCACTCCCGCGTCCAACGCCGCCACCGTCCGGGATCCGGGGGTGCGGGCGGCTGCCTTGGCCGACAGCTCCGCGAACAGCTCCTCGAAGGTCTTCACGGTCGTCGATTCTCCCAAGTCACGCCGGGCCCGGTGACAGCGGGTCCCCGCATCGTGCACATCGCGGCCCGGCGCCGGCCGTGGTCCCCGGTAGGCGGGTACGGACCGAAAGCCCGTACCCGCTCACAGCCTGACTCGCTCACTGGCGAGGCAAGGTAGGCAGCACGGGGAGATCCGGCTGCTGAGCGGGGCCATCCGGCCCAGGCTCTTCGGTGGGCCCTCCATCGCCGGGTCGATCCCCATTACGGGTGTTCTCCGGGGTCGGCTCCTCCTCCGGCTCTCGGCCGGACTCGGGCTCGTCGCTGGGCTCGGTCTGCTCCTGCTCCTCGGTAGCGGCACAGGGGTCGGCGGACGACTCGCCCGCGTCCTCATCCTGCGGGCTCGTGGACGAGTCAGCGGACTGCTCGTCCTCCGCGTCGGCCTCCTCAGAGGTGTCCGGCTCAGGCCCCAACTGGATCGGCACCACCTCAGCGCCTCCACCCCCGCCAGGAATGGTGGGGAGTTCCGGCAGATCACCACCGGGTTCCTGACCCGGCTGTTGGGTGTCCTCGCCGTCGCTGTCCGACTCTGCTCCGTCCTCCTCCGGCGTACCCTCATCGCTGGAGTCCGGCTCGTCACTGGGTTCCGGCTGACTGGGTGACGGGCAGGACGGGGTGGCAGACGGCTGGACCAGCGGCTCCTCGGAGTCATCGCCACCGCACCCCGATAAGACCAGGCCGGTCACGCACGCGACCATGACCAGTCGCCCACCCCACGCGACCGTGCCAGCCGGACGACGGAGCCACCGGTTCAGGTGTGATCTCCCGTTGCGCTCTCCCCTTACTTGTCGCAGGCGCATAAGTGTTCTATCCCCCCATCGGGTCTTTTCAGGACGGCATACCGCCGTCCGCCGGCCGATGGTAGGCAGCCCACTCAACCAGCCGTGAACCACCGAAGAAGCGGTGAAACCGATCACAAACCCCGCGTGGTCGTCACGCCCGCTCCCCCGGGATACCCTGCCCTCCGGTGACGCTCCGCAGCGCCAGGGCCGCATCCAGAGCCGCGACGGTGGCCTCCCAGCCCTTGTCTTCGCGGGAACCCGGCAGGCCGGCCCGGTCCCGTGCCTGCGCCAGGTCATTGACGGTGAGCACCCCATGCGCGACCGGGGTGGACTCATCCAGCGACACCCGGGTCAGACCCTCGGTGACCGCCTGACACACGTAGTCGAAGTGCGCGGTCTCCCCCCGGATCACCACCCCCAGCGCCACCACCGCGTCACAGCGGCGGGCCAGCGCCTGAGCCACCACCGGCAGCTCAACCGAACCGGCGACGCGCACGCTGATCACGTCACTAACCCCGCACGCCGCGGCCGCCGCCAACGCGCGCGCCATGAGCTGGTCGGTGAGCTCGGCGTGCCACCGGGCGGCGACTATCCCTAGCGTCAAACCGGATGCGTCCACAGTGGACAGATCCGGCGCTCCATGCCCGGCCATTACCCTCGTCCTCCCGCAACACCGGTGTCTTCGATGGCGGAGCCCGGGGACGGCGCGCCCTCCTGGGGAAGCTCGTCGAGCTGGTGCCCCATCCGGTCCCGCTTGGTCCGCAGGTACGCCAGATTCTCCCGGTTCGCTCGCACCATGAGTGGGACCCGCCCCACCACCGTCACGCCGTACCGTTCCAGGCCGGCTCGTTTAGCGGGGTTGTTCGTCAACAACCGCACCCGGCGTACTCCCAGGTCAGTCAGGATCTGGGCGCCGATGCCGTAGTCGCGGGCGTCAGCCGGCAGCCCCAGCTCCAGGTTGGCGTCCACGGTGTCCCGCCCGGCGTCCTGTAGCTGGTACGCCTGAAGCTTGCGCAACAGTCCGATACCGCGCCCCTCGTGTCCGCGCAGGTACAGCACCACGCCTCGCCCTTCGGCCGCGACCCGGTGCAGCGCCGCCTCCAACTGCGGCCCACAGTCACACCGCAACGAGCCGAACACATCACCGGTGAGGCACTCCGAGTGCACCCGCACCAGTACGTCCTCACCGTCCCCGATCTCGCCGTACACCAAGGCGACGTGTTCGCGGTCGTCGACCTCGCAGTAGTACCCCACCGCCCGGAATATCCCTGCGTCGGTGGGGATTCGCGCCTCGGCCACCCGGCGTACCAGGTTCTCGGTACGCCAACGGTAGGTGATCAGGTCCGCCACCGAGATCAACGTCAGCCCGTGCTCATCGGCGAACCGTCGCAGATCCGGCATCCGCCGCATGCCGCCGCTGTCGTCGACCAGTTCGGCCAGGACCCCCGCCGGGCGCAGCCCGGCCAGTCGAGCGAGATCCACCGCGGCCTCGGTGTGTCCGGGCCGCTGCAGCACACCCCCCGGTCGGGCCCGGAGGGGGACCACGTGTCCCGGCCGGGCCAGATCATCCGCCGTGGTTGCGGGATCGGCCAACAGCCGGATCGTGCGCGCCCGGTCAGCGGCCGAGATCCCGGTGGTGACGCCTTCCCGGGCATCCACCGTGACCGTGTAGGCGGTCCCGTGCCGATCCTCATTGGTGTGGTACATCGGCGGCAGGTGCAGACGATCGCACTCGGCAGCGGGTAGCGCGACGCAGATGTACCCGGAGGTGTGGCGCACCATGAACGCCAGCAGTTCTGGTGTGGCGCACTGCGCCGCGAAGATCAGATCCCCCTCGTTCTCCCGGGTGGCGTCGTCCACCACGATCACCGGCTTCCCCGCGGCGATGTCGGCGAGTGCCTGCTCAACCGGGTCGGTTTCCCATCCGGGAGCCTCGGATTCTTGACCGGTCCGCTCCCACGTGCCCGAGGCCGTCCCCGACGACGCGGGCGCGGCGATCACGTCGTTCCATCCCATGGCCGTGGTCATACCGTCTCCCGGCTGGCGACCAGCTTCTCCACGTACTTGGCCATGATGTCCACTTCGAGGTTGACCAGCTCCCCCACCTGCCGTCTGCCCAGGGTGGTCAGGCGCAGCGTGGTCGGGATCAAACTGACCGTGAAACTGGTCGATCCTCCAGAGGGGTCTTCCTGCCCGGAGTCGTCAACCGACACCACCGTCAGCGACACCCCATCGACCGCGATCGACCCCTTCTCCACCACATACCGGGCCAGGCCCGCAGGAAGCCCCACCCGCAGGTCGGTCCAGTGCTCGGTGGGACGGCGCTCCAGCACCGTGCCCACGCCGTCGACATGCCCCTGGACCAGGTGACCGCCCAGGCGGGTCGCGAGAGTGGCGGCTTGTTCTAGGTTGACCGGGTCACCAGGGCGCAGGGTGCCCAGCGTGGTACGTCGCAGGGTCTCAGCCATCACATCGGCGCTGAAAACGCCGCGCTCCCGATCGGTGGTCACCACGGTCAGGCAGACCCCGTTGACCGCCACCGAATGTCCGGGCTCCACCCCCGATGCGACCGCCGGCGCCCGTACCGTGATCACGGCCGCGTCCGTCAGCTGCTGGGTTTGGAGTACCTCGCCGAGTTCTTCGACGATCCCCGTGAACATTCCGCTCTCCTCACTGCCGTCCGGCGCTTATCGCGCGGGCGGGACAGTGAAAGCGGAAGACGTGACCACCACCGGCACGGTGGCATGATCATCACACACGTGGCGCAGCCACGTGTCGCTCCCGCGCGCTGCCTTCCATCCGGACTGTCACCGTCGGCCTTGGACTTACACCAAGTCCACCGGTCACTGGCTGTGACCGGGTCGCGGGCTGCCGGCATCACGCCGGGTCACCGCCGGTTCGGAATTTCACCGAGTCCCGCCAGCGCGTGGTGGGTCCTCCCATTATTCACCGCGTCACGGCGACGGCGTCCACAGCCGGGGACACACCTCACACCCCGCCGGCCAGGCGTTTTACGGGCTCACTCCCCCTCCGGGCGGTCCACGGCGACATAGGAACCGGGGTGGCTTTTAGCGATCTGTTTCATCTTGGTCGCCACCGTCACCACGGACCGGGCATCGTCGAACCGCCGACTGGTCGACACCGCGACCCCGATCGACAAGGTCACCACACCGACGCGCTGCCGCTCGCCTCGCCGATCGGTCGCCTCCACATAGCCCCGCTCAAGATCGGCCGGGTCATACAGGGCGCGCGCCTCGGTCTCGAAGGCGGTGATGACGCGTTCGGTCAGCTGCGGCACCTGCTCCGGCGTACACACCACGATGAAATCGTCGCCCCCGATGTGCCCCAGAAAGGCCGGTGGCGTGCACGAGGTGGTCGCCTCCCGGGCCACCCGCGCCAACAATGAGATGAACTCGTCCCCCCGGGCGAAGCCGTAGGCGTCGTTGACGCTCTTGAAGTGATCGATGTCCAGGTAGCAGACCGCGAACGGCGCCCCACCGCGTACCCGATCGGCGATCTCGGTAAGGATGCGGGTGTTACCCGGCAAGCCGGTCAGTGGGGACAGCTCCCGCACCTGCCGGTGGCGACGCAGCGTCGACCGGATCCGGGCCACCAACTCCAGGGTGTCGAAGGGTTTGATCACATAGTCGTCGGCGCCCGCGGCCAACCCGATCACCGTATCCGCGGTCAGGGCTTTGGCGGTGAGCATGATGATCGGCAGAGCGGCGGTGGCGGGATCAGCGCGCAGCCGTCGGGTAAGCTCCACGCCGTCGAGCCGGGGCATCATCACATCGAGCAGTACCAGATCCGGACGACGGCGTTGAATCTGCGTCAACGCCTCCTGACTGTCGTGGATGACCACGACCTCGTACCCCTCAAACCGCAGGTTCATTTCGATGAACCTGGTGATGTCGACGTCATCGTCGACCACGAGAATCCGCTCAGGGGTCACCGCACCGATCCGCGGGCATATCCATCCGCTGTCTGATCACTGTGGTTGACGCGTTCCCACGCGCGTCGCGCTCGCGCGCGCAGCGCGCGGACCGCCGCCGCTGGATCGTCTGCGCCGTAGACGGCGGTGCCCGCGACGAAAGCATCCGCGCCAGCCTCAACGGCCGCCTCGATGGTGTCGGTGGAGATTCCACCGTCGACCTCGATCCGCAGGTTCAGGTGGCCGGCGCGCACCGCCCGTCGGGCCTGCCGCACCTTGTCCAGCATCTCGGGGATGAACGCCTGGCCCCCGAAGCCGGCCTTGATGGTCATGATCAACAGCAGGTCGAAATGGGGCAGGATCTCCAGATACGGATCCAGCGGGGTGTCCCGATCGATGGCTAACCCGACGGAGGCTCCCGCCGCCTTGATGTCCCGCGCCACCGCCACCGGATCATCGGCGGCCTCGGCGTGGAAGGTGACGCTGTCCGCCCCGAGCTCGGCGTACCCCGGGGCCCACCGGGCCGGATCGGTGATCATCAGGTGACAGTCGAAGGGGAGGCTGGTGGCCGCGCGCAGACTGCTGACCACCGGCGGTCCGATGGTGAGATTGGGGACGAAATGGTTATCCATCACATCGACGTGCACCCAGTCGGCCTCACCCTCGATGGCGCGGACCTCGTCGGCCAGCCGTGAAAAGTCCGCCGCGAGAATGCTGGGCGCGATGATCAGATCAGTGTTGCCGGCTCCCCCATGTCCATCCACGCCGGCCAGTCTACGGAGCCACTGATCACGGAGGGTACGCGGCGTCCCCTGTCGCGGAAACCGCCGCCCCTCATCCCAGTTCCACACCCCTATGACAACGAAGGCCTGCTTGCACGGTCACGCTCACGCTCGCCCCAGAACGGTTCGCATTCGCCGTTATCGGTCGTGAGCCCGCCCGGCAGGCCTGAGACACTGGGTGGGCGCTCCGGCGCAGTGCGGTTGCGCCGGAGCGCCCACGTTTCAGGGGTGGTTCACGGGTGGCTACGTAAGGCCGACACCCGCATCACCCCACGGCTTGTCCTGCCGGATGTGTCAGACAACCGTGCAGGAGTTGTTGTTGAGCGTGAACGAGGTGGGCTCGTTGTTCACCCCGCTCCACAAGCCGTTGAACCCGATGTTGACCACGACTCCCGGCGGCAGGGTGCCGTTCCACGGGGCATTCTCCGCCGTCACCGTGCTGCCGCTCTGGCTCCAGTTCGCGTTCCATCCGTGGCTGACGCTCTGACCGTTGGGGAACGTGAACCGCAGCGTCCATCCGTTGATGGGGGACGAGCCGGTGTTGACGATGTTGATGCTGGCGGTGAATCCGTCGGGCCACTGGTTGACGACGGTGTACTCAACCCGGCAGGCACCCTGAGGAGCGTCGGTGGTCGGTCCACCCGTGGTCGGACCGCCCGTGGTGGGGCCACCGGTGGTGGGGCCACCGGTGGGGCCGCTCGACGTCCCACGCAGGAAGTTGATGACCGCCGTGTAGGCCGGCTTGGCCTGGTAGCTCGAGCTGATCATCAACGGAGCGGTGTACGGCGGGAAGGTGCCGTCCACCCAGGAGTACTGGTCGGACACACCCCACTGGGTGACACCGGTGCAGTTGGGGATCGCCCAGCAGGCCCGGAAGACCCGCTCGAAGTCCCGCGCCTGCTGCTGCAGCTCGTTGTTGTCTACCGGCCCCTCGATCCGCACGTCCAGCTCAGTGATGTGGATGCTCACACCCAGAGCGGCGAACCGCTGCAGGTTCTGCTCCAGGGTGGAGGGCACCTGACCCACGATGAAGTGAGCCTGGAAGCCCACGCAGTCGATCGGCACACCCTGCTGGAGCAGCTGGCGGACCAGGTTGTACATGGCATCGCTCTTCGCGTTGATGCCCTCGATGTTGTAGTCGTTGATGCACAGCCGCGCGTTGGGGTCGACCGCGTCCGCCCAGCGGAACGCCTGGGCGATGTAGCCGTTACCACCCCAGGCCCGGTAGAAGATCGAGTTACGGTACGAACCGTTCTCCTCAAAGGGCTCGTTGACGACGTCCCACTCGTAGATCTGACCCCGCCAACGGCTCATCACGGTCTGGATGTGCTCCTGGACCCGGGTCTGCACGGCGGTGCCGGAGTAGCTGTCAAGCCAACGGGGGTACTGGCTGTGCCAGACCAGTGTGTGCCCTCGGATACGTTGGTTGTTCGTGCGGGCGTTGTTGACGATCTGGTCGGCCGGGCCCCAGTTGTAGGAGTTTTCGCTGGGCTCCAGCGACTCCCACTTCATCTCGTTCTCGGCGGTTACCGAGTTGAACTCGGTGTTGGCCAGATTCCGGTAAGAGGCGTCGTTGTTGTAGTGGTGAGCCGCGATTGCGGCCCCGACGGCGCGGTCACCGGCGAACTGACGCAGAGTCACGCCACCGATAGCCGAGGCCTCTTGAGAGGCGACCAGGATGCTGGCGGCCAACGTCGCGGCCGCGAGCGTGGTACCGGCGACCGTGGCGATAAGTCGCCGGACCAGGACGCCGGACTTGTCACTCGGAGTTGGGGGGAACATACCTTCTCCGTTCTCACGGATGTGCGGATGGGTGCGCCGACGTCGTGATGGGATGGACTGACGTAAGGAATCTGTTCAATTGGCCTGGTCGCGCCGGAACCGGACCTTAACGAGTCAGAAGCGCTCCGCCACCTCCTTTCTGATCGCCCAGGCGTCAGCGGACAGGCCGCACACCGTCCAGGTCCCACACCCGCAGCCGCCCGCACATGCCGAAGCGGCGCGGGCCGGGCACCATCCCGGCGGTGTACAGCGTCGCGTTCGCCAGATGATCACCGTTGCCCGCAGCGAGCGCTTCCAAATGCCTCCCGGTGCGCTCGGCCTGGGCCAACGGACGCTCTTGCCACAGGTGCCGCCACCCGGCGGCCCGGTCCTGGACCAGCGCGGCGGCGGCGCGGTGCAGATCGGCCAACGCGGCCGGTCCATCCCGCAGCACCGCCTCCCGCAGCCGCAGGTAACCCTCGATGGCCAGATCCCGGCGGCGGCGGGCCGCCTCCTCCACGGCCCGCTCCCCCACCTCGGCGGCGTCGGGCAGCCGCGTCACCGCCGCGTACGCCTCCGGATCCGCCAGGATCTCCGGGGGATAGGTCAGCACCGCATCCCCGGCCTCGGGAAGGCCGGCGTTCTGCATCACCACCAGAATCTCAAGGTCACCGTCCCGGTTGACCAACCGGTGGACGGTGCCGGGGGTGAACCACAGCAGCGTCCCTGGCTGGAGCGGGGTCTCGTCGTATCCTGCGCCGCTGAGGCTCTCCAGGACCCCCTCGCCCCGGATCACCACATACCCCTCCGAGGAGGCGGTGTGCAGATGGGGCGACCCACCGGCCAGGCCATCCACGGTCGGCCAGTCGTAGACCCTCAGGTGTGACACGGCGGTACCGCCGGGGAACCAGTCCCCCTCGCTGAGGGCGGCGTCGAGGGTTTGCACCGCAACGTGCTGAGTGTCAGTCCGTGTCATCACCCGCCTCCAGTCTGGACAGCCCGGTCTCGGCCAACTCAGCGGCGCCGTCCCGACCACGGTTCCCGTCGGCGATCACCACCGCGTACCGCAGCCGCAGGGTCTGGCCGGGCTCAACCGGCACCTCTTCGCTGAAGAACGGCGCGGGACACACCGCCGCGAAGGGGGTGGAGCGCACGAACCACTGGGGCGGGCTGCCGGGGTTGTCCGGGGCGTCCACGAAGACCACGGTGGAGTACTGGCTGTGCTCGTCGTGCTGACCCGTGAAGGCCATCCAGGGCGCCCGCACCCCCATCAGCTCATCGCCGCCGGTGATGTCGGGGATGTGGACCGCGCCACCGGTGAACGACCGTGGCCCGCGCCAGAACAGACCGCCGTACCCGGCGTTGTCCCGCCCGTTGGTGGTGGGGCTGCCGATCGCGATCACCTCGTCGGTGATGTTGGTCATCTCCGTGGTGAAGGTCAGCGACCAGGCGTCCACGCTGGGATGGACGACGATGTCGAACCCCCGCCGCTCGGTGAACCACTCCTGCTGTTGGGCGGTGTACCAGCGCAGGGTGTGCACCACGCTGATCCGGTCGGGTGAGACGTCGATCCGTTCAAACGCCTCATGCCGCATGCTGCCGTTGTTGTCCAGCTGCTGGTAGCCCGCTTCCCGGGTGAAGGTGGTGCCGCCCCAGAAGTTGGCCGCAGTGGTGTCGCGCCGGGAGTTGGCCGGCCCGACGTTCGGCAGCGACCAGGCGATGCCTTTGTGCCACACGTGATCGTGGGGTCGGTACAGGCTCACCAGGTCCCCACCGAGGGTCCGGATCGGATGGAAGTACGGGCGCGGGGACTCCAAGGGGGCGTCCCAGGGGCGGTAGACGTACCGCAGCAGCTCGGCACCCTCGAAGGACACCCGCAGGGAACGGTCGTACTCGTGGATGAGCCCTAACCCCGCCGGCGCGGGTTCGGTGGTCTCCACCCGAGCTTTCGGGAACGAGTCGTGGGTCATGAACGTCCTCCGGCGGCGGTGAGGGCTGACGGCGCCTCGGTGTTGGCCCAAGGGGCTCCGCTACCGTCCATACGCTGATAGAACGGCGAATCCGGGCCGATCTGACCCCGCCGGATCCGCTCCCCGGTAAACGCTGAGGCGTAAATCGCCGTCACCAGCTCCAAGGTGTCCCGGGCGTCCTGGACGGTCACGTCCGGCACCACCCCAGCGTTGAGGGCGTCGAAGAGGGCGTGGAACTGGGCCGCGTGGCCGCTGGCACCGCCTCCGGCGCCTTCCGCCCACGCCGCGCGTACCTCCTCCTCATGCCCCGGCAGGGGGGTGACGGTCCAGTTGGAGTCGTCGTATCCGTACAGGTGCTCCAACTCCACGGTAGCGATTTCAAAGTCAAATCGCAGATAACTGGTCTCCCGTGGAGAGAGCAGGCTGTTGATCACGGTGGCCACGGTACCGTCGTCGAAGGTGACGAGGGCGGCCGAGAAATCCTCGGTCCCGGTAGGCCGGGCACGCCGATCGGCGACCGCCACCACTTCACGCCACGGGCCCAGGATCGACAGCATCAGATCCATCTGGTGGATCCCGTGGCCCATCGTCGGGCCCCCACCCTCGACGTCCCAGCGTCCCCGCCACGGCACCGCGAAGTACTCGTCGGGGCGGAACCACAGGGTGTTGCAGACCGCTGCCATACACCGCCCGAATCGACCGGTGCGGACCAGTTCGCGCAGGTGCCGGGCGTAGCCTCCGAAGCGGTGTTGGAACACCGTCGCGAAGTGTGCGGTGTCGGTCTGCGCCGCCACGATAGCGTCAAACTCCGCGAGGCTGAGCGCCGGTGGCTTCTCACACAGCACCGTACTGCCGGCGTCCAGGCAGGCGATGGCCTGCGGTCGGTGCAGGCCCGGTGGAGTGCACAGGTGCACCACGTCTGGCCGGCACTGGTCGAGCATGTGGTCCAAATCGGTGAACCGCAGTGGCACGTCCCACTGGTCGGCGAACGCTTCCAGCCGGCCGGGATCGATATCAACGGCCGCGACGATGCGCGCTCGCTCCGGCATGGTCGCCAAATCCCGCGCGTGGATGGCGGCGATCCCACCGGTGCCAACGATCGCGACCTCATAGGGTGTCACCTGGTCACGCTCCCCTCGCCGTGAGCACAATCGTGGTCAATGACCGTGGTGGCAGCTCCACCGATAGCCGATCGCCCCGGATTGAGGCGGTATCGGTACGTTCCAGGGAGTGGGTGTCATCGGTCAAGTAGGTATTCACCCGGTACCTGTTAGAGGTCGCGTCGATCCGGAAGTCGGCGTCTGTCGCGGCCCTGCCGACATTGATGATCTCAATGACCCGGCTGCCATCGAGGTTGCGGTACGCGGAGACGCGCAGCTCCTCATCCGCCGCGGTGGCGGTCACCCGGTACGCGCCGGGGCGGATGAAGCGGCTGTACGCGGCGAAGGCCCACAGCCGCGCGGAGGTGTGGTAGTTCTCCCCGTCGATCTGAATCAGCGCGCGAGTGGCCCCGATGGAGGCGCCGAGCCAGAACAGGTACGCGTTAGCGTTCGCGTCGGTGAGGGTGCGGTGGATGTCCTCGGCCACCGTGATCCCCGCTGACGGCAGGCCGCTGTCCCAGCCCTCGTCCCAGACGTTGCCACCCGGCCCCCACTCGGACATCCAGACCGTGGCGTCGGTGGGGAGGGGTCGATCAGCGGGACTGACGTAGCTGTGTCCACTGTGGATGCCGACGTAGGCGTCGGCCAGGCGATCGGCCTCGATCGCCTCGGTGTAAGGGATCTGTTCGTTCCAGCCCGCCACGTCGCAGCAGACCAGGTTGGTCCGCAGCCCGGAGCGCGCCAGCGTCGGCCCGAGCACGTGGATGAAGTCCACCACCTGCTCTGGCGTGAACCGCATCGACGCGTACGAGGTGGTCAGGTCAGGCTCGTTCGTGAACCCGAGGTCGGTGATCCGGATGCCTTCCTGGGCGTAGAACCGCAGATACTGGACCAGGTAGTTGGCGTAGGCCTGCCGCCAGTCACCGCTGGCGCAGGTGGCGCCGGGCACCCCGCACAGGGTGCCGCCGTTGGAGTCCGAACCATTGGTCTTCATGTACCCGGGCGCGCTCCAGGCGTCGGCGTAGAACCGACGTACTCCGCGCTCGGCCGCTTCCCGCGCCAGCCACACCTGACCGCCGTCGTAGCCGTCCCACACGTACCGCGGTGGGGCATCCGGCCCACCCGGGTCCTCCGGCTGAATTGACCGCATGTGGTCGTAAACGTCGTCGGAGGAGGAGCCGATCCCTAGGCGCAGAATGCTCGCCCCGGCGCCGATGCGCTGGTCGAACAACAGGTCCACGACTTCCTGGCCGCGCTCGGGCGGCAAGCCGAACAGCCCGTTGATCACGGCTGCCCGTTGGAAGGCCTGAGAGAACCCAAAACCGTCGATGCGCTGCTGCCGGTCCCAGAAGCTGATGGCACCGGTCCACGAGCCGTGGTGACCGGCCGCGGCCGGAGCGGCGGCTCCGATCGTGGCGACCGCGAGGAGCGCGGTCACTATCGCTGTCATCAGTCGCGCGCGGGAGGCGCCCATGGCTTCCTCCGGGGGACGAGGTGGACGGTGTCGCCTTGGGGGTGGGTCGTCTCAGGATGTGCGCCGTTTTCGTGCTCGACGTACTCGCGGTCGTCAGTCTGTTTCGTCTTGTTTCAGCTACCAGGGTGTCCGCGAGGTGGCCGATCAGCGCGCACCGGTCGGCCACCTCGCGGTATTTCTCGCCTTACTTACCTCCCAATCCAGCCATGCCGGCGATCAGCCACCGCCGTGCGAACAGGTAGGCGACGAAGATCGGTAGCGCCGACAGCAGGACCGCCGCCATCAGCGCCGGGACATCGATTCCGTACTGGGTCCGGAAGTCGTACAGCCCCACCGTCAACACCCGCAGATCCTCCGACTGGGTCAGGATCAGCGGGAACAGGAAGCTGTTCCACGCCCCGAGAGCGCTGTAGATGGAGATGGTGACCAGGCCGGCCCGGCTCATCGGTATCGCCAGATTCCACAGCAGTCGGGCGGCGCCGGCGCCGTCGAGGGTCATCGACTCGTACAACTCCCGCGGGACGTCCCGCAGCACGGTGGTGAGCACCAGGACCGCCAGCGGAAGTCCGAACGCCACGGTCGGCAGCACGATCGCGGTCAGCGAGTCGTACAGGTTCATCTCGATGATGATCAGGTAGATCGGGATGATGCAGGCCTGCGCGGGGATAGCCAGCCCGAGCAGGAAAACCCGGAACATCGAACCGACCAGCCGACTGCGGGACCGCACAATCGCGTACGCCGCTGGAAGCGCCAGCCCCACGGTGAGGGCGACGGTGGCGACCGTGACGATCACGGTGTTGATCAGGTAGGTCCAGAACCCCCCTGACAGCACCTGTTCGAACTTCTCCAGGGTGAGCTCGTTGGGGGGCGACAGCGGGCCGCCTTCGATGTACGCGTCCCGTGACTGCACGCTGTTGCGGACAATCACGTAGATCGGCACGATCACGAAGATCAGCCACACGATGCTCGCCACGCCCGCTATCCAGTTCGGGCGTTCCCGCCGCCCGCTGCGGAAACGCCGACCCCGGCGAGGCGACGGTGGTACCGGTACCCCGACCGTGATGCCGGACCCCCGAAGATGCGTCCGCTCATCGGTGACAGCCATCGCCGATCACATCCCTTCCAATGTGCTGCGCATCTTCGAGTACCCGGAGAACCGGACGATGATCAGTGACAGCGCGGTACCCAACAGCACCAGGAACGCCGCCAGGGTGCTGGCGTAGCCCATCTCGTAGCTTTGGAAGGCCCGCTGGTACATGTAGTACGGCAGCACATTCGTCGCGTCGCCAGGACCACCCCGGGTGATGATCAGGACCGTCTCAAAGTAGGTGAGCGATCCAACGATCATCAGAACCGAGGAGGTGACGATGGTGTTACGCAGCTGCGGCAGGGTGATCCGGAAGAACTGCTGCACTCGGTTGGCCCCATCGATCACCGCAGCGTCGTAAAGCATCTGCGGTATCTGACGGGTCGCGGCCTGATAAAGCAGCGTGTGGAACGGGATGAACTGCCAACTGAGCACGACCACGATGCACAGCAGCGCGCTGTTGGTCGACCCGATCATGTTCCCGTCGGGGAACCCGATGTACGGACCGACCTTGGCCGCCAGGCCGAAGTTCGGGTCGAGCAAAACGCCCCACACCAAGGCGATCGCGGCCGTGGACAGCAGCAACGGCAGGAAGAAAATCGCCGAGAGCACCGCCCGGTTCCGTTGCCGCCCCGCGGCCCACACCCCCAGCAAGAGGCTCAGCGGGGTCTGGATCACCCAGGTGAGCACCGTCAGCAGCACGCTGATCCACAGCGAGTCGTAGATCTGCTCGTCCCGGATCGCCCGACTCCAGTTATCCAGGCCGATGAACTCTATCGACCCGATGCCATCCCATGAGGTGAATGAGAGGCCGACCACCACCAGCAGCGGCAGACCCGCGAACAGTCCAAACATCAACGCCGCTGGCAGGATCCACAGCCCATTGGGCCGGGACGCCCGGTCAGCCCCCTCAGCTGTGGCGGCGGCCATGCCTCTCACTCCCTTCTGCTTTCCGCCGGCTCACGCGTTTGAGAGCTCCTCGACGAACTCCTCCGGCGTACGGTCGCCGTTGAAGACCTCCTGCAGGCAGTCCAGCATCAGCTCGGCGACGTCGGGCTCCAGAGCCTGGTCCCACGAGAGCGTGAAGGTGGGCGCCTGCTGCACCATCTCGTACACCGCGATCGCGAACTCCGCGTTCGGAGCCGACTGCAGCCGCTCGGTCAGGTCGGCCACGGCGGGCACGTCACCGGCCTCGATCAGCTCCCCGACGTACTCGTCACTGCTCATCTGCTGCCGCAGGAACTCCACGGCCGCCTCGACGTTGTTGGAGCTGCGTGTCACGGAGAAGTAGTTGGTGGGGTTACCCACCACCGCCGCCGGGTCGCCCGCGCCGCCGGACACCTGGGGGAAGTTGGCGTAGGCCAGGTCGTTACGCGCGAAGTCAGGGTTGTCGTTGAGCTGGTTGGTGTACTCCCAGGTCCCCATCAGGTGCATAGCGGCCTCGCCGGAGGCGAACAGGGTGTCGGCGCCACCGCTGGTCCACGCCACGGAGGAGAAGTTGGTGCCGAAGGCGCCGGCGTCGACCAGTTCCCGGATGCTCTGCAGCGCCTGCAGGATCGCCGGGTGCCCCCACGCGCCCTCTTCACCGTCGGCGATCGCCTGGAAGACTTCGGCGCCGCCGATACGGTCGACCAGGTACTCCAGCCACATCAGCTCGGTCCAGGCGTCCAGGCCGGCGAGGGCGACGGGCTGAATCCCCTGCCCGGTGAAGAAGTTGACCAGGTTGACCAGGTCATCGTAGGTGGCCGGCGGCTGCTGCCCCATCTCCTGGAACATGGTCTGGTTGTAGAACAGCAGGACCGGCTGCATACCCCGCAGCGGGATGCCGTAGTAACGGCCGTTGATCTGGCCGGCGTTGAGCACCGAAGGCAGCCAGGAGTCCCGCCAGGCGGTGTCCTCTTCCAGGTAGGGGGTCAGGTCAACGAGCAGGTCCTGCTCCACGTAGCGGCGGATGCTGCCACCGCCCCAGTTGAAGAAGATGTCGGGCCGGTTGTTCGTCCCCATCGCGACCTGCAGCTGGTCGCTGTAGTTGTCCTGGTTGACCGGCACGGCCTCGACGGTCACGTCCTCGCCGTCACCGCCGTCGTAGGAGTCGTTGAACCGCGCGATCGCGTTCTCTAAGGGCTCCAGCTGCTCCTGCTCCTGCAGGGTCCACACCTCGATGGTGTTGGAGTTGCGGTCGCCGGGGCCGCCCCTACCACACGCGGCGGCAGCCGCGGAGACACCAGCCAGTCCCGCGATTGACAACAGGCCACGACGGGACAGGGACACCCCGCCGAGGGTGCGGCCCATGGTTCTGAAGGGGAAGGGGGAGGACTTCTTGGGGGTCATCTAAGGGTCTCCTTATCGCTCCAGGGGGACAAGGCACCTCCGTGGGGGCGAAGGCGCCGAAGACTCGGGAGATGACGCGGTCGTGGGTGGCACCGCCATATCGAGACAGTTTCGAAACTATCGGCGAGGTTATCGTGTCGTACCCTAGGAAAGGCCGCGCCACATCGTCAATACCTTCCACTCTCCTCGAAGAACTGGACTCCATCAGAGCGATAGCACTCAGCAAGACCACACAAAGCAGTACTGCTGGTGAGGGAGCATCCCGAGCTCGGAAGCCCGGGTGTCCGACAACGGATCTTTGCCATGTCGAAAACTTGCGATACTGTTTGCGTCTGACCGTCTGCCTACTGCGCGGTCATAAGGGAAGACAGGTTGCCGACCAGGATCGCTCCGCTGCCGGATCCCGCGTACCGCCGCCGCGTGTGAGGCGTCGGCCGGAACCGGATCGTCCGGAGCATCGAAAGCTGTGAGGAGACGCGCGAGTGGGACGTCGTGTGTCACGCGAGTCGTCCAACAAGGACCAGCAACCCTCCGCCCGTGGCGAGGCCACGGCGTCGCGTCCGGCTTCCCGGAGCAACCGCCCGACGCTGGCCACGATCGCCGCTGAGGCCGGAGTATCGCTGCCCACCGTCTCCAAGGTCCTCAATGGCCGCAGCGACGTCGCCGAAGCCACCCGGCGACGGGTCGAGCACCTGTTGTCCGCCCATAACTATCTGCGTCCCGGTCGCCGTCGGGCCCGCCGCTCGGGGCTGATCGACGTTGTTATTAATGGATTGGACAGCCCATGGGCGGTGGAGATCCTGCGCGGGGTGGAGGCAGAGTGCGCCGCCCACGGCGTGGCCCCCGTTCTCTCCCTGCCCCAACACGGCGACACCCGTCCGGCGAGCTGGACCTCCCTGCCTGCTCAACACGACAGCGACGGGGTCATCCTGGTCACTTCCCGGATGGACCAACAACAGCGCGCCCAGCTGGAGCGAGCCGGGGTCGCCCTGGTCGTCATCGATCCGGTCAACATGCCCGACCCCGATATCGCGAGTGTAGGGGCCACCAACTGGGCTGGTGGACTGGCCGCAACCGAACACTTGATCTCGCTGGGTCATGAGCGAATCGCCGTGATCGGTGGCCCCTCCGACATGCTGTGCACCCAGGCACGAATCGATGGATACCGATCAGCGCTGGAGCGGGCCGGACTACCGGTGGACCGCAATCTAATCCGGTACGGCGATTTCCGCCACGAAGGTGGCTTCCGGGAAAGCTACGCCCTCCTCACCTCGCCCGAGCCTCCCACCGCCATCTTCGCCGGCAGTGACCAGCAGGCCATGGGTGCCTACGAGGCCGCGCGACAGGCGGGCATGCAAATCCCCTCCGATGTCAGCATCGTCGGCTTTGACGATCTTCCCTTGTGTCAATGGCTTTCCCCGCCCCTGACCAGCGTGCGACAACCGCTGGAGGAGATGGGACGGGTCGCGGCTCGCACTCTGCTCCAGCTCATCGACGGCCAGCCCTTGGTGAGCACTCGGGTCGAACTCGCCACGGAGCTGCGGGTACGCCTGTCCACGGCTCCCCCACGCCGCTGACCCCCCGCCTCGACCCCCCAGATATCCATGGAGGTAGGCCTCAGATGACTGAAGCGCCGGAGCAGACCCGCGCCCCTTGGCAGGACCCCCACCGGACGGTGGCCGAACGGGTCGCGGATCTCATCGGGCGGATGACCCTGGAGGAGAAAGTCCAGCAACTCGTCGCGTACTGGCCCGCCCCGTCGGCCCCTGGCGAACCGGTCGCGCCGATGCAGAACGACATGATCGACCAGGCTCCCGACCTGGACGCGATCATCGAAGGCGGGTTGGGACAGCTCACCCGGGTGTTCGGGACCGCACCGGTCACCGTAGCCGAAGGAGTGGAGCGTCTCGACGCTCTCCAGAACCAGGTGGTCGCCGCCAACCGTTTCGGCATCCCCGCTATGGTGCACGAGGAGTGCCTGACCGGGCTGATGGCCTGGGGCGCCACCCTCTTCCCGGCGCCGCTGTGCTGGGGCGCCTCCTTCGACCCGGACCTGGTCGAGCAGATGGCCTCGGCGATCGGGACGACCATGCGTCGCTTGGGGACACATCACGGGCTGGCACCGGTCCTGGACGTGACCCGCGACTACCGGTGGGGTCGCACCGAGGAGACCATCGGTGAGGACCCCTACCTGGTGGGGACGCTCGGCGCCGCGTACGTCCGAGGCTTGGAGCGCAACGGCGTGGTCGCCACCCTCAAACACTTCGCCGGCTACTCAGCCTCCCGGGCTGGGCGGAACTTCGCGCCCGCGGCGGTGGGTGCTCGCGAGTTCATCGATGTGCTGGTGGAGCCCTTCGTGATGGCCATCCGGCTGGGTGGGGCCCGCTCCGTCATGCACTCGTACGCCGATGTGGACGGTATCCCCGCCGCCGCCAACGAGCAGCTCCTGACTGGTCTGTTGCGTGAGGAGCTGGGCTTCCGCGGGGTGGTGGTGGCCGACTACTTCGGTATCTCCTTCCTACAGATTCAGCATGGCGTGGCCGACTCCTCCTCGCAGGCGGCGGCGCTGGCGCTGACCGCCGGTGTGGACATTGAGCTGCCGATCATCAACTGCTACGGCACGCCCCTTATCGAAGCGGTTCGCGACGGCCGGGTGGATGAGGCGATCATCGACCGAGCGGTGTCGCGGGTGCTGACCCTCAAGTGTGAGCTCGGCCTGTTGGATCCAGACTGGAAGCCGGCTCCCCAGGACGCGGCGACGGTCGTGCTGGATCCGCCGGAGCACCGCCAGATCGCCCGGCGGCTGGCCGAGGAGTCGGTCATCCTGTTGGCCAACAACGGGATCCTGCCGTTGACCCCGGCCGTCCCCGGCGCCGCCGCGTCCGCGGACTCCCCCCAGGACGGTGCCTCCGACCAGCCCACAATTCGCCGTATCGCCCTGGTCGGACCGCTGGCCGACGACATCGCCGCGATGGTGGGCTGCTACAGCTTCGTCAGTCACGTGCTGCCGTCCCACCCCGACCTGCCGCTCGGGATCGAGATCCCCACGCTCGCCGAGGCGTTGCGGGCTGAGTTCCCCGGCGTACCCATCGAGGTGGTACGCGGGTGTGAGGTCGCGGATCTGCCCGGGGAGACGCCCGCCTCCCCTGAGGAGTTCGAGGCCGCCGTGGCCGCCGCTCGGAATGCCGACGTATGTGTGCTGGCCCTGGGTGACCGCGCCGGGTTGTTCGGGCGGGGCACCTCCGGTGAGGGGTGTGACGTGGCGAGCCTGCACCTGCCTGGCCGGCAGGCCGAGCTGGCCGAGGCGATCCTGGCGACCGGTACCCCGACGGTGCTGGTGCTGCTGTCCGGCCGCCCGTACGCGCTCGGGAAGATCGCGCCTCGCGCGGCCGCGGTGGTCCAGGCGTTCTTCCCTGGTGAGGAAGGCGGATCGGCCGTGGCCGGGGTGCTCTCCGGCCGGGTCGAGGTCAGTGGTCGGCTCCCCGTCAGCATCCCCCGAGACCCGGGTGGCCAGCCCGGTACCTACCTGCACTCCCGGCTGGCCGGGGCGACCTCGGTCAGCTCCGTAGACCCCAGCCCGCTGTATCCGTTCGGTCACGGTCTGACTTGGACCGAGTTCACCTACAGTGACCTGAGTGTCTCCGAGGAGACGATCCCCACCGACGGGACGGTCGATGTGGAGGTGACGGTCACCAACGTCGGTGCGCGCGCCGGCACCGAAGTGGTCCAGCTCTACCTGGAGGATCCGGTGGCCTCGGTGGTGCGGCCGGTCCGCTGGTTGGCCGGTTGGGCACGTGTCCGGCTTGAGCCGGGCGCCGCCGCCCGGGTCCGGTTCTCCGTCCACGCCGACCGGACCTCGTTCACCGGACGCGACATGCGCCGGATAGTCGAACCCGGTGTCATCGGTATCGCGGTGGGGCGCTCCAGTGAGGACATTCTGCTGCGTGACTCGGTCACCCTCACCGGGGCGGTCCGGACCCTGGGGCAGGATCGGGTCCTGGAGGTCCCGGTCACTGTCAAACCCCTGGGAAACGCCTGAGCACACCACGCGTGGCCTTTCCATGGCATCGTGCGCAGCCTGGGTGGGCAGGGTCGTCGGCGGCCCCGCCCACCCAGGAGGGGTGGTACGCCGAACGCCCCGGACCGGGCGACGCGCGCCCACCGCACCGGAGCCCCGAATAGGACTTTGACAGAAATTCCCCCCATTTCTTCGTAGAATCGACGTTTCTCGATGACGTAGGTCGGGTATGGTGGCGGACACGCCGGCCGCCACCCCTACGACGGGCTACAGTTCAGAAGCCACAGCGTCTCCGTTCGACGGTGTGATGGCGCCTCACCGCCGATGATCTGACATCGGACGACGGATCCGCCGGTGCCGAGTCGACCAGTAACGTACGGTCTTACGGCGTCCACGGTGACGTGGCCGGCCAGGGCCGCCGTGATCCGCCGTCTACCGCCACACGGAAGGAACGCCCATGTTCATCCAGCAGGATGAGACCTCAACGCAGCCTGGATCGTCCGGGCGGGCCGGAGCCTGGCTGTTGTCCTGTCCCGTCTGTCGCCTGCCCAACGTCGTCCCCATCAACCATCGCGACGAGGCCGAGCATCTGGCAACCACCCATGACGTGCTCCACCACGGTGGACGACCAACGATGCTGATCCGCCGACGCGGCCTGCGTGGCCTACTCCACCGGCGACTTCGGCCCTATCGGCCCTGACCCCACCCACTCGAGGCGCTCTCGGCACCCCGACAATCCGCTTATCCCAGCACATACGCGACGGTGCTGAGGCAGACCGTCGCCACCAGGGTGGATAACATGACCACGTCCCGCGCCAACGCTTCTCCCCGCCCGTATCGGGACGCGAAAACAAACACGTTCTGACCGGTGGGAAGCGCCGCTATCAGCACCGCCGCCAGCAGCGACGTCCCGCTCAGATCGAAGAGGTACCGGCCGATCAGGTAGGCCACGGCCGGTTGTACCACGGCCTTGAGCGCCACCACGGTGTACCGCGGTGTCGCCGCTGGTCCAGGCTCCCACGGGCGGCCGTCATTCAACGACATCCCTAACACCAACAGGGCGACCGGCACGGCCGCCGAGCCGATCACATCGATCGGGCGCATCACCTCCACCGGTGGTCGCCACCCCGTCACCGCCAGAGCCAGTCCCAACGCCGACGCGGTCAGGATCGGATTCCGCAGAGGTACGCCGATCCAGCGCGTGACTCCGCCGCCACGCCGCGGTTCGGATCGCGTTTGCTGAGCGTCTGCCCCGCCGTGTCGGGCTTGGCTCTCCAACACGGTCACAGCGACAGGCGCCGCCACCAGGAACTGAAACAGCAGGATCGGAACGACGACCGACACATCCCCGAGCACGTACGCCGCGATCGGGATGCCGAGGTTGGCGAGGTTGACGTAGCAGACCGACAGCGTACCGATCGCCAATTCTCCCCACCCGGACCGCCACACCAGCGTCGCCAACGCCACGTACAGCGCGGCCGTCACACCGGCGCTGAGCACAAACACCACCAGCGTCGGCGTGATCATCACGGCTGGTGTGGCGGCCGCCAAGGTGGTGAACAGCAGAGCGGGGGTGGTGATGAAAAACGCCAGCCGCGCCAGCACCGGCCTGGCGTGTGGCCCGAGCAGCCTGAACCGCTCTATCAACCATCCGACGCCGATGACGCCCCAGATGGTGACGAAGCCTGTGAGCACCCCACGCACCGCGGCAGAGCCTAGCCGATACCCGCCGACGGTTGTTGAAGCCGTTTCGGTCGCTGGCCGTTTTCCACCGCCGCCGGAGTCAGCAGCCGGTCACCGTACGCGGCGTCACCGTCGCTGTGCCGCACACAACGCCCGATCCACCAGACGCATGGCCGCGAGGTGCGCGTCGAAGCTGATCAGCTGAGTGGACAGTGAGAGCACCACACTGTGACGCCCATCCTCACTGACCCCGGTCACCGTGGCGTACCCCAGCGTGTCTCCACCGTGTTCCCAGTACCCACCGCCGCAGCTGAAGGGCTGCCATATGATGCCCAGGCCGTACCGTGCGCCCGGCATGACCTGCTGCAATTCGGGATCATCCGCGAGGACGGTGTCGTGCAGCTGCGCCATCCCGACCGGGCCGAGCAGCTCCCCACGCTCCAACGCCCGCCAGAACCGCCCCAGGTCACCGGCGGTGCTAATCAGGGCGCCGGCGGCGTGCGCCCAGCTGTAGTTGCCCAGAGTGGTGTCCACCAGGGGACCGTCCTCAGTGAACTGCTGATAGCCGCGCGCGTGCGGGTGGGGCAGCCCCGGTCGGGTACCGGGATCAAAGGTGTGCCGCATGCCCAGCGGCTGCAGAATCCGGGTACGCACCTCCTGGGACCAGGAACGCCCCGTCACCCGCTCGATGATCAGGCCAGCCAGGACGAAGTTGGTGTTGGAGTAATGCCAGCCCGTCCCAGGCGGAAAGTCAGGCGGCTCAGATAACCCCAGGGCCACCAGCTCCTCAGGGGTGACGCTGTTGAAACGGGTCCGGTAATACCCCTCAACCGAACCTAACTGGTCCGTCATCTGTTCGGTTTCGGTGTAGTTGTGGATACCGCTGGTGTGCTGCAGCAGGTGCCGGATGGTGATCGCCGCGCCGTCGTACCCGTTACCCGAGACCATCCCCGGCAGCCACTCCTCGACGCTGTCCTCCAGCGAGATCCTGCCTTCTTCGGCCAGCTGAAGCAGGACAACGGAGACCAGGGTCTTGGTGGTGCTCCCTATCCGGAAATAGCCGTACGGATTCACCGGCCGTCGCGTGACGATATCGGCGACTCCGTGGGCCCCGATCATCCGATGGCCCGCGAGAGTCACCTCACCTAACACACCGGTCACCCCGGTCGCCGTGATGGCCTGTAGGTCGCGCTGGAACTGGGCGTAGCTGTACCCGAGCCGGTGCGGGGTACCGGCGACCTGGGCCACCGCCCCTTCCGCCCCGACCAGGCACAGCGCGACCGCAGTGACCAGGGTTGTCCACCACACACTAAGCCGCCGTCGAAAGCGCGGCTTGTCTGTCGCGTTCCTCATAATGAGGACCGTACGCACGACTTAGCCGAAATATTGATCGGTGTGACGACAGAAACACAAAGTCCCGGGTGGGTGATCCCACCCGGGACAGATACATCCCTGAACCAGACCCGTGTCAGGAGTTCACGGCCCGGAAACCACCAATCGTGATCCGAGCGCAGAGCGAACGCGGATCAGAGGGCGGCGCAGGGGCTGTTGTTGAGCCGGAAGTTCGAGGCGGGCGGGTTGGGCAAGGTGCCCTGGTAACTGGCGATGAAGCCCACGGTGGCGGTTTGACCGGGCTGAAGCGACCGGTTCCAGTCGGCCGGCTGGACAACGACCTCCTGGCCGGAGGTGGTTATCGTGCCGTTCCACGTCTGGTTAATGGTCACGCCGCTGGCCAGGTTGAACCGCAGCTCCCATCCGTTGAGGGCGGCCGATCCGGTGTTGGTCAGTCGGATCTCGCCCTGGAAACCGGAGTCCCACTGGTTGACCACCACCAGGCCAGCGCTGCAGCTTGAGCCACCCGGTCCGTCCGTGGTCGGTGACCCGGTGCCGGGTCCCGGGCTGCTGGGAGCAGTGGTGGTGGGGCCGGGAGAGTACGGTCCGGCGTTGATCGCCAGTTCATAGGCGCGGTCCGGCACGAACTGTCCGGCCGGAGCGATGCAGCCGTCCGCCTCACCCGGCAGCTTGATCCACAGGTACGCGTAGATCCGGCTGTTACCCGTGTTCGTGGTGCTCGGGGTACCGATCGCCCGCCCTGGCGGGTCACACCACTCGCTGCCGGCGGGGCCATTGCCGTTACGGCTGGTGTCGATCACGGCCTGCAGCCTGCTGACGCCGACCGCGTTGAGGACCCGCTCGGCGTAAGCGACCTCGTCGGCGGTGGTGCGGTAGTTGGAGACGTTGGTGGAGATACCGTCACCGGCATCCGCGATACCGGCGGCCACCAGCCGGCGCGCCATCTCATCCGCCGGCAACCACGCCGAGTGCGCCGCGTCGAAGAAGACCCGCGCCTGCGAGGAGGCGGCCTTCAGGGCGCGTCCGGCGTACGCCATGGACTGGTAGACCTCCTGCTGTTGCTGCTGGTCCATGCAGTTGGTCATCAACGCCAGCACGTCCGGCTCGAGGATGATCACCGCGGGACGCCCGGCCAGGCCAGCGGCCACCTGGTCCACCCACTGGCGGTAGGCGGTGTGGTTGGGGGCCCCACCGGCGCTGGCGCCGCTGCAGTCCCGGTTCGGGATGTTGTAGACGACCATGATCGGGATCCGGCCGGCCGCCGCGGCGGCGCCCACGAACGCATCGACCTCTGCCCGCACCGTGGAGGGGTTGTACTGGGTGAACCACCGAGCCTGCGGAACCGACGCGATGCGGTCTCGGATCACAGGGGCTCGAGGGTCGGTGGGGTTGGCGGCGACCCACCGCGCAGCCTGCGTGTCAGGGTCGACATAGAACGGGGAATCAGACTGCGCCACGGTCGCGGTGGGCACCTGCGACGCGGTGTTGGTAGCGGCGTGAGCGGTCGCGGCCACCGCACCGCCGATGAGGGCGGCGGCGCACGCCACACCGGTTAAGGCGCGCATGGGTAGTCGGAACATGATGGGACCTCTCCTCGTCGCATGCGTGTAAAGCGGCGATGTCCACAGGCGACGGGCGTGATGATCATGGACTTTCAGCGATAAGCCCGTCGGCCGCAAAGCGACGCGGTCCCAACTCCCCGCCTCACTGTACGGCAGAGCACCCCGACAAGGAAATCATGGCCGCAATCATGGCCGCACGACTCACACCGACGCGCCGGCCCTCACCGCGGCTAAGCCGCACCGGCGCCGCTCGGCTAGCCGCCCGCCCGGACGCCGGTCACACCACGGCCCGGACCGAAGGCACCGGCAAAACAGCGACCGTGATGTTGTCGACCCCACCCGCCTCCAGCGCCAGTCGGGTCAGTGCGCCGGCGACCTCCGCCGGACGATGACGGGGTACGCCCGGCACCGCCCGCTGGATCGCCTCGGCGAGGGTGTCGGGTCCATCCAGGTAGCGGGAGAGGCCGTCACTGCACACCACCAGCAGGCCAGGACGCGGTGGGGTGAATTCGACGACGTGCGGTTCGAGCATGCCGGCATCGGCCCCGAGCCACTGCAGCAGCGCGTGGGCGCGAGGGTCGATGTCCACCTCCCCCGGGATCCGGATCCCGGTGGCACCGAACCGGCCAGCGAGGGTGTCGTCCACGGTCAGGAGGGCAGCCCCAGCGGGCTCGGGCCGCGACATGACCGATTCGGAGGCTGATGGTTCACTCACGGACGATTCACTGATGACCGGTACCGGAACAACCGGCACCGGGTCGGGGACCCAGTAGGCCCGGCTGTCCCCAATCCAACCGATGGTGACCGCCTCCCCGGTCACCAGAGCCGACACATACGTGCAACTGGGCGCGTTTCCCGGCTCGGAGCCGTCGGCCAGCTCGCGTACCGTGCGCGCTGCGGCGGTGATCGCGTCCTCGGTGACCGTGGCGGGCTGCCCGCCCTTGGTGATCCCTTCGAACAAGGCTCTGATGCCGACCTCCGCCGCCCGCAGCGCGGCCTGGTCCGATCCGGGTACCGACCCTACGCCGTCACAGACCACCGCCATGGTCCCGGCGTCGTAGCGGCCTACGGTGATCGCGTCCTCGTTGCGTTCCCGTCGCAACCCCACGTCCGTGGTCCCGGCGACGACGCCGAGATCCAGCGTGGCGTGGTCACGGACCCGCCCCCACCGGCTTCCACACTGACCACAGGCGGTCTCCTCCACCGGCTCTGGGGCACCACACACGGGGCACGAACCGGTCCCGACGGCCGAGGACAGCCAGGTCATCCCCTCCATCGGCCTGGTGTCCAGGGCTTCCCCGCAGCGCTCGCACCACAGGTCGGTCACGGTGGCCGTGCGACCACACGCGGCGCAGGACGTCACACCCTCCATGGTCATGATCGTGCCCTCTTCACACTAAGGTCCTCGGCCTGACCCGGTTGGCGCGGTCCACCAAGGCGATCCGGCGCTGGCGGTCACCGGTGAGGGTGGCCAGATCTCGGTAGCACCGTTCCAGACCCATCCGCAGCGCTCGTTCCTCCCATTCGTACCCCAAGATCCGTCGTCCCCGCCTCAGATCCGCCTGAAGCCCGGGCCATGGGCCGGAATTCGTGACGGCCTGGCCGGCCCGCACCCGCCCCAACGCCGCGGTGAGGATCTCCACGCTCAACTTGAGCCAGCGCTCCCGGCCGAGAGCATCCGCCCCCACGTTCTCCAGCCGACGAGCGGCGTCGAGCAGATCCTCATCCGTCAAGGTCGTCGCGGCGATACCCAGCCGCGCCCGGATCGCCGCGATCTGGGCGGTGGTGTACTGGCTGGAGGTATCGGGCACCTGATCGAGGATTGAGACCGCTCCACCGCGGTTGCCGCGGCGCCGCAACACCCTGGCCAACCCGAACGCGGCGCTGACGTAAGCGCGATCGGTCCGCCACACCCGGGTGTAGAGGCGGAAGGCGCTGTCATCGTCACCACACCATTCCGCCGCAGCGGCGAGCGCCAATTTGGGTGCCAGCTCTCCTGGTAGCTCGTCGTACAACTGATCAAAAGCGCTCCGCGCCAACGTGGGTTGTCCACCCGCGAGTGCCGCCATCCCCCGGTACCACAGGATCCGCCAGTCAAAGGGATCATACCGGGCGTACGCCTCCAAGTCAGCCATCGCGCCCACTGGATCCCCCGCCATGATCTTGGCTTGGATCAAACGCAGGGTCACCTCTGGGCTACGCACCGGAGCCCGCATCAGAATCCCGATCAACTCTCGCGGGTCGGTGGCGACCACGGTCGCCAGGAACGGGACGGCTGGATCGGCCGGATCGCTGCGGACCGCCGGCAAACTGCCAGGCAGTCGCTTCCAATCCACCGGGTGTTGGCGCGGCGCGGCGGACTCCTCCACCGGCGTTTCTGGAAGGTCAGTGACGCTCCCCGCCTCGGTGCCGAACACTCCTCGGGGTTCGGTGAACAACGTCGACATCGCCGGGCGCGGCTCCCCGTCGGCGACCGACAGCACCTCCCGCAACACCCCCAGCACCTGCTCCCGCATCTGCTCCGCCGAGGTGAACCGGCGGTTCGGGTCAGGATCGGTGGCGCGGCGCAGCAGGCGGTCATACGACTCCTCATAGGCCAGCAGCGGCACCGCGGCGCGATCGGGCAGGCGGTGGGCGTACTCGGTGCTGAAACCAGGGAAGTCGAAGCTGAGCACCGCCATAGTCCGGGCGACGGTGTACAGATCCGAAGAGATCGACGGTCCGATGGTGGCAACCTCGGGCGCCTGGTAGCCCGGTGTCCCGTACACCGCACTGACCTTGTCATCGATCCGCCGAACCGCGCCGAGGTCGATCAGTTTGAGTTGGTCTCCGGCGTGGAGGATGTTGTCCGGCTTCAGATCGCAGTACAGCAGTCCCTGATCGTGCAGGTACCCGAGGGCCTGGAGCGTCTCTGCCGCGTAGGCCAACACCTGCGGCAGGGGTAACGGAGTACGCCGCCCCGCGGCGTCCCGGTGCTCCCGGGACAGCTGTCGCAGCGACCGACCGTCGATGTACTCCATCACGATGTACCCGACCATGGTCCCGGTGAACGGGTCGGGGTGAGACGTGAAATCGTGGATCTTGACGATGGCGGGGTGATCCACCTCGACGAGGAACCGCCGTTCGGCCACCGCGGCTGCGACCGCGTCGGGGTCGTCGGTGTTGATCAGTCCTTTGAGGACGACCCAGCGCTCGGAGACAGCGTCGCTGATGTGGCGGTCCCGCGCCAGGTAGATCCAGCCCAGCCCGCCGTACGCCAGACACCCCAGGATCTCGTAACGGTTGCCGACCAGCTCTCCCGGACGGAGTCTGGGCCGAAAAGAGAAGCGGGTACGACACCGAGGACAGAAACCCTCGACCAGCCCGGGCTGACCGTTCCGACTCCGGCCCACGGGATGGCCACAGGCCCCGCAGAACCGGCGGTGCTCGGGTACCTGGGGATCGGATAGCACCACGTTGGCGGGGTCCCGGGGCGGGACCTGAGGCATCTCCACTAAACCCGCACCGAGCTGACTGCCCCGCGTGGACCGGCGTCCCCCGCTTCGGCTACTGGTGCGGCCGCTGCTTCGCCCCCCGGTGGAGCCGCTTCCTGCGGTGCCGCTGCCAAAGGTGCCGCTTCCGGAGGTGCCGCTTGCAAAAGCACTACCGGAGCCTGCCGAGCCGCTCCCCGTTGACGCCTGACCGCCCTCCTGCGGGGTCGGCGGGTACCACGCGTTCCTTACTGGGTAGCCGCCCGGTGGGGCGCCGCACACACCGCATTGACCCGCCGCGGTGCCCACCCCCGGACACCCTGGCCGGCCGCACCGACTTCCGCCCTGTGGGCTGACCATCCCCGCATGCTCCCTTGTCCATGTTCCGTTTTGTGTCCAGCCTCAGTCCCGATAGCGCGGCTGCGGGGGTGCCGCCGGCCCCAGGTGCGGCGCCAGCCACCGGTCGTACAGGCGGGCCCACGTCCCATCGGCGCGGAGCCGCTCTAAGACGCCGTTGACGTAACGCACCAGGTCCTCAGCGTCCGGGGCCATGGCGATGCCGTACGGCTCATCGGTGAAGGGTTCCCCCACCACCCGCACCTGGGGATCCTGCGCGACGAACCCCGCCAAGATGGTGTTGTCGGTGGACACCGCGGCCACCTGCCCCTGCTGCAGCATCACCAGACAGTCCACCGCGGACGGAGCCCCCACCGCGATCAGCCCAGCCGGATGCTCCACCAATACCGACAACGAAGTGCTGCCCAACGCCGCGCACACCCGCTCCCCGCGCAGATCGTCGATGGATTCCACCGGTGAGCCGGCGGGGACCAGCACGCTCTGACCAGCGGTGAGGTACTCGGTGGAGAAGGCCATCTCCTGCCAGCGTTCACAGGTCATCGTGGTCATCCGCACCACCATGTCGACCTGCCCAGACCGGATCGCCTCGACCCGTTGGCTGGCGGTCAGCGCCCGAAACTGAATGTGGTTGCGATCCCCGAAGAAATCTTCGGCGATCTCCCGCGCCAGATCGACGTCGAACCCGGCCAGCTGCCCGTCCGGCCCGCGGAACCCGAACAGGTACGTGTTTTGATCAACACCGACCACCAGCCGGTTACGGCTTCGGATCCGGTCCAGGCTGGGTCCCCACTCCCCGGTAGGGCGCAGACTGGCCCGCGGGTCCTCACAGGAGGGGTTCTCCGCCGGCGCGCTTGTCTGCGTCACCGGGTCGACAACGCCCGGCGGTCGGGGCTCTGGAACCGGCTGCGCCGAACGATGGGGCATCGGTTCTGGTGCCCCGCAGCCGTTGAGGCCCAGCACCACCACCAGCCCGAGGGTGAGCAGGCCACGAAACCGCCTCATGATCCTCCCTACCGGTATTCGGCGATCCGTCGCTGCAGTCCGATAGCCGACGCGGCTATCGCCAACCCGCTCAGCACTCCCACCGCTATGGCGGCCCCGTCCAGCGCCGCCATGGCGGCGCTGGACTCGTCGGTGAAGGTGCTGCTGGCCACCTCCAGGGCGCTGGCGAGATGCTCATCCAGACGGGTGGCGAGCACACCGGTGCTGGCAGGGTCATCCGTGCCGGTCGCCAGCTCCACGGCCCCCCGGTAATCCCCGCGGTCGTCGAGGTGGCGCACCTCGGCGTGGGAGTCGCGCCACTGTTCCGCGATCGTCACCGCCAGCGTCACCAACTGACGGATCTGGTTGTCGCTCGTGTCCTCCCCCCCGAGGGAGGCCAGGGTCCGCGCCAGATAACCGTCCTCGCCTAACAGCTGCTCCATGGCGGCGGTGAACTCCTGCTCGTACTCGCCGCCGCCGCTCCGGGCGATCAGTTCCAACGCCTCGCTGGCGCGCGCCGACGCCACCGCGGTCCGGGCCTCGGCAAGGTAGCTGACCTGCACGGCCCCGTGCTGATGCCCCGCCTCCAAGTGCCTGACCACGCCTGCCCAGGACACCGCTAACCAGGTCACGGCGGCCAGGATGGCCACCGTCGCTGCCGCCAGACCCGGGTTGATCAGCCGACGGGTACGCCGGGTCAGGAACACCTGGGCGGCCCCTAACGCCACCAGCGTCAGGGCCCCCACCGTCAGGGCGAACCAGGGAACGCTGGTCGCTTCCTGACGCGCCTGCTGCATCCGCTCGGTCTCCTCAAGCCAGAGGGTCCGCGCCGCCGGCAGCAGGGTGTCGCGCATCAGCCAGGAGGCTTCCCGCAGGTACGCCGCTCCCAAGGGGAGACTCTGTCGGTTGTAGACCCGGGCGGTCTCCACCAGCCCGGTGTACACCGGCAGATTCACCGATAACACCGCCACCGCGTCAGCGCTGGGGCCGGTGGCGGGCACCCTGGCCGCGACCGTCACCAGCAGATCGGATACCTCGGTGAGATTGGTCTGGTATCGCTGCCTCAGGGACACCGGCTCCTGCTCGGCGCTGAGGAAAGTGATGGCCACGGTGGCGTCGGCTTCCGCTAAAGAGTGGTAGATCTCCTGCGCCGCCACAGCCAACGGTCCGCCCCGGTCGGCGACATCCGCGACCCGCGCTGTCCGCACCGTGACATCGGCGACCCCCGCCGCTCCGGTGGCCAGCCCCAACACAAGGAGTACCGTCAGGATCAACCCGAGAAGCCCGGGCGTACTGCGCGCCATCCGCGTCGTGCGCCGCCACCACGTCCGAATCTGGAGTCGAGGCGTCGACAACGACTCGGGCTGCGTCGGTGGTCCACCAGGTGTCGGCTGGACAGAACCCTGCCCCGGCAACACTGGATATGAGGGCAGGGTGGGGGGAGCGGTCAGCGCTTTCACCTCCCTGACGGACTACCGTTCCTCCACGGTATCGAGCAGTGTCAAGGACAAAACAGAAGGTAATTGCCCGCATAAAAAGGCTGGAGACAGTAGCGTGCCCACCGTTTCCACCCCTGACGGAATCGTCCACTATGACATAACGCGTCCTTCTGGGGACGGAGGTCCGAGTGGCTCCTTTCCCACCGGCGCTGCGCCGCTGGTGCTGCTGCACGGCACTGGAGGCAGCGGGGCGGAGACCTTCGGACCGCACCTGGCGCGTTTCGCGCACCGGCGTACCGTCATCACACCCGACTACGCCGGAAGCGAACTCACCACCGATCCGGGAGGAGACCTGACGGTGGAGCTGCTGGTCCGGCAAGTCGTCGCGGCCGTCCACGACGCCCTCGACCAGCCCACGCCCTCCGGAACACGCGACGAGACGCCGGTGGACCTCCTGGGCTTCTCACTCGGCGCCGTGGTCGCCGCCGCCACCGCCGCCCGACACCCGGATCTGGTACGCCGCCTGATCCTGGTGGCTGGTTGGCCCGCCAGCGACGACCCCAGGTTACGCCTGGGTTTTGATCTGTGGGCGGAGCTGGCCGACCGCGATCTGCAGCTGTACCTGAAGTTCTGCGTTTTAGCCCTGTACAGCTCCGACTACCTGTCCGGGCTAGGGGCCGATGGGATCGCCGACCTGGTAAACCCCCGCCTGGCGCAGGGCATATCGTCCGGCAACCGCCGCCAGATCGAGCTGGACCGACGGGTCGACATCCGTGACCTGCTTCCCCGTATCAAGGCCCCGACGCTGGTGATCGGCTGCGCCCGTGATCATCTGATTCCGGTGTCCCAGCAGCGACGGCTCCACCGGAGCATCCCGGATAGCCGCTACGTCGAGATCGACAGTGGCCACCTGGTCCTGACCGAACGCCCCGACGAGTTTCACGCGCTAGTCGAGGCCTTCCTCGCTGATACCGGTATCCCCGATCCAGCCGGCGCGTCTGCCGCGTCCAGACCCGATGACGAAGGGATTACCTGCGACACTGACCGCCGTGAGCGATAACGTACGGCGGTACACCGCCGCTTTGGAGGCGCTGGGTTACGCCGGCGCCACCCCGGCCGTTGAGCAGGCCGTACCGGCGTTGCCCGGCCTGCTTGAGCTGGCTCTGGCCAGCCTGCTGGTCAGGGTGGCCGGCATTGAGGCGCGCGCCCGGGAGGCGGAGGTGGACCCCGACCTGCCCACCGACCTGGTTGAGCGGGCGCGGGTGACCGTCGATCCGCCGATCGCTGAAGACGGCTCCGGTTTCAGCCGAGCGTTCTGGGAGCTGCAACGCACCGAGGAGCTTCTGGAGCGGCTGCTGGGCGCGGAGCCGAGCGCCGATCCGTGGCTGGCGGCGGCGCACGCGGCGGTCAGCGCCGCGGTGGATCTGCTCTACGGCTCAGGGCGGCAGTTAACCGACGTGGAGGCCGAAGCCGCCGGCGTGGCGCGCGCCATGACACGGGCGTACCTGAATCGGGCAGAGCAGGCCTGCGAACGAGCGTTGGAAGCGATCATGATGGCCCGGCTGCGCTTGGGCCCTGAAGGCCCCGATGAGTTCGACGACGATGACACGGAGGGGTACGACGCTCCTGACGCCGACCAATAGACCGGTCAATAAACCAGTCAATAAGCCGGTCAATAAGCACGGTGCCGCGCCGAGCCCGACCCCTTCGGTGGACACGACGCGGCGCTGTGCCCCGTCGCGGTTATGTATCGATCACCAACGTGGTGACCGACCGTGGGGGGAGCGTGAGGGTCACCTCGGGATGGGTATCGCCGCTGGTTCGGCCGGCTCGTGCCTCTATGAGAGGGGTGGGCTGTAAGGACAGATCCTCCACCCGCTGCGGCTGCCCAGACTCCTCTGTTAACTCCCACCGCTGTGCGGTCGTCGCCTCCGGCTCCCTCCCTTCCAGACGGAGTCTGGTCCGCAGTGGTTCGGCAGCGGTGTTGACCAGAACGATGTTGGTCTGGCGGACCGAGGCGAATGCGTACAGCCTCGAGGTTGAGGAGGTGGCCCGCACCATGGTCTGGCCGAAGCTACGGAACTGCCCCGCCCCGGTGAACATGCTGATCCCGTGGTAGATCGGTAATGGGTCCCCCGCCACGATGCCGGGCAGCTCGGCGGTGCCGGTCAGCCCTAACTCGCCGTTCCGGTCCCCGTATTGAACCGCGACGGCGCCCTCGGAGAGGATCGTGCCGAGCACCGCTGCCGACCACACGGCGCCGAACGGGGTCAGCATGCGGGGATCGCCGTCCCAATCCAGTTGATACTCCCCGATCTGGATTCCGATCTGGTGCGCGCGATCGGGGACGAGGGTTTGGATCCGGTGCCGCAGGTCGGCCAGTTGGTCGCGGTATCCCTGAATCACCGTCCCGAGCAGTTCGTCATCGGACAGGTTCTGTTCGCCTCCCTGCCCGTACTTGTGGAAGTCCACAAAATCCACCCGACTGCCCGACAGCCTCAGGAAGGTGTCCAGGTACTCGGTGTTGTAGTACATGGTCGCCGGCCCGCCGACCTGCACCTGGGGATCGAGCTCATGCAGCGCGTCGGCGATCAAGTTGAACCGCCGGCTGTACTCCTCGGCGTCCATCCGTCGGGGGTTACGGCTGTTGTCGGGTTCGTTGCCGACGATGAAGCGCCGCACGCGCAGATCGCGCGAGGCTAGGTACTCGTAGAGGTTGACCGCGTCGGCGATATCGATCTCCACCGAGTGGTGGGGGTTCAGCGGCAGGATCACCATCGGCTCCGCCCCTAATTCCCGGATCGCCCGCACCCAGGCTTCCCCGGGAATGTGTTGAGCGCAGTGCGTCCCCCCGCAGGCGACCCGGCTGGTGGGGTCACCGGGCCGAGTCCAGCGCAGCTCGATACGCATCAACCCGAGACCTAATCGACGCAGATGGCCACGGTGCGTCTCGCTGTTGGTGATGTACTCACCCTGTCCGTACCCGGTGATCGAGGTGCCGTAGTGGTACGCCGCCACGCTAGCCACCGGATGCATCAGGTTGATGGTCACTGTGGCGTCGATGGCGCTGTCGACCGCATCGTCGGCGTCAGACGGGTGCGGGCTTGGCAATCCTGGTTGTCCGAGCAGGTTGACGATCAACGTCACGACCAGCGTGACCGCCACGACGGGTAGAACCACCAAGAAGAGGAGCTTGCGGGCGGATATTCCGCCCGGCATTGCCCACCCGACTCGGAGGCGCATTCCGTACGATCCCTCCCCACCCCCACGCTGGCGGTGGGGCGCTGACAGCTTACGACGCCACCAACGATGAATGAGAATGTAGGGCCCTAAAAGACGCCGTATCACGAGACGAGAGAACATACGACAAGACGACCGATACTCAAGCGCCAAGTGTCGGCCGTCCTGTCAATAGCGTCAAAATATCAGACCATTAAGGTCCTACCGCCTATTCAAGGCTTTCCCGCCTATCCAGGCCTTACTGCCCGCCGGCACGTCACGCTGGGAACAGGTGCTCCCGGTAATAGCGAGACGACGGTCGAGTAGTTGGTCGATCTGCTCCCACAGCAGCGCCTCGGCCACGTAGTCCCCCCGCAGGACGCGCAGGCGCGCGCTCAACTCATCTAACCGTCGGTCGACAGCGTGGATCCTGTCCGACGGCGTCATCTCTGATCGCCTCATCGGAGCACCTCCCATCGTCATGCCCTCGTGCTACCCGCTGACGGCAGCGCTACGCACATACGCGGGGGTGCCGCCTCCAACGTCGATGGGAGTGAACACAGCATTCTTTTCGCTCTTTGAAGCACGTTCGAGGATTCACGCGTTACAGATCGCGATATCACTCCGCGACGCACCCTCAGGGCGTCGCCACTGACGAACACCCCAATGCCGATTCCCATATATAAGGACAATCGGGAGATGAATCTTGTTGCCGGGCCACCTACCACAAGACCCCAAGAAGCCGCACGATTCGCCCGGAATGCCCGACCCCGCCCACGTCATACCCTTACCGGACGCCTACACTCGCGCAAGATCCATCTGACGTCCGACCGTGGCAGGTAAGGAGACTCTCCGCCGTGACCGCATGGCAGGCTCGCGCCAGGACCCTCGCCGATCAGTTGAAAAACTCAGGGGTGGTGACCGACCCCGCGTGGTATGAGGCGTTCACGGCCACCCCCCGCCACCTATTCGTTCCCCGTTTTTACGCACTGGACGCCTATAACCTGCCCAGCCGGCTGGTCGACGGTGAGGACCCTGCTCAACACGAGGAGTGGCTCGACGCCCTGTACGCCGATCAGCCTCTGGTCACTCAATTCACGGTGGCGGGCGTCGACGAGGACGGAGTCGAGGTCCGGGTGCCGACCAGCACCGCCTCCATGCCGAGTGTGCTCGCGGTGATGCTGGACCGGCTCGATCTGCGAGACGGCCACCGGGTCCTGGAGATCGGAACCGGGAGCGGCTACAACGCCGCGCTGTTGTGTCAACGTGTGGGCTCTGAGAATGTGGTCAGCGTCGACATCGATCCTGATCTGGTCGCCGAAGCCGCCCGACGCCTGAAGGCGGCCGGCCACCATCCACAACTGGTGGCCGGGGACGGCGCCGCCGGGGTCCCCGACGCCGCCCCGTTCGACCGCATCATCGCCACCTGCGGAGTGCGTCACATCCCCCCGGCGTGGATCGAGCAGCTCGCTCCCGGCGGGCGGATCGTCACCCCACTGACGGGAACCACCGCTGGGGCCCTGGCCATCCTGGACCTGTACGCGCCGGGAGAGGTGCGCGGCCACCTCGACCGTCGGGCCCTCCACGCGGTACTGCTCCGGGAGGGGATCGACGGTGTGCCGCGAGATAGCCGATTCCTGACCCCGTCGCCTCCCGCCGTCACCGGCGTCGGCTTTCGCTCCCTGACCAGTGTGGATCCCCGCCTGGTCTCCGCCCCCGCCTTCTCGCTGTGGCTGGAGCTGCATCTGCGCGACACCCACCTGTCTCACACCGTCGACGACTCCGGCGAACCCGACTGCCTTGTGCTGTTCTCCCAGGAGGACAGCGCGTACGTGCGCTACGAGCCGGTCGCGGAGGGCACCTGGGCGGTGACCCAGTACGGCCGTCGACGGTTGTGGGACACCGTGGAGGCCGCCTGGCGCTCCTGGCGGCGACACGGCCGGCCCGGACGGGAGCGGCTCGGAGTCACCGCCGGCACCGGCCCCGGGGAGCAGTACGTGTGGCTCGACGCCCCGGACAGCGCCGTCACCTGGCCCCTTCCGCTGTGACGGCCGCGCCCTCACGCAGGCGGGGTACGCGGCCGTGCCGGTCAGCTCCGCCGCGGCCGCGTACCGCTCCTCGTCGTGCGCGGTGACCGGTCACGCCGGCGTGTGGTCCTGTCCTTGGTACTCGAACCAGTCGAAGTCGGCGACGCTGTCGCTCGGGGAGCCCGTGCTGGTCGCGTACATGCCCACATAGACCCCGGTGAAGCCACCGGCGACCGACGGACTGAGGAACCGGGTGTCCACCTCCGGACCGATCCGGTGCCACCGCTCAGGTTCGACGGCGTAGGACAGCGCAAGGTGCTGCCCTCGTGCCTCGGCTGCCAGCAGGATCCGCGACGGGGCGTCAGGCGGCAACACCTGCTCGGCTATGGTCTCCTCCACCCCGTGCGCGCGCCGGGTCAGGCGCAGCGTCCGCCCCGTGGTATCCGCCCCGGCTCCGATCAGCAGACACAGGTGGAAGTCGCTGTTGTACAGCAGCGCTAACCCCGCGTACTCCCCCGGCTTGGCGGGGGTGAAGTCGACGGCAAGACGCGCGGTGAAGGAAGGGTGTTGTTGACGGCGTCCCACGAAACTGGGGGTGGCCCAGTCCGCCAAGGTCCACGGCTGCACCCGTAGCCGAAGATGCCCCGGGCGTTCCTGGAGCGACCAGAACGGCTCGTCAGGGGTACGCAGCATGTTCCACTGCGGGGCCAGGACCGGGGCGTCGAAGTGGTCGCAGGCGGGTTGGGTCGGCCACGGGGACGGGGGCAGATCGGGGAACGGGTAGTGGTGCTGGACCTGACCGATCCCGGGACTGACCACCGGCCAGCCCTCCTCCCAGGTCACCGGCGCCAGGAACGTCTCCCGCCCCAGGTTGTAGAAGTAACCGCCGTACGGGCGCATCGCCAGCAACACCATCCACCACTCGCCCGTCTGGGTCTGGATCAGGTCTCCGTGCCCGGTTCCCACGATCGGGTGTTCCCGGCCTAAATGCCGGTGGGTCAGCACCGGGTTGCGGGGGTTTCCCTGGTAGGGGCCGGTGACCGTGTCGGCGCGGTGAACGGTGACCGCGTGATCGTGACCGGTGCCGCCTTCGGCGATCACCAGGTAGTACTGCCCGTCCACTTTGTACACATGAGGCCCTTCGGCCCAGATGGCGCCACGTAAGGCACCGCTGGTGAGCACGAACGTCTCCCCGACCAGGCGCATGGTGTCCAGATCCAGCTCACGCATCCAGATCTCGGTGTGCCCCTCGTACTCGGGCTCGGCGGCGGGGCGGCTCCCGGTGAACCAGACCCGCCCATCGTCGTCGAAAAACAACGAAGGGTCGAACCCAGGGGCGTCTTCCAGGTAGTGGGGCGACGACCAGGGGCCGGCCGGGTCGGTGGCGGTGACCACGAAATTCCCGGACCGGGAGGTACCGTCCACCAGGGTGCACACCACGTAGAACGTCCCGTCGTGATAGCGGATGGTGGGCGCGTACAACCCACCGGAGGGCCGGATGCCCTGCAGCGGTAACTGCTCCGGCCGGTCCAGCACGTACCCCAGCGGCCGCCAGTGCACCAGATCCCGGCTGTGGTGAATCGGCAGTCCCGGAAAGTATTCGAAAGTCGAGTTCACCAGGTAGTAGTCCTCACCGACCCGGCAGACCGAAGGGTCGGGGTAGAAGCCCGGCAAGACCGGGTTGCGGAATCGTCGCGTCACCGATTCACCTCACCACATCCGTCGTTGCGGTAGCCGACCGAACGCCGACAGTAAGACTCGCCACTGTCGGCACGTGATGTATCGAAACCGACAGCCATGATCCTCGAAACTGCCACGTACACTCCGCACATGACCCGTGCGACTGAGGATGGCGATGGGACGTACCGGTCCCGGAACCGGGAGTCCGGTGCGGTCACGATCGCGCGGATCGCCGCCGAGGCCGGTGTGTCGGTCCCGACCGTCTCCAAGGTGGTCAACGGCCGGGCCGATGTCGCCCAACACACCCGGGAACGGGTCGAGGCGCTGATCCGCAAATACGGCTACCAACGACCCGGTGATCAGCGCACCAGCCGCGCGCAGTTGCTGGAACTGGTGTTCCACGAACTGGAGAGCGCCTGGGCGGTGGAGATCATTCGTGGGGTGGAGCAGGTGGCCCGGGAACGCGGGATGGCGGTGGTGCTCTCCGAACTGGAGGGGCGCCGCACCCCCGGCCGCGGTTGGATCGAAAGCGTCCTGTCCCGCCGACCGGCCGGTGTCATCGCCGTGTTCTCCGACTTCAGCCCAGAACAACAAAGCCAGCTGCGTTCCCGGGGAATCCCGCTGGTGGTGGTTGATCCCGCCGGCGACCCCGGCCCGGACGTGCCCTCCATCGGAGCCACCAACTGGGGCGGCGGCCTGACCGCGACCCGGCATCTGCTGGAGTTGGGGCACCGGCGAGTGGCGGTGATCGGGGGACCGGAGAAGGTGCTCTGCAGCCGGGCCCGGGTGGACGGGTACCGGGCCGCCCTGGAGACCGCAGGCCTGCCGGTGGATCCCGCCCTGGTACGCCACGGCGACTTCCACGTGGAGTCCGGCTACCAGCACGCGGTGGAGCTGCTACGCCTGGAAGACCGCCCCACCGCGGTGTTCGCCGGGAGCGACCTGCAGGCGCTGGGGGTGTACGAGGCGGCTCGGCAGGCGGGTCTGCGCATCCCCGATGACCTGAGCGTCGTGGGCTTTGACGATCTGCCAGTGGCCCGGTGGGTAGGCCCTCCCCTGACCACGGTGCGCCAACCGCTGCAGGAGATGGCGGTGGCGGGAGCACGGCTGGTGCTTGACCTATCCTCCCTCACGCCGCAATCCCGGCCCACCCGGATGGAGTTGGCCACCACCCTGGTGGTTCGGCAGAGCACGGCGCCACCGCCATCCTGACCTGCGCTGCAGGCTGGATTGGACGCCCAAGCACACGGTGCGTGGGCGTACCGGCTCACGGGGTACCAGTCACCGCCGGAGAGGCCGCCACCGGTTGCACAAAACCGACGAACCGGTAAAGCTCCTCGGGCGCTTCGACCACCGATTCGGCAGCTGGCTCGATGACGGTGACCGGCTCTCCGAAGTTGGTCAGGGTCAGGTTCACCTCGGGCAGCAGCCCTGCCCACACCACCGGCACCTGAAGGGTCAGCGCCGTCAGCCGTTCGTTATCGACCTGGGCAGTGAAGGGAATCTCGGCGGTACCCTCGCTGCCCAGCATCCCTTCCAGCCAACGCCGGGCTTCACTGTCGGGCAGCCGACCCAACGCGGTACGCGTGTCAATGACACCCTGGTACTCACCGGCCGTGACCTCCTCGGCGTAGGTCACCCCGGCGAGCAGACCGATGTAGGCCTCCGGGTACCCCAGCGCGACCAGGTCTGGGGTTGGCAGCCGTGTCAGGTCCACGTGCATGAACCGTCCCTGCTCCACCGACGGAAGGCCGGAGATGTACAGATCCTCCGCTCCGATCAGCCGCAGTGACGCGTCCTGACCGAAGATGGTCACCTCCGCGGTGGTGCCGACCTGTGGATCAACCTCCCCCGATATGGTCACCACACCGGCGTCGACATTGAACCGGTGCGGAAAGTGCTGGGTGTTCCCGGCGGCCTCGATCAGGCTCTGCAAGTCGCCTTGAGATGCCAGTGACGCGGATGCCGGCGGAGCGGACCGACTGAAGTCGAAAGCATCCGCTGAACCACACCCGGCGGCGGCTAGCAGCGCCGCCATCCCCACGGCGACGAGGGAGTCATGGCTGGAACGCATGTGCACCTCCCATCCTCGAACGGCCCGCAGGTACCCGCCATGACCCGTCTGTCAAACCCCGCCTACCGTGGGTGATCGCACCCCGTCTGTGAAGACCAACCCACGTCCTCTGGCCGCCGCGGCGCCGCAGGGAGGTGCCCAGCCCCGAAGCGTCACCGAAAATTCTTCGAATTGTTAGCGGAGGGATTTGGAGAGATTACTTTTCAGCGCAGCGGAAAGTCGGATTCGTCGCGGTTGGACGACGCCGATACACATACCAGGACAACACCAGATAACGACCGATACCCGCCGCGGCCATCGCCACCACCAAGACGATCTGCTCCACCAGAAAACTAGGCTGGGGGTCGAGTTCGTAGAGCGCCATCACCGCGCCCGTGGTCACCAGCCAACTGGCGAACGCCGTCGCCCCGGCCTGCACATGCCGGATCAGGCCACTCGGGCCGCTACGAAATGTCCATCGGCTGTGTAACTCGTTAGCCAGCAGTGTGGTCGTCACCGCCGCGATCGCCGTGGTAACCGGAATAGGCAGATAGAGCACGAGGACCGCGTACATCACATTGAACAGTGCCGTGGTACTGCCGCCTACCACGACGAACCGACTGAACGGCGCCAGTACCCCCCATACCCGGCGCACCCATGACTGCTTCACTCGCTGCGACCCCGCCCGGTTTTCGGTCAGAGATTCCGACCCGTCAAACGTGATTCCTTCCACCGCGATTCCAGCCGGAGGGATTCCCGGGCTCCTCCGTCCAGAACCGCAGAGTACCGCGCGGCGTCACCAGCGTAACCGTGATTTACCTCTGAGTTTCTCCTCCTCAATGAGGACCGGCATATCCTTCTCCAAGCCGAACAGGTCCCCCGATGAATCGGGGGACCTACCATGTCGCCCCTTAAGGGGCGAGAGCCTCCATCACCTCTTCGGCGTACCGCAGCGACGCGGCAGGGTCAGCGTCGATAGCGGCCACACGCGGATCGAAATTGAGGTCATAGAACAACTCAGTGACCCCTTGCGCCGCCAGTACCGGCAGATCCTGACGAATCTGTTCGAGCGAACCGGTCAGTGGGCGGCGCTCCTCTCCGCCTGGCTCTCCGACCCGCACCACACCGCGGCACACGAACCGAAGGGTGGCCGGATCCCTGCCCGCTTCCCGGGCCGCCGCGCGGACCACCTCAATGGCCTCCCCGATCCGGGTCAGATCAGCGGTGCTGGAACTGACCCAGCCATCGGCTAACCGGCCGGCCCGCTTAAGCGCACGCTCAGCGCTGCCTCCCAGCAGCAGCGGCGGGTGCGGACGCTGAATGGGCTTGGGCTCCAGTCGGGCAGGCGGCACCCGATAAAACTCCCCATCGAAGTGGGCCACATCCTGTGTCCACAAGGCCCGCAGCACCTTGAGGTACTCCTCGGCACGCTTCCCGCGTTGCTGATAGGGCACTCCGGATGCCGCGTACTCTTCGATCTGCCACCCCAATCCCAACCCCAGATCAAGCCGTCCCCCACTGACCTGATCGAGGGTGGCCGTCTGTTTAGCCAGCAATGCGGGGGAGAAAAACGGCATGTTGAGCACGGCCACCCCCAACCGCACGCGGCTGGTCTGTCCGGCCAGATACGCCAGCGTCACCACCGGGTCAGCCGCGTTTCGGTACGCGGGAGTGGCCTCAGTGGTGAGAAGCCGCTGGAGCGTCCACAACGAGTGGTAACCCAAACGCTCCGCGCGCCGCGCCACCGCCACCTGATTAGCGGGAGTGGCCCAGGCGCCCATTGTCGGTACCGCGAACCCGATCTTCACGCCCTCACCTTCTCATGGCGGCGGCCGCCGCCATGAGAAGGTGCGCGGAAAACTCGCAGGAGACTCACCGTCGGTCCGCGACGCGGATACCGGTTAGGCCGCTGCGGCGGCGTTCCAGACCGCGGCGAACGCGGCCGCCTCCCCCTCCAGCCACCGCGTCAGGTGCTGCGTCTTGACCGACGGCTCGGGGCGGTGTATCTGGCCGTGACGCAGATCGACCAGGACCGCAGTGGCGTCCGGCAGGACAGCGGGCATGTACCGCTCCATCAGGTGCAGCGTGGCCAACACCGCCTCCCGACCGAGCGGTTCAGGATCGAAGCACAGCCGGACCGCCTCGAGGCGACCATCGGGGCGTCGCAGGCCGAGCTGTGGGTTGATCTTCACCGGAAGGCCACCGATCGTACCGATCACCTCACGTGGGCGTACCCGCGTACTGCCCACGATGGACTCCAGGTAGTTCAACGCTCCGGGTAAAAGCGCCTGGTACAACGGCCGCCAGCGCGGTGCGACGGCTCCGACGGCCGCCGTCAGATGGGTTCCCGGTGTACCGGCGTCGATGTCTGCTTTCAACGCCTTGATGAAACGACCGTGCGGGTTGAACCCGGCACGGGCAGCGCGACGCTGCCGCAGCTCAAAGACGTACGCCGCCTTAGCAGGGCCGGTGCGGTCGACATAGCGGGTGAAGGTGAGCAGAGTGGCGTAGGGGGCGGGCAGTGCAGTGTCGGGCATGGAAGTGCTCCCTTCCACCGGGATACGCGCTGGTCAGAGCCCGGTGATGACACCGTATTCGAACATTTATTCTACCTCACATACCCGACAATCTTGAGGCTTTATAGCCTTTATGTCCGTTATTCTGATACGCTTTTTCCCTTTCTTTTCGACCGTGTCGGCTCTCTGACAATTCCCCGGTTTCAGCTCCGCGTGGCGTCCGTCATGCCCCGATCAATCGGGTACGGCCTCGCCTTGGGTGACCGACAGACGCCACGCGGGGTGAATATTTAAAGGGATGTGACAGCGGACCGCCCCGCCTCAGGAGGATGGAGTGGAGGCGGCGATCGGTCGACGCGCCGAAGGGTCGGTATAGGACGGCGACCACTCGTCTCCCTCCCCGGCAGGAGCGGCGTCGCCGGACGGGAAGTCGTCCCCCGACTCCGCGGAGGCTTCTTCGGTCGCCGGCTGGTTCCCGGCCGTGTCAGTGAGGCGCGAGGAACGCCACGGTGGCCCAAACACGATCCGCGTCAGACGGGGCGGCAGCGTGGTTGACAGCACGGAAGCCGCCAGCACAGCGATCCCGACCAGCGCTGAGCCGACTATGGCGTCGAGCCAGTAGTGGTTGGCCGTCACCACCACCACCGCAGTGGTCGCCACCGGATGAGCCAGGGCGAGCCACCGCCACCGTCCTTTGAGGACCCGGATCACCACGATCGCGACCACCAAGGCCCATCCCACGTGCAGGGAAGGCATCGCCGCGTACTGATTAGCAATGCCGCTTCCCGGTGGCGGATAGGCCGATGGGCCGACCAGGGACATGGTGTCGACCATGTCGAACTGGGGCATCAGCCGCGGGGGCGCCATCGGCGCCAGGATGTGCAGCACCAGCCCCATAGCAGTGGCGATCACCAGTTCGGCACGCAGCCGACCGTACGCCTGGGGCGCCCACACAAAGACGCCGACTAGTAACGCGCACACCACCGGGAAATGCCCCAGGATGTAGTACAGGTTCGCCAGCCGGGCCAGCGGCTCCCAACCCAACGCCCACGCTTGAATCACCTGTTCGCTGGGAAGGTGTAAGGCCCGCTCCAGGTCCCACAGCCATACGGCGTTGTCGACGGCCTGTTCTACCCGGCCATCGGCGAAGTGGCGTCCCATCTCGTACGCCAGGAACAGGACCGCGAGCAACGCCGTCTCTGCCAGGAGCGCCCCTAGAAGAGTGATTGCACGCCCCCACTTGGTTTTCTGTGGATTTACCGGGGCCGGGGTACCGGACGCGGGGACGCGGGGCGATTCCTCGACAGAGAGTCGCGACCAGGATCCCGCCTTCTCGGTACGTGCCGCGACTCCAGACACTGGCCACTCCCCCGATAAACACGCGCGATCCCGTGTTCACCCGAGGATCAAGGTCTCGCTACGATCCTGTCAAGAACGAACGTTCGTTTTGTAATGTGGCAGTTACCACGCCCCACAGGATCTGTACGAGTACGACAACGCCCGGGTGGGGAACCGCGAAACGGAACGGTTCAACGCGTAACGCCATTACGGAGAGTCACAACAAATACGTCATGGTCTCGCGAGGGGCGCCCGCGTCTGTTGGACATCATTCATCATGATGTCCACTCAGAGGCTGTCAGGTAATAGTCAAGAGACGCCTGTCACCCAGAGTGGTAGGAATTTCCGGGCTTCCCCTAAGGGGGACACCGCGCCAATGTCAGGGGCCGGTATCAGGCCATGTCAGGGTCCACATTGCTCACACGGCCGCGCGGTCAGGAAGCGCCTTAGGCAGCTGCACGGTAACGGTGAGTACTCCGTCGGTGAGCGTACTGGTTGTGGGCAGATTCAAACCGTTCAACAAGGTGCGGGCTCGAGGATCGGCGGGGGTGAACCGCGCATGGAGTTTCTCCACTCCGGCCCGGCCGGCGGCCACCGCCAATCGGCGAAGGATGGCCGTGGCCAGCCGTCGCCGCTGCATGGCGTCCTCAACCAGAATCCCGACCTCGGCCTCCTGCCCATCGATAAGCAGGGTTCCCAAAGCCACAATCGCGCCGTTAGAGGTTTCAGCACCCAGCGCGTATCCGGCGGTATGCCCCAACAACCGGTGAATCCACTCCCGGTCGGGAACGGTGTCGACACCGTAACGGCCCGCCAGTGATTCCGGAGAGCACCGATTGTGCATCCGCCAAACCTGTTCGGTGTCCGACACCCCACAACGCCGCAGCGTCACCTCGGCCCCGTCGGGGAGGATGACCACAGTCCGAGGCAGCATGGAGGCGGTCTCAACGCAATTCATCATGTCCACCGCCGCCCGCGCCCGGGCGAACTCGGTGGGCGTGAAAGGCATCCCTTCCCGCCGCGCCACCAGCACTCCCCCGTCGGGGTCCGGCAGGGACATCACCGTCTCTCCGGGACGGTACCCGGTCGCCACCTGATCACCGGGGCGCCACCGCACTTCATCGGCATCCAGCAGATCAGCCAGCAGGACGGTGATATCCACCGGGTCCATCACCTGTTGACCGGCCAATCGCAGCGCCCGCGTCGGCATGTCCACCAACGCCTGCGTGTGTGCCACCCGTACCACAGGCTGACGCCCGCCGCCTTGCAGCACCGCCTCGACGATGGCGCTTTCGGTGATATGGGAGGGGACGTCCACCACCAGGTCGTCCACCACATGCTCACCGGTCACGTGGACCTGCAGCGCGAGGATATTCGCTGGTAGCTCCGCCAGACGGGCCCCTAGATCGGCCAGACGTCCAGGGGTGTCGGGCAAGATCACCCGGATCTGCCAGAGTGCCATCCGTTTCCTTAACTGTGGGACTGTGGAACGCCCCGATCACCATCCTCGATGACCGGCGGCACCTGTGTCCTGCGACCGGCGGCCTTAGGATGCCCGACGCGGGTTACCCCGATGTTTCCACTGGATGTCCACCTCTCCGATCCGGATTGAGCATTCTCACAATGTCCTGATCCCCACACCCGACGCCCCATCACACCGATCAGGTCCGTTCCCGGAGGCGGGAAGAGTCACCAACGACCGGCGGCTCCCCAAAGGACAGCTTCAGCCCGAACGCCCAGAACAGGCGGGTGATCATGTGATACCGCTTGCTGTCGGTCGGCAAGGTCCGGGCGAGTTTGAGCAGCTGACCGGCGGCGTCATCCGAGAGCGCCTCCGGCCCCTCCGCCTCAACGATGAGCGCCACGGCCCGCAGAGCCCAGTACTGGTTGAACGGCACATCCTCACGGCGACACAGCACCTCCACCAGCGGCCCCAGCAGCGCCGGATCGGGGCGCGCGTACAAATACGCGTACCCGGCCAACCGCTCCCCGACGTGCTCAGAACGCAACGCGGCCCGGACATCGAAATCCGTCGTGTGAGGAGCGATCGCCATCAACTTGCCGAAGATGCGGTCCATCACCCCGACCCGCTGCGGCTCGCTGCGCTCGGTACTGACGTGAGCAAACTCGGCCACCAGCCGGGCGATCAGCTCATGCAGCTCTGCATCAGGCCTGTCCCCACCCCACTGGGAAACCGCTGGTGGGGTGACGGTACGGACCGGATGGTACGGCTGGGCTCTCTGACGAGGTGGGAGCGGAATCGGTCCGGAGGCTGGCCCTGCCAAACCCTGGGCGGCTCCCAGCGCCGCCCGGGCCGAATGCGCCACATTGGCCACATCCCGCTCGGTACGCTCCACCCGCTCGGCCAGCTCGCGGTACTCCAACCGCCATCCTCCGGGCAGCTCCACCCGTGAGAACACCCCACCCAACCAGGGCAGGATGGCGACCAGCAGGAGGGCGAGGGTGGCTACGTCGATATCAAGCTGTGGCCACACCAGCCGGACCACCACCAACCCGAGCGAAATCACGCTGATACCGGCAGCCACTATCCGCTGCCGAGCGCGCCGCCGATCAATGCGCTCGGTTTCGGTTTCGTGCCTGTCACGTGGTGACTCGGCGAAGCGACGCGTATCCATGGGGTGGCGCAAGTGTGGCACTAATTTGACGTTTTGCCCAGCTCGCGCGTGTCGCACGCTGCCGTCTGGCAAGCCGCTGCGGTATCGGGTTCCCGCTGGCTTGCCCCATCCGGTGGCCCTAGTTGTCGACGTACCAATTGGGGCTCACCGTCCCCCCGTCCGGGGCGACATACCCTACGCTGTGCGCAAGCCTCATCGGGTGCCGGCGCACCCGCACAACACCACGGCGCGCAGGGCCACGGCTTGGAGCAGGTGGCGTTCGGAAGAGGACACAGTGTGGCGCTGAATATCGAGATCGATCAGTACAAAGGCTGCGTGGTGGCGCACCTGTCCGGCGAGCTGGATCTCACGGTGGCTACCGAGACCCAGGACCGGTTCGCGGAGTTGATAGCCGCGCCTGGCGCTGCGGGCCCATTGCGGCTGGTGATCGATCTCACCCAGGTGTTCTTCTGCGACTCCACCGGCATCGGTGTGCTGGCCTGGATCCTGCGTGCGGTGCACAAGGCGCACGGGCAGTTGGCTCTGGTCGCTCCCCGGGGGATCTTGGTGACCAACCTCATCGAGGTCACCCAACTGTCCCGGGTCATTCCCACCCATCCCACGGTTGAGGCCGCCTGTCAGTATCTGACCGGCTCACCCCCTGCAGCGACCGGTACGACGCCCTAACCTTTATCTCCTTATCCGACGCGACATCGAGTAGAACGAGTTCACCGAATGTCCATTGATCTGATGGCGCTGCTGCCACCACAGTGGCGGGAGCGCATGGAGCCCTTACTGGACCCGGACCACGTCGCCGCCCTCTCGGCCTTCCTGACCGAGGAGTACGCGGGTGAGACGCCTATCTATCCCCCCTTACCCGATCTATTCACGGCGTTTCGCCTCTGCTCCCCCGAGGACGCCAGGGTGCTCATCCTGGGCCAGGACCCCTATCACCGTGCCGGTCAGGCCCACGGCCTCAGCTTCAGCGTGCCGGAAGGCGTCACCCCACCACCGTCACTGCGTAACGTCTTCCGGGAGCTGCAGGATGACCTGGGGATCCCGCCCAGTAAGAGCGGTTCCCTCACCGGTTGGGCGGCTCAGGGGGTGTTGCTCCTCAACGCGGTGCTCACTGTGCGCGCCGGCGCCGCTGGTTCGCACGCCGGCCGCGGGTGGGAGGAATTCACCGACGCCGCGATCCGGGTGCTCGACGCCAAGGACACCCGGGTGGTCTTTGTCCTGTGGGGCAGTTACGCCCGGCGGAAACGGACATTGGTCACCCGTCCCCACCACGTGATCCTGGAGGCGGGCCACCCCAGTCCGATGAATCCTCGAGGCTTCTTGGGGAGCCGACCATTCAGCAAGGTCAATAAGGCATTGGCCGATGCTGGCCTGCCCGAAATCGACTGGGCGCGCCGCTCCCTGTAAGCCCACTGGGCCGCTTGAGCTCAGCTTCTGACCAAGGCGCCGCAACGGTGCCACCTTCACGCGGTGGGGCGGTGGCGCTCCCCTCGTCCGGGAGCGCCACCGCCCCACCCTCACGGTCGTGGTGTGCCGTATGACTCCATACGCCACCCTCGAACGCGGTTAACGCGGACGGATCATTCCGCGAAGCTCAAGGTGTCGTACCGCAGCCGCCCACCGGCATCCACGGTGATCCCCTCGATGCTTCCGTTCGAGACGATGGTCGTCACTCCGGCCGCCACCGGTATCGCGGGCATCTGCTGATCCAGTACCTCCAGGGCGTCCCGGTACTGGGTCTGCGGGTCCGGCTGGGAGTCGGCCTCACGCATCAGGCGATCGAAGTCGGCGTCATTGAAGCCCCAGTAGTTGTACGCGCCGTCGCTCCTGAACAGCGGACCGATGTAGCCGTCCACCCGGGGGTAATCCGCCCGCCAGCGCAACAGCGCCATTCCAGGCAGCTCCTGCGCCACCGTGCGCTCGACGAGTTCCGCGGTCTCCACCTCGCGAAGCTCGACCTCGATCTCCAGAACCTCCACCAGCTGTTCGCGGATCTCACCGGCGAGCGGCTCTAACCGAGGGTCGTCGTACCACAGTTCCAGCGCGTCATCCCCGGACCAGCCACCCGCCTGATCCAGCAGCTGCGCGGCCCGGGCCGGCTCGGTCTGGCAGTAACCGCAGTTCCCCTCTCCCGGCGCGGCCGGGGTCCCGGAGGGGATGAAGTTGTTCAGTGCCTGCCACTCACCCGCGACCTGACCGGCGATCGCCTCCCGATCCAACGCCAGCGACAACGCCCGCCTCACCTCGGGGTCGGAGAACTCGGGCCGGTACAACGGCAGCGCCAGCATCAGGATCTGACCGTCAAACGCGTTGGTCAGGTGTTCTCCGTATTCCTGTGAGGCGTTGTCCAGCGAGCTGGAGGGCACCCCATCCACCAGCGTCAGATCCCCGGCGACGAACGACATGTAAGCGGTCTCGGGGTCCGGCATGATCCGCAGAGTCAGCACATCGATCTGCGGCTGCTCACCGGGGTAGTCCTCGTTACGCTCCAGCACGATCTGGTTGCCTTCCTCCAAGGCGGAGGCCACCCGGAACGGCCCATTGCCGATCGGGTGACGGTGGCAGGTCTCCAGATCCTCCAGACACCCGGCGGTCACCGGCAGGAAGGCCGCTTCGGCCAGCAGACGCCGGAATCCCACAAACGGGGTCGTGAGCGTCACCTGCAGCGTCCGGGCATCGACAACCTCCACGCCGGACAGTTGGTTGGCGCTGGGGTTGTCGCCCTGCATCTGGTCGTACCCCTCTATCCGCGCGAAGAAGTGATTGTTCGCCTGCTGGTTGGGGCCGTAGGCGGCGTAGTTCCAGGCTCGGGCGAACGCTTCGGCGTCGACGGGGTCACCGTTATGGAAGGTCCATCCTTCTCGGATGCGGATGGTCCAGACCCGGTTGTCAGCGCTGTCGACCGCCTCGGCCACCGTGTTGGTGGGGGAGCCGTCCTCCGGGTTCAACGTCACCAAGCCGGTGTACAGGCTGTGCACAATCGCCAGCTCCGATCTGGTGCTGGCTTGGGAAGGCAGCAGACTGTGCGGCTCGGCGATGTTGGTGATCACCGCCCTTTCTTCCCCTGGGCCCGGTGACGTGGTGGTGGAGTTATCGTCGTCACTCGGCCGTGTCAAGAAGTACACGACACCGGTACCGACCAGCAGGATCAGCACGATCACCCCGGCCAGCACCCCGATGAGGGCGCTTCGATTCCGACGCGGCGGCGGCCCTGAGCTCAGCGGGGGGTACGGCCCGAAGGTCGGACCGGGCGGCGGGCCAGGCGGCGGGCTGGTCGGCCCCGAAGACGGGGGGTACGCCGGAGGCGCCCCGGATGTGGGGGCCGACGGCGGAACTCCCGGTGTCGTACCGGAACCGTGGGCCATGGCTCCGACGGGCGGCTGCGTGCCCGGGGGCATCGGTGGTGTCGCGCCTGGCCCAGGCACAGGAGCAGGCACGGACGGACCGCCCTGTGGAGGCGCGGGCGGACCAGCCACCGGGACCGGCGGGGAGACCGGGGCGGTCGGCGGGGCGGACGGGCTGTTCGCCACCAGGACCGCTGGTGTGGCAGGGGTGGAGAACTCGGCGGCGATGTTGGGCAGTGTCGGCGGTTCCTGGGTGTCCGACGGCGGCAGTGGGGTCGCGGCGCCCACAGCGACAGCGAGTTCCGGTTGATCGGCCGGTACCGGCACGGTCGCCAAGGCTTGGTGCAGCATCGCACCAACCAACGGCAATCGGCTGGATCCACCGACCAGGAACACCCCGGCCAACTGCTGCGGGGTGATCCGGGACCGGTACAGCGCCTGCACCATCGCCTCAACCGTGCGCTGCACTATCGGTCCGGCGAGCCGGTCCAGATCCTCCCGGGTGAGCAGGGCATCGGTGCCGAACAGGGGCAGGTGGATCGACGCGGTCGGGGTGGTCAGTAGCGACTCCTTGGCCGCACGCACGCTGTTCCACAGCGCCAACCGGTGCTGCCAGTCCTCGGGGGTGCTCGGTGACGTCAGACGCTTCCAGTCGGCGGGCCGGACCGCACCGTGGACAGTACCCAGATGGGTGACGATCGCATTGTCGATGTCCAGGCCACCCACCCCGTCCACGCTCTCGGTGGCGAGGATCTCGAACTGTTGAGGATCCCGGCGTACCACACTGGCCTCGAACCGACCAGCGCCGAAGTCATACACCGCCAGCGCGCTTCCCACCGGTATGGAGCGCCCCAGCACCATCGTGTAGTAGGTGGCGGCGGCCACGGGGGTCGGGGTTAAAGACACCTGCCCCAATCCAGCAGCGGCCGCTGCGTCGGCCAGTCGAAGCCGACGCGGCGGAGACCACGCAGCGGGGCAGACCACGGTCGTGACCCGATCCCGTCCCGGGGTGCCACTACCGGCTCGGTCCGCCTCCAAGCCCACCCGTTGCAACACCACCTTCAGGGCGGCCTCGATCCCCACCGGGTGCCCACCCAGTGTCAAGGTCTCCGTATCGATGTGCCGCAGTGGGTGCAATTCCAGACGGGAAGGGTCACTAGCCGCCTGTGAGAAGGCCTCCCATCCCGCCAGCAGCCGATTGGGCCCCTCGGCGTACACCGCCGACGGTAGGAGGGGGGTCCCATCGAACAGCAATGGTTGGATCTGGCCATCGGGACGACGGGATACCGCAACCGTGTAAGCGGTCCCCACGTCTATTCCGAGTCGGAACTCTCCACTCTGAGCCACTCGGCGAGTTTAGAGAGTGGACGCAACCCCAGGTGACACCAGGAGGCCCGGATTTTTCGCGAAGAAAGAAGCAAAAGGAAAGAATGCGGCTTTTGATCGACGATGATGTGACGTGCAGTGTCGAGCCGTGTGCTCGTTTCAAACGAACGAGTGGCGTTCCAACCGGCTTACCGACTGCCAGTTAGGGTGTCTGTCTAAGACATACCGTCCTCATGGACGCCGTGGAAATCTTTTCAACACCACCCAGGCAAGCGAGACTCCGTGACTGAGAGCAACCAGACGGTGATCCTGCCTCATCAGCATGGCCACCAGCCCGCCGGTACCGGCTCCTCCGGCGTCGCTTCCTCCCCCGGTGCCGGCTCCGACGAGGAGACTACTCAGATCATCATGCCCTCGGAGGCTTTCGACGCTGATCCGCCGAACCAGGAGCGTCCCGAAGAGAACACCTCTCCTCCTCACGGTGCGGACGCATCCCCCGACGATGCAGATAGCCCATCCGGGAGGGTGAAGCCCGACTCCGCGGAAGAGGACACCTCATCCGATGACGCGAGCGCCTCCACCGGCGACGATTCCGCTTCCCCAGCCCCGTCCCCCACCAAGCCCACCTCGACAGCACGCCCCCGCGTCACGACGCAGACCCGGTCAGGCCGGCTGGACCCCGCGATGATCGAGCCCGATGAACGGCTGACCGCTGTTTTAGGGATCGCGCCGGTCGGTGACGCCGGGGGTCGCGATCGTGCCTTAGCGCAGGTGGCCGTGCTCGTCCCCGCCATTGTGATGGCTGCTTTGGGGCTGATCCGTGCTCACTGGCCAGCCCTGTGGGCCGACGAGCTGGCGACCTGGGGCGCCGCCACCGCTCCCTGGGAGAACCTGTGGGGGATGTTGTCGGAGATCGACGCCATCATGGCGCCCTACTACGTTCTGATGTGGGGCTGGGTCAAAGTATTTGGCGCCTCCGACTTCTCCCTACGGGTGCCGTCGATTCTGGCGATGACGGCGGCTACCGGCCTGGTGGCCGCTTTAGGGACCCGACTGGCCTCACCACGGGTCGGGCTGATCGCCGGTCTGTTGTTCGCCCTGTTCCCCGCCACCTCCCGGTACGCCCAGGAAGCGCGGATGTACGCGTTCGTGGTGTTCGCCGGGGTGCTGGCCACCTTGTTGCTGGTTCGAGCCTTGGATGACCGCCCCCGCCTGGGACGGTGGGCAGCGTACACCGGTGGCGTCGCCCTTCTGGGGTTATTCCACGCCGTGGCCCTCCTTTTGTTGGCCGCGCACGCCCTCACCGTGTTGCTGCTGCGTCGCAGCTCCACCCTTCCATGGCTGATCAGCGCCATCGCAGGGTGCCTGCCGGCCCTCCCGCTGCTGTACATCGGCTACTTCCGGCAACGCTCCCAGGTCAGTTGGATTCCCGAGACCAGCGCCGACCGGCTGGTCGACTACCCCGAGCAACTGTTCGGCTTGGCGCTCATCGGCGCGGTCGTGATCGCTCTGTCGCTGTTGAGCATCTCCCTGCGGTATCCGGCGGTCGTCTACACCACCTGGGCCTTGATCCCGGCGGGAACGTTGTATGTGGTCTCCGCCTTCATGCCCCTGTGGCTGCCCCGGTACCTGTTGTTCACCCTGCCGGCGTGGGCGTTGCTGGCCGCGACCGCGTTAGGTCGGGCCCCTGTCATGCGGGGCCTGGTAGCGGTGATGGCCATGGTGCTCTTCGCGGTCCCCACCCATCTGACCCTGCGTGAGCCAGACGGTCACACTCAGGCCACTCGGGACCTCGCGGCGATCCTGACCGTCAGCTACCAGGAAGGCGACGTGATCGTGTACGGCCCCAATGACCGTGGGGAAGGGCGTGTGGGGCGGGACCTGGTCGCCCATTACGTGCCGGACGACCGTACCCCGGCCGATGTTCTGACCACCCGACCGCTGCGTACCGACGGCTTCTACCACGCCGAGGAGTGTGAGGATGTGGCCTCCTGTCTGGGGGAACCTGCCCGGGTCTGGGTGCTGCGCGTCGGTGACCGCAACGACCCCCTGTTCCAACTGGGTGAGGCCAAAGAGGATGTGCTACGGGAGTACTACGAGGTCGAACAAATCTGGCATCCCACCGGTCTGACCCTGGCCCTGCTGGTGCGGGAGTCCACCGTGTCGTGACCAGTACCTCGCTTCCATGACGGTCCACACAGGAGAGTCTTCGAGGCACAGCGATGCTGGCGTTCCTACTGCAGGTCGGCGAGTGGCTCCGCAGCGGCCAGGTTTATCTGTTCGCGCTTTTCATGGCCTGGATCTGGGCTTTATGGGCACTCCGGATCACCCTCGCCCGTAACTACCGTCCCGCGCAGGGCACCTGGTGGACCAGCACCTCTGTCGTCATCCCGGTCGTGGACGAGCCTCCAGAGCTGTTCGCCACGGTGTTGGACAACATCACCGCCCAAAATCCCACCGAGATCATCGTTGTGATCAACGGTCCTCGGAACACCGATCTGGAGAAGGTGTGCGAGGCCGCCGGGGTCCGCTGGTTCTGGACCGAGCAGCCCGGTAAACGCAACGCCATCAAGCTCGGGGTGTCCATGTCCACCTGCGAGATCGTGGTGCTGGTGGACTCGGACACGATGTGGACCAAGAACACGCTGCGGGAGCTGGTCAAACCGTTCCGGGATCCGCGGGTGGGCGGGGTCACCACTCGGCAACGGATCATCGATCCCAGCCGCAGCGTGCTGACCCGGTGGGCGGACTGGTTGGAGAACGTCCGTAACGAGTACTCCATGCCCGCGATGAGTGTGCTCGGAACCGTCGGGTGCCTCCCTGGCCGGACCATCGCGTTCCGGCGCTCCATCTTGGTTGAGTACATGGACCGGTTCCTCAGTGAGAAGTTCCTGGGGATCTTCCTGGAGGTCAGCGACGACCGGACCCTGACCAACTACACGCTGATGGCGGGGTACCGGACCGTGTATCAGGCGACATCACTGGTCTACACCGACGCACCGACTTCGCTGCGCAAGATGATGCGGCAGCAGTACCGGTGGGCTCGCGGTTCGCAGTACAACACGCTGCGGATGTTGCCGTGGATGCTGCGCCACGCCCCTGTCCTGGCGGTGTTCTACCTGTCGGACATCGTGGTGCCGTTCGTGTTGGTGGGGGCGTACATCTCCTGGGCGGTGTCGATCACCACCGGTCACCGCGCCGAACTGTACGCCGATTTGCCGTTGCCCGAGGTTCCCTGGCAGGCGTTACTGTTTGTTTTGACCCTCTCGGGCGTGATGACATTGTTGTCGCTGGGGGTTAGATTTGGTCATCATTTCGCTTACCGCCCCAATGACCTCGTCTATCTCCCGGTTTTCATGTTGATCAATTCTTTCCTGTTGATGCCGATCCGAGTGCTGGGTTTCTTCAGGATGGCCCACAACTCCGGATGGGGTACGCGCGCCGGCGGTTTCTCTGGACAACGGGAACGAAATCCGTTGGTGTTGATTCCGTATCTGTTGGGAGGGGCGATGCTGGCCGCGTCGGTGGTTATCAGTGTCTAGGCACCAATTACTCTCCCGTACCAGCTTGCGGATTTGGCTGGTGGCCCACGCCGTGGTGCTGGTCTCCCTGTCGGCCTGGGTCCTCACGGTCGCTTTTGACACCTCGGTCCCCACCACGACCCCGCTGCCCTCTCCCAGCCCGTCGACGCGGGTCCCATCCCTGGCTCCGTTGCCTCCGAACACGGACGTGTTCACCGTCGAGGACATCCTGCAGGTGGAGGGGCAGCACTTCGGGATCAGCTCCCCGAACGCGCCGTGGTCGGTCAGCGAGCATGAGGCGATCGCCGAAGCGGCCGGTTTCCGACCGACCTTGATCGAGTTCTTCATGAACTGGACCGATGAGTTCCGCCCCGAGGCGATCGCCGCGTCCTATCAGCTGGGTGGGATCCCGGTGGTGTCCTGGGAACCCTGGGCGGGGGAGAGCTACGGGGTGGATCAGCCCGTCTACTCGCTGGCCAACATCGCCGCCGGCGCCCACGATGAGTACATCCGGCGGTTCGCCACCGCGGTCCGGGACTACGGCTGGCCCATCGTGCTGCGTTTCGCCCACGAGATGAACGGCAACTGGTACGCCTGGTCCGAACGCCGTTCCGGGAACAACGCCGGCGATTTTGTCCCCGCCTGGCGCCACGTCCACGACATCTTCACCGAGGTCGGCGCGGACAACGTGGTCTGGGTATGGAGCCCGAACATCATCCGGGCCGTGCCCAACGTGGCGCTGGCCCCGCTGTACCCGGGAGACGACTATGTGGACTGGGTCGGCGTGGTGGGGTATGCAACCGGGGAAGCCACCGCCGCGCAGGTGTTCGAGCCCACTTTGGAGCGAATCCGGGAGTTCACCGACCTGCCTCTGCTGATCACCGAGACCGGTGCTGAGCCCGGGGAAAACCAGGTGGAGTGGATCAGGGACTTTTTCCGCTGGTTGCCCACCCGCTCCGACATCGTGGGCTTCATCTGGTTCGAGTACGACAAGAGTTACGCCACCGCGGACTGGCGGTTCACGGCGACCCCGCAGACCCTGGCCGCTTTCCAGGAAGGGATCGCCACCATCGAGTTGGCTCCGCCGCCGGAGTTTTAAACGTCGCGAAGCGGCGGGGTACGGGCCCGCTTAGGCGGCGCAGGCGTCGTACTCCTCGATCCAGCTGCACTCGACCTCACCGGCGCGACCTTGCGGCGCGGCCGGGCGATACCGGTCACCGGTGAGCTCGGCCGTCCGCGAGGCGGGGTCCTCCGGGGTGGGGTCGTATTCGGCCAACGCCACGGCGATCCGGTCCTGCAGATCGGTGGGCGCCCCAGACAGGTAGTTGTTGAACATCACGGAGAACACCAGCCGTTCCCCGTCGGCGTTGGTGACATAGCCCGACAGGGTGCTCACCGCGGTCAGGGTGCCGGTTTTAGCGTGAACGTTCCCCTCGGCCACGGTCTGCCTCATCCGACCGGCAAGCGTGCCGTCCCGCCCGGCGATCGGCAACGCCGCGTACCAGGCGGGAAACCACGGCTCGTCTTGGACACCCAGCAACAGCGCGGTGATCTGCGCGGGAGCGATCAGGTTACGCCGGCTCAGCCCGGAACCATCCATGATCCGGGTGACGGCCATGTCCACTCCCCACGCGGCCAGAGCCTCAGCGGCGGCCTGGCGTCCTGCCGGCCAGCTCCCCTGATCGAAGGCGGCCCGTCCCATCGCCTTCATCAGGATCTCGGCGACGGTGTTCTTGCTCAATTTGAGGAACTGGGGCAGCAGCTGTATCAGGGGGACCGACTCTCGGGTGGCGTAGACGGTCACGTCGGGTGGGGTGGCGACGCCGGTGACGGTGTCACCGATGACCCTGACCCCCGCCTGGGTCAGGGCGGTACGGAATACGTCGGCGGTCACCTCGCTGGGATGCTCCAACGAGGTGTACCGGCGTACCTCTGCCCCTCCTAACGGCGTCGATCCGGTGATTACGATGTGGTTGGTGCCGTGTTCCCTGGTGACCGACAGGGTGGTGGCCGAACCGGCAGCGCCGGTCGTCGCACGGTTGATGATCACAACGCGCCCGGTGGGCGGGTCGGTGGTCACCGTGGGTGCGGCGCCGACCGTCGCGGCTGGTCGCACGATCACCGCCAGGGAACCGGGATCAAGCTCACCGGTGGGGGTGACCGGCACTGAGGTCACCTGGGCGGCGGTCCGCAACGGCTCGTCGTCCCAGCCCCACTCAGTGCCCAGCGGTACCGCGTCGAAGAACGTGTCGTCGATGACAAGGTCGCCGGTCACGACCCGGATCCCCGCCTCGGCCACCGCGTTCGCCAACTGCTGGAGGTCAGCGGCTCGCAGCGTCGGGTCACCGGTGCCGCGCAGATACAGGTCTGAGGAGAGAATCCCACGCCGAAGAACGCCGGTGGAGGCGACGGTGGTGGTGAAACGGTGGTCCGGCCCCAGCACCTCCAAGGCGGCCGCGGAGGTGAACAACTTCATATTGGAGGCGGGGAGCTGCCGCTGATCGGCGGCGCGGGCGTACAGCCGCTCTCCGGTCTCAGCGTCGGCGACCACCACCCCCACCAGCGCCCCCTCCAGTCGGGGATCGTCCAGGATGGCGTTGATGGTGGTCGCCAGCTCCGCGCGCGGGTCAGAAAGCCGATTCGGCCTTACCAGACCGGTCAGGGTCATCAGGAGGGCGAGCACCGCGGTAGCCGACACCAGCGTTCGTCCACGGTTGTGTCCGGCACGGGCCATCATTCAACGCTTCTCCTCATCAGCCACCGACAGACCGACTGTCGCACGTGGACAATGATGCCCTCGGTGAGGAGAGGGAGACAGACGGTGATTCTGTCAGACACGACAAGACAGGCGCGATGAGACCCGCGCCGGAAGGCAGCGATCAGGCGGCCAGGTCAAGCCGCCTGCACGAGGTTGCCGCGCCCCACACGGCTGACCTTGAGACCAGGTCAGGGGGTGGGGACCGGACGACGCAGCCCGGTCAGGCGGCTCCGCTGGGGTGGCACCGGCCATGCATCCGCATCGGAGTCCTCCGATGACGTCACACCCAGCAACTCGGCAACACCGATGACCCGGAACAGCCGAGACACGAAGCGGTTGGGGTTGCGAACCACCAAACGGACGCCCACGTCTCGCGCGATGCGATACGCCACCACCAAGGTCCCGATGCCGGTGGAGTCCAGCACGGTGATCCCGGCGACGTCGATCGTGATCAACGAGGGTTGCTCGTTGATCAGCACGTCGGTGATGACTTGTCGCAGATCAGGAGCGGTCGCGCAGTCCATCTCTCCTTTGAGAGTGATCAGGACGTTGCGGCCCCCATCGTCTTCATCCTGGACGTGCGTGGTGATCGACAGCGCCATTGCGTTCTCCCCCACGACACTCAAACCTCGCCACGCGGTTCGCGGCCGGTATTGCCCCACAGCCCGGTTAGGCGCATGCCAGCCTAGCGGGTTTCGACCGACCGTGCCGACTCTCTGTCCCACAGTGACGCCCAACACGGTCAACGGTCAACCCCTTATAGGTCCCGAAATAGGGATCGTGAGTGGACGCCACAGCCACATCGTGGAGTGATCTACTTCACTTGCCACCATAACGAGTCAGCTCCGACTTGTCCTTGTCAGAAACGTTATTTCCGGTGCATCCGGCGCCCATGAGCAGCTCCTCCGCCACGCTTATCACCTCCGTCACGGTGACCGCCGCCACCGTGTCGCGGGGCGGGCGCTGTGGGTGCCACAGCACACGATGCCAGGACCGCGTCGGGAGCGGTCCCCACTCGGTGGGGGGCACCGGCCCAAACACCAGCACCGACGGAGTGCGGTACGCGGTCGCCAGATGTCCCACTCCGGTGTCGCCACACACCACAAGCCGGGCGTGTGCCACCAGCGCCGCCAGCTGCCCCAGCGCGGTCCGCCCGGCCAGGACCGCCCGTGGCGGCAAACCGGCCCGCCGGGCGATCCACTGTCCCAGCGGCGCCTCCTGACGGGAACCGGTGATCACGATCCGTTCCCCGCGGGCCGCCAGCGCGGCCGCCACCGCCGCGAACCGCTCCGCCGGCCACCGCCGGGCAGGGTCTTTGGCCCCAGGGTGGATGAGCACAGCGCCGCTGAGGGCCGGTGCGGGTGGACGTGGCAGATCCAGCGCCATCGGGTCGGCCGGCATCCCATACCACTCCACTAGGCGACACCAGCGACGCACCTCGTGCTCCCCGGGGTACCAGGTCGGGCCCGCCATCCACCCGAGGCCCGGGTGGGCGAAGGCCAGCAGACGGTGCGGTCGGGTGGCCAGCAGCAACCGATGACTGTGCGGACCCCGACCGTGCAGATTCACCGCCACCTGTGGGCCTGGGCCGCTCCACGGCACGGGCTCCAGTTCACCGGTGGGCAGCAGCTGGTCCACCGCGCCGCTGGCTCGGGCCACGGGCTCCAGCGCCGCCGGGGCGGCCAGCACGATGCGGTGTCCGGCGTACCCGCTCCGTAACGCCCGAAGCGCGGGGATGCCGGTCAGGAGATCCCCGAGCCCCAGGGCACGCAGCACCAGGACGGTGGGTCGGTCCGGCGGTACCTGGTCGCGGTGAGAGGTCATGACCGGGGGGTTCCCCGGAATCTCTCGCTCATGACACGGGCGGCATGAAACGGCGGGGCCTGGGGTATGCAGCGACCTACCCGGGAGGTGAAAAGACCGATGGCGACACCGCGTGAGCACTCATCGAAGGCCGGCGCCGCTGCGTCTCAGGCCACTTCACGACTTCGAGGTGGCCCGAATGGACTAGATCCGCGTCAGTTGTCGGATACGGACCTGTTCCGAGAGCTGGCGAGTCTCCACCGGACCCGCCTGGACACGCTCCGTCATGGTTCGGATGACGCATTAGCCAGGCATGATCGTCGCGTCGCGGAGCTGGAACAGGAGTACCGCCGCCGCTACCCGGAGCGGGAGATCAGTCCTGACCGGCTCCGGGAAGGGGCTCGGCAGCGACGCTGACGGAGCCACCGCCGCTCCGTCACCCACCCTGGGTGACCGCGTGTCAGGGCGTCGACCGTTCCGTATCACGCGGGAGCGGCACAGGCCGCGTACCCCCGCTGCCCATGGTCAGAGCGTCACGAAACGGTCAGGGGGTCGCCAGGGCATTCAGGCACTGCACCGCCCCCGGAAGCGGAGGGTGACGCCGAGGGTTGCACGTGGTACGCCCCGCTAGGGAGGATCCCGGCGCCGCCGTAGCGGGCCATCATCCGTACCTGGACCACTACCTCCTCCCCCGTGTACTCGGCGGACACCCGGGGCCAAAAATCGAACCCTCCGCACTCGAGGAGTTTCCGTCGGTCATACAGGACACACCCTTTGATCCAGGCCAGCTTGTACGCCCGCCACTGCCCCGGTCGCAATCGCCCCTCCGCGGTCAGGCGTCGGGTCAGTTGTCGCAGCGTACCGGCGTGATGCAGCTCCGCGCGCCGCCACGCCGACGTGTCAGGCCCGATCGTTTCAGGCCTCACCGGCCCTTCCCACTCCTCATACCGCACCCGCGTCTCGACAGGCGGCCCGTGGCCGGCCGTCAGATCATGGGGCGCGTTGCCGACGAACCCGCACTTGAGGAGCCTGATCGCCTGATACAGCCGGTCCACCGTGCCCGGCGCCATCCAGATGTCGTCGTCCAGGTACAGCACATACCGCGCCCGGGAACACGACAACAGATACGCGCGCTGCTCCGCCATCCCCCGGGGCGGTACATTGCGAGTCAACAGCACCGGATGCCCCTGCTCCCGCAGCACGCGCACCACGCCGGCGATGGCGTCCCACCGCCAAGCCGGCGCACTGGTCGATTGATCGCTGATGACCACACCGAACCGCTCCTGGCCTGCCCGCGCCTGAGACAGCGGTCCCTGGCAGGCCAGGGAAGCCAAGGTCGCGGCCAGGGCCGTCGGTCGTTCCCGGGTCGGGATCAGCACATCCAGCTCCCGCGCCGCGCGGAACAACACTGGAGAACTCGGGTTCACAAAGCGCTCTGGCGCATCCCGTCCTTCGTGTCCACTGTGCTCACTCACTGCTCCTGATCCGTTCGATGATCGCGGTGGTGGAGCGGTCGGCCACGTAGTCGAGCACGCGCACCTGACCGCCGATGGCCTCCACCAACGCCCGCTCAGGGATCATGTCGAGGGTGTAGTCGCCGCCTTTGACGTAGATGTCGGGGCGGACCGCTTCAATCAGGGCCGCCGGGCTGTCCTCCTCAAAGACCACCACATAGTCCACACAGGACAACGCGGCCAGGACCGCGGCCCGGTCCTCGACGGGATTCACCGGCCGCCCCGGCCCTTTCAGGCGACGCACGCTGGCGTCGGAGTTGACCGCCACCACCAGCACGTCCCCCAGCCGCTTGGCCTGGTTGAGATAGGCGACGTGGCCGCGATGCAGCACGTCGAAGCAGCCGTTGGTGAAAACCACCCGTCGCCCCTGGGCGCGGTGCCCGGCGAGCTGAACGACCAACTGCTGCGGATCGACGGTGCGTCGATCGGCCTCCTGGGCGACGTCGTGCAGGGCGGCCACAGAGCACACCGCGGTCCCTGGCCGCCGCACCGCCGCCGTCGCCGCCAGCTGCGCCGTTTCGGCTGCTATGGGCGGGTCTGCGCCACTGGCCAGTGCCAACGTCAGGGCGGCCAGATAAGCGTCCCCCGCCCCGGCGGTCTGGCTGGAAGGCGCCGGTTCGGCATAGGTGCGATGCGGGGGTGCGCGCCGCTCTAACACCACGGAGCCGTCCACATCAAGGGTGACCGCCACGATCCGCGCCCGCGCCCCCTCCAGCAGCCGGTGCGCCACCCGGCCGGCCCACGCCACCCGATCGGCCGGCGCCTCTCCCGCGTCGCCGTTGAGCAGCCTGCGGGCCTCCTCGAAGTTAGGGGTCACCGCCGTCGGACACACCGGCGCCCAACGGCTCAGATCATGGGCGTCGATGACCAGCAGGGGAATCCGGTGCCGGATGGTGGTCAACCAGTTCCGCATCTGGGCGTCGAGGACCCCGGCTCCGTAGTCGCACACCACCACGGCGTCCGCCTCGTCCATGACATCGGTGAATGCGTCGCACATGGCGCGCCGGGTGGCGCAGGTCAGGGGTGGCGGAGGCACCCCTTCGTCGAACCTCACCAGGATCTGCCCGTCGGCCACCAGCCGCCGTTTGCTGACCGTGGGCCGCTGGGGGACCACCGCCACGCGCAGCTCCACGCCCGCCTCCGCCAGGCACCGCCGCAACGACTCGGCGTCGGCGTCGGCTCCGATCGCGGTGACCAGGATGGACCGAGCGCCCAGCGCCGCCACGTTCACCGCGGTGTTCGCGCCGCCTCCCGCGGCGTACTCCACCCGGGCAATGTCGACCACCGGCACCGGAGCCTCCCGGCAGAGCCGATGGGGGGTGCCCAACAGCCAAGAATCCAGCAGCGCATCCCCCACCACGATCACCGTCCGGTCCCGGAAACGCTCCGTCACCTCACTGATCGCGATCGGTTGTCTGTCCACGGGAAGCCGGTTCCCGACCAGCGACGGAACAAACCTCGCCCGGCGTACGGCGCCTGGCCGGGCCGCGCTGGACCGGCTGGCTCGGCTCGTCAGTGCCGTAGGAGATCGAAGGCCTGCGCGAGCACCTCATCCACCGGGATATCGGCGATGAACGACACCTGGTGGCCGCAGTCCCCACCGGGATGGTCCGGGTGCATGCAATCGACCCCGCACACCGGGCAACGCGTAGTCCACGCACACAGCGGCCGGTGCCGTCCCCGCTCCACCGGCGCCACATTGATCAGGTTGCCGACCCAGTACAGCCCTACCGTGGCGGCTCCGACCGCGTCGGCCAGATGTAGGGGGCCGGTGTCGTTGGCCACCACCAGCCGGCACCGGGCGTACAACCCGGCCAGCCCACCGAGCGACAACGCGCCGGCCAACGCCCGCACCGGGCGCCGCGCCTGCGCCACCACCTCATCGACCAGCTCCGTCTCCGACGCACCCCCGGTAATGACCACATCGGCGCCGGCGGCGGCGAGCGCATCCGCCACATGGGCGAAACACTTCGGGGGCCAGCGACGACGCGGATCCCTCGCACCAGGGTGAAGCGCCACCACAGGACGGTCGCTGTCTGGAACCGCCGCTTTCGCCTCGGCCAGATCCTCAGCCACCACCGGAAACCGCGGGCGGTACCCCACCGGCGTCGCCCCGATGAGCCCGACCACCTCCAGGTACCGGAAAACCTCCGGCTGGTAGTGGATGTAGCGCACCCAGCGATCCAACCGTGGCGCGTCCGGGGTGGCCATCCCCACGGTCAGGCGGGCCCCGAGTCGCCGCACCAGCGGATTGCTGTAGCGCCCGCCGCCATGCAGTTGGATCGCCACATCAAACCGTTCTGCCCGTATTCGTTCGATGAACCGCCCCAACTCCGGCGGCTCAGGCGGGATGGGATGGCCAGGTCGCGGTGAGGGGGCCGTCACCCCGACGACCCCGTCGGGCACCGCCTCGACCCGGTCGTAGGGGCCCGGTCGCCTCCCGAGCAGCCGGGCATGCCACCCAGCCCCGAGGAGCACGATCCGGGCCTGTGGGTACGCCGACCGCAGCGCCTCCAGGGCCGGAAGCGACAGGATGTAATCGCCGAGAGCGTTGGCGCGCAGCACGGCGATCGTCCGCACTTCCGGCACCCGACGCGGCGGTGTCACTGATTGGACGGGGCGGCGCTGATGTCGCCCAGCGCCGAGGTTGGATCGCGTTCGATGGCCAGGTCACCGAGCGACACCACTCCGACCACCTCATCGCCTCGGCAGACCGGCAGCCGCCGCAGCGCGTGTTCCCGCATCAGCTCGACCGCTCGTTGCACCGATTCGTCCTCCTGGACGGTCACTAACTCCTCGCTGCACACCTCGATCACCGGGGTGCTGCTGGGGTCACGGCCCTCGGCCAGACCACGCACCACGATGTCCCGATCGGTGACCATGCCGCGGACGCCCTCGTCGTCAACGACGAGTACGTCGCCGATCGCCTCATCCCGCATCATGCGGGCGGCATCCAGCAAGGTCGAGTCGATCGTCACGCTGATCGGTCCAGGCGTCATGACCTCGCGTACCGTCTGTGGCATCGTCCCTCTCCTTCCGGTGTCGTACCGCGGAGGGATTACCCGCCGGCCGGTCGGTCATGCTCTGCTACGGGTAGGAGGATTCGACGCTGGGGCAGATGACCAGCTCCCGTAGTTCACAGCCGGCTGGTTGAGTGAGGGCGAACACCACGGCACGCGCCACATCGGCCGGATCGTTCAAAGGGGCGTCCGCCGGCGGCCGATACTGTTCGGCGCGGCCCTCGAAGAACCGAGTCCGCATCCCCCCGGGTATCAGCAGGGTCACTCCGACCTGGCCGGCCAGCTCGGCGGCCAACGCCCGGGTGAACCCCACCACCCCGAACTTGGCCGCGCAGTACGCGGTGGCGTCCGACACCGCCCGCAGGCCCAGGGTTGAGGCGACCGTCACGATCCTGCCGCCCGGCCGTTCCACAGCCGGGAGCGCCGCGCGGATCACCGCGGCGGTGCCCAGCAGGTTGACCCGCACCACCCGCTCCCAGACCTCGGTGGAGACCTGATCCAGGCGGCCGGGGTGGTCGATCCCGGCGGCGGTGACGACGGCGGTAAGGCTGCCTGCCTGGGCGACCAGCGCGGCGGTGGCGCGCTCCGCCTCGCCGCTGTCGGCGAGGTCAGCGATGACGTACGGTACGTCGGCCCCTGGGGGCCGCTGGTCCACCACCAGGGGTTTGCCGCCGGCGGCGAGGACGGCGTCGACCACGGCGGCCCCCAGACCACTGGCTCCTCCGGTCACCAGGACCGAACCGGCCAGCGGGGGCGTCCCGAAACTGGAGGTCATTGTCGGTGTCCCTTCCATGTTGGACGGTCGGTCACGCGCTTTTGAGGGGACGGGGCACGGTGACGGGTACGCCCTGACCGCGGCGCGGGCCAGGTCAGGCGCTGACCCTGCGTGGCCAGACGAAGGGGTACGCGCAGTCAGGCGGCGCCGTCGGGGACGGCGCGGGAGCGCTGAGCCGACGGGCCCCTCCGATCGCGACGAAAGAGGTCGCCTTCACCACCGCCGTGTGGATGGCATCGGTCAACGTGGCGCCGGCCCTGAGCCCCTCCAGGGCCGCGACAGCGAACCGATCCCCAGCGCCGCACGGGTTACCGGCAGCCACCCGGGGCGCCGGGAGCCGAACGGGGAACGGGGCCTGCTCCGGAACGACCAGAAGGGCCCCGTCAGCGCCGAGGGTCACCGCGATCGCCGGGCACCTCCACAGTCGACACAGCGCCACGGCGGCCGCCGCCTCGCCGGGGTGCTCCGGCCCCGCCAGCCGCCGCGCCTCGGCGGCGTTGGGCGTGGCCAACCGGATCCCCGGCACCGGTGTGTGGCCCCGCGGATGCGGATCCCACACCACCGGAACCTGGCGGGCGGCGCGTTCCATAACGCGCCGTAGCGCGGCGAGGCCGGTGGTCCCTCGGCCATAGTCGCTAACCAGGACCGCACCGGCCGCCTCCACCGCGGCCAGCGCCTCAGCGGGGACGGTGTCGACCCGTGCGCTCCGTTCGCCCCGGTCCCAGCGCAGCATCACCTGGCCGTGGGCCAGCAGCCGAATCTTCTCCTCGGTCCGCCCCTGGTCCGGAAGTGGCCACACGGTGACCCCCGCGTCCTCCAGCAGCTGGCGCAGCCGCAGCCCCGCCGCGTCCGCGGCCAGGGGCGTCACCAGCACCACGTCGTGCCCCTCAACGGCGGCGATCAACGCGGCCAGCCCGGCTCCGCCGGGGCGTTCCTCGACCGTGGTCTCCTCCAGCACCGGGGCCGGGGCGTCCGGGCACAGCCGCTCCACCCGACCGATCACATCCCGGTCAAGCAGGGCGTCCCCCACGACCACCAGCGGCGCCGGGGCGTTCACGGCTCCCTCCGTGACTGCCACGCCCCCGCCATGACGCCCGGCAGCGCCGCGTCGACGTGCTCGCACAAAAGGTGAATGGCGACCAGGTGCAGCTCCTGGATGGTCTGGTTATCGTCCGACTCCACAGCCAGCACGTCATCGCAGCAGGCCGCCAGAGGGTTGGGCAACGGACCGGTCAAGCCCCACACGGTCAGCCCCAATGCCCGCCCGACACCGGCCGCTGCCCGCAGGTTGGCGCTGGCGCCGCTGGTCGACATCAACAGCAGGATGTCCCCAGGGCGGCCGTGGGCCTGGACCTCCCGGGCGTAAACCCGCTCGTAGCCGTAGTCGTTGGCGATGGCGGTGAGGCTGGAGGTCTCGGCGTGGAGAGCGAGGGCGGACATGGGCCGGCGATCCTGGCGCAGCTTGCCCACCAGCTCCGCCGCCAGATGCTGGGCTTGGGCGGCGCTGCCTCCGTTGCCCGCGGTCAGCAACCGGCCTCCCTGGACCGCCAGCACCTCAGTCACATGGGTACCCCACCGCGCCAGGCGGGCCCCGTGCGCCCGGAAGGCGACCATCGCGGCGCCTAAAGCCCGCAGGTGCGCGTCGGTGGTGGGGTGAGTCAGGACCGGCGGGACGGCGCCGCGGACCGTGCCGACCGTGGGGATGGACACCTGGGTGCCCGTGTCGGACATCGTGTTCATCGCCTCGCCTCCTGAGGCCGCGCGACCGATCGCGATGATCCGGTGCGTTCACCGCACAGTGAGCGGTAGATCCGCAGTAGGTCCGCACCGGCGCGTTCCCAGCTGTAGCGGGCGCGGACTCGGTCGTTCCCTCCGCTGGAGTAGCTCAACCTGAGCAGCTCGTCGCTCAGGATTCGGCGTAAGGCCGCTGCCAAGGCGCGAGGATCGCCGGGAGGCACCAGGATGCCGGTGACTCCGTCGATGATGGTGTCGGTCAGTCCACCCACCGCGGTGGCCACGACCGGGACACCACAGGCCATCGCCTCTAAGGGAGTGATACCGAACGGTTCGTACCAGGGTGTGCACGCCACCACGTCGGCCGAGCGGTACCACAAGGGCAGCTGGTCCCGGGCGACGCCTCCCACCAACCGCACTCGATCGGCCACCTGGACACGGGCGGCGATTCGACGCAGGCGCCGTGCCTCCGGGTCGGCGTCCAACTGGGCCGCGGGAGGGCCGCCGATGATCACCAACTCGGCGTCGGGTACGAGCCGGAGCACGCTGATCAGTTCGGCGAAGCCTTTGCGGGCCACCAGGCGCCCCACCGACAGGATGCGGGGTCGTTCGCTCCGTGGCGCCGCCGGGCCATGGGGGGTGAACATGGTCAGATCGACCCCGGAAGGCACCACGCTGATGGCGGTCCGCGGCACGCCCAGCTGCACCAACTCGAAAACCTCGTCGGTGCTCTGGGCGATCACCCGGTCGGCTACTCGCCCCAGTTGACGCTCCAGGGCGATCCGCTGTCGTGGACTGGTGTCCCGCTCCCCCTGATAACGCCGCTTGACCGTCCCCAACGCGTGGTAGGTCACCACTAACGGCAGGTTGGTTCCCGCGACCGCGGTGAGCGCCGCCAGCCCGCTCATCCAGAAATGAGCGTGAACCACGTCTGGGCTCCAGTCCCCTTGGCGCCATCGCTGAGCCAGCCAGTGGCCGAACTGTCCCATGTAGGGCAGCAGATCGTCCTTGGGGATCACCATCGCCGGTCCGGCGGGGACATGCTCAACCAGTACCCCATCGCGGTACTCGACCACCTCAGGCAGCTCGGGGGCATCCCGTCGGGTGTAGACGCGCACGTCATGCCCCGCGCGCGCCAAAGTGACCGCTAACTCCCCCACATGCAGGTTCTGCCCTCCGGCGTCCACACCGCCCAAGGTGGCCAACGGACTGGCGTGCTCGGAGACGAACGCGATTCTCATGCCTCACCCCCCACGGCTTCCGCTCACGAGCGCTCTTTTCCGAGAAGTGGTCTGATAAACAACCGCTACTTTCAGTAGTCATTTGGGCACCGCATAAGCGGCGCGTCGGATTCACGGCGTGAACGCGTGTGGTTGACCGGGTGGCCCTGTGGCGGCTCGCTTCTGGACGGGCCGGCGTGTCGCTTCTGCGCTGACGGTTCCCAACGCGTGCGGCTGACGGATTTGGGCTTGCTGAAAACCCGCTAAAAGCGGAAAGGGTGATGAACGTTCCAGACAATGTCCTGCTGCTCAGATGACTGGTCAGATGACCTGGTCATCACATGACTCACCACATGACCTGGTCCTCAATGGGGCCGCTCCGACACCGGGTCAGTACCCACGACCGCGTCCGCGTACCCATTCCCGCCCCAGCGTCCTGACACGCCGGCCGGCGGCAGCCCCGTGACCTGGCTGAGCAAGGCGTCCCAGTCAGCCTGGAAGCGCGCCACGCTGTACCGCGCCACCGCCGCCGCCCGAGCCCGCATCCCCACCGCACGCGCGGCCCGTGGATCCTCGATCAACCAGCGGGCGGCCTCGACCAGTTCATCGATCCGGGTGGAGAGCACACCGGCGTCCCGGGGCACCGCCTGCACCGCCTCGGTCGCCGCCAACCCAACTACCGGCATCCCCAGCATCATCGCTTCAATCAGCGACAACCCCAGCGAGGTCCAGCGGTGCGGATGCAGGTAGACCCGACGATGGGCCAACTCCTGGTGCATCACGGACTGCACCACGTCCCCTCGATCGCATATCTGGTCGCGCGACAGTCCGAGGCGTTCGGCCAGACCGGCTCCTCGCATCCCGTAGACGTCGATCGGCGCGCACGCGGCGAAATACGGCAGCAGGTCACTGCCGGTGACTCGCCACCGCCGGAGCGGCTCGTTGATCACCGCGGCGAGACGGGGCAGCTCACCGGTGTAGTGGTGCCCGGGGTCGGGCACCCCATGGTCGATAACCGTCGTCGGGGTCTCACCGGTGTCCCAGTACAGCTCGTTGAAGTGGGTGACATGAACCACAACGAGGTCTGAGCGGTCGGCGAACGGATGACGCGTGTCGGGGACCTGTCCCCGGGGCGTGTTGTGTTCGACGTACACGGCCGGCAGATCTCGTCCCGGCACCCGGCGCAACCACCTAGCCGCCAGCTCCAGTTCTTCAGGGCGCTGCAGGACGACCACGTCAACCTCAGCGTTCGCCAGTTGGACGGGGGTCACCTCCACGGCGTTATCCGGCCACGGATAGGTCCGTGCCCTGCCCCGCCCGTATGGACCCCGATCGGGGGTGACCGGCACCAGATAGGTGTGTCTTCCCTGGAGGAACGCGGTCATCCACGCTCCGTGCACGTGCCAGACGAGAATTCTCATGCCGCCCCCTCGGTGTCCTGACGCCCTCGCCTCACGTGACGGGTCATCTCGGTCACGGCGGAGACCACCGCCGCCGGGGTGATCGTCGACAGGCAGGGATGTCCAGGGACGGGGCACTCGGTGGCGCGGCTCCCCCGGCACGGCGCGTCCTGATCCCCCAGTCGCACACTCGGCACCCCGTACGGCCCCCACTGCGCGTACGGCACGGTCGGCGCGAACAGACTGACCACCGGGGTGCCGACCGCGGCGGCCAGATGGGCGGGGCCGGTGTTGCCCACCACGACGCAGTCGGCCCGGGCCAGCACAGCGGCCAGCTGGTCAAACCGGGTACGCCCACCCAGGTCGTAACCGACCGTGCCGGCCACCCGGCGGGTCAGTTCGCGTTCCTCCGGGCCTCCCGTGACCACCACCTGGAATCCGGCCTCGGTCAGGGCCTGCACCATGGCCGCGCACAGCGGTGGCGGGCACGCCCGAGCAGGCACGCTGGCCCCGGGATGGAGCACCACGTATGGCCCAGGCGGCACTAACCCGGTCACCTCCGGCAGGTCGGAGGTGACCGCTAACCCGCCGTGGTCCCCGGCCGGAGGCGAGAAACCAGCGGCCCGCGCCAGGGACAGGGCCCGTTCCGGTTCGGGGATCCCCGCCGGCACCCGATGCCGCACGTCCAGCAGCGACCCGGGGTAGTCCTCACTGATGGCGCTGATCCGCGCCACACCCGCCATCCGTAGCAGCAGGGCCATCGGCAAGGGTGACTGATGGAAGGAGGTGAAGATCAGCGCCTCGTCGTACCACGCCGCGGCGAGCTGGCTGACCAGGTTCTCCACCTCGGCACGGTCCACCGGGTCCGGGTGCGGGTCGATCCATGGCACCCGCCACTGGAGGATGTCGGTGACGCCGGGTAGGAGTTCGGCCGCCTGCCGGCCCCGGGGGCCGCACAAGAGGGTGAGGTGTGACGCGCCCGCCGCCACCGCCCGGATCGCTGGCCCGGTCAGCAGGACATCACCGTCGGAGTCCGTCCGGACCACCAAGACCCGACGCCGCGGCGTCGCGGTCATCGCCGCCTGGGACGGTGCGGTCGCCGGCGCCTCAGCCGGTGGAGTATCGCCGCTGGACGCGCGTACGCCCGGTATCTGCTCCAACACCCAGTCGGCGACACAGGTCAGGTCCGGCAGCACGACGGTGGCGGCCGCCACCTCCTCAGGCCGGGTGACCGGGGTGGGAACTAACACGGCCCGAGCTCCCGCGCTCCGGGCCGCCTCCACGTCGGCGCCGATATCCCCCACCATCACGCAGGCCCTCGGCGCCACCCCTAACTGGCGCGCCGCCGCGAGCACCAGGCCGGGACGAGGCTTACGACACGCGCAGCCGTCCGCCGCTCCATGGGGGCAGATCTGCCAGGTGTCGAACGGGCCCAGCAGCTGCTCCACCCGCTGATTGACGGCGGTCACCTGGCGGAGCGTCAGCAGGCCTCGCGCCACCCCGGACTGGTTGGTCACCACTCCGGTACGCAGCCCGGCGGCGCGTAACCGCCGCAGGGCGGCTACCGCACCGGGCATCGGACGCACCATGTCGGGATCCCCGTTGTAAGGGACGTCTTCGATCAGGGTGCCATCCCGGTCAAACAGGACAGCACCGACGGTAGTAGGCCCTTCCGGGCACGACATAGCGACTCCGTTGCGTGAGAGAACTGTCACGCTAAGAGGGGTTTACCTCACCGGCTCACCGTAAACCTGGCCGGTGAGAGCGGGCGGTGACCGGCGTCCGTGACCGCGGTTCGCGCGGCGCCCGTACGCTCACAGCACCGCGGCGGCGATCAGGAGGCAGACAACGACGAACACCCCTCCCGCCAGGGCGCTGACGGTCCCCAACCAGAACCACGGCAGTCGGGGTGCGCTGAATGTCAGCGCCGCCAACGTCAACGGCGTCACCACCACGGCCGCGGACACCGCGATCGGGAACGCCGCCACTGCGACGTCCGGATCGACGGCCCCCACTGTGAACACCAGGTAGCCCACGGCGCACCCAAACCCGATCCAGGCCAGTGCCGTCACCAGCGCGAGATTGACACGCCGCTCCTCACGTCGCTGCGTGTTCTTCATGGCCATGTCGGTCCTGTACCCGTTCGTCCAGCCCCATCTACATAACTGATCACATAAACAGGTGTTAAATGGCCGGTTAGCTAGCAGTCCTTCAAGGTCATGAGCATGATGATGGATGGTCAACACGTTTGGAGACGAATACCGTACGTTCGGTAATCGCGAACCGGACGACGGCTGACGCGGGAGGTCCAGTCTGGTGCCCATCCATGCCCCGATCCCGTATGCTCCACGAGCGCACCGCCGCCGGTCACCGCGGCGGCTACCGTCCGGCTCGATGCCGGCTGCGCCTCTGCCTCGCGACGCTGTATCTCCCGGACGCTCCGGTTCTGCGCGACTGTGGTGGGGCGCGACGACGGCGGTACGCTGCCCGGGTCGGGGGGTTCCACCGTGGACTGATCGTGCACGCTGGTCACCGCTTAAGGGCCGCGCGGTGTCGGCTCATCCCGTGAGCCTGCAGTCGCCTCTGAACCGCCAGGCACCTCGTCGACTCCCGGCCCTGGCCGGCGACATGGTGCTGTCTGGTCCCTGTTCCTCGAGCGCCTCCGTGGTCCTGTCGTGAGCGGGCAGTTGACCACCGACACCACCGGCCTGATGACCCGCGGGGCCTCCATCGCCCCACCCCTGGACTGGCGGGTGAAGGGGTTATGGCTGCCGGAGCTCGGCATGACCGACGAGGAGTTTGTGGCCGGCGGGTACTCGCTGTTCGATGGGCCGTTCTGCTGGCCGGTTCTGGTGGCGCGGCGCAGCGCACTGGAGCACAACATCGCGACCATGGCCCGGTACTGCCGGCGGCACGATGTGGCGTTAGCCCCTCATGGCAAAACCAGCATGGCGCCTTCGCTGTTCGCCGCTCAGCTCGCCGCCGGCGCGTGGGGTATCACCGTCGCCACCGCCCATCAGGCGCGGGTGGCGCGGCGGTTCGGCGTACCCAGGATCCTGCTGGCCAATGAAGTGCTTGACCCGACCGCCCTGCGCTGGTTGCTGACGGAGCAGCGACGGGACCCGGAGTTTCAGGCACTGTGGTACATCGACTCTCTGGCAGGGGTCGAGGCGCTGGACGCGGCGCTAGCGGTGACCGGGGCCCCGCCGTCCGGTGTCCGGGTCCTGGTGGAGCTGGGCTTCCCCGGTGGGCGTACCGGGTGCCGGACCACCGATCAAGCTCTGACCGTGGCTCAAGCCGCCGCCGCCTTACCGGGAGTCACCGTCGCGGGGGTCGCTGGCTATGAGGGCGGACTGCCCACCCGCGGTCGCGCCAGGGAGTACCTGTGCCGGTTACGGGAGACCACCCGTACGCTGTACACCGCCGGCCTGTTGCCACCCGCCGAACACGTGGTGGTGAGCGCGGGAGGCAGCACCTACTTCGACGTGGTGGTGGAGACGCTGGCAGGCCGCTGGCTGGGGGGTCGGCGCCCTCTGGTGCTGCTGCGCAGCGGCGCCTACGTGACTCATGATCACGGTTTCTACAGCACGCGTACGCCGTTCCGACGCTCCCCGGATGAGGGGGTGCTGCGCCCCGCGTTGGAGTTGTGGACGCAGGTGCTCTCGGTCCCCGAACCGGGGTTGGCGATCGCCGCGATGGGCAGGCGAGACGCCCCGTTCGACGAGGGGTTGCCAATTCCGCTGCGGATACGCCGTCGGGATGGGCGGCAGGAGCCGGTGGGGACGGCGCTGCGTACCACCGCGCTCAACGATCAGCACGCGTATCTGGCGATGAGCCACCCGAAGGTGGTGTCGCCGGGTGACCTGATCTGCTTCGGGATCTCCCATCCCTGTACGGCGTTCGACAAGTGGCGAGTGATCCCGGTGCTGGATGACGCGGATCGCGTGGTGGATCTCCTACACACCTATTTCTGATTTTCCGACCGGTTATCTCCTGCTCTCCTGGTTTCCGATCGGAATCTTGAGAAGTTTCGATGCCAAAAGTTCGACCCCGCTTTCCCGATCATCGTCACCGATGTTCCACCGACTGGAACGTTCTGAGAGTTTGCCGACGACTACCCTCCGATCCTGTCGTCGTATGCCGTACACGCCATCGATCGTTACGCAGATCATCAATACCGGTCACGCTGGATGTTGATGACAATGAGTGTCAGTAGCCGATACGAAGACAGGTATCCGACACATCTTGGTCACACAACAGACATACAGCTATTGTCTGCCCAGTCCACATCCTTAGAAAGAGATCGTATTGGAGACAGCATCTGCACATTCCGGTATCGAGAATGGCGAGGTCAGAAGTGGTTGTCTTAGGGTGTTGTCTCCAGGCAACCGCAGGAGGAACAGGTGGCGGTACCGCCCCAACCGCATGACGCGTGGATCAGACACAATCCGCAGTCAGACGGTAACAACAACATAGAACCCGGCAGTACAAACACTGCCCCGCGGTACCGTTCGCTCAAAGATCTGTCCCGGGGGCAGGCAGCCCGTTCCGTCTTAGGCGCATCCGCCACGGACGAGGCCGTGTTGGATGACGACGAATCATTGGGGACCGGCTCGGACGCGCCCCAGCGTCCCACGCTACCCACCCCATCGTCATCCCGGCAGAATCGGAACCAGCGCCGTATCTGGATCGGCGTGGCCGCCGCGGCGAGCCTCGTCGTCCTCGGCGCTTTGGTATGGGGCGGCCTGCAGCTCTACAAGGTCATCAACCCCGATTTCGGCCGGAACTACATCACCGGCGGCCAAACCACGGTCGGCGGTGTGGAGTTCACGGTCACGGATCTGGAATGCGGGCGGGATTCGGCGCCCGACATGGCCGGCGCGCCGGACGAGGGGCAGTTCTGCGTAGTGTGGCTGGAGGCTCACAACACCAGCGACAGCCAACGCTACGTCAGTCTCGACCTGATCACCGCCTACCTCGACAACGCCCGACAGGTCACGCCTGACGTCAACGCCATGCTGACCCTGTTCGGCGCGTTGGAGGCCGACGCCTCAGCCGAGTACGTGGTGGTCTACGACATTGCCTCCAATGCCCGCTTGGAGGAGCTCACGATTCTGCTGGGGACTGAGTTCGGGACGATCGACGTCTCGGATTGACACTCCTGGCCACACGGCTGGGATCAGCGGGCACAACGAGGGGGTACGCCACGGCGTACCCCCTCGCGCTTTCTCCCTGTCGGTCGCGCCACCGCCCGTACCGTCCTGATCGGAGTGTCGCGACCGGAACGTCACACGTGGAATTCAGCACCCGACATCGCTCTTGACATCCGAATAGCACAGAACATCCGACGGTTTACGGTCTGAGTCTCAGTGAGGTTCCACCCGCGCCGATCTCCCTGCCGACACCGCGGATGTCCCTGCTCAGCGACGCCCGCCCTTATGACCGACCCGACCAATACACCCGATCAATACACCCGACCAGTGCACAAGACCGACGCCGCCGATCCCTGTCCCGTCGACGTTCGTCAGTGTCAGGCACCGGCGGGCTGCGGTGTAGTAGCCGGCTCACTCACCCTGGCCACCAGTTGCTCAACGGTGATGACGTTTGGCCCCTGTGGCCACATATGGACGGCGAGATCGACGAAGAGCGCCCCTTCCCGCTGAGCGGTGTAGTCCGGCGACTCATCCGACCACATCGGTTCACACGCATCCTGGGTTACCGTCGGTCGGGGCGGCGTGGCCAGGTGCCGCCACAACGCCAAAGCTGATCGATCAGCCGGCGCCGAGAACGCCATCACCTGCGTAGCCGGGCCCAGGATGAGCAGCCGGTGGTCATTAACCGCACGCATGACGGCCTCAGCGGAGTGCGCGTCACTAGCCAACCGTCGATACGCGGCTGTGGACAGTACAACTCGCAGCATGGCTGTCCTCCCCCCGGCATGGTCGGGACGCGACCGCCAGGCCACCCCCGAGCCGACACCCCTTTTTCCGAGCATATGTCTGATCACATGACTGACCTGCGGAAACGAGGAAATCCGCGGATCTCGCCGGATCTGAGTACGCCGCCGGCGGTGCCGCGGCACCGCCCCCTCTGACCCTCACCCCATTTTGCCCTGATACGAGGGATATAGCGTACTTTCCAGGATATAGCGTACTTTCCAGGTTTACCCTACCTCTTTAATTCAGCTTTATGTGACAAAGCACTATTCGCCGTCGTCGCGGTTCGCCTCAGCACCCCACCAGCCCCAGCAACCGTCAGAGGGCACTGAAGATACTTTCTTTCAATGAAGCACTGAATTATGGTAATAATCCTCAGATCCGGACACGGGAGGATTCATGACCCTGGACCCGACATCCACACCCGCCTCCCGCCGCCGCCTCCTCACAAACGCCGCGGGTTTAGCCGGTGGCCTACTTGTGGGAGCCGCCGGTGGTCTGACTGCCGACCTCATTCGTCCGGCCACCGCCGAAGCCGCGCCGGCGCCCCGGGTGTACACCCGGGCGGAGTGGGGCGCCCGACGCCCTACCGGCACGATCGTCTATCTGGACCGCCAACCGGATCACATCGTGATCCACCACACTGCCAGCGCGAACGTCACCGACTACTCCCTCAACGCCGCGTTCGCCCTCTCCCGCTGGATCCAGGACCTCCACATCTCCAACGGTTGGAGCGACTCCGGCCAGCAGCTGACCATCAGCCGGGGCGGGTACGTGATGGAGGGGCGGTACCTCAGCCTCCGGGCGATCTACGAAAGGCAGCACGTCAGGGGTGCGCAGACCGCCAATCACAACGACCACACCATCGGCATTGAAAACGAGGGCACCTACATCTCGGAGACTCCGCCGGCGGCGCTGTTGAACTCTCTGGTGGCGACCTGCGCCTGGTTGTGCACCGTTTACGACCTCGACCCGTACGAGGCGATCGTCGGACACCGCGACTACGTGGCGACCCAGTGCCCGGGTGACGCGTTCTACGCGCTCCTCCCCGAACTTCGTAACCGAGTGGCTAGAGCGTTGTGACAGCCACTGTCACGACATTTCATCAGTAGGAAACCTTCGGGGCTCTTGTATTTATCGGTAATGTTCGCCACCATGTGGCATGTGTGTGAACAGCCACACACCCACATGAAGGGGAGGCACCGTGACCAAAGCTGACACTGGCCCACGAGGCCGCACATTCAGGTCACGCATCACGCGTCGGCTGGCCGTCCTGTTAACGGCCGTGGCCACCGCGACGGTCGGACTGGTCGTCACCGCCAGCCCCGCTTACGCACAAGGGCTGCCGGGCATTGATGTCTCGAACTGGCAGGGCTCGATCAACTGGACCAGCGTCCGCAACGCCGGCATCCAGTTCGCGTACATCAAGGCCACCGAGGGCACCAGCTACACCGACCCCCGGTTCGACGCCAACTACCCTGCGGCTTATTACGCCGGAGTTATCCGGGGCGCGTACCACTTCGCGCTTCCCGACCGTTCCAGTGGCGCGGTGCAGGCGAACTTCTTCGCCCGCAATGGTGGTGCCTGGTCGGCGGACAATCTGACGCTGCCGGGCGCCTTGGACCTGGAGGCGAACCCGTACGGCTCCTACTGCTACGGGTTGAGCACCACCGCTATGCGGAACTGGATCAGCGATTTCCTCAACACCTACTACGCCCGCACCGGCCGTTACGCGGTGATCTACACCACCACCAGCTGGTGGAACCAGTGCACCGGTAGCTGGAGCGGCACCGCCGCCAACCACCCGCTGTGGATCGCCCGCTGGGCCAGCTCGCCGGGCACCCTGCCGGCCGGCTACAGAATTTGGACCTTCTGGCAGTACACCTCCACCGGCTCGGTGTCGGGTATCTCCGGCAACGTGGACCGCGACTACTTCAACGGCGCCCGCAGCCGCCTGCTGGCGCTGGCCAACAACACTCCGTAAGCCCCCAACCGCCCTTCTGGCGTGAGCGTCAGTTCCTCAACGCTCAGTTCCTATCGTGATGAGCGGCCGGAGGCCTCCGGCCGCTCCGTCGTAGTCGGCCGCGTACCCCTTCGACCTGATGGGGTGCTCACCGCAGCTCTAGCACCCAGTCCTGATCCACGAGGTGACGCCCGAACAGAGGCCGTCGCTCCTCATACGCCAGCCGGAAGCCGGCCCGCTGATAGAGCCGACGGGCGGTCTCCAGTACGTCAATCGTCCACAGAACGATCCTGTGGTACCCGGCCTGGCGCGCGAATGTCACGCACTCGGTGACCAGCCGGGCTCCGATCCCCATCCCCCGTGCCCACGGCTCGACCAGGAGCCACCGCAGCCGCGCGGTGGTGTCGTCCTCTCGGACGCACCCTATGCATCCCACCGGCTCGCCGTCGATATCGGCGATCCAGACTCGTTCATACCGGGGATCATGCGTTGTCGCGTACTCCCCCACTGTGCGGGCGACGAGCGCTTCGAAGCTGGCGTCCAGCTCATACTCGGCCGCGTACAACGCGCCGTGCCGCTGCACGATCCACCCCATCTCACCCGGCTTCGGCTCTCGCAGGCTGTAGCTGGTCGACCGCCGGGCGGTGGTGAGCAAGGCCTTCATGGTGTTTATCGCCGCGACCAGGTGGGCCTGCCCTTCGGGACCCAACGGTGCCAACAGCTCCACGATCTGTTCGTTGGCACGGGCATCGAGCGTTGTGAAGGCTTCCCGACCGTCCGGGGTCAGAGTGATCACTTGTCGTCGCCCGTCGAAGGCGCTGCGGTTACGGCGGACCAGTCCGTCCTTCTCGAACCGGGTGAGGATGCGACTGAGGTAACCAGCGTCAAGATCTAGTCGCTGGCGAAGGTCACTCATCTCCACCTCACCGGCCTGCGCCAACTCGAACAGGACCCGGGCCTCGGTGAGGGAGAAAGACGTTCCCAGCAGATCGTCACGTAACGCACCGATCAGATTGGTGTAAAAGCGGTTGAAAGCCCGCACAGCGGCGACCTGCTCTTGTGGCACGACCGACACGCAGTACCCCCGATAACTACAACCAGTTATTTGACTGAGTCAAACAATCGGGAGGATACACCCTCAGCGCCTCCACGACCCCCTTTGACTCCCCCAAAGAAAGAGACACGAGTCACGATACGAAACGGTTTCGTATCGATATTCAGCCCGCTACCGTCCTCCTATAACGAAACGAAACCGTCTCGAATCAGGAGCCGATGTGGCGAATCCGCTTTCCTCGGCCGGGCCCTCTGCCCCCGCCGAATACCCTGACGGCCACCCCCGCCGCTGGGTCATCCTGGGAGTGCTGATCGTCAGCCTCCTCGTCGTGGTGCTGGACAACACGATCCTCAACGTCGCGATGGCGGTCATCGCCAGCCCAGATCGGGGCTTGAACGCCACCCAAAGTGAGCTGGCGTGGGCCATCAACTCCTACACCCTGGTCTTCGCCGGCCTGCTGTTCACCGCAGGCGTGATCGGCGATCGGTACGGCCGCCGACGCATCCTGACGGCGGGCATGGTGCTGTTCGGGCTGTCCTCTCTGGCGTCGGCGTACTCCCAAAGCCCGGATCAGCTCATCGCGGCGCGCGCCCTGATGGGGGTCGGCGGCGCACTCATCCTGCCGGCCACCCTGTCGATCATTTCCAATGTTTTCCATCCCCGGGAACGCGCTCGCGCTATCGGGATTTGGGTCAGCGCCGTCGGGTTGGGCATGGCGATCGGACCGATCACCGGCGGCGCGCTTCTTGAGCGGTTCTGGTGGGGCTCAGTCTTCCTGATCAATGTGCCGATCGTGCTCGCCGGGCTCGTCGCGATCCTGGCCCTGGTACCCGAGTCCCGGGACCCCGCACCCAATCGAATCGATATCGGCGGGGTGGTGCTCTCTGTGCTCGGTCTGGTGTCCCTGGTCTACGGCATCATCGAAGGCGGTGAGACCGGTCGCTGGGGTGCGCCCTGGGTATGGGGCTCGATCGTGACCGGGGTCGTGATCCTCGCCGGCTTTGTCGCCTACGAGCGGCGGATCGCCTTCCCCGCGCTGGACGTGCGCCTGTTCACCAATCCCCGGTTCTCCACCGCGGTCGGCGTCGTGGGACTGGTGTTCTTCGCGGCGATGGGCGCCTTCTTCTTCAGCACCTTCTACCTGCAGATGGTGCGGGGCTACTCTCCGCTGGCGGCCGGCGCGCTGCTGCTGCCCTTCGCCGGTGCCCAGCTGCTGTTTGCTCCCCGCAGCGCGGCGATGGTCGCCCGTTACGGAGCCAAGAAGGTGGCGGTCGTGGGCATGCTGCTGACCGTCATAGCGCTGACGGGCATGGCGACCTTGGACGCCGACACTCCGATATGGCTGGTAGGCGCGCTGTTCTTCATCCAGGGCGCGGGCATGGCCAACGTGGTGCCACCCGCCACCGAAGCGGTCATATCCACCCTGCCTCGTCAGAAGGCCGGGGTGGGGTCGGCGGTGACGAACACGGTCCGTCAGGTCGGCGGGGCCCTGGGCGTCGCCGTGCTCGGTTCCCTGCTGTCCTCGGTATACCGGGCCCGGATCGAGTCCAGCGTCGCCGATTTGCCAGCGGGACCGCGGGAGCTTGCCTCCGAATCGCTGGCCGGCACCCACGCCGTAGCCGCCGAGTTAGGCCAGACCGGCGACTCCTTGATCGCGGCGGGTAACACCGCCTTCATCGAGGCCATGCACTGGGCCGCGGGTGGTTCAGCGCTTGTGGCCGTCCTCGGCGCCCTGGTGGTGCTGCGGTGGCTGCCGGGACACCGTAGTGCTCCCGCGGTGCCGGTAGCCGCGCCCCACTCGCCGGAGCAGGTGTCGGTTTCGTAAGGTCAGTGTCGATGACCACGAAACCCCCTATGTCGGATGGTGTCCGAGGTGCCTCCTCGGACACCTCCACCGCTGCACGCCCTCCTGGACGGCCGCGCAGTGCCCGGGCGGACGAAGCCATCATCCAGGCCGTGCTGGACATGTTGGCCAGTGGGACGACCGTCGACTCTTTGTCCATGGATGCCCTGGCCAGCACCGCCGGGGTCGGCAAGGCCACCATCTACCGCCGGTGGCCCAACAAGGAAGCGCTGATACTCGACGCGGTCGCCACCTTAAAAGGGCCCGTACCGCAGCCGACCGGGAAGTCCGTCCGGGAGGATCTGCTGCTTTTACTCCAAAGCCTGTGCCGGCCTCGCTCTGCCCGCGAGATCCGGATATTCAACTGCCTCCTCCCCGAGATTCAGCGCAATCCCGAGCTGCGGGCCTCCTACGAGGCGCTCGTCCAGCGCGGGCGAAACGCGATTCGCACCGTTCTGCACCGCGGCATCGCCACCGGGGAACTGCGGTCGGACATCGACATCGATCTGGTCATCGCGATGTTGACGACCCCGCTTCTGGCCCGCATGACCGTGCCATGGTCGCTCGGCCTGGAAAAGTCCTCAATTCCTAAGAAGATCATCGATACCTTGTTGGCTGGGATCGCGGGCCCTGCCCTCGCCCAGGACGCCGCCCCGGCCGTTTCCACCCCACCGCCCGCCGGCTCCGATCCGTCCCCCACAGACTGATCGCCCGCAACGCCACGGGCGGTTCCCTCCCGTCTTCTCCCGAATCCCACTTGGAGGTATATCGGTGTCCTCGTCCGGTGTTCTGGTATTCACCCGCACCACGGCCTACCGCCACGACTCCATCCCCGACGGAGTGGAGCTGGTACGCCGAATCTGCAGCCAGACGGGAACGGCAGTGCTGCATACCGAGGACCCTGCCATCTTCGAGTCCGGTGATTTAGCGCGGTTCGACACGGTGGTGTGGCTGTCAACCAGCGGTGAGGTCCTGACCCCGGCGGGCCGAACCGCGTTCGAGCAGTACATCCGCGACGGCGGCGGCTTCGTCGGCATCCACAGCGCCACCTCCACCGAGTACGACTGGCCCTTCTATCGACGGCTGGTGGGCGCCGCCTTCGCCTCCCATCCCCCCGTCCAACCAGGCATCGTCGAGGTAGTCGACCCCACGCACCCCTCAACGGCGCACCTGCCGGCGGCCTGGCGTTGGGTGGACGAGTGGTACGACTTCCAGGAGCCGGTCACCGATGTCCACATCCTCCTCACCGTGGATGAGAGCAGCTATGAAGGTGGGCTGACCGGCAACCCCCATCCGCTGGCGTGGTGCCATGAACGGTTCGGTGGTCGAGCCTGGTACACCGCCTTGGGCCACCCGCGCGAGGCGTACACCGATCCACATTTCGCCGCACACATCGCCGGTGGCCTGGCCTGGGTACGCGAGGGGCGATCCGTGAACAACTGACGGATCCGGTGTCTACATATCCAACATCACATTTTTCCCACTCCAGATGGGCCGCTGAATGTTCAACGAAATTCGCGTTTTCGGCTAAGTTCTCCTGCGGGGCTGTCCTCAGGCGATATCGGCCGTTCGATGGTCGTTCCTGGACGTCCCGGACTTGAAACGCACAGGAGGCGAGCCACATGAGATCTGTTGGTGCCACCCTCTGCCTACTTGCGGCCCTTCTGGTGGGAACCCCCGCCTATGCGGAACCCGCACCCGGCGCACCGGGAATAGGAGACCCCTACTTCCCCAGCTATGGCAACGGCGGCTACGACGTAGACCACTACGATCTTCGGCTTCGATATCGACCCGAGACTGATCTGCTGTCGGGCACCACCACGATCCTGGCTCGCGCCCTTGAGGATCTATCCCAGTTCAACCTGGACTTTGTCCTGCCTCCCACCTCGGTACGCGTGAACGGCCTGCCGGCGGTATTCCGTCAGGAAGGCACGGAGCTGGTGGTCACTCCCGCGCGTACCATCGCTGCGGGCTCCCGGATAACGGTCGTGGTGACCTACTCGGCCTCCCCCTCGGAGTACCCGGTCGACGGCTGGAGCGCCTGGGCGCCGACCCCCGGTGGGGGCATCATCGCGCTGGGCGAGCCCGAGGTGGCCTGGTGGTGGTTCCCCAGCAATGACCACCCCGCGGACAAGGCCACCTTCGACATCTCCATCGGTGTCCCCGATGACTACCAGGCCATCAGCAGCGGCAGGTTCCTGGGCACCGTCGACGAGCCGGGGTACACCCGGTGGCGGTGGCGGGTGGCACAGCCCACCACCACCTACCTGGTGTTCCTGGCGATCGGCCACTACGACATCACCACCGACACCACGGCCGACGGGTTGCCGATCGTCAACGCCTACTCGACCAGCCTGGGGGAGTTCGACGGTGCGGCGCGCGCCAGCCTGGAGCGGACCGGTGAGGTGGTGCAGTTCCTGTCGGACCTGTTCGGCGACTACCCCTTCGATGCTCTCGGCGGTGTGGCGCTGGCGGGCGGGGCCAACTTCGCCCTGGAGACCCAAGCCCGACCGGTGTACGGGCCTGGCTTCTTCCGCAACGGTTCGAACCTGTACGTCGTCGTCCACGAGCTGGCGCACCAGTGGTTCGGTGACTCGGTCTCGGTAGCCACCTGGCGGAACATCTGGCTTAACGAGGGCCTCGCCTCCTACGCGGAGTGGCTGTGGTCGGAGGCGGTGGATGAGGGCACGGCCCAGGAGATCTTCGACTGGTACTACTCCGTGGTGTACCCGCCCGAGTCCGACTTCTGGCAGGTGACGCCGGGGGATCCGGGTCCGGATGTTCTGTTCCACAGCGCGGTCTATGACCGTGGCGCCATGGCCGTGCACGCCCTGCGGCAGGCGGTCGGGGACGAGGCTTTCTTTGAGATCCTGCGCACCTGGGTGAGTGAAGAGGCTTACGGGAACGCCACCATCGAGGACTTCATCGCCCTCGCTGAACGCATCAGCGGCCAGCAGCTGGATGAGCTGTTTGAGGCGTGGTTGTTCACCCCGGGCCGGCCTTCTTTGTCACCGGCTGCGCGGGCTGTGGCGTCCCCCACCCAACCGGAGTCGTTCCCTCTGATCGCGGACACCCACCGACTACTCAGCATTGCCTGAAAGCAGATCACCGGCGACGATGACGAATACCACGGCGTTACACGCCCGGAGGCCTTCCGCCATTTCCTAGGGAGGTGAGCCATGGTCGCCATCGCGGTCAAGGATCTAACCAAGATCTTTCCCGATGGCACCATGGCCGTTGACCATCTGACCTTCCAGGTCGACCCTGGCGAGTTCCTGGTGCTGCTCGGCCCGACCGGATGCGGCAAATCCACGGTGCTGCGTCTGATTGCCGGGCTCGAGCAGCCCACAAGCGGCCACATCTACCTGGATGATCAGCTGATAGACGCCGTTCCCTCCCACGAGCGACGAGTGGCGATGGTCTTTCAAGACGTCGCCCTCTACCCGCACCTGACGGTCGCCGACAACATCGCTTTTCCGCTCCGCCTCGCCTCCATCCCGGAGGTCACCGTCAGTGCCCGGGTCGTGGAGGTGGCCCGTCAACTGGGTCTGACCTCTTTATTGACCCACCTGCCTTCCCAACTGTCCGGCGGACAACGACAGCGAGTGGCGATGGCCCGAGCCCTCGTCCGTAACCCTGTGGCCTTCCTGCTGGATGAGCCTTTATCGAATGTCGATGCTGGAATGCGGGCCGAACTGCGCAGCGAGATCGTCAATACGGCTCGACAGATCGGCGCCACCGCGGTGTATGTCACGCACGATCAGGCGGAGGCGATGTCTATGGCCGACCGGATCGCTGTGCTACGCCGCGGCGCACTTCAGCAGATCGGCACCCCCGTCGAGATCTATAACAATCCGGACACCATATTCGTCGCGGCTTTCGTCGGTTCTCCCCGCATCAACCTGCTGCAGGCGGCGGTGTACGCGGAGGCGGAGCGGACCGTGATTGATCTGGGCACCCAGGTGATCACCATTCCCTGGAGCGATCCGTGGGGGCGTGCCCTGGCGGTCCTGCACACCGCCCGGGTCACCGTCGGGATCCGCCCCGAGGCCATGACGCTGACCACCGACACCGAGACCGACGCCGCGCTCGACGGGGTGGTTCGTCACACCGAGTACCTGGGCCATGAAAGCGTGCTCTATGTCGACACCGGCTCCCTGCCTGTGGTGCCTTCCATGACCCAGCTTGACCTGCCGCCCGGGTTGGACCTTGGTACGCCCGCCGCTCACCGGAACAGCGATCGACCCCAGAGCGGACCCCCAGGTCAAGATCCAGTCCCGACCGAGGAGCGGGCCAGCTTCGCGCTCTACCCGGCGTACCAATCCGATTCAGAGCACACCAGCGGGTCGTTAGGTGACGTGGTGGTTCGGTTACCTCGCGTCCCCCCGCCCCGGGTGGGGAGCCGGGTGACGCTGATGGTGGATCCGCGACGCCTGCTGCTGTTCGATCAGCATGGCGCCCGGATCCGACCGACGATCTAGAAATCGTTACCACAATCGTGGCCACGGCGATGCCCACAGCCCACGCATTTCCCGATCAGGAGGCTACGGGCCGGAAATATCCGGTCGGCGGGGCTAGTGATAGGGAGTCTGTGTGAGGATATCGTTGACGATCTTCTGCACAGTCTCACGGCTCCCCTGGGGTGAGGAGACGAAAACCCCGACCTGCCATAGCAGGGGTCCGCCAGGCTCCTCGGCGAAGAAGCGCCCTAAATCAATGTAGTAGAGATCATTGATGTGGATCTCAACATAGGCCGTGACCTCATCGAACTGCCGGGCGCTTTCAGGCTGGCTCAACCACTCCTCGTTCATCTCCTGCTGTTCCTGCTGATCACACCCGTTGGGGCAGTTACGCAGGATCACGAGCAGGAACTGGTCCGCGATGTGGGTCTCTTCGTCCTTGCACACCCAGCTCTCCACCCGGGGCATGGCGTTATAGGGCTGCCTGGCACATCCCCAGCTGGCGGGGGTCCGGAACGCGAACGGCCACCCCCGGAACGCCATCGTGTATGTGGGCTCATCCACCGTGAACGTCGGACCGACGAGGACGACAGGTTCAGCGTCCTCGATCAGCTCCGGCCGCCCCTCCCCCAGCCGGGTGGTCTCCTGGCTAGGGGGTGGTTCCTCGGTCGGGCTGGCCGTGGGCGCCGTGGTGTTCTCCACCGACGGTGAGGGAGTGGAGGTCGTCGGGGCGGGAGTCGGGTCGGCGGACGATTCGCTCCTGCGGTTCAACGCCACCACGATCGAGACGGTGACCAGAAAGGCCAACACGACCGCGGTCACGCTCAAAATCATGACGATGCTTCGCTGGTGATCCCCGCCCGACGGCGCCAGCGGCGGTGGCACGGGTGTGCTGGTCCAGCTTCCGCTCGCCGATGCGGCCGCCCCCGATACCGGAGCCGATACCGGAGTGCTGACGCCCCGCGCCGGTGAGACCGGTGCGTAACCGGCCACGGCGCGGTCGGAGGCCGGGGTTGGCGTCCCCCACCTTCCAGAGGATTGAGCGTCAGCGAACATGGCCGGAGCCCCGGAGGTCACGGAGGGGGTCGGGGGCGGCAAGATGCCCATCACGGTTACTAACCGTTCCGCTCCGGTCTGCTCCGGACGCCGGTAACTGGCCGCCCATGGCCGGGGAGCGTCCATATCAGCCTGGTGGATATCCACCTCATTGAGAGCGAGGTGCTCGCGGGCCCGGTTGACGGCGATGCGGAAAGCCTTCCGGAACCGCTCCTCGGCGGCCGCGGCCGGAGTGAGGATAACGACTGTCACCGGCTGGTGGCTGTAGTCCGTACCGGTCAATACCTCGACGGCTGCGGTGCGCTGAACGCACTGAAGATTTAAAAACGGAAGCTGCTCCGCCTGAGGTCCGTTCATCACCTGCCGCCTCCTGATGCCGGATCCCGGGTGTAGCCAATGAACTCCCGCCGCAGTAACCCACTGTAGCTATCGCTCGCTACTGGATTCCGGCAGCGCCCACCACACTGCTTGGCCGCGGCAGGTGTCCTCCGGCTAGGTGAGGGGTAACGGGGTGTAGGAGACACGATACGCGCCGAGGAGGAAAAGTGAGCACGATCGAAAAGGCCATCGAGGTCGAGGTCCCATTACGGACGGCCTACAACCAGTGGACACAGTTTGAGGAATTCCCCCGCTTTATGGAGGGGGTTGAAGAGGTACGCCAGTTAACCCCCACCCTCACTCACTGGCGGACCAAAATCGCGGGGGTAACCCGGGAATTCGATGCGGAGATCATCGATCAGATTCCTGACCGCCGCATCGCGTGGCACAGTCTCGAGGGCCCCGATCAGACGGGCCTGGTGACCTTCCAGCGTTTGGATGAGGGAAGAACCCGGGTAGAGCTGACCATGGAGTTCAACCCGCAGAGTGTCGCCGAGAAGATCGGCGACGCCACCAACCTAGTGGAGCGTCGCGTCGAGGGAGACCTGCGACGTTTCAAGGAATTCATCGAGAGCCGAGGTACTGAGTCCGGCGCCTGGCGCGGCACTGTCTGAGGCGCTGAACGCCATAACGCCACCGCGATGGCGGCCAGCCTGTCAGGGCTGGCCGCCATCGCGGTGTCAGAATCGCTCGCTGCGTAAAGATCATGGGTGGCTGCGTCGGGTTCTCAACCCGTTGGCGCCGTGGGACAGAGCCGACGGGTTTCCTCACCCCACATTGGAGCGTGCGGCGCCTCGGTCGGATGTCGCGGTTCGTCACACCGTGGTGCTGGGTATCGTGCGGGCACGAAGTTGCCCTTGCGCGTCGAACTCGCCGACCGCGTCGAGCACCCGCCAAGCCTGATAGCGTGCGGGGCAACCGTGCTTTTCACGGATCCAAGGTTGTCGGCACCACCCGCAACGGCCTGAGTTGGGATGGCGACACAGGCGGTGACGGTGCCATACCCGACGCGCGTTGATGATGTCTCCTTCGGTGTAACCCTCTGCCGGAAGATCACAATCGGTGATCGCGCTCATACGGAGAGCATTCCAAGAGATATCCCACCACGCAACGTTTCACGCCGATTCACTTCATTGATTCACCCGAGCGGGGCATGTCCTACGCCTGGTGATGTACGCGGATGTTTCGGCATGAAACACTGAGTCATGCCCGTTTCCGGCCCGACCGTGGTCCGTCGCCAACTCGGGCGGCGGTTGAGGAATCTGCGTGAGAAAGCCGGCAAGACCGAACGTGAGGTTGAGGACGCGAAGCTGGTCTCGCGGACCAAGCTGTGGCGTATCGAATCCGGCAAAGTACCGGTGAAGGTGCCCGACGTGCGGGCGCTGTGTTGGTTCTACGGCGCGGACGCCGAGACGACCGATGCCCTGGCGAACCTGGCGGTGGGAACCGCTGGACAGGGCTGGTGGGAAGACTACGGCGATGTCGTCCCGGACTGGTTCAAGCTCTACGTCGGCCTAGAGGGTGTCGCCACCCGGATTCAGAGTTACGACGGCGAGTTGGTTCCCGGTCCCCTGCAGACCGAGGACTACACCCGCGCGGTCTATCGGGCGGCCCGCCCCGACGACAGCGAGTGTCGTGAGGAGATCGAGCGGCACGTCGCCCTCCGCCGCCAACGCCAGGAGGCGCTGCTACGTCGCGACCAACCTCCCACGTTGCAGTTCGTCCTGAGCGCGGGGGCGGTGCTCCGCCAGGTGGGGGGCCCTGAGGTGATGGCGGCGCAGGTCGAACAGCTACGGCACTTCAACCGACTCGATCATGTCGAGATCACGGTGATCCCCTTGGAGGCTGGTGCTCATGCTGCCATGTTGGGCGCCTTCAGCATTCTCGAGTTTTCTGAGTCTGATGACCCCGATGTGGTGTATTTTGAGACCCAAGCCGGAGCCCGCTATCTGGAGAAATATTCAGAAATCCAGGAATATAGGCGGATCTTCGAGCTGATTCATCGACAAGCAGTGCCGATCGAGGAGTACCCATGAGCACCTACACCCCCTGGATCAAGGCGTCTAAGAGCGGTGGTAACGGCGGGAACTGCGTCCAGGTGCGTCGCCACGGCGACCGGATCGAGATCCGCGACAGCAAGAACCCCGAGGGAGCGATCCTCTCCTTCACCACCGCCGAGTTCGACGCGTTTCTCGACGGCGCCAAGAAGAACGAGTTCGATCACCTGCTGTAACCACACGCAACTCTCACAAGGCCGTGCCCGGGTCTCGGGCACGGCCTTCCCGTCCTCCGCCCGTCGCCGCTTGCGTTCCGCGGGTGCGCTCTGTCCAAAGCATTGGGTCCTCAAAGCACTGGCTGGGCACTGGCTGGCCAAGACGTGGGCCGTCATCGACCTGCGCCATCAGGTCCGGCCGGCGCCGTACACAGCCAGGCCGGGCCGTTAGTGCCAGGGCGGCCCCTTCAAGGCCAAAGCGGCACCCTCAAGGCCAGACCTGCGCCTTCAGGGCCAGGCCGGCACGGTCGTGACCGTGGCCGTAAGTACCTCCAGGAAGGCTGCGACCGGGGCCGCGTGCGGGGGACGGCCGTAGGTGGCGACCCGGACCCACCGCCGATCGCCGGGGAGCCGCTGCACCCGGACCCGGTCGTGACGCGAGGCCACCAGCGCCAGGCCAGGCAGCGTGGTGACTCCTAGCCCCGCGGCGACTAAAGCCTGAACCGCCACATAGTCATCGGTAGTGAAGCCGATCTGTGGGGTGAACCCGTGCCGCGCGCACTCCGCCAGCAGGTGAGCGCGGCATTGATCGCAGCCGGCGATCCAGCGCCGGTCGCGGTAGTACTCCAGATCGACCGGCCCGGTCTCCTCAACCGGCGTCACCAGGTAAAGCGGCTCGACGAACAGGTCCTGGACCGTCATGTCGGCGCCGGTGGCGGTAGCCCCGTGATCGAACACCAGCGCGACATCCACCTCACCGGCTCGCAAGGCGTCGAGGGCCTGCGGCGGCTCCTCCTCCCGCAACGCCAACTCCAGATGGGGGTACGCCTGTCTGAAGTGGGCCGCCGCCCACGGCACCACTGTGCCCAGGGCCGACGGGAAGGCGGCTAGCCGCACGGTTCCCCGTCGCAGCCCGGCGTACGTGGCGATCTCGGCGCCGGCGGCCTCCAAACGCCCCAGGATCTCCTCGGCCCGACGCGCCAGTAAACGCCCTGCCTCGGTCAGACGGACGCCGCGCCCGGCCCGTACCAGGAGCGGGGTCCCCACCTCTGCCTCCAGCCGGGACAGGTGGTGGCTTATAGAGGGCTGGGTGTAGTGCAGGGCTGCGGCGGCGGCCGTCAATGAACCGTGCTTGGCGATGGCCACCAGGACCCGCAGCCGTGTCACGTCCAGCACGTCATCCCCTTCCCCACCGCGCCCCGTCGCGCTGGTTCATCGCATTCATTACAGGCTTGGATTGCGGGCCGGCGCTTTTACGGCCCCGGCTCGTCCAGCCGCGCCGTGGCTGCTCCCGCGCCGACGATCTATAGAAAGGATCTATGGATTTAGCAGAACATTAGCATTAGACCTATCAGAGGTGACGGACCACCATCAAGGAATGGCGATACTCAGCGACGTTCCCGCTTCGTCTATAGCGGTCTCCGCCCCAGCGACACCGCCCACTGTGGAGGACGTGCTGGCCGCCCGGCGGGTCCTGACCCGTTACCTTCCCCCCACTCCCTTGTGGTCCTACCCCGTTCTCAACGCCCGGCTCGGTGCCACGGTGTTCATCAAGCACGAGAACGTTCAGCCCACCGGCGCCTTCAAAGTGCGGGGCGGGATCAACCTGCTGGCCACGATGAGCGAGGAGGAACGCTCCCGCGGCGTTCTCAGCTACTCCACCGGGAATCACGCCCAGTCTCTGGCGTACGCGGCACGCCTGTTCGGGGTTCGCTGCGTGATCGTGATGCCCGACCCTCCGCAACCGGTCAAGGCCCGGGCCGTCGAAGCGCTCGGCGCCACCGTGATCGCACACGGCGCCACCCTCACCGAATCCCGGGAGCACGCCGAACAGCTGGCCCGCTCCAGCGGGATGCGGCTGGTCAGCCCGGGAGATGAACCGGCACTCATCGCCGGAGTCGGCACCGCGTACCTGGAGATCTGCGAACAGGCCAGTGACCTTGACGTCATCCTGGTCCCCGTGGGCAGCGGCAGCGGCGCCGCCGCCGCATGTGTGGTCACCGCCGCCCTCGCGCCGCGCTGTCAGGTCATCGCGGTCCAGTCCGCCGCGTCACCGGCCGCGCATGACTCGTGGCGAACCGGCTCCTGCGTCAACCGCCCCAACCGAACCACCGTGGAGGGTTTGGCGACCGGATGCGGCTTCGCCCTGCCGCAGAGTCTGATAGCCGAGCGGCTCGCCGATTTCATCCTGGTCAGTGACGCGGAGATCGCCGCGGCCCAGCGGGTGTTGGTGGAGCACGCGCACACCCTGGCCGAAGGCGCGGGCGCCGCGGCGCTCGCTCCCCTGCTCCGAGACGATCATCCGTGGGTGGGGAAGCGGGTGGCCGTGGTCTGCAGCGGTGGAAACGCCTCACTTACGGAACTCACCACAGCCCTGACCAGCGCCACTGTCCAAGAGTGACGATGCAGAACGCTCCGCAGCGCGCTCCGCGGCGGCCTTACTCGGACGGGCCGCCTGCGGCCGCTCCTCCCTCCTCCAGTCGCTGTGTCCTTACGGCGCCTCGAATCTGATCTGACGAGTAGTGGCGTCGGCGGCGGCGAACTCCAGCAGGCCGGTGGCTTCCTGCTCCAGGCCGTCCCGGTCCTGGCGGGATATCCGCTGAAATGGGTGAAACACCACGGTGGCGGTATGACGCTCGCGCGTCAATTTCCAGGTCCCGGCCACGAACCCATCGAGCAGAAACGTCGCCGGCATCAAGCCGTTCTTAGCTCCGAAGACCACCTTCCGGTACTGCTCGGGCAGGATTCGGGTCCGCTCGTCATACGACAGCAGAACGTTGTCAAACTCCGGCAACAGCCGGGGTGGGGCCGGGGTGTCGGGATCAGGACGGGGCGCGTCGGGCAGGTCATACACCGCTCTGCCCTGCTCATCGCGGAAGACACGCACCGCTCCCGGCCCATCCCCGCGGGCCAACCGCTCAACGACCGGCCGGAGCCGGGTCAGGCCCGACCAGGTCTGGATGTCGCTGACCGTGGCGGGGCCGTACGCGGCTAGGTAGCGCAGCACCATCGTCTCCAGCGACGGCTGCGCCTGAAGGGGACGCCCCAACCAGTGCTCCACGGTGGTGTGGGTCGCCTGCCCAGCCGCGCCCCAGACCCCGCGAGGCGGTACCTGGACCAGGGGCAGGACGGTCCGTAGCGCCGCGCACAGCACGGACGGGTCGTGATCCGGCCACCACCGCGCCAGCAACGGCCCTAGTTCCTTGTTGGTACGCGGCTTCTCCTCCAGCAAGGTGCGGCCGATAGCCGCCAGCTGCTCCAGATCGACCCCGGCCAACGCCGCACCACGGCTGGTGCGCAGGCCACGATCCAACACCGGCTGTGTCAACGGCCGCAGCATCAAGGCGTCGTCGGCGGTGACCAGGTGGACGGTGCCGCGCATCAGGGCTATCCGCACCACCCGCCGCTCCAGGATCAACCGGCCCAGCTCGTGAGGATCGAAATCCTCCAATCGGCTCCACAGCCCGAAGTACGGCGGGAAGGGCGCCTGGGCCTGCATCCCGGTCAGATGCTCAACCGCGGCCATCACATGCGCGGCCGCCGATCGTTCCCGCCCAGACAGGGACCGGGGAGAGCGACGCAGCAGCATCTGACGCTCCAGGGTGGCACGGTTGAGTGCCCGGAGACTCAGCGTTCCGGACGCTGGCTCACTCTGCCGCGTCGCCGCGGCGGTCGATGCGTCGGGCACGGGCGTACCTCCCTTAAGTCCTGTCCACTCCGCCCGGAAACGGTAGCGACGCGGTATGACATTCCCACCCGCCGACAGTCCAGCGCATCGCCGCGCACCGGCCCGGCCCGACAAACCCGGCCCTGATGACGGTGCCCCCGGAGCCGGATGGCTCCGGGGGCCTTCTCGGGGATCCGGCTGATGAGTCAGCCGTCAGGTGAACAGCTCGGCGTGGGTGGCGTACGCCAGCGCCGCGTCAACCTGCGCCCAGAAGCGGTGGTAGTGGAAGACCGGGTACTCACCGGCCTGGACGGCAGCCTGCACCCGATCCCAGTCCGGGTCGTCGTGGTAGAACGACCGGATGGAGTCGAAGGTGGCTCCCGGCTCGATCCGGTCACCGTTGGGCATGGTGCCGGAGAAGCCGGCCGGCACGTAGATCTCCTGGGTCAGCCGGTCGTAGGCGTCCCGCGGCTCGGGCACCGACAGACCCTGGTCATCACGGTGGTACCACAGGGCGTCGAGCAGATCCTCAGCCGTCTGACGCGCCTCGGTGTCCCCGGTCGCGGCCGCGTAGTACAGCAGCGTCCGGGCGAGGGCGCCGGTGATCCCCACGTCCTGGGTGTAGTTCACCACCGTCACGTGGAGGTTGGTGTTGGGCTGCGGGTTGCTCGGGTTCCACTGGTTCGGCTGGCCGCTCCAGTTCAGCGTGGACGGAATCTGGTAGTCACCGTTGGTGCCCACGGTGACCTCCGAGAGCACCCAGTCGACCCACCGGTCCATGACCTGACGCACCCGGGTGTTGTCAGGCTGGACGTACAGCAGCTGGGCCATCCGGTCCATGGACCACGCCTGGAAGCCGAACCAGTTGTTGCTCGGCGGGTCGTGGTAGACCGGCTGCCAGTCATAGAACATTCCGTAGAAGGTCGAGTTCTGCACCTCCGCCGGAGGCGTTCCGTACGCGCCGCCCCAGCTGTTGGTGGCACCACCAGCGATCGCACCCTCAGCGGACTGCAACCACTGGTAGAACTCAACCTGCCGGTTCAGGCTGGTCTCCCAGTCCTGCTGCGCGGTCGGCGACCGCGGGATGAACGCCGACTGGGTGGACAGCACCCACGCCGCGAACGGGTTCTGGTACCCGAAGTGGCTGTGGCTGGATCCAATCCGCCACGCCCATCCGGCGCTGGAGTCGAGCGCACCACCCCACGCGTAGTACCAGGAGAGCAGGTAGTGCATGCTCTCCCGACCGGTACCACCGGGGCAGCTGGTCGGGTTGGTGCAGTTCCCGATCCGCTTGAAGTACTTGTCGAACATCGCGTAGCGCAGGTAGTCACCCATGCGCGCCGCGTTGGCTACGGCGTCGGAAATCTGCGACGCGTTGCCCTGCTCGCTGGCCCAGGTGTACGCCCAGTAAGCGGCCTGCACGGCACGAGCGTCGGCGTCAGGGGCGTTGGTGTAACGCCACTGGCGCGCGTACTGCTGGTCCTGAACGAACAGCGGCAGGAAGCCGTTGGGGCCACCGTAGGTGAAGGTTTCGCAGGACGGGTGCGGGATGGTCTCGAACACCGACTCCTGCGGACCGCGCTGGTAGGTGTTGATGTACACCACCCGGCTGGTGCCGTCACCGCACCGACCGAAGCCGTAAACGTTGTCCACGTCCAGCAGCCAGTGCATGCCGTAGATGTCGGCGGTGCCGTAGGTCTGCCGGAGCTCATTGGCGATCGGGTCCTGCCCCACCGGGACGTTGCTGTCCAACGCGCTGGGGTACTGCTCCGGGGTGGGGTACTCAGGCGCGTAGGTCGCCGGCGAGGACGGGTTGTAGAAGCTGTTCGTGGGCTGGTCCCGCTGGGCAGGGATGATGTAGGTCTCCATCGTTTCCCAGGCGGTGTTGAACGGCTCCCAGTCACCCGTGATCCGACCGTACGCCGCCTCCAGCCACAGCCAGTAGCTGAACGCCTCGGAGGTGGTCTCGTGTCCGTGGTCAGGCGCCTCCACCATCAGCGTCTCGATGGAGTGGTACGGCACGCCCTCAGGGCTGAAGTAGCCACTGTTGTGGATGGCGTCGTACAGCTCCAGGAACCGCCGCTCGCTCGGCGCCACCTCGTCGTCGGATTCTGAGGCGGTGACGACCGCCGGTTCGTAGCCGCTGGCAGAGAGCGTGAAGGTTGCCTCGCCGTTGACGGCGTCGTCGTCATCGGCGGCGTTAATCCGCAACCGCTGAGCCACGCTCCAGTTGCCGGAGCTGAAGGTCAGTGTGGTCGGCGTCGCGCTCAGGTCGGGGTCGCCGCTGTGGCTCACGGTGACCGCGGTGATGTCAGCGGGCGCCTCCGACAGCCGCACTTCAACGGTTTCGTAGCTGCCCTCGGGCACGCTCACCGCCGTCGGCTGCACCAGGATGCGAGGAGCGGTGCTTTCTATCACGTTGATCCTCACACCCTGCGACGTGGTGCTGGCGCCCTGGTCGTCGTACGCCACCGCGTTGAGGGTGTAGGTCCCCACCGGCACACCCGACCAGACCGCCTCATACGGCGAGGTGGTGTCTTCCGAGATCAGGATGCCGTCGTGGTAGAAGGCGACCCGGGTGATGCTGCCGTCCGGGTCAGAGGCCGTGGCCCTGATCGCGATGGTGGCGGGTGCGACGAAGTCGGTGCCACCCGCCGGGCTGGTGATGCTCACCTCGGGCGGCAGGTTGTCGCCTCGACACGGGGTGCCATTGAGCAGGAACTCGGTGGGAGGCGGTGGCAGCTCGGATTCGGTGTAGGAGCCGTTGAACCCGAACGCCACTGAACCGCCGGTGCCGAGGTTGCCGTTCCAGTCGGCGTTGCGCGCCGTCACCCTGTTCCCGTTTTGGGTGTACGAGGCGTTCCACATCTGGACGACACGCTGGCTCCCCGGGAAATCCCACTCGAGAGTCCAGTTGCTGACCGGATCCCCGAGGTTGTTGATGACGACGTCCGCAGTGAATCCCCCGCTCCAGGATGCGCGGACGGTGTAGTTCACCTCACAACGCACCGCAGCAGCGGCGGGAGTCGCCGGGACGCCGATTGCGGTAGCGACCATCGCGGCCGTGACCGCACCGATGCCGGCTGCGCGGAGCCGTCGGCGTCGTAACGAGACTCTCATACCACTGATCTCCTAAGGGCTTAAGGAGATGCGACCAGCCCGGCCCGGACTGCGAGTGGTCGAGACGTAACAGACGCCATGAGGGGGATGACTCATGGCTGAATCTTCGTGGCGAAGCGTTGAAAGAGCGATCCCCGGCGTCTCGCTGCGCGATCTGGCTCCTGAACGCGAATCGTCGCAATGGTACGCGGCCGGATGTTCCCCGCACAAGGACCAAGAGCGAAAAGCGCTCAAACCCTCTCAGGAGCCGTCACGGATATCCGTAACGGTTCGCTGGTGGAAGGTGATGTCACTGAAAGTGACCCGGCAACCGTCTCCGGTGGGGGACTGGGCGAGAAAACCCACGTGGACCTCTTCCCTCGCCTCCGGGCGGGTACTCGGAGTGTCGAGTGTGAAGTATCGAACCAGGTTCCACCGCAGCGGTTCGGTGTCGCGTGGGAGGGCGGCGTGGAAAGCAAAGGTACGGCCGATTCTGGCGATCCGCAGCCAGACGTGGTTACCCGCGACCGTGAAGGAGTTGCAATCGTCGGACACCCCACGGGTCACCACCGTGACCACGGTCGGCTCACCCGCCGGTGAGTACTCGAAGCACAGCTTCGCCCAGGAGTCCGCGGCGGCGTAGACCAGCAGGACCCCCGCGTCGAATGTGGACGTAAATTCCACGCTCAGGCGGGCGCTGAGGATGAAATCTCCGGACGGCGGGATTCCCAACGCCTTTGGGGCGGTCGCCACGGGCGGATTCCCCGCGGGGTCGCTGAACAGATCCGTGCCCGGACCGGCCTGCACCGTCAACGTATTCGGAACGGTCAGTTCCCATGCACGCGGCGCGGGGTCCCAGGTCAAAGTCATGGGAACGGCGGCGATCTGGACCCGGTCGGACATGGACCCTCCTGTGTAGACAGTGTGCGCTGACAGGTTCAGACGCGTTTCCCGATCCCGGCGTCGCTTTCGAGGGCAGGCGTACTATGCCTGCCACACCACCTCCCTGATCACGATCGGAGCGTGGGACAACGGTGAGGCCAGCCGACGTTGAGCCCGCGCTCGGCGCACTGTCCACAGTGCCTCCAGGCGCCGACTGTGCTGCACCGGGGCATCAAAGACAGTACCGAGGGTGTCTCGGGTGTGAGAGCGCTCTCACACCCGAGACACCCCACAAAGCCTCGAGATGGGCGGAAAATGTCCGGGCTGCTCAGCCGCTACAGGGCACGCCGTTGAGCAGGAACGTGGTGGGCGCGCTATTGGTTCCGGAGTACGTACCGAGGAACCCGAAGGTCACTCTCCCGTCAGGCTGGATCACCTGGTTCCAACTGACGTTGGAGGCGGTCACCGTGGCGCCGTTCTGCTCCAGCGTGGCGTTCCACACTTGAGTGACCCGCTGGTCACCGCTGAAGGTCCACTCCAGCTCCCAACCGTCGATCGGCTGGTCCCCAGTGTTGTGGATGGTCACCTCGGCCACGAAGCCGCTCCCCCACTGAGAGTGGACCACGTACTGGACGGAGCACTGCCCCACCGGAGGCTGCGGCTCCGAGTCGCCGTGCGCCTGCTCGGCGGCGAAGGCGGCCAACCAGGCCAGCGGCGCGTTCCAGTTGATCGTCACCTCGTTGGTCGACCACGACTCAATGTGGTCGATGTAGCACCACTGCGGCGCGCAGCCGGCCAGTTCGCGGGCCGCGATCGGGTCCTGGAGCCCGACGTTGGGGCCCCCGGCCAGGGTACCGGCGGGCGGGTGCGGCAGGCTCGCGTCGAGCTGGTTGGCCCAGAACCGGTGGTGCTGGTTCTGGGAGTAGACCGTCCCGTAACCGGTCACATAGGACAGGTTGAGCGCGTTCCGCCCCAGGATGTAGTCGAAGCTCTCCAGGGCGGCACGGGCGTACTCCTGCTCACCGGTCAGGTCGTAGGCGGTCGCGATCACGATCGCGTTGTTGAGGACCTGGCTGTTGGAGCCCCACACGTACTCGTGCCGGTAGGGTGCGTAGGGCAGACCGAAGCCCTCGGACGCGATGGTGGCCACGTACCGATCGGCAGCGGCGATCACCCGCGCGGTGACGGCGTCCCGCTCCGCCTCCGGCAGGTCGTTGTCCACCATGGACAGTGTGATGTCGCCCAACGGAGCCGTTTCCAGCCAGGCGAACCCGCCGGCGGTGAAGTTGTCCGCACCGAAGTGCGGGGACGAGCGCAGGAAGTCCAGGTACCTGGTGGCGCCCGTGGTCACGAACAGCTCAGCCGCCGCCCAGTAGAACTCGTCGGTGACGTTGCTGTCGCTGTAGGTGCCCCCACCGACGCCGTCGTTGGGGTCGGCGTAGATGTCCGGGTGCGCCACGGCGGCATCCCAGGCCCGCTCAGCGGCGGTGAGGCACTGGTCAGCGAAGGCCTCGTCGTACGCCCGCCACAGCCGAGCACACTGGGCCGCGACCGCCGCCAGGTTGAGGGTCGCCGCCGTGCTCGGCGGGTGCAGGTACCGAGGCTGTGGGTCCTCGTGCGGCAGCATCGGCAGCCCGGTCCACTGCTCATCGTGGATCTTGTGGTGGGCCATGCCGGCGAGTTCTTCACCCTCGGGCACCTGCATCCGCAGCAGGAACTCCACCTCCCACCGTGCCTCGTCCAGCAGGTCGGGTACGCCGTTGGAGGCTTCCGGGATCGCCAGGGTGCCGTCGGCGAACGCCTCGAAGGTCTCGCCACCCACGATCAGGGCCCGCTCATACTGGTTGAGCAGCTGCCAGGCGGAGATACCGCCGTTGACCACGTACTTACCGTGGTCACCGGCGTCGTACCAGCCGCCCCGCACATCCAGGGAGTAGTCGCAGGTCCCCGGCATGCAGGGCACGTTGGTGTCACCCTGGTTCGGGGGCACGTCAAGGTGTCCGGCCGGACGCGCGTACTCCTCACCGACCAGATCCGCCGAGATCTCGATACCGCTGCGCTGGTGGTAGAAGAACGCCAACGCGTCGTAGCGGAGCCGGTCGTACAGCGACTGGGAAATCTCAAACGGGTAGCTGGCCACCGGCTCACCGGCGATCTCCACCTCCAAGGTGAAGCCGGTGCCCTCGGTGGTGACGTCTGAGAAGTCGACCTGGTGCACGTGGGTGCCGGAGGCCGGGTCGTCACCGAACACTGTGGTCTGTCCCGAGGCCACCACTGTGCCGCCAGCGTCGAGCAACCGCCACGGCAGCGGCGTGGTCTCTTCGGCTACCACAGTGGCCCGCTTAGGGCCGTAGGTGGCGTACCCAAGCTGGTTGACGCGGACCGCGGGCCCGGTGTCAGGGACGTGCCCCGGTGGGATCTGACCCCCGATCAGCGAGATGTTGTCCAGGCAGATGGTCAGATCCTCGGCATGACCACCGACCTGGAAGACCACTTGCGCGTTGTCGTTCTCCAGAGTGGAGTCGAATGTGAACTCGTAATTCTGTGGCGTCTCAGTCAGCGCGACGTCCTGGGAGAAAGTGGAGGTGTAGGGCTCCTGGCTGAGCTGCACCCCAGCGCGAATGGTGGCCGCGCGGTCGGCCGATGCGGTGAAGCTGAAGGTGTAGGGCTCATCCAGCTCCAGCACGATCGCGTTCTGACCGACGCCGGCGTCCCAAGGATTGGCGGTTCCACCAGGAACAGTCACACACAACTGACCGTTGACCACGGCCAGAGTGGACCCGTAGGACCACCACGGATCGGCGGTGCCGGAGTCGAATGTGCCGTTAAAGATCCGCTCATAGCCCTCCTGGGTCGCCGTGGCGGGAAGCGTCGTGCCGCTGGCCGCACTGGCCGGACCGCTGACCGAAAAAGTGGTCGCGGCGGCCGCGAGAAGGGCTAAGGGGACACGTAAAGACTGCTTCCAGCAGGCAGAGTGAGAAGTAGACATCACGCGGGGAGGTGACATGCACGAACCTCTCATCGAGCCCCGTGACACGGGGAGGACGTGTCATGCCGACGTAACCACGGCATGGATTAAACGGCCCGGTACGGCGATCCCCCGGTGGGTCCACGGCTCGATGGCATCGTCACTGCTGAGGCAATGACCTGTCAACTGACGGTGTACGCATGTCACGTGGTTGGCTGACTGATGTCCTATCTAATCTTGCCCGGCACCTTTCGCATCGTCCGAGGTGACGGTACAGTCCCCAGTGACCACCCTCGTGGGAGCGCTCCCACAAAGGTGGGACAGTTGACCGCACCCCAGGGACAACAGGCGCAGCCGGGCTCCCCCACCTCGGTACCGCGCCGGCTATAACGACCGTGAGGCCGACCGTGACAGACCTCATGCCGAACAACGTGAATAGACCACTTCGAACGCCGGACGTGCCCCCGCGCCGGCTACGATCGCGTACCGCGATCTACACCTGAAACAGGCTTATCGACGATTCGGCGCACACATAGACCGGAGCCGGCGGCATTTCCTGGCCCGGACATCCGCCGCCGGCTCGATCCCCCCGGCAGAGCCGAAAGGAGGTGCCACCACGACAACACGCGGTCCCGGCT
>Ga0207873_1000011_pt1 | contig 167265 bp, 136 predicted proteins | sample BGWIniCompost_FD_187373 | JGI IMG/M metagenome (GOLD analysis project Ga0207873, IMG submission 187373) | Cellulose adapted compost microbial communities from Newby Island Compost Facility, Milpitas, CA, USA - BGW Initial Compost (SPAdes)... ... | reverse complement strand
CGGCCCCCCATCCAAGTGGCCCATCCCAATGGCCCAGCCCAGCGGCCCAGCCCAACGGCCCTATCAGGTGACCCAGCGAAATGGCCCCAGCCAGGCTGCCTCCCTCCGAGCGGCTCCTGCCCGAGCGGCCCCTCCGCGCAGTCCGCGCAGCCCCGTCCCCCACCCAGCCAGCGTCGTCGAAGCCCGCGACGCCCGTCGACGCTGGCTCGTCGATACTGGCAAAGCGCTACACATCGGGGGACAGTTGGTCGATGAACGAACGAATCGCCCCTTCGCTCCTCGAGTGCGTCGCGCCCGCGACGTCTCAGGTGATCGGACACGTGAAGATCGCTTCACCGGACGAGGTGCGGAGCGCCGTCGAACGAGCACGCGCCGCCCAGCGGGGCTGGGGCGCGCTGCCCGTCGCGACGCGGGTGGAGCGTCTGCTCGCCTTCCGCGAGAAGCTGCTGGAGGCCCGCGACGAGCTGGCCGAGGCGTTGACCACCGAGTGCGGCAAGCCGCGCCAGGAGGCGCTCGTCACCGAGGTCGCGCCCCTGGCGGCGCTCATCGGTCACTACGGGATCCACGCGGCGGACGTGCTGGCGCCCCGCACGATCCCGCTGCGCCTGCTCAAGCACCGTCGCAGCCGGGTTCACTACGAACCCCGCGGCGTGATCGGCATCATCTCGCCCTGGAACTTCCCGCTGCTCATCCCCTTCGGCGACGCCTTCACGGCTCTCTTCGCCGGCAACGCCGTGGTGATCAAGCCGAGCGAGCACGCGCCCCTCATCGCCCTGAAGGTGAAGGAGCTGTGGGACGCCTCCGGGCACGATCCGGATCTGCTCCAGATCGTGCCCGGGCGCGGGGACACCGGGCAGGCGCTGATCGAGAGCGGCGTGCAGAAGATCGTCTTCACCGGCGGGGTGGAGACGGGGCGCCGCGTGGCCGCCAGCTGCGGGCGCGCGCTGGTCGAGTGCGTGCTGGAGCTCGGTGGCAAGGCCCCCGCCCTGGTCTGTGAAGACGCGAACCTGGAGCTCGCGGCCCGCGCCATCACCTTCGCCGGCTTCCTCAACGCCGGCCAGGCGTGCATCTCCGTGGAGCGCGTGCTGGCGCACGAGGCGATCCACGATCGGCTCGTCGAGCGCATCGTCCACCACGCCCAGCGGCTGCGCCTGGGCGGCCCCGAGGGCATCTGGGACGTGGGGCCCCTGATCTTCCCCCAGCAGCTCGAGACCGTCGAGCGCCTCGTGAACGACGCGATCGAGCGGGGCGCGACCGTGCGCTGCGGCGGCAAGCGCGCGGAGCGTACCGGAGATTTCTTCGAGCCGACCGTGCTCACGGGCTGCGAGCCGGACATGCCCGTCGTGCAGGAGGAGATCTTCGGCCCCGTGGTGCCCATCCTGCGGGTGCGCGACGACGAACACGCCCTCCAGATCGCCAACTCCTTGCCCCTCGGCTTGAACGCCTACGTCTTCAGCAAGAACCCGGACCGGGCGCAGCGGCTCGCGGCGCGCCTCGAGGTCGGCAGCGTCGTCATCAACGACGTGGTCACGGACTACGGCTCGCCGGAGGTGCCCTTCGGGGGTGTGAAGAACAGCGGCTACGGCCGGGTGCACGGCACGGAGGCGCTGCGGGCGATGAGCTCCGTGAAGCACGTGAGCTCCGATCGGATGCCCGCCGTGAGCGCTTTGTGGTATCCCTACGGGGAACGCAGCGAGGAGACCGTACGCCGCCTCGTCGGCTCGTTGTTCTCCCGCCGGACTCTGCTCGGGCGTGTCCTCGATCGGCTGTGAGCGACTGGCGTAAGGGCCGCTCCGCAGGGCTCCTCAGCGCCCCTGGAGAGCCCGCGGGGCCGGCGCCGTCTCGGAGAGCTCCCGGGTGCGGCGCGCCACCTCGACGGCGAAGAGGTACGCCGTGAGGGCGGTGGTGCGGTCGGGAACCGCGCCCGCTCGCGCCGCCACGATCTGCTGCCGCAGCCACAGATAGCGGGCGGCGTCGACGCCACAGGCGAGCAGGGTGACGGCGAGGAGCTCCCCCTCTCCCTCGGGAGCCGCACGCCCCAGGCAGCGGCGCACCAGGGCCCCGCAGCCCAGCACCGCCGCGGCCCACTCGGCGCGCTGCAGGTTGCCCTCCACCTCTCGGGCGAGCACCCGATCTTCCTCGCCCCACAGCACGACGAAGCTCAGGGCGCTCGAGGTGCTCGGCGCCGGACCGCGCGGCATGACCGACGCCAGGGAGGTCGCCACCGCGGCTTCGCCCGACTCGCTGAGCGGGAAGGACTCCGCCTCTGGCTCGGAACGGACCGCGGCGGTCGACGAGCTCAGCCGTTCCGAGCGGGACAGCTCCGGCCGCAGCGGCTCCGGACGCAGCGGCGGCACCGAGCGGCTCCGCTCCGAGGCACGAGCCCCCTCGCCCACCACGGCCAGAGCGGCGCTCTCACCCACCGGCGCCTCGTCCTCTTCCAGCTCCTCCCGGACGACCCGCGGCTCGTCCCGCGCCCCGTCCTGGTCCGCCGCGCGGAGCGCCTCGACGAGACCACCCTCCGCCAGGCGGAATCCCCCGGGAGACAGCTGCGCCTGCGCCTCCGGCATCCGCCGCTCGAAATCCTCGAGCACCAGGCGGGCCAACGCGTCGAGGGCCTCGAACACGCCCACACCGGAGGTGGCGCAGGTCTCGAAATACGGCGCGCCATGGCGATTGAGGCGTCGCTCGAGCTCCTCCACGGGCACGATGTCGCCGAGGTCACGCTTGTTGTAGGCGAGGAGGAAGGGGAGCTCGTCGAGGGATCGGCCGTGCTCGGCCAGGTTGTCCCGGAGGTTCTCGAGGCTCTCCAGGTTGGCGTCGAGGCGCGCCCGCTGTGAGTCGGCCACGAACACGACCGCGTCGGCGCCCGTGAGCACGAGCTTCCGGGTAGCGTTGTAGTAGACCTGCCCGGGCACGGTGAACAGCTGCAGCCGCACCCCCATGCCGTGCAGCGTGGCGAGCCGCAGGGGCAGGAAGTCGAAGTAGAGCGTGCGATCCACGGGGGTCGCGAGGCTCACCATCTTCCCCCGGTGCTCCGGCCGCGTGCTGGCGTGGATGTGCTGGAGTGTGGTCGTCTTCCCGCCCAGGCCGGGGCCGTAGTAGACGACCTTGAAGACCAGCTCACGGGCGAGCGGGTTGACGACTGGCATCGAGCGGAGCTTAGCGGATCCGCTGCGCGCCCACTACGGCGGTTCCCAGGTCGTCGAGCGCGCCGCGAAGACCGGCCGTCGAAGGAGCACGTCTCTGACGGCCTACGGTGCTTCTCCGTGCGAAGGCGCTGCGTCGGGAGGGCGCCGCGGGGTCACCGCTCTGCGCGGCCCGCATCGCGCTTTGGCGGAGCGATGGCCGATATCCCGCTAACGGAGCCCGTATTGAATCTCCTCCAGGCGCCTCTCCCGCCACTCGTCGGAGGTCGCGCTGAGGACCACCGACGCCACCCCTGCACCGACGCAGAGCACGGCCAGGCCCCGGAACAACCAGGCCCGGCGCCACGGCCGTCGCTCCCGATGGAACGCCCGCCCCAGGGGATAGCCGAGCAAGAACCCCCCGATGTGGGCGGCGTTGTTCACGCTGAACAGCAGCGCGAAGGCCAGGGCGTAGGCGAAGAACTGGGCGAGGATGTCCTTGAGCCGTGGATCGCGTCCTCCGTGCATCTGCCCGATCTCGTGCCCCATCAGGCCGAAGAGGGCGCCGCTGGCTCCCGCCGTCAGCGGTCCGCTCGGCCCGTACCAGGCCTGGCTCGCCACGAAGCCGACGATCCCCGTCAACGTGAACACCACGACCATGCGAGCCCCACCCACCCGCTGCTCCGTGCGCCTACCCAGCGCCAACAGGGCGAGACTGTTCATCGCCAGGTGGATCGCGCCGAGGTGCACGTACACAGCGGACAAGTAACGCCAGGGCTCGACGGCGGCGAGGTTGCCGTACGTCGCGCCCCAGCGCAGCACGTCCGACGCCAACAGGCTGGGGCCGAGGAAGCCGAGGGCGAGCCCACCGTGGTCCAGAGAGACGAGGGCGAAGTTCACCAGGCAGAGCCCCAGCAGGACCTGCGTGGCAAAGAAGGGCTGCTCCATGAAGCCGAGCGCCGTTTGCGGAAGCGGAGACATGGCGGCGCCACAGCGATGACACTTCGGCTCCCGGGCACCGTTGAGGGCTCCGCAGGCGGCGCACACGCGTGATCCTTCGCTCATGGGCCCTGCCCCTACGCCACCGGCCCCCCTCCCGGCAACCGGAGGCGCGCCCCAGGGCGGCGCACGGCTCGCCTCGGCCGCTCGCCACGACCGGAGAAATGGCTCGAGCGTCGCACCGTGAGCGAAAATCGAAGAGGTCCGCTCGCCCCGGGGAGACGCCACTTCGTGAGGAGCCCGTGGGCGCCGTGGACGGAGCGCGCCAGACGGCGCAGCCAGCACCAAGCAGGGTGCTCCAGGAGGGTGCTCCAGGGTCTTCACGAGTGCCCCGAAGTCATCCAGTGACGGTGCAACACCTCCACGCCGCCGCCCCAGCGTGGATCGACTCACGCCCCGCTCACGCGGGCTCGTGTGCAGTCGAAGAGCCTTGTTGCCGCCGGACTGCACGTATCGATAGACTGAATGCTCGTTCGGGGAATTTCCCCCGCTTCGATGGATCTCCCGTGAGCCTGGCTGATCAAGGACCTCCCCGCCTCGTCGACGGCCTCGACGTGCGCTCTTTGCCGCTGAGTCCCGAGGACGCCTTCGTGCTGTCCCGCGTCGACGGGCACGCGGTGCCCGGCGACATCGCGGCGTCGACGGGCTTGCCCGAGGAGCGGGTCGTGGAGTGCCTGCAACGCCTGCGAGCGCTCGGGGCGATCCGCAACGGCGCGAACGCCGCCGTGGCCTCGATGCAGGCGCCCGCCGCGGAGGCGGCGGCGAGCACACCTCGCACCAACAGCTCCGTGCGCCTACGCCCCAGCTCCGGCGATGGAAACGCCGACGCGCCGCGCGCGACGCTCTCCGCCGAAGACCTCGCGCTCCTGAAGGAACCGGGAGACCTGGACGAGGATCGCCGGCGCCTGATCCTCGAGTACTTCAACGCCCTGGAGCGCCACACCCACTACTCCATCCTGGGGGTCGGCGAAGACGCGACCAAGGCGGAGATCAAGGCCGCCTACTACGACCTCGTGGGCTCGTTCCACCCGGATCGGTACTTCGGCAAGGAGCTCGGGAGCTTCAAGTCGCGGCTCGAGAAGGTGTTCGGCGCCCTCACGAAGGCCTACGACGTCCTCACGCGGCGGCGCTCCCGGGAAGAGTACGATCGCTACCTCGCCGCGCGGCGCACCACCGCCGGTCTCAGCGGCTCCGCGCCGCCCGTGCGCGTGACCCCGATTCCGGTGCCTGGACTCTCCACCCCCGCGCCCGCGCCACGCCCGCGGAGCGCCACCAGCTCGGCTCCCGCGCCCTCGAGCGCCCCCCTGAGTCCACCACCGACCGTTCGCTCCGCTCCCCTCCCGCCCTTGACCACGTCCCTGCCCCCCGCCGCGGATCCCGAGGCCATGCGGCGCGCCCTCGCCCGGAAGCTCCGAGGCTCACGGCCGTCCATCCCCGCCCCACCCCGGGCCCCCGCCCTCGATCCTCAGACCCTCGGCGCGGCGTCCTGCGATCTCCGGGCGCGCTACGCGAAGCACCTCGAAGACGCGACGGAGGGACAGGTGAAGCGCTATCGGAAGCTCGCCGAAGAGGCGATCGAGGCGCAGCACTTTCCGTCGGCCATCAACGCGCTCAAGGTCGCGCTGAGCGTCGCCCCCGAGGATCCAGAGCTCTCCAGCTTGCTCGAGCAGACCCAAGAGCAGGCCGACATCGCCCACGCGGACCAGTACCTCGAGCGAGCGCGGTACGAAGAGAAGGACGGGCGCCTGCTCAACGCCGCTTCTTCCTATGAGCGAGCGGCCCGCGGGAAGAAGAACGCCGCCCTCTACGATCGGGCCGCCTGGTGCTTGATCCAAGCGGGCACGGAGGCCCGTCGCGCCGTGGAGCTCGCGCGCAAGGCCGTCGAGCTCGACGGGAATCGCGGTCAGTACCACCTGACCTTGGCGCGAGCCTATCACCTCGCTCAGTTGCCCGCGAGCGCGAGCGTGGAAATCAAGCGGGCGCAGGAGCTCGCGCCCGACAACGACGAGATCAAGATCTGGGTGAAGCGGCTACGCTGAGCTGCGGCTCGCGCCAGCCAGGGGCCACTTCGTCGAGGTGGTCCCGAAGCGACGAGAACAAGGAGAACATGGAGCGCGTCATCGGCATCGACCTCGGAACCACCAACTCGTGTGTCTCCGTATTGGAAGGTGAAACGGCCACGGTCATCCCCAACCGCGGCGGCTACAAGACCACTCCGAGCATCGTCGCGGTGACGGAGGCCGGCAAACGTCTCGTCGGGCACATCGCCAAGCGGCAAGCCATCACCAACGCGGAGAACACCGTGTACGCGGCCAAGCGCCTCATCGGGCGCAAGTGGGACTCGCCGCAGGTGAAGAACGCCCTGATGACGTCGAGCTATCACATCGTGGAGGGTCCCCACGACGACGTCCGCATCCTGCTGCGCGGCAAGAGCTACTCCGTGCCGGAGATCAGCTCGATGATCCTGCAGGAGATGAAGCTGGTCGCCGAGGAGTACCTGGGCGAGCAGGTGCACAAGGCGGTCATCACGGTGCCCGCCTACTTCAACGACAACCAGCGTCAGGCGACCAAGGACGCGGGGGCGATCGCCGGCCTGGACGTCATCCGCATCATCAACGAGCCGACGGCGGCCTCGCTGGCGTACGGCTTCGGCAAGGAGCTGGACCGCACCGTGGCGGTCTACGACCTCGGCGGCGGCACCTTCGACATCTCCATCCTCGAGATCGGCTCTCACGGCGTCTTCAAGGTGATCAGCACCACGGGGGACACCTTCCTCGGCGGAGAGGATTTCGACGCCCGGATCATCGAGTGGCTGGTGCAGAACTTCCACGAGGAGCACGGAATCGACCTCCGCGAGGACCGCATGGCCCTACAGCGGCTCCGGGACGCGGCGGAGAAGGCGAAGTGCGAGCTGTCCGCCGTCACCGAGACGGAGATCAACCTCCCCTTCATCATCTCGACGTCGAACAACGAGGCCCTGCACCTCCAGCGCAACATCTCCCGTGAAGTGCTGGAGAGCCTCACCGCGGATCTGGTGGAGCGCACCATCGACATCTGCCGCCAGGCGATCGAGGACGCCCGCCTCGAGATCGACGAGGTGGAGGACGTGCTCCTCGTCGGCGGGATGACCCGGATGCCGGCCATCCAGAGAGCCGTCGCGGCGTTCTTCCAGCGGGCGCCCAGCAAGGGCGTCCACCCGGACGAGGTGGTGGCCATGGGCGCGGCGATCCAGGGCGCCGCCCTGGTCGAGGACCACCGTCAGATGCTGCTTCTGGACGTCACGCCGCACGCCCTCGGCATCATGACGTTCGGCAGCCATTTCGAGGAGCTGATCCCCCAGAATACCACGGTGCCCACCAGCCAGACCAAGACATTCACCACGAGCCGCGACAATCAGACGGCCGTGAAGATCCTGGTGATGCAGGGGGACAGCGAGAAGGCCGACGAGAACGAGCTCCTCGGCGAGTTCATCCTCACCGGCCTGCGCCGCGCCCCCAAGGGCCACGTCGAGATCGAGGTCGCCTTCGAGATCAACACCGACGGCATCGTCAGCGTCCACGCCAAGGACCTGGAGACGGGCCAGGCGCAGTCGATCCAGGTCACGGCCTCGAGCGGGCTCACCCCCGAAGAGGTCCAGCAGATGGCCTCGGACGCCCAGGAGTACATGCTGGAGCGCCGCACCGACGAGCAGTTCGAGGCGGCCAAGCAGCGCGCCGAGGTGCTCATCGCGAGCGTCGAGCGGCTCTTCGCCGACGTGGAGCGGGCCGTGGGTGGAGCGGACTTCGGGCGCGACGCCATCCAGAAGGCGCGCAACGTGGTGGACACCACCCGCTCCGCGATCCAAGGCAAACAAACCGCGGCCCTCCAGGGGTACGTCGAGCAGCTCGAGCGCACGGAGCGCATGTTCAAGGGGGTCGTCACCCGACACTGAGCCTCGAGTTCCGAGCCTTGAGCGCTGAGCCCCACGTTCTGCCAGCCGAGCTCCGACACTGGAGCTCCAGGGGTCGGACCTCCGACGCCCGGGCCTTGGCACCGGGGTGTGCTACCGAATTCTTCTACCGAGGGCGCTCCCCTGGCCCAGCTCCTCAGGTCCTCGTCCCGCGCGTTCTTTCCTGCACCGCGCTTCTTCCCTGCGAATCGTCTCTTCCCTGCACTCGCTCTTTCCTGCACTCGCTCTTCCTGGCACTGCGTGGCCCTCCCGATGACCTCACTTCCCGACATCGTCTCCGCGCAGTGGCGGGGGCGCGTCGTCTGATTCGTCGTTTCCCCGTCACAACCCCTCTCCGGCCCCCGTCGCGTCACCTCCACCCCGCCGATTCGAATGCGCTCCAGCTCCCCGCCCTTTCGCTCCCCGCTGAGCATCGTCCCGCCCGAGCTCGAGGCGATCGACGACGCGTGGAACGACGAGGCGCCCACCCAGCCGGGGGACGTCTCGGAGCGGGTCACCCAGGTGCCCTCGATGCCCTCGGAGCTCTTGGCCCAGCGGCTGATGCGGGAGGCCACCTCCGATCCCCCGGAGGACGAGAACGAGCGCCCCACCCGACCTCGCCCCTCCTCTCTGGCGCCCCCCGACCTCGGCCCCGCGCGCCCCTCGGACGCCGTCACTTACCGACCTCCCATCGCCTCGGCGCTGACGCCCAGCGTCGACCTCTTCGGCGGCCCCCAAGAGCGCCTCGATGCGCCGCCGCGCTTCCACGACACGCGCATCTTCGACTCCGACGGCCCCCCGCTCGAGCTCGACACCTCCGACGATCTCCCCTCCCAGCCGTTCTCTCCCCACGAGGCGCCCACCAAGACGGTGCCCGATCCGACCTCCGCGCTCGCTCCCGAGGACTCCCTCGAGTTCGACCTGAGCGCGAGCGCGGCGCCCCACTGGTCGGAGCAGGTCAACCTCGAGCCGTTGCGTTCACCCCTCGACCTCGCGCGCGGATTCTCGTCCCTCCCGCCGCCTCCTGCCGATCCCCTGCGCGACATGCGCGATCGCTACGCGACGGGTGATTTCAGCGGAGCCCTCGAGGTCGCCGAGCGCGTCCTGGCGAAGAATCCGGATCAGGAGGAGGCGTACCGCTGCGCCCAGAGCTGCCGCGACGTGCTCGCGGACATGTACGCGTCTCGGCTGGGGGGGACGCACCGACGCGCGTCGGTGATCATGAGCCCGGACCAGATCCGCTGGCTCTCCCTCGATCATCGGGCGGGGTTCTTGCTGTCGATCATCGACGGGGTCTCCACCGTGGACGAGCTCCTCGACATCTGCGGCATGCCGAAGCTGGAGGCGCTCCGAATCCTGTGCAACCTGCTGGACCAGCAAGCCGTCGCGCTCGAGGCCTGAGCGCGAGGTCGTCGCCGCCGTGCTCCCGCGCCTCCGCACCCGAGCCGTCCAGACGGCGCCCGTGATGGCCCTCGTGACGGCCGCCCTCGCCGTCGGAGCGTGCCTCGACGCGACGCCCGGCTCCTCTGCGGCGTCGTCCCCGCCGGCCGTCGCGGCGACGCCGAGAGCGGACACGACCTTGCGCGGCCCCGCCGACGCCCCCCGGGTGGCCTCCTATCGACTGACCGCGTCCCTCGACGCCGTCGAACACCGGGTCACCGCGCGCGGCACGATCCGCTGGCTCAACGCGTCCCGCGTCCCCGCGGAGGAGCTCTACCTGCACCTCTACCTGAACGCGTTCAGCTCGGAGCGCACGCTGTTCCTGCGCTCGCCCTCCTACCGCAGCCGCTCGGGCGCCACCCTGCGCACGCCCGGCGGGCTCACGGTGCAGCGGCTGAGCTCCCCGAGCCACGGTGGCGTCGACCTGTGGGAGGACGCCGCTCCCCACAGCCCCGGCGACCCCGAGGACACCACGGACATCCGGGTCCCCCTCCCGGCCCCCGTCCCCCCTGGAGAGACCCTGGAGCTCGAGGTGGAGTTCACCGCGCAGCTGCCGAGCATCGTGGAGCGCACGGGGTTCGCGGGCTCCTTCCACATGGTGGGTCAGTGGTTCCCCAAGCTCGCGCGCCGGGAGCCCGACGGGCGCTGGGCCCACTTCGCCTTCCATCCCCACGCCGAGTTCTACGCGGATTTCGGGGACTACGACGTGACCCTCGAGGTGCCCGCGGGGTTCGTCGTGGGCGCCACGGGCCAACGGATCGAGCAGCGTGTCACGGGCGAGCGCCGCACCGAGCGCTACCGCGCGGAGGCCGTGCACGACTTCGCCTGGGCCGCCTGGGACGGCTTCGAGGTCGAGGAGCGCACCGTCGGCGCGACGAAGATCACGCTCCTCGCGCCGCCCCACACGGCGCCGGCGCGGGCCGCCACCTGGGAGAGCCTCGAGCACGCGCTCCCCTATCTGGGAGCTCTCTACGGCCCCTACCCCCACCCGACCCTCACCGTCGTCCACCCGCCGTCCTTCGCGGCCGGGGCAGGCGGCATGGAATACCCCACCCTCATCACCACGGGCGGCTCCTCCCGGTGGCCTCCGCTCGGCGTGCGACTCATCGAGCAGGTGACGGTCCACGAGCTCGCCCACCAATGGTTTCAGGGGATGTTGGCCTCCAACGAGGCCGCGTCGCCCTTCCTCGACGAAGGGCTCACGAGCTACGCCGAGTGGCGAGCGCTGCGCGCTCTCTTCGGAGCGGGCTCCCTGATCGATCTTTGGGGGTTGCAGGTGTCCCTGGAAGCCGCGGGGCGGGTCGCGGCGGTCGGTCACGGCCAGGACGAGATCATCGCGAGCCCCGCTCACGCGTTCCCGAGCATGCGCTCACTAGCCGCTCACGTGTACTCGGGCACCGCCACGGCGCTCTCGACCATCGCCGGGGTGTACGGGCAAGCGCGCCTGGACGCGGCCCTCTCGGACTACGCGACGACCCACCGCTTCGCCCACCCGGTCCCCGACGATCTGCTGGCGAGCGTCGCGCGGCACGTCGGTCCAGGAGCCGCGAGCGCCCTGCGCGGGATGCTGTTCGAGCGGGCCACCGTGGACTACCGGGTGGCGGAGCTGACCAGCGCACCCCAGGGCGAAGACGGTGGTTGGCGAAGCCGAGCGGTCATCGCCCGAGGAGGCACCCTCCAGCTGCCCGTCACGGTGCGCCTGGAGCTGATCGACGGTCAGCGCATCGATCGGCGCTGGAGCGGGGTCGAGCCGGTCTTCGTCGTCGAGCAGGAGCACGAGGCGCCTCTGGCCCGCGTGGTCGTGGATCCAGAGCAGGCGGTGCTCTGGGATCGGGATCTGCTCAACAACTCCCGGAGCCTCGAGCGGCAGAGCACCCTGCGCTCCAGCGAGCGGGCCTGGTATTGGGCCGAGCTCCTCCTGCATCTCCTCGGGCCATGACAGGGCACCCCACTCTTCTGCCGTCGACCGCGCGGACGACGTTCCGCGCCTGGCTCGGCTGTAGCCTGCTCCTCTGGGCCGCGCGCCTCCCTCTCGCCTGGGCCGCCAGCCGCCCCCTGGCCCTCGTCGTCGGCGTGGGCGACGGCGACGATCGCCTCCTCTTCGAGCCAGGGGCGCTGTTCTTGCTCGAGGTGCTGCGCCTGCGCGTGGATCTGCTCGCGCGGGCCATCGCGCCGACCCTGCTGCTCCTGATCGGCTCCTGGGTGCTGCTGCTCGCGGTCACCAGCTCGATCCTGGCCTGGCTCGCGCGGATCCAGGGGGCGCCCGCGCCGCGGCTACCCAGCCTGAGGCAGCGCGCGCAGCGCGTCGCCGTGCTCGCGGGGGGCGCCGGCGCCGCCACGGTGGCCCTCGGTGCCGTCACCGCGACGCTGCTCGGCGCGACGGCCACGGCCGTCCAGGACGTCACCGAACCCACACGCGACGTCCTCCTGCTGGGAGTGCTCGGCGCCAGCCTCCTGCCCTTCGCGACCCTGGGTGCCCTGTTCGATCTCGCCCGCATCCATGTGCTCGCGAGCGGGGACGATGCCCTCGGTGCGCTCCGCCACGCCTGGGCGACGTTCACGGCGCGGCTCGGGCGGTTGGTGGTGGCTCGGGCCGCCATCGCCGCGGCGAGCCTGGCCGTGGTCGCTGGGGCTGGAGCCTTCGTGGCGACGCAACCCGTCACCTCGCCGGAGACCGGACCGCTCGTCGTCGTGGTGATCGTTCACCGCGCGGCGGGGCTCTTGCTCGCCGCGCTGCAGGTGGCGTGGTTCGTCGTCCTGGTGCGGAGCGCGCGTGCGCCTCAGGCGTGAGCGCCGAGGGTCTGCCGGTAAACCTGCGCGTAGCGGCGCGCGGGGCGATCCCACCCCAGGTCCTGCCGCGCCACCCGGCGCACCAGCTGAGGGAAGCGCGGCGAGCCATAGGCGGCCAGGGCGCGCGCCACCGCGCCGACGAGGGCGCGTTGGGTGACGGTGTCGAACAAGAACCCCGTGCCCGTCTCGAGGTCGGGATCACAATCCACGACGGCGTCCACGGCCGCGTCCACCCCGAGCGCCACGGGCACCGCCGCGTAGCGCTGGGCCCGCAAGAGCGCCTGCGCCGACGGGTTCGAGCGCTCGAGCCCCAGGTAGAAATCGGCGGCGGCCCACAACCTCCGGAGCTGCCGTTCGGGCGCCTGCCGCAGCACCCGCACCGCGTCCTTGTAGTCGGCGGCCGCGGCCTCGAGCTTGTCCGCGTGCGCCTCGTCGCTCACGACCACGAGCTGGAGATCGTTCTTCAGCAGCGAGCGCAAGCTGGCTGCCAGGGTGTCGAGGGCGCTGTTCCCGCCGCGCACGGCCTGGGCGAAGAACAGCGGGCGGCTCATGTCGAGATCGAGCTCGAGCTCCCGCAGCACGGCGGATTTGTTCCGCCCCTTGTTGCTGAGGTCTTCCGCGTCGAAGCGGCTGACGAGGGCGGGGTCGGTGGCTGGGTTGTAGAGGGAGTAGTCGACCCCGCCGAGGATCCCCAGGACGTCCGGCGCCTCGCGGAACACGCGAGACAGGGCGCCGAAGCGCTCGGGGCTCTCGAGGGAGTGAGCGTAGGTGGGCGAGGTCGTCACCACGCGATCGGCGGTCGCGACGGCGCCCTTGAGGACGCAGAGCTTCGTGCCGAGGCGAAAGCCCTGGGGATGACAGAACTCGTCGGGGATCCCCAGCTCGTCCTTCGCCTTGAGGGGGAACTGCCCGCTCAACAGGCCATCGTGGACGGTGAGGACCGTCGGCAGGGTCGGGCCGGGCCGAGCCGCGAGCTTCACCGCGACGAGCCCGGCCGCGTAGTCGTGGAGGTGGACGACGTCGAAGGTCTTGCCGAGCTCCGCCCGCGCCCGCACCAGGGCCGCGACCGCGTCGGAGAAGAACCCGAAGCGCTTGGCGTTGTCCGCGTAGTCCTCGCCCTCTTCGCCGTACACGCCCGGGCGCTCGAACAGCAGGGGCGCGTCGAAGAGCACCAGCTGGACCCCAGAGGGGAGCTGGGCGTCGAAGACCACGACCTCGCCCCCGCCCTCGAGGCGCAGGGGGGTGAGCCGTCGCGCCGCCAGGATCCCCGCCGCCTCGAAGGCCGGATAGCGGGGCAGCGCCACCGTCACCTCATGGCCGAGGAGTCGCAGCGACTTGGCGAGAGAAGTCACAGCCTCGGCCGCGTGGGTCTCGACGATGTAGGGAGCGAACTCGGTGCTGACCAGCAAGATATCCATGGGCGCCTGCCGAATAGCACAACCCGGCTGCGTCGTACCGCCCCGGACCGCGCCATACCGCGCCATACCGCCCCTTGGGACGCAGAAATCCCGAGCATCCGCCTCTCTGCCTGGTACCCTCCGCCCGCCCGGGGCAGGGCCCCTCCCCCGAGGTGCCCCTCTCCCCCCTTCCGCGCTAGGGTCCGCCCGGCCCAGAGTCCGCCCCGTCGGTCCCCGGCGCCGCGCCTCTCCCTGGAGCCTCCGTCCGCCCGCGAGCCCTCCGAGCCGCGGGCCTCCCCTCCCCCGATCCCCCATGGACCAGCTCGTCGAAAAAGCCGCCGTTCTCCACGAGGCCCTGCCCTACATCCAGCGCTTCCACCAGAAGACCTTCGTCGTGAAATACGGCGGCCACGCCATGGTGGACGAGGAGCTGAAGCGGAGCTTCGCCCGGGACGTGTGCCTGCTGCGCTACGTGGGCATCCAGGTCGTCGTGGTGCACGGTGGTGGACCGCAGATCAACGAGATGCTCCAGAAGGTCGGCATCGCCAGCACCTTCAGCGCGGGGCTGCGGGTCACGGACGACGCGACCATGAACGTCGTCGAGATGGTCCTCGGCGGCGCGGTGAACTCCGAGATCGTCGGCCTGATCTGCGAGCAAGGGGGGCGCGCCGTGGGCCTGAGCGGCAAGGACGACCAGTTCATGCGCGCGCGCCGCAAGGAGCGTGTGCCCGCCAAGAACGAGCAGGGCGAGCAAGTGCTGGTGGACCTCGGTCGTGTCGGTGACATCGAGGAGGTGCGGCCGCACCTGATCCGAGAGCTGATCGACAAGCAGTTCATCCCCGTGGTGGCGCCCATCGCCCTCGACGCGGATGGCAAGGCCCTGAACGTGAACGCCGACACCGCCGCCGGACGCATCGCCGCGGCCCTCGGCGCCGCCAAGCTCGTGCTGATGACGGACGTCGAGGGCGTGAAGGACAACGAGGGCAACCTGCTCCGGTCGCTGCGCGCGCGGGAGGCCGAGCGCCTCATCGGCGAGGGGGTGATCGGCGGCGGGATGATCCCGAAGGTGCGCTGCGCCCTGAAGGCCGTCGACTCCGGCGTCGAGAAGGCCCACATCGTCGATGGCCGGAGGCGCCACGCCCTGCTGCTCGAGATCTTCACGGATCAGGGTGTCGGCACCGAGATCCAGCGCATCTACGACCGGTGAAGGCGGGCATGGCCCGGCGGACGCAACCGGTATCTCAGCGGAGCGCCTCCCCGCTCGATCACCCCGCTCGGCCGGCGGGGGTCCCCGACGACGCCATCCTGCGGGTGCTGCGGGTCCCCCCCGAGTGCGAAGGGATGCGGCTCGATCGGTTCTTGCCCTCGCAGCTCCGCAGCACGAGCCGCACCCGGGCTCGGGCCATCATCGAGAACAGCGCGTTCTCCTTCGAAGGGCGGCGCCTCCGTCCGAGTGATCGCGTGCGCGGCGAGGACCGCATCGCCCTGTGGCGCCCCGCCTTCGACGAGATCGAGGCGCCCGCAGAGCTCACGATCCTCTACGAAGACGAGCACCTGCTCGCCATCGACAAGCCGCCGCTCATGACGGTCCACCCGACGGCGCGCCACCACCACCACACGGTGATCAAGCGGCTCGAGGCGCTCCGTCCCGGGGAGTTCTTCTCTCTCGTGCACCGGCTCGATCGGGAGACGAGCGGCGTCTTGCTCGTGGCGCGCACCCCCGAGGCGGACAGCGCCTTCAAGCGCGCTCTGGAGGAGCGCTCGCTGGCGGCGGCGCGCGCGGCGACCAGCGGCGGCGCCGCGCCACCCGCGGACAAGACCTATCTGGCGATCACCCGCGGTGTGCCACCGGAGGGGCTCGTCGATCTCCCCCTCGAGGCGGATCCCAGCCCGCTGCGCGTGAAGATGCGCGTCGCGCCGGCGGGCCGTGGGCTTCCCTCGCGCACGGGTGTGCGTGTGCTCGAGCGGCGGGGTGAGTACGCGCTGGTGCGCTGTGATCTGTTCACCGGAAGACAGCACCAGATCCGTGTCCACCTCGCACACATGAACACACCCATCGTGGGCGACAAGCTCTACGGCCCCGATGAACGACTGCTCGCGCGGGCCGCGGACAACGCGCTCACGGACGAGGATTTGAGCCTCTTGGAGCTGCCTCGGCACGCGCTCCACGCCCACGAATACCGTCTGCGCCACTGCTTCACGGGCGCTCCCCTCCACATCAGCGCGCCGCTCGCCTCCGACCTCGCGCACTTCTGGGATCGACGAACGGCGTCCTGAGCGCCCCGTCGGGGCTGGGAGAAGGGGGTGTGAGCCGTCTATAGTGCCGAGAGCACAGGAGGCGACGACGTGATGCAGCGAGCGTGGGCGTTGGGCGTGGTGGGTTTGGTCGTGGCGTGGACGAGTGAAGCCTCCGCGCAGACCTCCTTCGGGGACAAGGGCGACTTCAGCTTCGCCATCGAGCGCGCGATGGGGCTCTACAGCGGGCGCCTGCGCTTCGAACAGCCCGGCCTCCTCCCGGATCAGGTGATCGACACCTCGGGGGTCGAGATCGGCATCGGCGGCGCCTTGCCGCACCCGAGCCAGATGACTCGGATCGCGGTCGACGGGTTCATCATCGATCACCTGAGCCTCGGCGGGAGCATCGGCTTCGCCTCCTACGGCAACGACCTCGACGGCTCGGCGTTCCTGTTCGCGCCCCGCGTGGGCTACTTCGCGGGGATCTCTCGCCACGTCGGCTTCTGGGGGCGGGGCGGCTTCACCTATTACAACGTGGACGGCGGGTTTGCGGGCCGCGACGCGTCACAGCTCATGTTCACCGCGGAGGCGATGTTCACCTTCGCCCCCAACGACGGCTTCGCTTTCCTCGTGGGCCCCGTGCTCGATCTCGGCTTCGCCGGCGGCTGGGATCCGGGAGACGAGAGCTATCGAGACCGACTGCTCGGCCTCGCCTTCGGGTTGGTCGGATTTTTCTGAGCCGGGCCCCGTTTCCCGGACCGGTTGACGAGGGCGCCCGCGAGCGATACCCGGAGGCCCCATGCCCATCCGCCGCGCCCTCCTCTCCGTTTCCGACAAGACTGGACTCGTGCCCTTCGCCCGCGCCCTCCATGAGCGCGGGGTCGAGCTGCTCTCCACGGGCGGCACCCACAAAGTCCTCAGCGAGGCGGGGCTCCCCGTGCGCGCGGTGGACGCCTACACGGAGTCCCCCGAGGTGATGGATGGCCGGGTCAAGACCCTGCACCCCCGCGTCCATGGCGGCATCCTGGCCCGGGAGGGGACAGACGAGAAGGACCTCGAGCGCATCGGCGCGGGCTTCATCGACCTGGTGGTGGTGAACCTCTATCCCTTCGAGCAGACCCTGAAGAAGCCCGCTGCCACCCAGGAAGAGCTCGTCGAAAACATCGACATCGGCGGCCCGAGCATGGTGCGCTCCGCCGCGAAGAACCACGCCCGGGTCACGGTGGTCTGTGATCCGACGGACTACGAGCTGGTCCTCGACGAGATCCAGCGGGCGGGCGAGGTCTCCTTCGAGACCCGTCAACGTCTGGCTGGCAAGGCGTTCTCACACACGGCCGCCTACGACGCGGCGATCAGCGGCTGGCTCACGACGATCGGCGAAAGCGACGGCTTCCCGCGGGCGCTCACGGTGCCCCTCGTGAAGGGCTACGGCCTCCGGTACGGAGAGAACCCGCACCAACGGGCGGCCTTCTACGTGGAGCGGGACGCGGAGCCCGGCACTCTGGCTCGCGCCGAGAGCCTCGGTACGGGCGCCAAGGAGCTCAGCTTCAACAACCTCGTGGACGCCGCCGCCGCTTTGGAGGCGGTGCGTGAACTCCAGGGCCCGGGCGCCGTCGTGATCAAGCACGCGAGCCCCTGCGGCGCCGCCACCGCGCCGGACCTCGAGCGCGCCTACCGAGCCGCTCACGATGCGGATCCGCTGAGCGCCTTCGGTGGCATCGTCGCCCTGAACCGCACCGTCGACGAGCCTACCGCGCGAGCCCTCGTCGAGACCTTCCTCGAGTGCGTGATCGCCCCCGACTACGACGCGGTGGCCCTCGAGGTGCTGCGCACGAAGAAGAACCTGCGCATCCTGGCCACCGGCGCCTGGCTCCCCGCGGACCATCGCGCGCTCTACGGCAAGGCCATCGGCGGCGGCTACGTGTTCCAGGATCGCGATCCGACGGCGTCGGGGGAGGTCCTCGGCGGCAAGGTCGTCACCGAGAAGTCACCGACGGACGCGGAGCGCGAGGCCCTCGAGTTCGCGTGGGCCCTCTGCAAGCACGTGCGGAGCAACGCCATCCTCCTGGCTCGCGTCGTCGCCCCCGGCGTCTACGCGACGGTCGGCATCGGCGGCGGCCAGACGTCGCGGGTAAGCTCCGTACGCATCGCTTGCGCCCAGGCGGGCGACTTGGCGCGCGGCGCCGTCCTCGCCTCCGACGCGTTCTTCCCGTTCCCCGATGGGGTCGAGGCGGCCGCCGCCGCCGGCGTCAGCGCGATCGCGCAGCCGGGGGGCAGCAAGAAGGACGACGAGGTCGTGGCCGCCGCCAATCGGCTCGGCGTGGCCATGGTCATGACGGGCGTTCGCCATTTCCGCCACTGAGGCGAGCGGAGGCCTCCTGGGCGCGTAGCCGAGCACGGCACGCGCCGCGCTCGCCGCAAACTTGGCCCCTCCGGGGCGCTCGTGACATCCGAATGCGAGTGGGACGGCGGGCCCGGCGGGCAGCCGCTCCAGGAGGCACCATGAGCGAACATTCGGATTTTCCGCAGGCGGCCCAGGTTCTCGAGACGGACGGGGCGCTGTCGACCAGCTACTACTCTGCGAGCAAGTCGAACGACGACGACGCGGCGGCGCGGAGCGCTGCTCGCCCGGAGGGCGCCAAGGCGGAGAAGCCGACGCACTACAAGGTGATCTGCATCTCCATGTACACGAAGGACCTGAAGCGCCTGGACGCCATGGTCGACTCCCTCAAGGCGCGCGGCATGACCAAGGCGAACCGCAGCGCGCTGATCCGCTACGCCCTCGGTGAGGTGAACCTCGACGACGTGCCGCAGGGGCTCTGAGCCCCCCTTGGCCGCGCCATCCCGGTCACTCCGACCGCGCCCGGCCCCCGGCACGATCGCGCAGCGACGCCCCGATCGCTGCCTTCGCCGCCCACGACCACGGCGCACCGAGGCGCCCCCTCCCCGGCGCGTTCGCGGCCACGACCACAGCGCAGAGCCCTGCACGAGCATCGACCGCGGCGTTCGTGCATGATGAAGGGGTGACGGCGCTCGGCCCCTGGGAGAGACCCACCATCGACCGGCTGGTGACGCGCCTGGGCGTGTCCCGGGAAGCGGCGGAGCTGTACCTCGACAGTGAGGTCATCGACCTCCACATCGAGTCCTTCAGCTTCCATCGCAGCGTCGGCTACGATCTCCGGCGGCGCCACGGCCTCGGCCCGCTTCGGGGGCTGCTCTTCGGGCACGCGGATTTTCCGCGCATCCTCGAGGCGGGGATCGCCGCGGGCACCTGGATCATCTCCACCAACCCCGCGCGGCCGCGGGCCGAGCGCGGCGAGGTCTTCAGCGCCAACCTGCGGGACCTGCGGGAGCTGTTCGACGACGTGAGCGATCACTTCGCCGTGGTGCGGAACTACCAGGAGTACCTGCGCGCGCGCCAGGCGGGGAAACACGCGGCCTTTCTCGGGATCCAGGGCGGCAACGCCTTCGACGGCGGCCCCGAGGAGCTCGAGCGCTGCGGCGACTGGATCCTGCGGATCACCCTGCTCCACCTGACCAACTCACGCCTGGGTCGCACCAGCTCACCGCTCGGCGGGCGCGGCGAGCGGGGTCTCACCCCCTGGGGGCAAGAGTTCGTGCGGCTGCTCAACGCGCGCCGCATCGGCGTCGACCTCGCCCACATCGATCCGCCGGGATTCTGGGACGCGGTGCGCGTCCACGATCACTCTCAGCCCCTGCTGGTGACCCACACGGGCGTGAGCGGAGTGCACCCCCACTGGCGCAACGTGGACGACGACCAGCTGCGCGCGGTGGCGGATACGGGCGGCACCATCGGCATCATGTATCACGCGCCCTTCCTCGGCGACGGGCTGCTGCGCGGTCGCGCGGAGCGCATCGTCGAGCACCTGGAGCACGTACGTCGGGTGGTCGGCGCCGATCACGCGTCCCTGGGCAGCGACTGGGACGGCGCGATCGACACGCCTCGGGACATGCGGAGCTGCCTCGAACTGCCGCGCCTGGTGGACCTGATGCTGCGCCGGGGCTGGTCCGCCGACGACGTGCGCAAGGTGCTCGGCGCGAACTTCCTGCGGGTGGTCCGTCACCTACGCGGCTGAGCCGCGGCCGGGAGGAGCACGGTGGAGCGCTGGATCCTGCACGCGGACATGGACGCCTTCTACGCGTCAGTGGAGCAGCGGGACGATCCGCGGCTCCGCGGCAAGCCGGTCATCGTGGGCGCGACGTCGCCTCGCGGGGTCGTGTCGGCGGCCTCCTACGAGGCGCGGCGCTTCGGGGTGCACTCGGCGATGCCGGGCTTCCGTGCGCGTCAGCTGTGCCCGCACGGAGTCTTCCTCGCGGGGGACATGGAGAAGTACTCACGGGTGTCCAGGGACGTGCATCGGGTGTTCGCGGAGTTCACCGACGTCATCGAACCCCTCGCCCTGGACGAGGCCTTCCTCGACATCTCCGGCTCCGTGGCGCTGTTCGGGCCCCCGCTGACCATCGGGCGCCGAATCAAAGAGGAGGTCCGCGCCCGAACCGGGCTCGCCGTGTCCGTCGGCATCGCCCCGAACAAACTGGTGGCGAAGATCGCCTGCGGTCTCTCCAAACCCGACGGGCTGCTGCTCGTGACGCCAGAGGAGGTGGAGCCGCTCCTCGCTCCCCTCCCCATCCGCAAGCTGTGGGGCGTCGGCCCTCGCACGGAGGAGGCCCTGCTCGCCGCCGGGTTCCACACCTTCGGCGACGTCGCTGGCGCCTCTCTCGCCGCCCTCCATCGGGCCGTGGGCTCTCGCGCCGAGGAGCTGATGCGGCGGGCGCGGGGCGTGGACGAGCGCCCGGTCATCGGTGAGCGCATGCCGAAGTCCATCGGCGAGGAGGCCACCTTCGAGACGGACGTGGTGGACGCGGAGCGGATCTCGGCCGCGCTCACCGCCCACGCGGAGGCCGTCGCGCGGCGAGCCCGGCGCGCCGGCTTCGTCGGTCGCACCGTGACCCTCAAGATCAAGCTCGCTCGGGCTCGCGGGAGCCACCCGTCGCGGTCGAGCGGGCTAAGCGAACCCGACTACCCGCTGCTCAGCCGCAACAAGACCCTCCGCGACGTCACCGCGGACGGCGCGTTGCTGCGTGAAGTGGCCCTCGAGCTCTGGGCCCGCGCCGGGATCCGAGAGCCCGTCCGCCTCCTCGGCGTCTCCCTCTCGAACCTCCAGCCCGCCCCCTCCGACGGCGCTGGGCCCCGCGCGGGAGCACCCCCCGGCGCTCCCAGGAGCCCCTCCGGGCAGCTCGAGCTCTTCGGCGGAGGCGCCCCCGTCGGCGCGCCGGCGCCCGCACCGAGCGCTCCCGGGCGACGGAGCGGCGACGCCCTCGGGCGCGCGTTGGACGCGATCGAGGACAAATTTGGGAGGGGCGCCGTGCGTCGGGCCGTGCAGGCGCCCGCCAAGATCACCCAGACGGATCGCCGGAAAGTGGGAGAGGAGCCGGACGAGTCGTAGGCGGCGCTCCCCCGCCCCGTCGACGCTCGACCAGAGACAGCAGCTCCTCACGGGTCACTCCCAGACGCGCCGCCGTCTTGCGCGCCAAGGACGTCTTCGCGACCCCGGGCACGAACTGATACGTCGGCAGCTCCCGCTCATCGAGCTCCACCTGCAGGAACGCGAGGGGGCGCCCTGCGCCCTGACCGTTGCGCTGCCGCTGCTCGAGGCGACCCGCGAAATCCAGGAAGTGGGTGCTGATCAACACCTGCGGCTCGAGCTCGTCGAACAGGGAGAGCACCAGCTGGAAGATCTCCTCCCCTTCCGACGGGTTCGTCCCCGAGCACAGCTCGTCCAGGATGATCACCGCGCCCACCGGAGACGACTCGAACACGCTGCGGATCCTCAGCAGCTCGGTGCCGAGGCGCCCCTCCGACTGCTCCGGGCTCACCCGCTCGAGCAGCGACAGGAACATCCCCTCGGACCACGCGAGCCGCGCCGCGCGGGCCGGCACGAACACGCCCCCCTGACCGAGCACCTGGGTCACGGCGAGGGCCTGCAGCAGCCGCGTCTTGCCGCCGGAGTTCGGCCCCGTGAGGATCACCGTCGCGTGGGCGGGCACCTGATGCAGATCGCAGGGGACGGGCGGCCCCGCGCGCTGAGCCAGGAGCCACGGGTTGAACAGCCCCTCGACGTGTCGCTCCGCGCGCCCCGCGGGCTCGAAGTCGATCTCGGGCAGGCACACCTCGAGGCCGCTCCGCTGGCAGCGGTCCCGAAAACAGAGCGCGGCCAAGTAGAACTCGAGGTCGTTCATGAGGGGCAGGAGCACCAACAGGACGTCCTCGAGGTCCGTGAACACTTCGTCCAGCAGGCGACTCAGCACGTCGTCGTCGCTGAAGCGGTGCCCCCGCAATAGCGACGTGAGGCGACGCCAGAACCGCCCGAGGGGCGACGCCGCGAAGGCAGGGTGCGCGGCCTCGGAGACGCGGATGATCTCGAAGCGGCGTAATCTTCCATCATACCCCACCTGCAGACGCGTCTCCAGGATCGCCCGCTGGTTTTCGAAGTCGAGGAGCTGGGCGAGGCGCTCGTAGCTCGACGAGGCCGTCACGTGCCGACCATAGGCGCCCAGACGCTTCAGCCCGGAGCGGGCGCTCTCGAAAGCGCCGGCGAGGACGTCGATGGCCGCGCGGATCGCCTGCAGGATCTCGATGCGCCGCTGGGTGCTCGCGGAACGGCTGCGGAGCGCGTCGGAGCCGCCCAGGGCGGCGCGCAGGGCGACCAAGGCGAGGTAGCAACGCTCCAGGCTGGCGCGATGCAAGGGGCTGTCGACGAGCTCGCGGAGGATCTCCTGACGGAACTCGACGTGACGCGGATCGGCGGGCGGATGGGCGAGCACCTGGAGCAGCCGCCGACGATCGATGGGGACCCGCTGCCCGTCGATGCTCACGTCGAAGCACCCCTCGACCAGCTCGTCCAGGAAGAGATCGTCGGCGAAGCACTCGGGGCGCCAGCGGCTCTCCGCCAGCTCCGTGAGCGACGCCGCGCAGGCGAGCGCGTCGTCGCCCCCTGCCCGCGCGAACGCGAAGACCAGCGCCCGCTGCAGAGGTCGGATGTCGCCACGAGGCGTGGGCTCCGCGTGGAGCACGTCCGGTCGCATCGCCGCGCAATCTATCACGCGCCCAGAACGCCGAAAGCCCGCCAGGAAGCTGGCGGGCTGCTGAAGGCGTGCTGACGAGGGCGGTGGGGCCCGATGGCTGAGGCAGGCCGCCGCCGAGGCGGGCTCCCCCGCAGGGGAGCGTCGCGGCTCAGATCTCGAGGAGCTCAAGGTCGACGCTGCGATCGATCTCGACCTCTTCGGACTCGGAATCCATGGCGTTGTCGTCCGCGGCGCCGTTCTCCGCCGGACGGAGGGTCCGTTGCACCTTCCCGGCGGAGCGCAGCTTCGGGTTCAGATCGGCCTCCGTGATCGGGGGGAGGCGCCGCTTGCCCACGGGCCCTTCGTCCACGTAGTCCCGCAGGGACGCCATGTCCTGCAGGGCCTCCAGCTTGGCGAGCGCCTTCACCTCGACCTGGCGGATGCGCTCCCGGGTGAGGTTCATGATCGCGCCCACGTCCTCGAGGGTCGTGCCCCCGCGATCCGCTACGTCCAAGGCGCAAGATTCCGTCAGCTCCCAAACCTCGAGGTCCGGGAAGTTGAGCTTGATCGCGCCCGTGCGGGGAGACACGTCGATGAACAGGTGGTGCTTGCAGGAGACGAACGGGCAGGGCCGCGGACCATCGACGCACTCCGAGCGGGTGCGCGGGCGCCAGTAGTCGGTCTCCGGATAGAGCAGGCGACCGATCTCGAGCTCCCGCTTGGTCATACGCTTGACGCTGATCGTGCGGGCCCGCACGTCGCGCTTGCGGCGCGAGCGACGCTGCTCCCGGGTGATGGGGACCACCTCCGAGTGACGGACGGCCCTTTCGGTCGGCTCCGCCTCGACGCCCTGCACCCCCTCAACTGCCTGCTCAATCGCCTTCGCTTCCATCATCCTTGCCCTTGCCTGCTTCCCGCCAGGAAACATCGATGCCGCCGAGCGGCTTGCCCTCCACTCGCGACGTCAGCCCGTCGCCTCGTCCAACCGTGCTCGAGAGGTCAGCTTCGCCTCGATCTCGGTGAGGCGAGCCAAGAGGTCCTTGCTGGAGTGACGCGCCTCGTCCACGTCCCGAGCGACGACCCGCGCCGTCGCGTCCCGCTTCCGCGCCAGGACGACCTCGAGCTTCTCGAAGATCCTGCCGAGCGTCTGTTCGAGCTGCTCGAGCTCGCTCCGCATGAACAGGAACTCCTCCTTGATCTGCTCGATCGTGTACTGCTCGGCCATCATGCGCTTGATCTGGAGGATCTGGCGCACGACCCGCACGGGGTACACACCCTTCGACCCGCGGTGCTTCCCCTTCGTGCCCACCCGCACGCTGCGCGGCAGCAGACCGAGCTGCACGTACTTCCGCAGGGTGGCCTCGCTCAGGGTGACCTCGTGGGTCGCGAACAGGTCGAGGATCTCGGCGGAGGACAGCCCTGCAGCATGCTGCTTCTCGATGCGTGCCAGGGTGTTCTCGTCGAAACGGGTCATCACGTCGCCCACGGCAGGAAACGACCCGCCGAGCTCCCAATCAGCTACATGTTCGCCGCCGCGGCCGCGCTGTGCGACCCATCGGCCCCGAGGTGCGGCGAATATATTCCACTGAGTGGATCGCCCAAAACACTTTCCTCACGAAAATTTGCGCATGGAAGTCCACGGCTCCATGGACGCGGGATGGACCCCCAGCTAGGACATTTCCTGTCCGACACCATGGAATGTCCATGGAGACGATTCACCGTCCATCCGGCGGCCCGCCGCCGCCCCTCGTGATCCGGTCGTGGCCGCCCCGAACGAGGGTCCCACGAGCGGTTCCACTCCGGTTCCGAGCGACGAGGCGCCGCGCCGCTGCGGCGGATCCGTCGGCGAGACTGCACGCCCGTACACCATCTCGGTTCGCGTCGCCCGACGCCCGCGGGCTCACGCGGGTCGCAGGGCTTCCACCGCGTCCCCGCTTCCCGCGCTCCCGTCCCCCAAGGTCCCGCGCGGCCAAGGGGGAGGTCCTCGCGCAGGGCCCCTGGACCGCAGCCGTTCATCGTCCGCGGAAATGGTGTAGGTTCTCCCCTCCATGGGGAACGTGCTCGCCCGCGACGTCACGGCCAGCGGCGTCCGCCTCCGGGTCTCGGAGTGGTCGCGCGAGGAAGTGAGCTCGGGGGCACGCGAGACGCACCCCGTGGTCCTGCTCCATGGGATGTTCTCCGCGCGCGACTCCTGGACGTCTTTCGCGGAGGCCATCGACGGCGATTTCCGGCTCATCGCGCCGGATCTGCCGGGCTTCGGCGAGAGCGAGAAGCCGGCCCCCAGTCGCTACCCCTACGACATCGCGTCCTTCGCGGAGGCGATCGTGGATCTCTTCGGAGGGCTCGAGATCGGTCGCGCGCACCTCGTGGGACACGGGCTCGGTGGCGCCATCGCCCTGCACGTGGCGGCGCGCCATCCGGAGCTCGTCTCGCGGCTCGTGTTGATTGCCCCCCTCTGCTACTCGACGCCCCTGCACGCGAAGCTCCGCTTCGCCACGGCTCCCCTGCTCGGCGGGCTCCTGTTCAAGCAGCTCCTCGGGCGTCGCGCCTACCGCGCCTTCTATCGCGAGTGGGTGAACGGCTCCCTCGACCCCGCGCTGGTCGACGCCTACTACGCGTCGTTCAGCACACCCACGGGCAGGAGCGCGCTGCTCGCGACCCTGCGCGCCAACATGGACACGCGGGCGGTGGTCGCGGACAGCCGCCTCGTGAAGGCGCCGACCCTGGTGCTTTGGGGCAATCAGGATCGCATGCTGCCGCCCAGCTTCGGTCGCCAGCTCGCCAAGGAGATCCCCGCCGCTGGCTTCGAGCTCGTGAACTCCGAACATGCTCCCCACGAGGAGCAGCCGGAGGCCGTCACCCTCGTCGTGAGCCGGTTCTTGCGCGGACAGCGGGCGGGATCCCGCTGAGCTGCTCTTCCCGCGCGCGTCCGCACCTCGCCTGTTCTGGCGGGGGAGTTCAGTCCAGGGGGAAGGCCGCGCTCGGCGGCTGACCGGACGGAGTCGGGCTGGGAGCTGGTTTCTGGGGCGTGGCGGTGGGAGCGGCAGCCGGCGTCGAGGCCGTTCCCGAGCGGGTCGTCCCTGAGCCGGTGGTCCCCGAGCTGGCCGGTGGCTTCGGGGCGGAGGCGGCTCGATCGGCGCGCGGTGCGGGCGTCGAGGGCGCCACACGAGGCGGCTGCTCCGGGACCTTGCGGGGGGCAGCGTCCGTTCGTGCCGCCGGCGGGCGCGGTTCCTCGCGGGGCGCAGCGGGGACGGGCGGCGGCGGGGTGGGCTCCTCGGCGACGTCGGTCGTCACCTCGGGCTCGACCGTGTTTTCCGGGAGCGTGTCCTCCGGGGGCGCCGCGTCCCCAGCTTCGTCCTCGAATGCCTCCGGCGAGGCGGGCGGCGCGTCCATCGCGGGGGGTGGCGCCTGCGCTGCTCCCGGATCGGCCCCCTGCACGGAGGAGGTGACCGCCGTGGACGAGTCCCCGTCCCCCAACAAGCCCCAGATCAGCCCCAAGGCGGCGACGGCCGCGGAGGCCCCCACGACGCCCCAGACGATCCGCGCGAGGCGCTGCCGTCGCGCCTCCAGCACGCTCGCGGGCGGACGCGTGGAGCGCCGCTCTTCGTATACCTCTCGTTCGAGAGCCTGGAGCACCTCCCGCTGCTGCTCGAAATGAGCCGGGCCGCCGTCGTACTCCCCGGCGTCCCCTTCAGAGAAGAAGTCCGCTTCCGGAGCCGACGCTTCCTGGGCGACGGCATCCTGAACGCTGGGCACCTCGGAGACGTCGGCCGCCTCGCGAGCGCCGGCGTCGTGAGCGCGGCCCTCGTGAGCGCGGCCCTCGTGGACGCCAGCCGCCTCACGGACGCTGGCTTCCCCGGACGACACGTCGAAAACCGGGGCATCGCGGGCCGGCGCCTCGTCGGCGGGAGACAACACGCTGGTGACCTGCCCGAGACGCAGCACACCCTCCCCGCTCCCTGCAGGCACGTTTCGTGTCGCGAGGGCGACCTGATCCTGGTCGTCGTGCTTCGTTGCGCCGGGGCCCGGGCGCACCGCGGCGGTCCGCGGCTCTCCGTCGTCGACGGGACGTGGGCTCGTACGGGGCTTGCGGAGCCGGAGAGGGGGGCCGTCGTCCTCGAAGCGGGCCCCGTCCCGACGCTCCCCGCTCGCGGCATCCTCTGCAGAGGCCGTCTCCCCTCGCTCCCCCTTCGCGGTTTCGAGGGCGAAGGGCTCGAGCTCCCTCACCTCGATCGCGCGGCTCGGGCGCAGCGGCTCCTCGGAGAAAGGTGCGTCCTCGTCGGCCTCGCTGGCGCGACCGTCGTCGGAGGGAGGGTCGCTCGCGTGCGCGGCGGTGCCATCGAACCAGGAGCTCGATCCGCCCAGGTCGCGCGCGGCTACCCCGTCCTCTCGAGACGGAGAGCTCTCGAAGGCTTCGGAGCTCGCCGCGGAAGAGGGCGGCGCGCTCGTCCTTGGCCCCGGGAAGGGGATCACGTTCCCGCGGCGCTCGGAGGCCGCAGGCGCGGAGCTGACGGCGTCCGGCGCCTCGGAGACGAGGGCCGCGCTGTCGAGCTCCTCCGGCTCCTCCATCTTCACGGGCTCTTCTGGCGCCGCCGGCGGTGGTGGCAGGGCTTCGATGGACGACCCTTCTGGCGCCGCCGGAGGCGGCGTCGAGGGAGCGCTCGCAGGAGCAAGCAGCGACTCCGCCTCGAGCCCCGGGGGGCTACTGATCGACGGCTCCGGGATCAGCGCGTGCAGGCTCGGCGACACGGGCGGCGCCGAGGGGCGCCAGGACAGGGGCGCCCCGGACTCTCGCTGGCCCGGAACGACGTCGAGCAAGCTATCGGAGCGCGCCGGTCGCCCCTCGTTCTCCAGATCGAGGCTCGGCACGACGATGTCCTCGACCGGCTCGGTGGGCGGCTCGCAAATCACGAGGAGCCCTTCGAAGTAGAGCTTCGTCACCGTCGAGAGGGTCGACAGATCCTCGAAGGGGCTGTTGTCGACCACTTCCATCAACGTCCGCCGTCCGTCGAACAGGCGCAGGATGCCGTTGAGTTCGTCGGGGATCTCGTTCAGGCGGTCGACGAGCTGCTCGTGATCCACCTCGAAGGTCGTCTCGAGCGGAGGCAGCTGCTCGAGCAGGCGTCCCCACTCGTCGAGCCTCCGCATCCCCTCCATCAGGAGCCCCTGGGTCGACGTGGGGATGGTGTCCTTGCGATCGACGGGACAGAACTCGACCTCGAAGGTGCCCGCGCTCCAGATCAAGGAGCGATACACGGCCTCTTCGCCGCACAAGCGCCCCAGCTCGGCGTCGACCACCTTGCCGTCCCGGAAGTAGACGACGGCGACGCGACCGGAGCTCTCGATGCGGGCAACGCCGCTCTTGCGGCCCACCTCGAAGGTCTGCAGGAGGTCCACGACACCCATGTCCTCCAGGTCCCCGCTGAGGCGCGTCCGCCGCCCGTTGGGCGTGTTCGTGGCGAGGGACTGGTGGGTGCGCTTCGCCAGCAGCAGGTTCACGCGGGCGATGAGCTCCCGCACGAAGATGGGTTTCGTGAGATAATCCTCGACGCCGAGTTCGAGCCCACGGATCTTGTCTTCGATGGACTTCTGACTCGTGAGGAACACCACCGGAATCGCCGCGTGCTCCGGGTTGTCCTTGAGCTTGCGCACGAGCTCGTAGCCATCGAGGCGCGGCAGGCGCGTATCGGTCAGCACCAGGTCCGGTGTGGAGAAGGCGATCTTCGACAGCGCGTCCTGCCCGTCGCTGGCGGTCGTCACGCTGAACCCGGCCTTCTTCAGGCTCACCTCGAGTACGCGCACGCTGCGCGGATCGGCGTCGACGAGAAGGAGCTGCTGCTTGGCCAAGGGAGGACGGCTGTGGTGGAGGCGCGCACGGCGGCGCACCCCGGTGACTTCGCTCGGAGCCCTCGGCGAGCTCCCGCGTCGAAGAGATCGCCCAAGCCTTCCGGTCCGTGGCGGGCGTGTCAAGGGCGAGGGTCGCCCGACTCCGCCCAGGGGTCAATGATCTCGCCTGGATAGGAGGTGGGGACGGCGACGTGACGGGGCGCCGAGGGGTTGGAACCCGGCGAGGGCCCTGGCTCGCCGCTCCCTGCGCGGGAGGAGGGGCCCCTGGGCGGCGGCCTCGACGACGGGGCCGACGCCAACGGGGTTCGAGGCGAGACGGCGCGAGACGAGACGGCGCGGGGCGAGACGGCGCGGGGCGACGAAGCCACCGAGGACTGGACGGCGCGGCCCCCACCGCGCTCCGCGGGGACGGCCAGGGCGGATTCGGAGGCGACTGGACTTCCCGGTGGGGCGTCCGTCGCCGTCGCGCGGTCGGACGGGCCCGGAGGCGACGTCGGAGGAGCGGTCTCTGCCGCCACGGGCGCGTGAGACACCGTGCCCTCCGCGCGCACCGCCGTCCGCAGGGCATCGACGTGGGACGCCGGTTCCGCGCTCCGTCGCTCTCCTCCTCCGCCCAGCCCCACCCCTTCGCGCAGTCCCACTCCACCGAACCAGACGGACGCGACGAGCCCGCACAGAGCGAGGCTCCCCCCCGCCCAGCGGACCACCGCACCTGGAGACCTCCTCGAGCTCGCGCGCACCGGAGCGCTCTCTCGGCTCAGGCTCGGCTCCGTGTCTCGAGTCGCGACGGAGCCGCCCCCCAGACGCGCGTGGCAGCCGTCGAGGGCCTCGATCACCTCCTCCATGCTGGCGAACCGGCGATCCGGGCGCTTGGCGAGGCAGCGCGACACGACCGCGTCGAGGCCGCCGAGCTCCTTCCCTGGCAGGAGCCGTTGCACGGAGCGCGCGGGCTCGTGCAGGTGCAGTTGCAGGACCCCGGCGAAGGTGGGCGCGTCGAAGGGGACCTGACCCGTCAGCATCTCGTACATCGTCACCCCGAGCGCGTAGATGTCCGCGCGGCCGTCGAGGGGCTCGCCGGTCGCCTGCTCTGGGCTCATGTACTGCGGCGTTCCGAACACCACTCCACGCCGGGTGAGCTTCGCCGCGTCAGGAAGTCGAGCGAGCCCGAAGTCCAGGACCTTGACGAAATCTCCAGCCTCCTGGTCGACGTGGACGTTGTCGGGCTTCAGGTCCCGATGCACGACCCCGACGTGGTGCGCTGCGGCGAGCCCCCGCGCCACCTGCCGTGCGATGTGGGCGACCCGACGTGGCTCCATCGGCTCCACCCCGAGGAGAGAGCGCAACGACTCACCCGTGAGCAGCTCCATCACGAAGTACGGGCGACCACCGGAGAGGACCCCGTAATCCGAGATGCGGACGACGTGAGGGTGGTCGATGGCCGCCGCGGCGCGGGCCTCTTCCAAAAACCTCGCAGAGACGTCCCCGACCGCGACGAGCTCGGCCCGCAGGACCTTCGCAGCCATGGGCCGCGACAGCTCCACGTGAGTCACCTGGTAGACGCACCCCATGCCCCCCTCACCCACCAGCGCGTCCACGCGATAGCGCCCCCCGAGCTCGACCCCGAGCAGCGGGTCCACGCTGCGGGGAGCCGCGTCGGGGCGGAGGGCCTCCCCGTCGAAGGGACAGAAGCGGGCGCCAGCGCCGAAGCCCTTGCCGCACACCGGGCAGCGTGTGCCCAGGGCCCCTCTCCTGTTCATCCGGCGGCCGATCCCGGGGGGACGACGCCCCGTCGCGCCTCGCGCGATCCGTTCCGGCAACGGAGCCCGTTCCTGGAGAGGAGTGCTCGTCTCGTCCGCCACGATCCAGGACATACGGCGATCCCCCTCCGCACGAAATCGGGCGCGCCCGGGAATCGCGGTGTTCCCTGCAGTGATGTGTGAGATGGACGCACATCGGCGCCTCGGGATGGACTCATTCGCGGGCATGATCGAAAGTCGCCCCCGTGCTCCCCATCGACGTCTCCGCGCTGCCCCCGGCCGCCCAGAAGGCCCTCGCCCCCGAGAGTCCCGCCCCTCTGAAGCTCCTCGCCGCCAAGGGAGTCATCCCCGGCGTGGGTCCCGGGGACGCGCTCGCCGTGGTGGTGCGTTTGACCGAGGCGGAGGACGAGAAGGTGTCCACCGCGGCGCGCGCCACCCTCGACGCACTCCCGAAGCCCCTGCTCGAGGGCGCCCTGCGAGCGGATCTCCAGGCGCCCGTCGTCCACGCGTTGGCCGAGCGCCTGGGCCACGACGACGAGGTCCTCGTGAAGCTCCTGGCGATGCCTCGGCTCGCGGTCGAGACCCTGGAGGCCCTGGCGAGCCGCGCTACGGAGAAGATGGGCGAGCTCATCGCGACCAACGAGGCGCTCCTGCTCCGGTATCCCTCGGCGATCGAGAAGCTCTACATGAACAAGGCGGTGCGCATGTCGACCGCCGATCGGCTCATCCACCTCGCCGTCCGCAACGGCATCGAGCTCGGGTTCGCCGCGTTCAAGGAAGCTGCCGTCGCGATCCAGAACGAGCTCATCGTCGAGCCGACGGAGGAGCCCACCTTCGACGACGAGCTGTTCCGCGAGACCGCTGAGCTGTCCACGGAGCTGGCCGCCGATCTGACGAAGGAAGACGTGTGCGAGCCCGGCGAGGACGGCCAGGAGGTCGTCAAGCCGAAGTTCGTCCCGATCTTTGCGAAGATCGCCCAGATGACGGTGACCCAGAAGATCCGCACCGCCATCCTGGGGAGCGGCACCGAGCGCATGCTGCTGATCCGCGACAGCAACCGCCTGGTGGCCGAGGCGGCCGCCAAGAGCCCGCGCATGACGGAGGCGGAGGCGGTGCTCGTCGCGTCGAGCCGCGCCGTCAGCGAGGACGTGCTGCGGGTCATCGCGATGAACCGCGACTTCACCAAGAACTACCAGGTGAAGTTCAACCTGGTCTCCAACCCACGCACCCCGTTCACCTTCGCGTCACGGCTCGTCCCCCACCTGCGGGACGGAGACCTGCGCACGCTGGCGCGCAGCAAGAACGTGCCCGGCGCGATCTCCACCGCCGCGCGTCAGCAGCTCCTCCGCAAGCAGAAATGAGCCGCCCGAGGAGACGGCGCGTGCCGAGGCGCCACGCCCGGAGACACGACCGTCCGCGAGATGCGCCGAGGTCCTCTCAGGGGCGCCCGTACTTTTCGATGCGCGCGGCGAGCTTGGCGGCGCGGATCTTCTGCTGCTGCTCGACCTTGTCGGGATCGATCACCAGCGCCGAGATCCGCTCGCTCTTCTCGAGCTTCCGCTGATACAGGGTGGCGGCGTACTTCGTCTTGAAGGAGCCGACGCGCACACGATGCCACAGGCCCCGCCCCGGCACGTTGGCGGCTTGGCGAAACGCCGGATGGCCCCGGCGTCGCAGGTCTTCCACGAAGCGATCGGCGTCCTCCTGCTTCTGGAAGCTCGCGACCTGCACCAGGTACCCGCCCTCCATGCCGGGATCCGCCATCGGGGCATCCTCGAGGTCGGATGCGGCCATCGCCATGCGCGTCAGGTCGTCCTTGGGCTCGGTGGTGACCGGCGTCGCGTTGAGGAGCGTGCCCGCCGGCAGCGGGACCACCGGGAGCTTGTCCGTCGCCGCGGGCGGCGTGACCTCGGCGGGTTCTTGTTCGATGAGCCGCCCCTGGGCGTCCTTGACCGCCACGAGGGCCGTGGTCGCGTCCTCGTCGTCGCTGAGGACCGCGGGGAAGGTCACCTCCTTGCCCTGGAGCTCCGTGGGATCGCGCCCGCGCTCTCCGTCCGCTCGGGCCTCCGCGATCAGGGCCGCGAGGGGCTCTCGATCCGCGCGGGCCGGCTCCGGATCGCGGCGCCCCATCGTGAGCCCGACCACGGTCAGCGCGGCGACGCCGGTCGCGGCCAGGAGCAGGGCTGCGAACCGGGATCCTCGGGAGTCCGTCTCCTGGATCCTCTCCAGGTTGCGGAGGTTGACGGGACCTGTCTGCATCGCCGCAGTTCTACCAGGCTCGCGACGACCTGACCCAATTTGCGGGCGATCCCGCGACGCGGTCGAACTCCCCTCAGCCCCGGAGCACGGGCGCGAGGGCGGCGAGCTGGCGCGCCTTCCACAGGGTCTCTTCCACCTCCGCCGCGGGATCGCTGTCGGCGACGATCCCTCCCCCGGCAAAATAGTGCCCCCGGTCGCCGCGGATGGTGAGCACCCGGATCGCCATCGACAAGCGCAGGGAGCCGTCGTGACCGAGCCAGCCGAGGGCGCCAGTGTACAGGCCCCGACGCTCCGCCTCCAGCTCGGCGATGAGCTCCATGGCGCGAATCTTCGGCGCGCCCGTCACGCTGCCGCTGGGCAACGTCGCCCGCAGCAGCTCGGCGCGGGACACCCCCGGACGGAGCCGTGAGGTCACGGCCGCCTCCCTGTGATGGATCGTCGCGTGGGTGACCACGTGGGGCGGCGTCGTCAGCCGCACCGTGCCCGGTGCGGAGATCCGCCCGAGGTCGTTGCGCTCCACGTCGATCACCATGGCGAGCTCGGCCCGCTCCTTCTCGCTCTCGTCGAGCTCCCTCCGCAGGCGCGCGTCTTCGTCTGAGGTCACGCCCCGGGGGCGGGTCCCTTTGATGGGCCGCGTCACCAGCGTTCCCTCCGCGTCGAGGGAGAGGAAGAGCTCGGGGGAAGCGCTGACCCAGGAGAGCTCCTCGAAGGCTCCGGCGCTCGCGAAGGTCGTCCGGGCGGGGTGCCCGAGGGCCCGCAAGATCTCCACGGGGTGCCCGGCGACGCGGAACTCGAAGCGACGCGCCAGGTTGACCTGGTAGAGGTTGCCCGCGGCGATCTGCGAGAGCGCCCGAGAGATGCGTCGCTCGTGGATCTCGGAAGACTCCAAGGGCTCACGGAGCTCGAGCCGGACGGGCGCCAGGGGGGCCGTGCGTTCCGCGCGGCGCCGCACCAACGCGTCCCGCAACCACTCGACGGCTGCCGGGTCGTCTCCTTCCACGCGCGCCCCCGCCTGGTCGAAGACGGCGACCGCGCCGTAGCGGTGCCAGAGCACGTGATCGAGCAGCGGGCGCGCTCGGGAGTCCTCGGCAGGGCGGCGCTCCCAACTTCGGAACGCCTCGTAGGGCAGCAAGCCAAACCAACGGGGCGCGTCCGACGCCCCGGGTGCGAGGCACAGGGTGGGCTCCGGATCGAGGTCGAGGGAGCGGGCCACCGGGCGGCAACCGAACACGGCGCGGGGGCCATCGAAGGCGAGGACCGCCCCCGGCTCGGCGAGCAGGGGGCGAACGAGCTCGAGGGGATCTCCCCCCGACTCCAGGGGCACGGAGCGCAGCACGGCGACGCCCCTAGCATTGCCGGGGTGTCCAAAAAAACCCTCGAGGCGACCTCCGGCAGCAGGTGCTTCCGTGTCGACGCCCTCCGTATCGACGCCGGCCGCTAGCGACAGGGGACGATCCGCCCCGTGGAGGTGACGATCACGTCCGTGAGGGGGCCGCTGACCTGCGCTCCGGGCCAAAGGACGGAGCGCACGATGGGCCCGGACCCCTCGACGACCGCTCCGGGGCCCACCACCGAACGTTCGAGTGACACTCGAGGTGCCACGCGCGCGCCAGCCCCCATCCAGGAGTTTCCCACGCGCGCGCCGCTCACGCCCTCGAAATCGAACCACCCCCGCGTGGGACGCTCCTGCTCCTCGAGCCACAGCAGGTTCGCCCGTTGGTACGCCTCGAGGGACCCCACGTCGAGCCAGGCTCCCGCCAGCTCCAGCGTCTCCACCTGGCCCCCGGCCGCCAACGTGGGGATCGCCCAGTCGCCGACGAGACACCCCTGGGCGGGCAAGGACTCGAGGCAGCGACGCCCGAGCGCCGCGACCCCCACGTAGTCGGCCCCCGCGACCTCCGTCCCGAAGATTTTGCCTCGGAGGCGCACCACCCGGCCCCCCTCACCCAGGCCCACGGTGCCGCTGCCCTGGGCCCGGCGCTCCACCACCAAGGTCAGCCCCTCCCCCGCGCTCGCGCGGGCCCGATCCACCGGCGGCTCACAGAGGATGTCGCCGTTCACGACGATCAGCGGGAGCTCTCCCACGAGCCCTCGCGCGCCCGCGATCCCCCCCGCGGTGCCCCGGATCTCCACCTCGTGCAAAACATGAACCTTTGCGCGAATCTTATCGAGATCGCTCGCAAAATTGTCCTGCAGATGGTGCGCGTTGACGATCAGCTCGTCGATCCCGTTCCGGAGAAGCCCGGCGGCCACGTGGGCGAGGAGAGGCCGGTCCCCCACGGGCACGAGGGGCTTGGGGCATTCGTCGGTCAAGGGACGCAGGCGGGTCCCGTACCCCGCCGCGAGGATCATCGCGCGCCGCACCCGGGCATTGTCCCCCACCCGCCCGCGGAGGGCCAAAGGGCTCGCGGCGAGCCAAAGGGGGAGAAAACTCGCCCGGGAGGCGCGGGGCGTGTTAGCGGCGGCGACGTATGACTCGTCGTTGGCTCTCCCTGCGCGCGCTGCTCGCTCCCGTCTCGCTGGCTGGAGCGGTCCTGGGCGGCCCGGGCTGCAGCACGGGCGCCGTCGGAGTCGATGATTGCAAGACCATCGAGCTGGCCCGCTGCGAAGAGGCGCAGGCCTGCGGCATCGTCGACGACGTGGAGGCTTGCCGCCGGTACTACCGCAGCCACTGCTTGCATGGCCTGCCGGTCGAGGCCCGCCCTCCCACGGACGAGCGGGACGCCTGCGTCGAGGCCATCCGCCGCGCCGGCGCCTGCGCTCGCGAGCACGGGGCCGAAGCCACCCTCGACTCCTGTGAGGGAGGCCCTCCGACGGAGGCCCTGCCCGGCCAGACCCTTCAGAGCACCTGCGACGTGGTCGCTCGACCCTGGCACACGACCGCCTGCGCCTTCCTGAATCCCGCGGAGGACTCCGACACCGGCAAGGGCGGTGAGGGCGGAGCCGCGAACGAGGACGAATGAACCATCGGCTCCGAGCGCGAACGCCCCTCTCCCTCGTCGGCGCGGTGGCGCTCTTCGCCGCCTGCGGAGGGAAGGAGCCCGCGGCACCTCCGCCCGTCGCGGTGGAGACTCCCGCGGACGAGGTGCTGCGCATCGGTGAGCGCTGGACGTCGACGAGCGAGCAGCGAGGCCTGCTCTCCCCTCCGAGCCCCGTCAGCGTGTTCGTCGTGCGGGAGGTCAGCGAGATCACCTTGAGCCCCACGAGCGGGCGCGAGGTGCTGACGATCGAAGAGGAGCTGGAGCTCCGGGACGGCGGCGCCCTGCTCTGTCAGACGCGCTTCGAGCACCCACTGACGGTCAGGTGGGGCCGGCGGGACACCGACGCGGCCGTCGAGCTGCGGCGCCCCGGAGTCACCGGAGCGCGCCAGTGCCAGGGAGGATCGCACCCGGAGCCGACCCTGGAGCGCCCGGCGCGCGCGGCCCGCTTCGTCCTCCGCTCCGACAACCTCGTGGCGATCGAGCCCCCGACGGACGATCGGATCTATCTCCCGCTCCCCTGATGCTCCCTGGGCCCCTCGGAGCCGCTCGGCCCTTTCGGCGCGGCGATGCGCCTGCTACGGGGAGCGCGATGACGAGCCTAGGACGACCCTGGCGCGCACCGGCGCTGCTCCTGGCGGCTGCCTGGCTCTCCGCCTGCGCCGACGACGTGAGCCGCGGCGGCGAGACGCAGCTGCCGACCCGCATGATCGTCCAGCCGGAGGACTTCCTGGGTCCGGTGCCCTGCCTCGATGCGCCCGGAGCGATGCGCTCGTATCAGGTGACGATCTTCGACGTGACTCCGGACCTACTCGAGGAAGGCGAGGAGGGCTCCTTCCCGCTGCCCACCTCCAGCATCGTCCCCTGCGAGCTCGCCGTGGGGTTCCAGTACGTAGCCCCTGGGCACCGCTACGTGGCCCAGGTGGCGGGCTTCACCGCCGCCGCCGACACGCTTCGACAGCCTGCCCCGGGCTTTCCGGCGGTGGTCGACGGGCGCGGGCGCGTGGTGGCACCTCGCTGGACCACCACGTGCCACGGCAGCCGAGAAGCCCTCGCCGCGGCGACGCAGTCCGGCGACCAGGGCCAGGGCGGCCAGGGCGGCGCGACGGGGGACGTGCCCTGGGGTGCCCTCGCCGTCCTCAACGCCCAGGTCCCCATCCGCGGCTGTGAGCCCCTGCAGGACCTCGGAGAGTCTCCGACGGGGATCGTCGTGCGCCTGGACCCCACCCTCTCGGGCCTGCGCTGCGGCGATGCCCCCGGCGAGATCGCCTCCGTCACCGTCGAGGGTGCGGACCTGCCGGCGGGGAACCACTCCGCCGCCTGCGGAGACGCGATCGTGGTCACGCCGCTGCCCGCAGGCCAAGACGTGATCGTCGACGTGACGGCCCGGAGCGCTCCTGGAGTGGACACGGGCGCAGGAGGGGCCGGCGGCGCGAACACGGATCCAACGGAGACCCCCGCGACTTGGGTGACCCGCTGCCAGGCCCGCACTGCGACCGGCGCCCTCGTGCCCGCCAGCTGCGACCCCCTCGTTCCCTCCGCCTCCCTTTGAGACCTCACGGGCTCGGCGAGCGCTGAAGCCGTTCGTCTCCCGCGGGCGCCCAGGGCGGACCTCCGGCACGGAGCGCCCAGGGCGGACCTCCGGCCACCGTGACTTGCCTGGCTCCAGGGCGGGAGCTACCAACGAAAGCAGGATGCAGGGAAGCCAGTTCGGGCGCTCGCCCGTCAGCCTGCCGCGACCCGGCAGGGCCCTCAAGGCAGTGCTGCTCGGGCTCCTGGGCATTTGGCTCGTCTTCGCCCTGGCCATCAACTGGGGTGGGGCCGCAGGGGCGTCGTTCTTCGCCCTGTGCGGCAACACGCACGCCGTGCTCTCCGGCGAGGTCTGGAGGCTGTTCACGGCGCCCTGGCTCCACATGCCGACCGGCACCGTCTGGCACCTCGTCTCGGCGATGCTGGGCCTTTACTTCCTCGGCGCATCCCTGGAGCAGGAGTGGGGGTCGAAGCGGTTCCTGCGCTTCCTCGCCCTCACGGGCGTGCTGGCCTACGCGGTGCAGGTCGCCGTCGACGCGCTCCTCCCGGCTCGCGTGGGCGCCAAGCTCGTGCCCGAGTACTATTTCGGGGCGATGCCGGTGGTGCAGGCGGTGGCCATCGCCTGGGCCTCGAGCTTCCGAGGGCGGACCGTCCAGCTCTTCTTCGTGCTGCCCATCAGCTCCCGTGGGCTCATCCTCTTCGTGGTGGGCATCAGCGTGCTCTACCTCATCGCCGGCGCCACGCCGCCCTCGGGCCACGCGGCCATGTTCGCCGGCATGGGGCTCGGCTGGCTCCTCGGCGGCAGCACGCCCTCCCCGCTGCGCCGCGCCTATCTCCGGTTCCGGCTCGCCCGTCTCGAGGTCGAAGCCCGGCGCGAGGGGCAGCAGCGCCGGCAGCGTGCGAAGCAGTCAGGGCTGCGGGTGATCCCCGGCGGACGGGAAGGGCGTGGCCCCACCAGCGGCAGCTCCTCGGGGCGCGGCGGCTCGGGCGGCTCGATGCTCCATTGAGCAGCTCGACTCATTGAGCCGGTCACGGTCGACGTGCTAACCAGCGGCGCCATGCGCGCCCTCCTGGACGGCCCTGACGCGCTCCGCGGACTCCGGCGGGTCGCCGGGGAGATCGTCGAGCGTCACCGCGGAGTCGAAGACTTGCTGTTGGTCGGCATCCGCCGCGGCGGCGTGCCCATCGCCGAGATCCTCGCGGAGCACCTGCGGGAGCTCGAGGGCGAGGTCCCCCTCGGCACCGTCGACATCACCCTGTACCGCGACGACGCGGCGACCGCCCTGCCCAACCCGCGCATCGGCCCGACCCAGCTCCCGATCCCGATCGCGGGGCGCCGCATCGTCCTGGTGGACGACGTCCTGTTCACCGGCCGCACGATTCGAGCCGCCCTCGACGCCGTCCTGGACTACGGCCGGCCAGAGCGCATCGAGCTCGCCGTGCTGATCGACCGTGGGGGCCGCGAGCTCCCCATCCAGGCCGACTACGTGGTCAAGCAAGTGAGCGTGCCCCCCGAGGAGCGAGTCGACGTCTACGTCCGGGACGGCGCCCCGGCCGCCGTCATCCAGTCGGCCAGCAGCCCCAGCATCCCTCCTGGAGGCCCGGAGTCAGCACCGGAGAACACACCGTGACAGAGCCGCGTCAGAGACACCTCCTGGGCATCGCGGGCATGAGCCGCGAGGTGGCCCTCTCCCTCCTCGACACCGCCAAGGTCTTCTTGGAGGTCACGCGGCGCCCCGTCCGCAAGGTGCCCACCCTGCGCGGCAAGACCGTGCTCAACCTGTTCTTCGAGGCCTCCACCCGGACGCGCACCTCCTTCGAGCTGGCGGGCAAGCGCATGGGCGCCGACGTCGTGAACATCTCGGCGAGCACCTCGAGCACCACGAAGGGAGAGACCCTCCACGACACCGTGGCGACCCTGGACGCCATGCACGCGGACGTCGTCGTGATCCGGCACTCCGCCTCCGGCGCCCCTCACATCGTGGCGCAGCGCAGCCGCGCGGCGGTCATCAACGCCGGCGACGGGATGCACGAGCACCCCACGCAGGCCCTGCTCGACGCCTTCACGATGCGCCAGCACCTCGGCGACGATCTGAGCGGCAAGGTGGTGGCGATCTGCGGAGACATCCTGCACAGCCGCGTGGCCCGCTCCAACGCGTTGCTGTTGCCGCTCCTCGGCGCCCGCGTGCGTCTGGCGGGGCCGCGCACGATGCTGCCCCACCGCGCCCGCGATCTCGGTTGGGAGGTCTACGACCGCATCGAGCCCGCCCTGGAGGGCGCGGACGTCGTCATGATGCTGCGCATCCAGAGGGAACGCCTCGGCGCGGCCCTCTTCCCCAGCCTACGGGAGTACTCGCGGGTCTGGGGCTTGACGGGCCAGCGGCTCGCGCTCGCGCGCCCCGGCGCCCTCGTCATGCACCCCGGCCCCCTCAACCGCGGCGTCGAGATCGCCGGTGACGTCGCGGACGGCCCCCATTCCGTGATCTTACCGCAGGTGGAGGCCGGCGTCGCCGTGCGCATGGCGGCGCTCTATCTTTGCGCGGGCGAGTCGGGCCCCCCCACCGCGCAGGAGTGAGCGCACCGTCGCCTCGTCGGGGCACCGCGACGACAGGCGGCACCGCGACGAAGGACCAGTTCGCCACGATCGACGACTTCGTGCCACGCCTCCTCCGCACGAGTCACCTCACCGCGCGGGCCACGCGACGACCAGGGCGTGACGAGGACGTGACTGCGAATGGCGGAGGCACCAACTGGTGAGCGCCTGACTTCTGCGTTATTCGTCCCGCATGATCCCGCGGCTGGCCCCTGAAGGTGGCCTCCACCCCGAGTACCGCACCTTCCTCGAAGAGCTGCGCTTGCGCGGTTTCGAAGGGGACATCCGCAGCGACTACGCGACCCGCCTCGTCACCGCCACGGACAACTCCGTCTATCAGATCGTCCCCCAGGCGGTGGTCTTCCCGCGCAACACCGCCGACGTCGCCACGCTCTTGCGGCTCCTGCACGAGCCTCGCTTCCGCGCCATCAAGGTGAGCCCCCGGGGCGGCGGCACGGGGACCAACGGCCAGAGCCTCTGCGACGGCCTCATCGTCGACGTCTCACGGCACCTCCGCAACATCCTGCACGTCGATCTCGCCGAGGGCGCCGTCACGGTGGAGCCGGGCGTGGTCCTCGATCAGCTCAACGCGCACCTCAAACCCCACGGCGTCTTCTTCGCCCCGAACCTCTCGCCGAGCAGCCGCGCGACCCTGGGCGGTATGATCAGCACGGACGCCTGTGGCAAGGGGTCGCGCATCTACGGCAAGACGAGCAACCACATCCTCGAGCTCGAGGTGGTGCTGCTCGACGGCACCCGCTGGGTCTCGCGAGAGCTGTCCCTGGAGGAGCTCGAAGAGATCAAGCGGCGCGACGATTTCGTCGGCGCCATCCACCGCGAGGTGGACGACATCGTCACACGCCAGGCGGACCGCATCCGCGAGGAGTTCCCGAAGCTCAAGCGCTTCCTCACGGGCTACGATCTGGCGCACGTCTACTCGGAGGACCGTCAGCGCTTCAACCTGAACGCCATCCTGGCGGGCTCCGAGGGGACCCTGTGCTTCGTCACGCGCGCCAAGCTCAAGCTGACGCCCCTGCCCGCCCACAAGCAGCTCGTCGCCGTGCGCTACGCGGACTTCGACGCCGCCCTGCGCGCCGCCAACGTCCTCGTCGCCACGAACCCTGGCGCCATCGAGACCGTGGACGACACGATCGTGTCCCTCGCTCGCGAAGACGCCATCTGGCACACGGTCAGCCACCTCGTCCAAGGCGAGGAGGGGGAGCCGCCCTTGGCCGCCATCAACCTGGTGGAGTTCGAGTCCCACGACCCCGACGTGGTGCGCGGAAAAATCGCCGAGCTCACGGCCACCCTCGACGCGGAGCGCGGCCAACCGGGCAAGGCCGCGGGCTACACGGTCGCCACCGACCCCGCCGACATCGCCGCCCTCTGGAACCTGAGGAAGAAGGGCGTCGGCCTGCTCGGCGCGGCGAAGGGCGCGCGGCGCCCCATCCCCTTCGTGGAGGACACCGCCGTGCCTCCCGAGAACCTGGCCGACTACATCCGTGAGTTCCGCTCCCTGCTCGACTCCCACGGCCTGCGCTACGGGATGTTCGGGCACGTCGACGTGGGCTGCCTGCACGTGCGCCCTGCCCTGAACATGCGGGATCCCGAGGACGAGCGGCTCCTGCGGACGCTCTCGGATCAGGTCGTCGCCCTGGTGAAGAAGTACGGCGGCGTGCTGTGGGCCGAACACGGCAAGGGCTTCCGCAGCGAGTACAGCCCGGTGTTCTTCGGAGCGGAGCTCTACCAGGAGCTCCGCCGCGTCAAGCAGGTCTTCGATCCGAACAACCAGCTCAACCCCGGCAAGCTCGCCACGCCGCTCGACAGCGCGGAGCAGCTCGTGAGCGTCGACGCCATCAAGCGAGGAACGTTCGACCGCCAGATCTCCCCTCAGGCCCTGGAGACCTACTCGGTCACGGTAAACTGCAACGGTAACGGGGCGTGCTTCGACTGGAACCCCGACAGCGTGATGTGTCCGTCCTCGAAGGTGACGGCGGATCGCATCCACTCCCCCAAGGGGCGCGCGGGGGTCATGCGCGAGTGGCTGCGCCAGATGACCGCGAGCGGCTACGACGCCACCGCGCCCGCGGAGCCTGCCCCCCTCGAGTCCTTGCTGCGGGGTCGTGAGGACGCGCCGGACGACTTCAGCCACGAGGTGTACGACGCGATGAACGGGTGCCTGGCGTGCAAGGCTTGCGCGACCCAGTGCCCGATCAAGGTGGACGTCCCCGAGTTCCGCTCACGCTTCTTCGAGCACTATCACACCCGCTACCGGCGTCCCCTCAAGGACTACTTCTTCGCGACGCTCGAGAAGATCATCTGGGTCCTGGCCTGGTTCCCGCTGCTCGTGAACGCGGTGCTGCGCTGGAGCTGGTTCAGCGGGCTCCTGCGCCGCTGGGTCGGGATCGTGGACAGCCCGCTGCTCAGCGAAGAGACCGTCCGCCGGGGGCTCCGCGCGCGCCACGCCCCCGCCTACGACGCCGCGAAGATCGCTCGCCTCCCCGCCGAGGAGAAGCGGCGCTCCGTGTTGCTGGTGCAGGACGCGTTCACGAGCTTCTACGAATCGAACGTCGTGCTGGCCACGTACGATCTGCTCACGGAGCTCGGTTACCGCGTCTACGTGCTCCCTTACCGGGAGAACGGCAAGGCGCTGCACGTGAAGGGGTTCTTACGGGCCTTCCGCGCGGTCGCGCGGCGCAACCACGCCTTCTTGAGCGCAGCGGCGGCCACCGGCGTCCCGCTGATCGGGCTCGAGCCCGCGGTGACGCTCACCTACCGCGACGAGTATCGACACGCGCTGGGCGATCGGGAGCCGGTGCCCGTGTTGCTCCTCCAGGAGTGGCTCGCGGGCGAGCTCGCCGGGCGGCGCGGGGAGCTCCCGACGCTCTCGGCGCCCGAGGGAGGCTACAGCCTGCTCGGGCACTGCACGGAGCGCACCGCCGCGGTCCACTCCCAGAAGCAATGGCGCCAGGTGTTCGAGCTCTTGGGTCTCCAGCTGCGCGCACAGGACGTCGGTTGCTGCGGCATGTGCGGCGCCTACGGCCACGAGACCGTGCACTTGGAGGAGTCCAAGGGGATCTTCGAGATGAGCTGGGCGCGGGCGCTCCCCGCCAACCCGGACGAGCGCGCGCGCGTCGCCGCGACCGGCCACTCCTGCCGGAGCCAGGTGAAGCGCTTCGGCGGCTTCGTCCCGCGCCACCCCGTCGAGATCCTCGCACCCCTGGTGATCGCCGCGAAGGGCCCTGAGACGCGTGCCGGGGCGCCGGCCCCGCGCGCCCCGGAAGCACCCGCCGCCTGAGAGAGCGACGTCGACGGCCCCCCGGGGACACGGCCCTGCCTCGGGGACGTGGCTTCAGCCCGGGCAGAGCTCCGCGTCGGAGGCCGTCACGCTGGCGTCCGAGGGGAGCGCGTTCAGGTCGATCTGCTCGGCCTGCGGGGTGTGTTCGCCCAAGAAGAGCTCCGCGACGCGCTGAAAGCCTCCCGGGAGATCCGTCACCAGGAGCTGGAGACGTTCCGCATGGCTCTCCTCTCGGGGCGGTACCCGCGCGGCGATCCGCCCGTCCTCGAGGAGCTCCGCGACGCTCCGCGCCGTCGCCGTGGCGCTGTCGACCACGGGCACCGGGCGCCCCGCCAGCCGTCGCGCCACCCGCTCCACCACGGGCTGCAGCAGCGGATAGTGGGTGCAGCCGAGCACGAGCACACCCGCGCCCTCCGCCAACAAGGGCTCCACGTACCGCTGCACCGCCAGCTCCGGCACCTCCCCGTCGAGCCACCCCTCCTCCACCAAAGGGACGAGCAGCGGCGCCGCGCGCCCGACGACCTCGAAGCGCGTCGACCGCTGCTGGACCGCCCTCGGATAGGCGTTGGAGGCGATGGTCCCCTGAGTGCCGAGCACCCCGATGCGCGGCGGGGGCGCGTCGCTCTCCTCCGAGCGAGCGCGCGCCACGGCTTCGGCGGCCAGGACGGCCGCGCGCGCCCCTGGCTCGACCACGCCGATCACCGGCATGTCCAGCTCCGCCCGCAGCATGTCCAGCGCGACGGCGCTCACCGTGTTGCAGGCGACCACCAGCGCCTTCACCCCACGATCCGTGAGCACCCGCGCACAGCCGCGCGCGTACCGGATCACGGTCTCCGCGGAGCGGGTGCCGTAGGGGACGCGCGCGGTGTCGCCGAGGTAGACGATGCGCTCCCCGGGTACTTCGTCGAGGAGCGCGCGCACCACCGTGAGGCCGCCGAGGCCCGAGTCGAAGACCCCGAGGGGCGCGCCGCGCGGCCGGGCCACGTTCAGATGTCCTCGATGCGGATGAAGCGCGGCTTGCCCCGCAGGAAGGCTTCGCGCCCGATCGCCTCGAGCGCCCGCAGCACGTTCCCCTCCTGGGTCTCGTGGGTGATCATCAGCACGGAGACGGGCAGATCGTTGCTCCCGGCGGTCCCCTCCTGGACCATCTGCTCGATGCTGACGCCCTCGGCGCCGAGGGCGCTGGCGATGACCCCGAGCACTCCCGGGGTGTCTCCCACGTCGAAGCGCAAATAGTACCGACAGCTCAGCTCCTCGAGAGGCTGCAGCTTGCGCGGCACCGCGTGGATCGCCCGGGTGGTCAAGCCCGCCTGGCCTTCGAGCTTGGAGCGGGCGGCGTCGACGATGTCGGAGACGACGCTCACCGCCGTCGGCATGTCTCCCGCGCCACGCCCGACGAGCAGGCAAGGGCCAAGGCCCCGCCCCTGAATGAAGACGCAGTTGAGCACGTCGTCGATGTTGGCGACGACGCTGGCCCGCGGCACCAAGGCGGGGTGCACGTGCAGCGACAGCTCGTCCCCGAGATCGCGCCCGATGGCGAGGTGTTTGATCGTGTACCCGAAGCGCTCCGCGGCAGCGAAATCGACGGCGTCGACCCGGGTGATGCCCTCCACGGAGACCTCGCTCACCGGCACGCTCGCGCCGAAGGCCAACATGCTCGTCACGACGAGCTTCTGCGCCGCGTCGAAGCCCTCGACGTCGAGCGTCGGATCCGCCTCGGCGTAGCCGAGCTCCTGCGCTTCGCGGAGCGCGTCGTCGAAGGCGAGCCCGGCCTTCTTCATCCGCGTCAGGATGTAGTTGCAGGTGCCGTTGAGGATGCCGTGGATGCTGACCACGGAGTCGCCCGTGAGGGCCTCACGCAACGTCCGGATCACGGGGATGCCGCCACCGACGGAGGCCTCGAAGGCGAGATCGACGCCCTTGCGCCCCGCCCGCTCCAGGAGCGCCGGACCGTGGGTGGCCAGGAGGTACTTGTTGGCGCTGACGACGCTCTTACCGGCGTCGATGGCCCGCTCGATGTACTCCCGCGCCGGCGTCTCGCCGCCCATCACCTCGACGACGATGTCGACGGTCTCGTCCGCGAAGACCACCTCGGGATCGGTCGTCACCCACTCGTCGCGGCACTCCGGGACGCGCGGCTTGCTCCGGTCACGAACGAGCACGTGGGCCACTTCGAGGCCCGCGCCGACGCGCCGAGGCAACGTGTCTCGGTTGTCCTGGAGCAAGCGAAGGACCCCTCCCCCGACGGTGCCGCAGCCGAGCAGCGCTACCCGAACCGGCCTTTTCTCTGACGAAGCCACGGCTGACCTCTAGCGTGGCCCCCGGAGGAGCTCAACCTGGTCCCGCCTCGAGGGGCTCCGAAAGGTCGCCCTCCTCCGAGTCGCCGTCGAGCGTGGGCTCCACCCAACGGACACGGCGGGGGGCCTGCAGAGGTTCGTCGGCCGCCATCAGGGTCTCGAGGAACGACAGCCGCGGGCGCAGGCGGGCGACGATCGTCCGCTTGGGCGCCGAACGCATCTCCCCCTCCCAGGTGCGCAGGCGGGGGCGCCCGGCGTTCGCCGCGACGACGATGGGCGCGCCGGTGACGGGATCCGCCTCGTACACGAAGAAGGAGTGATAGTGGTTGCGGTCGTCGGAACGGAGCCCGTAGATGACGATCACGTCGCCGAGCTGATAACGCTCGGCGTGCTCCGCCAGGTGTCGGAAGAACTCCCGGCGCTTGCCGAAGGGGACGCGCTCGGCTCGGGGGAGCCAGTGGACGTCGAACCACTCCGGCGTCATCCAGGCGAACACCGCCAGGTTCTCCACGCTCCGCGTGTTCTCGATGCCGAGCTTGCGAAAGCTGATGACGCCGCCGAGGCGCTCGCGCGGTTCCTTGCGTCCACGCCACCAGCCCCCACCCGCGCGCTCGAAGGCGTCCGTGATGAAGTCCACGCAGACCTGAGGGACGCGCGGGCGGCCTCGTCCATCGAACACCGGGTACGTGTCGCCGTTGAACTCGTATTCGAGCTCCCCCTTGCGGTACGCGGTGATCCAGGCGGGGCGCAGCTGCCCGTCCTGCTGCCCGATCTCCGTCTTGGGCTCGTCGAAGGGCAGCGCCTCCTCCACCATCGCGTCGATCACGTCCCGGAGGTGCACGAACGCCTTGCGCCGACGCAGCGCCCAGTCACGATGGGAGGCCAACGTCTCCGCGAGCTCCGGCGCCACGCGCTCACAGCGCAGGCTCGCCTCCGGCGCGCTCAGGTCGAGCACCCCCTGGGTCCTCACGCCCCCGTAGTCGAGCTCCACCAAAGCTCCTTCCGCCGTGAGCCGTTCCACCCGCGCCGAGGAGAAGCCGAGCTCCGCCGCCAAGGCGCTCAAGGAGAAGTGCAACGGACCCGCAGCGGGCTCCTTCGGCAGCGTGACGCGATCGAAGAGCAGCAAGTGCGCGGGCTCCGCGGGCGCCTCGGGGTGAACGTAGTACCCCTTGCGCCGCTTCAGCACGAAGCGCTCCCCCCCGCGCTCGACGACGATCTCGGGCTCGTCGAACAGGTGGTCGAAGCGCAGGGTCTCCGCGAGGCGCAGCGCGGCCGCGGGCTCCTCCGCGTACAAGTACCCTTCGCGCAGCAGGGCACGCCGACGCAGGGGCAGGTCGAGCCGGGTCTGCCTGAGTACTTCCTGCAAAGCGGTCCGGCTCCAGCCGCTCTCGTCGAGGGTCGCGCGGAGCCGCGCGGCCGCCACAGGAAGCTCCTCACCTTCCCCCGGCACCCGCAGGAACACCACCGGCGTCGAGGGCGAGCGGGCCAGCACCTCCACGCGCCGCTCCTCCAACCGAGGCGCGCCGGGCAAGGCCTCGAGCGCGGCCAGGCGGGACCACTCCTCCGCGCAGGGATCCGCAGGATCCGCAGACGCCTCCTCCGAGGACGTGGGCGGTGCCGGCGCCGCGGCCGCGGTCTCGGCGGCGGGCTCCTCCGAGCGGGCAGCCTGCACGGTGGCACGTGACGGCTCCTCCAGAGGATCCGAGTCGCGGCTCAGGACGTCACACCCGAACACTCCGACGACGAGACACAAGCAAGACCACCCCAGCCTCAGGTGCGGATGACTCACCGTTGCGTTGAATCACGCGCGAGGGGCCCTCGTCGACCTCTTCGCCCTGATTTCTCCTACACGCTTCTTACATCGGAGCCGTGCCGAGGCCTCCACCCACCTCGCCCCCCGCGGACCCCCAAATCGGCGAAAGCCCGGATCCTCTGGTCCAGGCTTTCATCCGAAGGGAGTCGTACCGCCACGACGAGCGGTTTCTCCCCTGGAGAGTGTCGTCTCCGTCGCCCCGCGACCCGCGCGGGGCCCCCGACGTCCGCGAGCCCGCGGACGTCGGGCGGAGGCGCCTCTCCGCGCGCCCCACGTCAGTTCGTGGGTGGCGGAGTCTTCGCTTCCTTTTTGGCCATCTCATCCACGTAAGCCTGAGACGGCTGCGGCACGCTCTCGAGGGCCGCTTCCAGCACCTCTTCGAGCTTGTTGACGAACACGAACTCGAGCTCGTCGCGCACCTCCCGGGGGACCTCCTCGAGGTCTGCCTTGTTGCGCTCGGGCAGCAGCACTCGCTTGATGCCCGCCCGGTGGGCGGCGAGGATCTTCTCCTTGACACCGCCGATGGGCAGCACCCGCCCACGCAGGGAGATTTCGCCGGTCATCGCCACGTCGTGGCGCACCCGAATCCCGCACAGGAGCGAGATGAGCGCGGTGAACATGGTGATGCCCGCGCTCGGCCCGTCCTTGGGCATCGCGCCCGCGGGGATGTGGATGTGCACGTCGCTCTTCTCCAGGAAGTCCCGGGGGATCCCGAAGCGCTCGGCGTTCGTGCGCACGTAGCTGAGGGCCGCGTGCGCGCTCTCCTTCATGACGTCACCGAGCTGACCCGTCAGCTGCATCTTCCCGGTGCCGTACATGCGCGTCGCCTCGATGAAGAGGATCTCGCCGCCGACGCTCGTCCACGCCAAGCCCGTAGCCACGCCCGTCTCCTCCGTGCGCTCCGCGACCTCGCTCGTGTACTTGATGGGACCGAGGAACTCCCGCAGGTCTTCCTCGCTCTTGATCACACGCCGTCGATCGTCTCCCTCGGCCACCTTCACGGCGACGCCGCGGATGACGCTGGCCACGGTACGCTCCAAGGAGCGGACGCCCGCCTCACGGGTGTAGTGCTCGATGAGCTCCTCCACCGCCTCATCCGTGATCTCGAGCTGGTCGGGGCCGAGCCCGTGCTCCTCGAGCTGCTTGGGGATGAGGTGCTGCTTGGCGATCGCCAGCTTCTCGCGCCGCGTGTAACCCGGGATCTCGAGGATCTCCATGCGGTCCCGCAAGGGTGGCGGGATCGGGTCGGCCACGTTGGCGGTGGCGACGAACATCACGTTCGACAGATCGTAAGGGATCTCCAGGTAGTGATCGGCGAAGGTGTTGTTCTGCTCGGGGTCGAGCACTTCGAGCAAGGCAGCGCTCGGATCGCCACGGAAGTCGTGACCGATCTTGTCCACCTCATCCATCATGAAGACCGGGTTCACCGTGCCCGCCTTCTTCATGCCCTGGATGATCTGCCCCGGCAGGGCGCCCACGTAGGTGCGCCGGTGGCCGCGGATGGCCGCCTCGTCGTGCACACCACCGAGGGAGATGCGGACGAACTTCCGCCCTAACGCTCGCGCGATGCTGCGCCCCAAGGACGTCTTACCGACGCCAGGCGGCCCCAGCAGGCAGAGGATCGGGCCCTTCTTGTCCTTCTTCAGCTTGCGGACGGCCAGGTACTCGACGATGCGCTTCTTGACCTTGTCGAGCCCGTAGTGGTCCTCGTCGAGGACCTTGCGCACCTCGGCGATGTCGAGGTTGTCCTCCGTGGACTCGCTCCAGGGCACGTCCAGGATCCAGTCCACGTAGGTCCGCACCACCGTGTACTCGGCGCTGCCCACCTGCATCGAGCGCAGGCGCTTCAGCTGCTTCTTGGCGACGCTGTCCGCCTCGGACGGCAGGTTCGCCTTCGCGATGCGCTCCTCGAGCCCATCGAGGTCGCCCTGATCGCCGTCGTCTTCGCCCAGCTCTTCCTTGATGGCCTTGAGCTGCTGCCTCAGCACGTACTCACGCTGGTTCTTGCCCATCTCCTCCTTGATTTGGGAGTTGATGCGCTCCCGCATCTTGAGGATCTCGAGCTGCCGCGTCAGGAGCCGCAGCACCTTGCGGATGCGGTCCTTCACGTCGATGGTCTCGATGAGCTGAGCCTTCTCCTCGACGGGGGCGTCCAGGTTGGCCGCCACCAGATCCGCGAGCGCGCCCGGCGCCTGGATCGAGTCGATGAGGCTCCCCGCTTCACGGGGCAGCTCCGGCATCAGCTGAATGACCTGTTTGGCCACGTCGCGGAGGCTCATGGCCAAGGCCTCCGCTTCGACGTCCTCGCTCTGCGGGGTCTCGATCCGCGCCACCTTCGCCTTCAGGTAAGGCGACGTGGCCGTCATCTGATCCAGGCGGATGCGGGTGAGCCCCTGCAAGATCAGGGAGTAGTTGCCGGAGCTGTGCTTCAGCGCCTTGAGCACCCGCGCCGCGCAACCCACGGGGTACAAGTCGTCGCCCCCTGGGTCGTCCGTCGACGGATCCCGCTGAGCGAAGATCGCGATGACGGGGCTCGTCAGGTTATGCACGTCCTCCACGAGGGCCACCGACTTCTCACGACCCACATCGAAGGGCGCGACCGCGCCAGGGAAGAGCACTGCGTTGCGGATCGGCAGCACCGCGAGCTCGTCACCGAACTCGATCTCGTCTTCGTTGGGCGGCGGCGGAGGGGATGAAGTGGGATTCTGTTCGCTCATGATGGGTCCGTTGCAGGTCCGGGACTCGTTGAGATGGTTCTCGGTGCTCGCGGCACGATGGTCAAGCTAACCACGCCAACCGCGAAGACAACCAGGGGCGCGAAATCCTTCGCGATGGCTCGAGCTCGTCCCCATCCCTGCCTCCTCCCTGGATCCCTGCCTCCTCCCTGGGCCGCCGACGCTCGCGCGCCCTCCCCGCGGCGGGGCTCGACGATTTCGTCCCCCCGAGTCGGCCGACGAAAGTGGCGCCCGCCCTCCGAGACGACTATGAAACGCCACGATGGCGGCGCGTTTCCGAGCGGTGTTCTTCGGCACCCCCGAGATTGCGGTACCTGCCCTGCGAGCCCTCTGCGAGGTCGCCGAGGTGCCCGGGGTGGTGTGCCAACCCGATCGGCCTTCTGGCCGAGGTATGAGGTTGCGGGCGCCGGCCGTCAAGGTGGCCGCCCGGGAGCTGGGCCTCCCCGTCCATCAGCCCGAGCGCGTCCGGTCGGGTGAGCTCCAGCGCTGGCTCCAGGAGCAGGACGCGGATGTGGCCTTGGTGATGGCCTACGGTCGCATCCTCCCCCCGGACGTGCTCGCCACGCCCCGTCGGGGCTGCCTGAATCTTCACGCTTCGCTCCTCCCCAAGTACCGGGGGGCCGCCCCGATCCAGTGGGCCTTGATCGAGGGGGAGACGCAGACGGGCATCAGCCTCATGCAGATGGAGGAGGGCCTGGACACGGGCCCCGTCTTCGCGACGCGCAGCCTCCCCATCCAGGAAGAAGAGACCCTCGGGGAGCTCTCCGCGCGCCTGGCGGATCTCGCCGCGGAGGTGACCCGACTGGACGTCCCCCGCGCCGTGGCCGGTGACCTCGAAGCCGTCCCCCAGAACGACGCCGAGGCGACCCACGCTCCCCCACTCACCCGCGCGGATGGTCAGCTCGATTTTCGGCAGACCGCAGAGCAGCTGGCGTGGCGCATCCGCGGCCTCTCTCCCCGCCCCGGCGCATACGGCACCCTCCTGCGCGGGGACGAACCCCGCGGCACCCTCCGCATCTTGCGCGCTCGCGCCGTCTTCCGCGACGTCTCCGAGCCACCCGGTAAGGTGCTGATCCGCAGCCCGCGGGTCCTCGTCGGCACCGGCGAAGGTCTGCTGGAGATCCTCGAGGCGCAGCTCGAGGGGCGCAAAGCACTCGGCGCGCGGGACCTCGTCAACGGGCGCGTGCTCGCCGAGGGGGACGAGCTCGCGCTAGCCCATGCCCCCCCTCCGCCAGCTGCCGCGCCGGACTCGCCCGCTTCGTCCGTGACGACTGGCGAGCCCCATGATTGATCCTCCGGAGCGTTCCGCGAAGCTTCGCTGCGACTCGAACGGAACACCCCCGTCGAGTTACCCACGCTCCCAGGCCCTGATCGACGAAATCAAGGCTGAATTTCCTGCCTTCCGCATCGTACCCAAGCAGGGCGACCGCCTCTCCCGCGCGATCGACGTGCTGCTCCGGCTCGTGACGCTCGGTCGGCAGCGCTCCTATCTCACTCACTATCACACCGTGCTGGGCTTTCGCTTGTACGTGCCGCCGACGTGGAGCGGACTCGACGACGTCGGTCGTACGATCCTCCTCCGCCACGAGCGGGTCCACCTGCGGCAACGGCGCCGCCTCGGCATGGTGGGCATGGCCCTGCTGTACCTGCTGCCCCTCTTCCCGATCGGGTTGGCCTGGGGCCGCGCGCGGCTGGAGTGGGAGGCGTACACGGAGACGCTCCGAGCGACGGCGGAGCTCCAGGGGCTCGAGGCAGCCCGCTCCCCCGCCCTGCGCGCCCACATCCTCCAGCGGTTCACCGGGCCCGACTACGGCTGGATGTGGCCGTTCCCCGCGCAGCTGAATCGCTGGTACGATGCGGCGCTCGCGAGCATCGAGCGGGAGCTCTCGCCTTCGCCTCCGAGCGACCATCACCGTGGAGGCGCCGGATGACAGTCGTTGGGATCGATCTCGGAACGACCAACACCGCCGTCGCCGCGGCCCGTGGCGGACGCGCCGTCATCCTGAAGGACGAGGCGGAGCGGGCGCTGGTGCCCAGCGTGGTGTCGTTCCACCCCAGCGGTGAGGTCCTGGTCGGCACCGCCGCCAAGGAGCGGCGCACCGTCGACGCCAAGAACACGATCTTCTCCGTGAAGCGCCTGATCGGGCGGAGCTGGGACAACGAGCACGTCCAGCGGGCGCGCGAGCGGCTGCCCTTCGCGATGAAGGAGGGCCCCGGCAAGTCGACGCTCGTCGAGGCCCGCGGGCACGCGTACACCCTCGCCGAGATCAGCGCGTTCGTGCTCGGGCGCGTCAAGGAGATCGCCGAAGCGCGGCTCGGTGAGCCCGTCGGTGAGTGCGTCATCACCGTCCCCGCCAACTTCAACGATCTGCAGCGGGCCGCCACGAAGGTCGCCGGGCGCGTCGCGGGTCTCGAGGTGTTGCGCATCCTCAACGAGCCCACGGCCGCGGCCCTCGCCTACGGCTTCGGCAAGGGAGGGCGGGAGCGCATCGCCGTGTACGACTTCGGCGGTGGCACCTTCGACGTGACGCTCCTCGATCTCAGCGGGAACGTGTTCGAGGTGCTCGCCACCGCGGGTGACACGTTCCTCGGCGGAGACGACATCGATCGTCTTCTCGCCGAGCGGATGGCGGAGGAGCTGCTCCGCAAGCAGCGCCTGGACGCCGGTCAGGATGCGCAGCTCTTCGAGCGCCTCCGGGCCGCGGCCGAGGAGCTCAAGATCGAGCTCACGACGACGAGCGTCGCGCGCACCACCCTGCGCGAAGTGGGGCATCGAGCGTTCGGCAAACCGATCGATTTCGAGTTTCAGCTCACGCGGACGGAGCTCGAGACCATCGCGCGTCCCCTCGTGGATCGCACGCTGGACGTGTGCCGCGAGGCCCTGGGCGTGGCGGGGCTGGAGGCGCGGGATTTCGATCAGCTGCTGCTCGTGGGTGGCTCGACGCGGCTCCCTCTGGTCCAGAGCACGATCGCCGGGTTCTTCGGGCGCCCCGCGGACACGCGCATTCACCCGGACGAGGTCGTCGCGCTCGGCGCAGCGCTCCAGGCCGCGGCCCTCGGCGGCAAGGAGGCCTCCAAGCGGCGCCCGGTGGAGATCCCCGCGGCGCCCGTCCCTCGAGCGAGCCAGCAGGTCCCGCCGCCCCGCAAGGAGCTCCCGAGCTGGTCGGGGAGCGGGGCGCGACGTCCGCCGCTCGCGAGCATCCCGCCGCAGACGGATCTGCCGCCCCTCCGCCCACGGCAACGGACGCTGCTGCACCTCGGCGCCCCCGCGCCGGCGCCCGCGCCGCCGCGGACGACGGAACACTCCCTGCTGAGCCGCCTCGAAGCCCGCCCGTCCGCGGCTCCCGCCACGACGCCCGGCGGGGGCACGAGCCCTCCGACGAGCCCCCCCCCCGTCTTGCGAGGCGCACCGCCCGCGCCCCCGCCGCGCAGCTCCGCCGAGACCTCGATGCCGCTCGAGCCCGAAGAGCTCGAGATCGACGAGCCCATCGACCTGCGAGCGGACGCGGCCGCCTTCTTCGAGGATCTGTCCGGGACGCACGAGCCCGCACCACGGCGAGCCCCCGCCGGCCCCGCTGCGCCCCGCGCGCCGATGCCGACGCCCGCCGCCGGACGCGGCGCTCCCCTCGCGGCGCGCTCCACCGCGCCGGTGTCCACCGCGCCGGTGTCTACGGCGTCGGTTGCCGCGCCGCCCACAGCGCGCGTGCCCACCGCACCGGCATCGACCGCGCCCGCATTCACTCCGCCCCCGCCGGTCCCCAGCGCACGATCCAGCGCGCCGAAGCTGCACTCCTCCGTTCCCCCCGCGATCGGTGCGCGGCCCGGCGCCCCCCTCCCGCTCGCTCCGCAGAGCGCTCCCCCGGCGCCGCCGGTGCACGGCACCCACGAGCTGCCGCTGCTCATCGACGTCACCCCGCTGGCGCTCGGCGTCGAAGTGGTCGGCGGCTTCTGCGATACGATCATCGAGCGGAACACGCCCGTCCCCTGTGAGCGCACCCGGGAGTTCACGACGGCGCGCGACGGCCAAACCACCGTGCGCGTGCGGGTGAGCCAGGGCCAGGCGGATCGCTTCGTGGACAACACCCTGCTGGGCGATCTCACGTTGAGCGGGCTCCGCTCCGCCGCCCGCGGCGAGGTCGTGCTCGCGGTGACCTTCGCCCTCGACGAGAGCGGGCTGCTCCACGTCTCGGCGGTCGACAAAGAGACGGGCGCGAGCGCCCGCGCCGAGCTCCGCCTGGTCGCCATCGACGAGGTACGCTGAGCCCTCCAGAGAGACGCCCCTCCGGAGACGCCTCTCTGCGCCCCCGCGGGACGGCAGCTTGCGCGTCGGTACGCTCGGTACGCAGGGACCTCACCGTCGTGGAGCTCACGGAGAACGAGGACCACATACGCGAGACCACGCGCGCCGGTCACCACCTCGTCTGGTAAGATGCCGTCGTGCCGAGCCGCGCGAACCTCGAACGATGGCTCCGGGTGCTCGATCTCACGAGCTACTACGAGATCCTGGGAGTGCCACGGCACGCGAGCGACGCGGCCATCCGTGACGCGTTCCATCAATTCGGGGCGGCGTTTCATCCCGATCGCCACCGAGACGCGGATGACGAGACCCGCAGGGAGATCAGCCAGGTGTTTCGGCGGGGCGTCGAAGCGTACCGGGTCCTTCGCGACCCGACGCTCCGCGCCCGCTACGATCTCGACCTCTCCCAGGGGCGCCTGCGGCTCGAGGTCGGTGGACGTGAGCCCACCTCCGACGACCACTCCCTCCGCGCGCTCTGCGTGACCCCCGCCGGGCGTCTCTACGCAGGTCGCGCCGACCAACACCTCGAGCGAGGGGATTTCCTCGCCGCCCTCGGGGCCCTCGAGCAGGCCTCCGACGCGGAAGGAGAAAATCCTGCCCTGGCGGAACGTCTCGCGGCGCTGCGCCACCTCACGACTTCCAGGAGCAGTTGAACTTTCTGCACTCACAACATTCTGCTCACCCTGGCATCACGGAGGACCTCCACCTACCTCCGCCGTGGTGAGAGGAGAGCGTGAGGGGACCGGTCTCGAGCGGAAAGAATCGTCCGATCCCTCTCGTCGACAAAGTTCAGGGAGGCTGGCAAGGGGCGAAAACAGTGATAAAAGAACTCGCTCACCGTCGGCCGGTCGAGAGAGCCCGCAACAGAACCGTCGACGGAAAGCGCACCCCCTAGACCGAACGCTTGGGATAGACGTCCCACCTGTTAGTATCCGGCAGCCAAACGGATTTTCCCCCTTGGTGCCCCCTCGAGGGGTGGAGAGAGAAGCCGCAGTGAAGATTTCGTGCCCCTCATGCCAAGCCAAGTACTCGATTGCGGACGAGAAGGTTCAGGATCGCCTCGCGAAGATCCGCTGCCGGAAGTGCAGTACCACCATCGTGATCGATGGAAAGGTGTCGCCCGCCTCCGTGTACGCGGCGGACGCCGGCGGTGACGCGAGCCCTGACACGGGCGCGTCCGCTGACGCTGAACAGGCGGCCTCCAGCGCTGGCGCACAAACGGCAGCGAGCTCCGCGGCGGGTGGCCTGGAATACACCGTCGACTACGGCGACAACGACCAGCGGACGATGGGCATCGATCAGGTCGTCGCGGCGTACAACACCGGGGAAATCACCGCCGAGACCTATGTCTGGGCCGAGGGTTTCGCGGACTGGACGCCCCTCGGTCAGGTCGCCGAGATCGTCGAAGCGCTCCACGCCGCGGCCGGCAGCAGTCCTCCAGCCGCAGCGGAGGCAGCCGCCGACGAGGCGGAGACGCCCTGGCAGCAGCCCGCCGCGGCCGCAGCCACCGCCGCCGGCGGAGCCGATCTGTTCGGTTCTTACGACCGGGCCGGAAGCGAAGACGACGCGGATCTCGCGACGAGCGCGCCGACGCCGGCGCCCGCGCCGCGTGCGCCGGTCGCCGGCGCCGCGACCGGCGCACGCAACGAGTCGTCCGTGCTGTTCTCTCTGAGCGCGTTGACGTCCGCCGCGTCGAATCCCAAGCCGAGCGTCGCTCCGTCGAGCCCTGGAGTCACCGAGGACTCGGGTCTGATCGATCTCAAGGCGCTCACGGCTGCTGCCGCCTCCGTCGGAGACTCTCCGCTGGCTCCTCAGCCGGGCGTCCCTCCCGCCCCCCTCGGGGCCGCTCCTCTCGGTGGGGCGCCGCTCGGTGGTGCCCCCCTCGGAGTCGCCCCCCTCGGGGGTGGCATGCCCCTCGGTGGCGTGGCCACCGCGATGGACATCTCGATGCCGTCGAACCAGGGGAAGAACAAGACGGGCCTCTTCATCGCCGGCGGAATCGTCGTGGCAGCCGTCGCCGTCACGCTGATCATCCAGCTCACGGGCGGGTCGAAGGACGACGCCGCGGCGTCCACCGCCGTGGCTCCGGCACCCGTGGCGACGATCGCCACCGCGGATCCAGCGCCCGAGCCCGAGCCGAAGGCGGAGGAGACCGAGGCCAAGGCGGAGGAGACCGAAGCGAAGCCGCCGGCCACTGGGACCGCCGAGGAAGAGGAGCCCCCGGCGCAGGCAGCTGCCAAGCCGGCGCCTGCACCGAGGCCTACGACGACGAAGGCCGCGGCCCCGAAGAAGACGAGCTCGACGAGCTCCAGCTCCACGTCGAGTTCCTCCAGCTCGAGCAGCTCGAGCAGCGCTGCGCCCGCCCCGGCCAAGCCGAAGCCGGCCACCAACAAGTGCGGCTGCAAGCCGGGCGACCTGCAGTGCGCCATGCGCTGCGCCGCGGGCGGCTGAGCCGGACCCTGCCAGTACCGAAGGAGCCAGCACCGAAGGGGCCAGTACCGAAGGAGCTCGGCGCGTGTCGCACCCCGTGTGACTCGTCGCCGGGCTCCCGTCTTTTGGGCCGTTCGCGATCCGGTCAGCGCGCTCCAGCTCGGAGCAGGCTGGACTCGACGAGACGCGACACCGGCAGCCCTGGCGCCTCTCCGAACGCCCCCCGCCGGTCGGTCCACCCGCCCCGCAACACCCCTCCCTCTGGGTCTCCTCCGAGCCACTGCATGGCGAGGAAGGGGGCTCGCGTCGCCGGGGTGCCACTTCGACGGCCGAGTACGTAAACGAGCCGAGGCAACGTCTCCTGCCGCGCCCGGCTCTTCGGGCTCTCCAGGGAGCCCTCGCCGAGCCCCAAAGCGGCATCGCAGCTCGACGCGACGCGGCGGCTGAGCTCGAAGGCGCTGCAGCGCCTGAGCTCGAAGGCAGCAGACGCGTGCTCCGCGGACATCCCCTGCTCGTTCCCGTCCGTGCGCTGCAGCGTCGCCGCCAACACCCGGACGACGGCCGCGCGCACCTCCTCGGCGGGGTCGCTCCTGAGCAGGCGCGCCCAGGGGTGCCCCGCGCAGCTCGAGCCTGCCTGGCCCAGCGCCGCGATCGCGTTCACTCGCACCGCGGCGCGGGGATCTCCGAGCCCCGCGCAGAGCGCCTCGCTCCAATGCTTTCCCTCCGCGTCTGCATCGCCCTGCGCCCTTTCCTGCCTCGCGATCCAGCGAGCGACGCTCGCGTAGGCGTTGGTGACCACCGCCGCGTCCGCATCCGCCAGCAGGGAGCGGAGCACCTCCCTCGTGGACGCGTCGGGGGCGTGTGCGCCCAGGCTCCAGGCAGCGTGGGCACGCACGGCGGCGTGCTCGTCGCCAGCGAGCTCGACGAGAAGCGACCGCCCTTGCCCGTGGAACGCGAGCACCTCCGCCACCTTGGAGCGATCCCCGACGGAGGTGCCCTCCGCCAACTCGGCCAGCGCCCGGCTCCCTGCCTCGGTGGGGAGCGCGGTCGCGATCGCCTCGATGAGCGAGTCACGCGCTGGCGGCGGCATCCGCGGGATCGCGCGACGCGCCCGCTCGATCGCGGAAGGGGTCCCGCTGGCCCCCAGGGGGCCCGCCAACGCCAGCGCCACGGCCTCCCGATCCTGCCCTGCGCGGGACTCCAGACGTGTGAGGAGTTCGTGAGTCACGCTCCCCGCGCCGGTGTTGCGCAGGGACAGGGCCGCCGCCCGCCGCAGGGACGCATCGGCGTCGTCGAGGGCGGTGAGGAGCAGCGCGTCCTGGCCGTGCCCCGGGACGCGCCCGAGCGCGACCAGCGTCGCGAGCTGGACACGCTGGGACGTCGACGAGAAGGCCGCGGCCAGCGCCGGACCGACGCTGGGATCACCGCTCCACCCCAGGCTCTCGATGAGCTCCAGTCGCTGCTGTGTGGACCAGCCACCCTCCTGCAGGGCGGCGAGTAGCGGGCCAGCGGCTTGCGCATCTCCGCCGGACGCCCGCAGCGACTGGACGACCGCGCGCAGGGCTGCCGCGCGGGTCGCGGGCTCCGGATGTGTAAGATGTTCGAGAGCGAGGATGAGCGCGTCCGCGCTTCCCAGCCGCCCTACGGCCTTCAGCGCGGGCGCCGCGGAGACGCTCCCCTGCTCCAAGGCCCTGCGGATCGCGTCGGCCGCCCCCTCGGGGCGGACTGCGGCCAACACACGGGCGCACGCGGCGCTGACCTGCCCGGTGGTGCGCCCGAGACAGGCGATCAGAGCGTCTCCCGCCGCCGTCCCCAGAGCCGTCAACGCGCGCTCCGCCGCCGCGGTCGTGCTCGGCTCCGCCAAGCCCCGCACGAGGGCCTCGATCCCCGCCGCGCGGTGCGGGCTCTCTGCGGCGCAGAGCGGGCCCAGAGCCACGAGCGCCGCCCGCCGCACCTCCACGGGCCCCGAGTCTTCCGCGAGGGCCACGAGCGTCGGGATGGCCCCCACGTCGCCGATCATGCTCAGCGCCCGGGCCGCCTGCACCCGCACCGCGCCCTCCCGATCGCGCGCGGCGATCAGTACGGCGCCGCTCGCCCGGGGGTCCCCCACCACGCCGAGGGCGCGCACGACGGCGATCCGCACCTCGACCTCCGTGTCCTGGAGCTTTGCCACGAGCGGCAACACCGCGCGGCGATCGCCCAACCGCGCGAGGCTATCGATGACCGCCCCGCGCACCGCCGGGTCGGCGTCGTCCAGGCGCCCGAGCAGCTGCGCCGCCGCGTCCGCGCGCACTTCGTCCACGGTGCGGGTCTGCGCCCGCGCCCGCCCCATCTCCCCCAGCGCCGCCGCCGCGCCACGGCGGACGCGCGGATCCGCGTCCGCCAGGACGCGCCCGAGGGGACCGATCGCGCTCTCCACGGGATCGTGGGTCAGCACCTCGACTGCGGCCACGCGCGCGCGCGCCTCTCGCTCTCGCAGCCAGGGCACGACCTCGCCACCGATGTCGCTCACCTCGAGCGTCAGCGCCGCCTCGACGGCGGCAAGACGGACCTCCAGCTCCGGATCCGCGAAGGCTCGCAGGATCAGAGGACGCGCCACCCTGGGCGTCAGGCGACCCAGACGTCGCGCCGCACCGAGCCGCGCGGCGGCATCATCGGAGCTCAGCTGCGCCTCCAGCCGCGTGGCTTCGCCAGGCCAGCTGAAGCCCCAGCTCGGGAGCCCCCAGGCGAGGCCCCCGAGGGCCAGCCCGCACGCCAACAGCGTCCGCCTCACTCGTCGCACGCCCCCACGCTAGCAGAGCCATGCGCCGCGAGCAGCGGCCCCCGAGAGGCACTCCGCCCAGCGGGCCTCGTCAGAGGGCGCGCGCCCGCCGAGGCGACGCGCCCCGACGGGTGCTTCGAGGGAGGATCACTCGGCGTCGCCGAGGGACACGTAGGCGGGCCGCTCCTTCGCGGCGCGATCCACCATCATCCGGGCGAAGCTCGAGACGCAGCGCTCGTTGTCGGCACGCGCCCCGACGGTGACCCGGACGTGATTCTGGGTGGCGTGGTGAGCGCTCAGATCGCGGATCAGCACACCCTGGCGCAGCAGCTCCGCGACGATGTCCGGGGCACGACGCCCCGACTCCGACACGTCGACGAGCACGAAGTTGCCCTCCCCGGGGTGCACCCGGAGGCCAGGGATGGCGGCCAAACCTTCGGCGAGACCGGTGCGCAGCTGCTCCATCTCCCGCATGCGCGCGGCGAACTCGCCCTCCTCCTCGAGCATGGCGCACGCCGCGGCCACGGTGACCCCGGGGACGTTCCACGGCACCTTCACCCGCCGCAGCAGGTGAATGATGTTCTCGTGAGCCAGCGCGTAGCCGAGGCGCATCCCGGCCATGCCGTAGGCCTTGGAGAACGTCCGCAACACGATCGCGTTGGGGTACTCCGCCAACAGCGGCGCCTGCGTCAGCCCGTCCCCGAACTCCGCGTACGCCTCGTCGATCACCGTCGGCAAACCCAAGCTCAAGAGCCGGCGCAGGTCCGCCTCGGGAATGCGACGCCCCGTGGGGTTGTTCGGAGAGCACAGGAACAGCACCTTCGAGCGCTCGTTGACGCTCCGGATGATCGCCGGGACGTCGTAGTCCTGCTGCTCGGTGACCGGCACGAGCACCGGGATGCCGCCGCACACCCGCGTGCGCGCCTCGTACATGCTGAAGGTCGGGACCCCGAGGATCACCTCCTCGCCCGGAGCGACGAAAGTGCGAATGATGACGTCGATCAGCTCGGTCGAGCCGGCGCCGAGGATCACGTTGTCCTCACCGAGGCCGTCCCGCTCCGCCAACAGCCGGCGCAGCTGCCCCGTCCCGCTCGGATAGCGATTCCCGTGGGTGGCGGCCTCCACGATGGCCTGGATCACGCGGGGGCTCGGCCCGAAGGGGTTCTCGTTGGCCATGAGCCGCGCCAAGCCTTGCTCCCGATCGGCCACCGCGAAATGGTCCTCGTTGTAGGGCGTCGCGGCCCGCACCCAGCTGGGCGCGAAGAGCTCCACCCCGTCCGGGGAGATCGGCGGAGGAGGCAGCAGGCTGCCCGGCGTGTCCTCGAAGTCCTCGCCGAAGATCCGCAACATCGCCTCGGCGCGCTCCATGGCGGCCGGAGTGTCGACGTCGATCCAACGCACGTCGCCCACGTCGTGCACGGCGAAGCGCCCTTGCTCGGCGAGATAACGGACGCCCTCGCTGAGGGAGCAGTCTCCCCGCAGGGCCTCGACCGCGCGCAGCGCCTCGACGAAGGCCGGTCCGATGAGGAACACGCCCGTGTCGATGGCATCGAACTCCGTGAGCTCCTTGCCGATCCGGCCAACGCCGGTGAGAGCGGATCCCGGCAGCGGCCGAGTCAGGACCTTCGTCGCGTCGTCCAGGTCGAAGCAACGGGCCACGTCGTAGTCCACACCCAAGACGCTGCGATCACCGAGGGGCGCTGCGTCCATCACCCGTCGCACCAGCTCTGGTGAGTACAGGTGATCGGACATGGTCAGGATGCAGGGCTGATCGACGTAGTCCGCCGCGGCCAGGAGAGAGACCCCGTTCTGGCGCTCGAAGTCCTCGTTACGGACGAAGCGCAGCTGCAGGTCGAGCCCCTTCTCCCGCAGGAGGCGGCGGCGGATGGCCTCGCCCTCGAACCCGATGACGACCACCACCTCGCGGATCCCCGCCGTCTTCAACGACTGGAGCACGCGCAGAAGGAGCGGCTTGCCTCCCACCTCGCGCAAGGGCTTCGGCTCTCCGCCACCAAATCGCAACCGGGAACCCATTCCCGCCGCCAGCACGATCGCTCGACTTACCCTTTGCGTCATCGAATTTTCTCGCGGTTCACGCGCTCGTTCGCGCGGCCCAGTAACATGCGTGCCCCCGCAGGAGCAAATCCCCAGAAAAGACCCTGAGTTGCCTGACTCGAGGGGAGAGGCCTCGGTCCTGGAGAGCCGCTCGACCGTGACGACTCGGTCACAGTGTGCGTTTGGTGCAACACCCTGAAGGCCGAGCGCGACGGAGCAGCGCGGAGGGAGCAGCTGGATTGGATGGGGGTTCCTCGTCGAAAGAGAAAGGAGTCCACGGAAAAATTCCGCAGGCACTCCACCCTTATGCAAGGGAAGTACCAGGCTTTCCGCTACCCTGGCTTCGCACCTGGGGCTCGAAGCGGCCCTCCCCCTCATCGAAATCACACTGCCAGCGGATGGACGGGGCCCAGCAGACAGGTTGGTCGACCGCCCTGTAGCGATTTGGATACGCGGGCCGACAAGGGCGCCACACCTCGAGCCGTACGCCGAGGTCAGGGCGCGGTCCCGCTCCGTCAGCGTCCACCCCGCTCGACGCCGACGATCGTGCGAGCCACCGCGAGGTCTTGGTGGTCGTCGACCTCCGTCCAGGGGAGATCTCCCACGTCCACCGCCTGAGCGGACAGCTTTCCTTCTCGGATGAGGTCGCCGTAGTGATCCTCGTAGTAGCGATCCACGAGCCCCTGGGCGAACGCCTCGGTCAGCCGGGCGAAGATCGATTGCCCCGCGGCTCCCGAAATGCGTTCGATGCCGATGCTCTCCCCCGCGCTCTCGTCCAGCGAAATGCCCTTTCCGAACGCGGTGATGCGGTCACCGTCCGCGATCACCTTCATGGCCTCCGCGTCGACGGTGCGGGTGCGATCGATGGCGACCGCGAGCGGGGTCGCGGCCCGGTCGAGCCGCGCGAGCACTTCCTTGTCGAAGATCACGTCCCCGTCGAGCTTGAAGAAATCCTCCGTGCCCACGGCGTCGCGACACAAAGCGAGTGAAACACTGTTCTGCGTCGACGCGTACAGTGGGTTCGGGACGAGCTCGACGTCGACGCCGAGCTCCGGCACCACACGCTCGATGGCGTCTCCTCGATATCCCGTGGCGAGCACGACACGCTGCACACCGTGGGCGCGCAGCTGCCGGACGGCGCGGTGCAGGATCGTCTCTCCTCCGACCTCGACCAACGCTTTTGGTCGATCGTCGGTCAACGGCGAAAGACGGCTACCGAGACCCGCCACCAGAATCACCGCTACTCGTGTACTCATCGCGCTGGCCGCATACACCCGATCGAGCCAGATTGCATACCCCTCGTCACCTTGATACCACCGCTGCCGCATGGAACGACCCGTTCAGCTCAAAGCACCAGAAGGCAAGCTCGCCGTTCTCCTCCCCGGCTTGGGAGCCGTGGCCACCACGTTCGTCGCGGGCTGTCTGCTCGCGCGACGGGGCCTGGCACAGCCGGTTGGCTCTCTCACACAGCTCGGCACGATCCGTCTCGGTAAACGCACCGACGATCGCGTCCCCATGATCAAGGATTTCGTCCCGCTGGCGTCCCTGGACAGCCTCGAGTTCGCGGGATGGGATCTTTTCCCCGAGAACGCGTACGACGCGGCGGTTCACGCCGCAGTGCTCGAGGATCGCCACCTCCGCCCGATCCAGGAGGAGCTCTCCGCGCTCGAGCCGATGCAGGCGGTGTTCTACCCCGAGTACGTGAAGCGTCTCCACGGCACGCACGTGAAGAGCGCCCCCACGAAGGCGGACATGGTCGAGGCCGTGCGCGAAGACATCCGTCGCGTCATGCGCGAGAAGGGCTGCTCCCGGGCCGTCGCCGTCTGGTGTGGGTCCACGGAGATCTACGTGGAGCCCAGTGACGTGCATCAGTCCGTCGAGTCCTTCGAGAAGGGGCTCCGCGAGAACCACCCGGCGATCACCAGCTCGATGATCTACGCCTGGGCGTGCTTGAAGGAGGGCGTCCCCTACGCGAACGGCGCCCCCAACCTCACCTTCGACTTCCCGGCGGGACACGAGCTCGCCCGCGAGCGTGGCGTGGCGATCGCAGGAAAGGACTTCAAGACGGGCCAGACCCTGATGAAGACCCTCCTGGCACCTGGCTTCAAGGCGCGGATGCTGGGACTGAACGGTTGGTTCAGCACGAACATCCTCGGCAATCGCGACGGCGAGGTCCTCGACGATCCCGAGAACTTCAAGAGCAAGGAGGTGAGCAAGCTCGGCGTGCTCGAGCACATCCTCCAGCCCGAGGTCTACCCGGATCTCTACGGCAAAGTCTATCACAAGGTCCGCATCAACTACTATCCGCCCCGCGGGGACGAAAAAGAGGGTTGGGATAACATCGACATCTTCGGGTGGCTCGGTTACCCGATGCAGATCAAGGTGGACTTCCTCTGCCGCGACTCGATCTTGGCGGCGCCGCTCGTCCTCGATCTCGCGCTGTTCCTCGATCTCGCCCAGCGCGCCGGTCTCCGGGGTGTGCAGGAGTGGCTGAGCTTCTACTTCAAGAGCCCCATGACCGCGCCGGGGCTCTATCCCGAGCACGATCTGTTCATTCAGCTGATGAAGCTGAAGAACACGCTGCGCTGGATGCAGGGTGAAGACCTCATCACCCACCTCGGGCGCGAGTACTACGACTGAACCGGGGCCGCGCGAGAACTTCACTCGCGCCCGGATGGGGCCGTTTGGGAGCGGCGACTTCCCGGCAAGCAGGGGGACGAGTCGCACCTCCCCGGCCCATGGATCTCACGCTCACGCAAGGAGCCCCCGTGCTCCTGCACCTGCTCCAGCTCTCCGGCACGATGGCCCTCGGGTTGTCGACGGCGCTGGCGGCGCAGCGACGAGGGCGTGACGTGTTCGGAGTCGCGGCGTTGGCTCTGATCGCCGCGCTCGGAGGAGGAACCCTGCGGGATCTGCTCCTCGCGAGCACCCTACGGGACGGAGCGGCGCGGGGGGGCGCTCCCCGTGACGGGCTGCCCGTCTTCTGGATGGACGAGCCCTCCTACCTCGGCGCCGTCGCGGCCCTGGCGCTGGCGGGGTCCCTGCTCGTCCGCGCGCGCCTGCTCCAGCGCTGGACCGCGTTTCGCTGGGCCGACGCGGTGGGTCTCGCAGCGCTCGGCGTCGCGGGGACGGACCTCGGGCTCGCCCACGGCGCCGGGCCCCTGAACGCGGTCGCCCTCGGCGGCCTCAGCAGCGTCGGGAGCAGCTTGCTTCGCGATGCCTTGCTCCAGCGCACGCCGCTACTGGTGCGCGCCGAGTTTCACGCGACGGCGGTGCTGCTCGGCGCCGCCCTGCACGTGCTCTTCGTGCACACCCCCTTTGGAGGTGCAGCGACGTTCTGGATCAGCGTGGGGGTGATCCTCGCCCTGCGCGCGTTCGGCATGCGCGGCTATGCCTGGTGAGGGCAGCGAGCCCGGTGATCCTGCGTGTCCCCCCGCGGCGGGGGACCATCAGGCCTGCACGACAGCCACGCTCAGGCCCGCACGACGACGACGATCAAGAGAGCCCGCTCGTGCGGCGTAGCAGCCAGTGCACCCCCATGGCGCTCGACGCGAGGAGCGTCCATCCCCAAGGGGGCAGCAGCGGCCGCGTTCGGCGCAGCGCGGCGACCAGGGTCACCGTCGGCTGGGGTAGCTCGCCGAGGCGATCCCAGCGGGCCGCCACGCCGCCGGTCGCGGTGGCGATCCGCTCGAGGCGCTGCGGGTCCGGGCGGCTGTCGGCCCAGGCCTCCCCCGCCTTCTCACAGGCGAACACGAAGCGCGTCGGGGGTGCGTCGCCGAGCGTGGCGCGGGCGATGTAGCCTCCCGCGGGGAGATCTCCCAAATCGAACAGATAGGTGCGGCCGTCGCGCTCCTTCGGCTCCAGGGTGCGCAGCGGCTCGCCGCCAGCGCTCTGGCCGGTCCCGAGCCCGCTCAGCTCGAGTCTCACCGCGCCTTCCATGGTGGGCAGCGCGGTGAGGCGCAGCAGCGTCGGCTCCCCCTCGATGCACGGGCCCGACAGGCTCATGCTCGCCGGCTCGTAGCGCGGATCGCGCATCAACCAGCCGAGCAGCCCCTCCCAGAGCGCGCCGTGACCACGCCCGGCGGCCTGGGCGCCGAGATCGCTGAAAGCGAGGCGATGGGTCGAGTCCACTCCCAGGGCGATGGAGCGCCCGTCTCCGACCTCCGCCACGGCCAAGAGCGGCATCGGCACCTTCCCCGGACCATCCGTGGTGCGCTCCGGGTGTTCCCACAGGACGAGCGCGCCCGGGCGGCTGGCGCCGAGGGTGTTGCTGCCGGACATGCGCGGCAAACGCTCGTCCAGGAGCTGGCGCAGCGGCTCCAGGATCGGCGCGGCCCGCCCCGCGTCCGTGTAGCGGGGCACGAACTGTCCACGATCGAAGGGCTCGTCCCCCCCCTCCAGCTGGACGGGGAGGACGTCCTCGAGGGGCGTGTCCGCATACCCGCCGCCCACGAAGGCGGAGGGGCCGCCCACCATGATGAGCCCGCCGCCACCGCGCACGTAGGAGGCGAGCGCCGGCAGGTGACGCTGAAGCTTGTACTGCACGGCGTCGATGTCCTGCAGGACCACGGCGTCGAAGCTCGGCAGGTGCTCCGTGAACAGCTCGTCCACCGGGAAGGGGATCAGAGCGAGCTCGGAGTCGTCCGCCTCGGTGCGATCTTGCAACGTGCGCAGGATGAAGAACGCCACGAGATCGATGCTCTCGTCGGCCTTCAAGAACATGCGCAGCGCGCGCACGTCGTAGGTCGGGCGCCCGGCGACGTGGAGGATCCGCACGCGATCCCGCGCGACGTGGAAGTCGAGCAAGCGGGTGTCGTTGGCGGACACCTCGTCACCGGCGGGAGGCTCGAGGCTCACCTCGACGAGCCGCGGGCCAGCGCGCTCCAAGGTCACCTCGAGCTCGATCGTCGCCGTCCCGGAGCTGGCGTCCGCCGTCCCCGACGCCAGCTCGACGGGCGCTTCCCCCTCGAGCAGCTCGCGCACGGTGATCGGGATCGCAGCGCAGTCGAGGCGCGGATCGCAGCCGACCTCGATCTCCAACGGGAACGACTGATGCGCGACCGCGGCGCCCGTAGAGCGCACCGCGCGGACACTCGCGTCCCGCGGCGCCTCGTCGCTCACGGACACCGTGTGGATCGGCAGCCCCCCAGCGGCGCGGGAGAGCGTCTCCGGATCGAAGCCGGGCCCGGGCCGGGTCAGGCGCCCGTCGCTCACGACGACGATGGCACGCGGACGCTCTCCTGCCCGCCCCGAGAGCCGCTCGAGAGCCGCGACGAGATCACTATGAGTCGATGTGGAGCGCCGCTCTTCCCCTTCTCCCTCGGGGCGGACCGGGACGAGCTCTCCGTCTCCGAAGCCGAGCACCTCGAGCCGCGCGTGCTCTAGCTCCCGCGGCAGCCGCTCCAGCGCCTGCCGCGCGCGATCCCAGCGTGTCCCCTCCCCCGCCGGCAAGAGCAGGCGCCGCGACTGATCGACGAGCACCGTCACGGGCGCTCCCGCCAGCTGTCCCTCGGTCGTCACGCGCACGGGGCGCAGCACGGCGAGCCCCAAAGACGAGACACCCAAGATCCCCGTGACGAGGATCGGCAGGACGCGGGCACCGCTGCGTCGGAGCTCCAGCAGGAGCAGGGCGATCGCACCGACGACGAGCGCCGCGACGGTGATCACGGCCCAGGTCGGCAGATCTTCGCTGAAGGCCCAGGACGTCCCTTCCATGTTCACCGCGGGCGTCGAGCGCGACGCCTCATCAACCACGGGGCGTGCACCTGATCGTCCTTGTAGTCGGAGCAGAGGACGTACATGGCGAGGTTCACCGCGAGGCGGATAGCGTTCTGTCGCTGCACCGAGCCTCCGGGAGACACCTCGAAGGCCCACGTCGATCCGTCCCGCGCCAGGGCGCCGAGCAGATCGTGAGACGAGAACAGCACCCGCGCGTCCTTGCCGCGGATGATCGCCTCGAGGCGGGGTGGTCCGAGCACCCGCCCCACCGGGCGCTCGATCATGTAGTAGCTCTTGTAGACGACGTGGCGCGCGTCGAGGGGCACCACGGACGAGTCGGGCAGCACTCGCTGCAGCTCACGTCGAGCGGAACGCCCGAAGCTGCCGTCCTCCGGGCGCGCGTCGTCCACCACGAGCACGCCTCCCAACCGAATGTACTCGCGGAGCCCCCGCAGCTCGCGAGCGGTCAGGGGCGGCACCTCCGACTCCCCCGCCCAAATGACGAAGGGCTCGTGGAAGAGCGTCGCCGCGTCCGCTGCCACGACCGCCGCGCTCATCCGAGCGGGCGCGCTGGTGCGCCGCACCAGCTCCCACGCCCAGCGCCCAGGCGCGGACTCCCGGGGGCCGCTGAGGCGCATGCCCCCCGTGGAGAGGATCCGAGCGTGGAACGCCCCGTCTTCCCCAAACGCTGCCCCCTCGCGCGGTAGGAGGCTCGCGCCGGTCAGCGTCGCGGCCCCGAGGAGCCAGCTCCTGCGCTCCAGCTTCCGCCCGCTCACCGGAAGTCCTCCACCTTCCAGACGCCTTGCTCTCGGCGCAGGCTCACGAGATGTCCTTCGGGCAGGGTCACCGTGGCGCGATCTCCCTGGATGGAAACGTCGGCCGCCTCGGGATCTTCCAGGGACCGCACCAGGGAGCTCAGCTGGTCCTCCAGGTGCCTGCGGGTGCCGTCCGCGAGCGCCCGCGAGAGCGTGGCGTAGCTCCGCTGGGCCAGGGCGCGCCGCAGCTCCACCAAGGCCTGCTGGGGCGTCGTCGCGCCCGCCGGCAAGGTCGCCGCGGCGCCCACGCGAAAGGTCCCTTCCTCGAGCTCGAGCACCGCGACTTCACCATCCGCGTAGCCCAGCTCGGCCCGCGCCTCGGCCACCAGCGGTCCCCGCGAGAGGCTCTGGCTCCGCCGCTCGAGCTCGGGGCGCGTCTCCTCGACGAGGCGCTGCACCCCCTCGCGCCCGTGGCTCTGCCGCCCCTCGCTCGTCATCATCTCGTACAGGGCGTCCGCGTCGCCCGCCGCCGCCGCGCGGGCGTAGGCGCGGGCGGCGTCACGGGGGTCGGGCATCGCCCGCGGGCCGCAGGCGACCACGAGCGTCCACCCGAAGAGCGCAACGCCGCTCAGCGCCGGGCCGCGCGGCAAGGCGAGGCGAAGGATGCGCTTCAGAGCCGGGCCGGAGCCGCACCCCAGGGAGAGCCCTGCAGCGCGCGCCCCCGGCTCGAGACCCCGCGACGACCCACCGCCGGGAGCCGATCGCCGTGGCGCGGTCATACGTCCCTGGACATCAGCGCGCATCCCGGTCCACAGCTAGCGGAAAGCCCCAGGCTTGACTACCCTCGCCCCACCACCATGTCTGGCGCCGAACCGCCTTCCGCGACCGAGGAACAGCGTCCCAGGACCAGCCATGGCGCCAGCGTGCCGCGACAACGCGCGGCGCGCCAGCTGGTGGGTACCGGGGCGGCCCTCACCACCCTCGCCATCCTGCTCGCCTTGGGCACCCCAGGCGGGGGAGCGAGCGGCGGAGGGACCGGCCTCGCGGGCGCGGCGTTCGTGGTCGGTTTCGGCCTGCTGCTGCTCGGAGTCCACCGGGTAGGCCGCCTCGGTCCGCAGTGACGCCAGCCGTGGCGCTCACGTCTCGCTACGCAACACGGCGATGCCGACGTCCTTGCCCAGCTTCTCGATGGGGAGCACCGCGAGGCCGAAGGCGCGCCCCTCGATTTCGAGCTCCGCCGTGAAGGGTTCGCTCCCCTCCTGCTGCTCCAGCGGCTTCTGCTCGGCGATCGCCCGAGCGTTGACCACGGGCGCGATGGGCTCGCCGTACACGCCGTCACCGACGATCACGTACACGTACAGGAGCGGGATTTTGTCGCCCTCCTGCGCCTCCGTGAGGATCTTCGAGCGCAGCGCGGTTTGCAGACGGTAGGCGTACGCCGACCAGGACCAGCCAGCGACGTAGAGCCCCTTGGCGGCGTCCTCCAGGCGGATCGCCGCCGCCGCCGCCCACTGGGCGTCCTCCTTACCCCGGACCCCGGCGACCTCCGGCATGCTCCCGCGCGCCTCCGCATAGCCGGAGCTCGACGCGTTCTTCAGGTCGGGGAAGCCCGTGAAGATGTTCTTGCCCGTGAGATCGTCGGGCGGCGGGGACGCGCGCAGCACCTGTCCATCGACGGTCGTCACGGCGAAGAACGTGGACTTGGCGATCCGCAGCTTCGCGTCCGCGTCCCGCGCCCGATCCATCGCCTTGGCCGCCGTCTGGGGGTTCGGCAGCTCGGGCGCCGCCTCGCGGAACAGCGCCTCGAGGTGTTTGGCTCCCCCCGGCAGCCCCTCGCGCACCTCGTCCACGTCTCGCGCGGCGAGCTCCGCGAGGAACGCCACGTGCTCCCGGGCCTCCTGGACGCTCTTCTTCGACGAGCGCTCGCACCCCAACCCGCCCGCCACGGCGAGCCACGCCGTCGCCAGCGCCGCCAGAAACGCGCCCCGCTTCATCGCCCAGCTCATCGGAGCTCCTTGGCCGCGCTCAACACGTCGTCCACGTGGCCCGCGACGCGCACCCCGCGCCACGCCTTGCGCACGATCCCCTGGGCGTCCACGAGGAAGGTGCTGCGCACGATGCCGAAATACTCGCGGCCGTAGTTCTTCTTCTTGGCCCAGACGCCGTACGCGCTGGCGAGCTCCTTGTCCGCGTCGACCAGCAAGGGGAAGGGCAGCTCGTACTTCGCGGCGAAACCCGCGTGACTCTTCGCCGAGTCCGGGCTCACCCCGAAGACGCGGATCTTGCTGCGCTTGAACGCCCCGAACGCGTCCCGGAAATCGCAGGCTTCGCGGGTGCATCCTGGGGTGTTGTCCTTCGGATAGAAGTACAGCACGTAGGGAGCACCGGCGAGCTCCTCGGAGCGCACCCACGCACCCTGTTGATCCTGGAGGGCGAAGCTCGGCGCCCGCTGACCTTCCTGGAGCTCGCTCACCGCGGCGTCGCTCGGTGCGCTGCGCGTCGGCGCCTTCTTGGCAGCCGCCGGCTTCGTTCGTGCCGCGCTCGTCACCGTCACCTTCTTCGCCGTCGTCTTCGTGGCTGTCTTCTTGGCGGTCGCCTTCTTCGCCACCGCCTTCGCGGCCGTCGCCTTCTTGGCGAGTGCCTTCTTGGTCGTCGTCTTCGCCGCCTTCTTGGCGGCGCCCGTCGTGGCCGAGGCCTTGATCGACGCCTGCTTCGAAGGCGCGCTGCTCCTGGCGGCGCGGGCCGCGGAGGAGGCCTTGCTCTTGCCGCGGGCGCTTTCGGCGGCGTTCCCCGCGGGGCGCGCGGAGGCGCGGCGCCCGGACGCTGGTTTCGTGGTGGAGGTCGCTCGCGGTGTCGCGGCGCGAGCCGTCGCGGAAGACGCCTTCTTGGCTGCCATGGTGTGTTCCTCGTGAACGGATACGGGCGGGTGCGACGGCACCCGACGTGCCCGAGCTCCAGCGTGGGCTCCAGGCGGCCCGAATGTACCTCGAAACGCGCCCACGCCGCGAGGTGACGTCCCTGACTCGCCCCAAGACTCGCCCCTCACTCCACCCGCACGGTCCGGAGGCTCACGATACGCAACTGCTCCTCCGCGTCGGGGAAGCGCCCCCAAATGCTGATCGCGTAGAGGCCCGCCTCTCCGAGGGGCACGTCGATCTCGAAACGCCGTCCCTCCACCAGCACCGGCAACGGGGTCTTGAAGCCAGGAGGAAAGTAGACCACGTCGGGCTCCGGCACCGGGTAGGTGGAGGTCTCGTTCAACTCCTCGGCCGAGAGGGGCTTCGGCAGGGGCAGCCGCTTCACGCCGACCCCGCCGAACACCACCGGTTCGTGCACCTCCCCGGCGACGCGCAACGATCCGTGGGGCTTCGGCGCCGAGGCGAGCTCCTCGTACTCCCCGAACACCCCGACGAGCTCCTGCGCCATGCAGGGCTGGCGCACGCCGCGCGGCTTGGCGAGCCCCACGCCGACCCGGGAGTGCCGCGGATCCAAGAGGTTCCTCCGGTGACCGTCCTCCGGGGGGAGCTCGGACAGGAAGGCGTCGTGGATCTTCTCGAGCTCGGCCGGATCGAAGCGCGGCTCCTCCTCCAGAGCTCGCTCCTGGCCGTCGAAGAAGCAGGCGGCGTTCTCCCGCACGAGGTGGTCCCCGCCGGCCTCCGTGTAGCGCTGCTCCGGCACCGATCCATCCGTCCCCCAATGGGCAGTGAAGCCGTGGGCCGCCATGTCCCGCGCGTGTCGCTCCCCGGCGCGCGCCGCTTCGTCGTCCCAGCCGAGCTGGGGCAACCCTTCCGCGGCGCGGTCGCGGTTGATGAGCTCGAGGACGAAGCGCTGCGCCTCCTCCGCGCTCAAGCTGGCCGCGCTCGGCGGCTCTTCCGGGCTCCGGGGGGCACAGCTCGCCAGAACGACGGCCCCCACGAGGGACCAGCCCCCCCACCCTCCCCATCCCATCTTGCCCATTGCGCGACCCATCGCCTCAGTTATGCCATGGTCCCGGCGCTTGTGTGTCGCCGGAGCGGCCCCTAGATTCCCCTCCTCCCTCCGGGGACCCGACTGCTACGCGCTCTGGCGCGCTCCATCCTCAGAAAGGCACTTCCCGATGCTCGAGCTTCCCGAAAACGGCCTCTACCGCACCACCACCGCTATGCCCGGCGCCGAAGACGCCTTCCCGGCGGGGGTGCTCGTGTACATCGGGGAGAAGGCCGGGCAGAAGTTCGTCGTGCGCCCCGGCCAAAACCGCAACAACCGCTGGTACTGGGGCGAACCGACGGTCCCCCTGCGCTCCCCCACCTGGTCCCGCACCCTCAAGAAGCTGCGGAGCGAAGGGTTCTACACCCTGCCCGAGACCATCGAGTTCGAGGGCGGCGGCCGCTGGTTGAAGAACGCGATCGTGCAGCTCGGCTACAACGGCGAAGGCAAGGGCATCATCTTCGTCGCCGAGAGCCGCGACAGCTCCGAGCAGAACGCCTTGTTCTTCAGCGACAAGGGCATGATGATCGACGATCGCATGCTGGAGCGCCTCACCTGGGCGCCCATCCTCCCCGTTCGCGACTCCTGAGTCGCCCCGTCCGAGCCGGTCGCGTTCCGCCCACCTGGCCCGCGCGACCGGCGCCAATCGCGCCACACCGGACCACCGACGCCCCGCGGCTCGGCTCACGTGACCGTCGCCTGTCTGCTGCGCCGCCGTCGCAGCGCGCTCGCTCGCTACCGCTCGCTCACTTGCGCCGTGGACGCAGCTCCTGACGAGCGCGCGCGGTCGCTGACATGAACTCGCGGTTGAGCTGGGCGATGAACTCCACGCTGATGTGCTTGGGGCACGCCTCCATGCACTCGTAGTGGTTCGTGCAGTGCCCGAACCCCTCGGCGTCCATCTGGGCCACCATGTTGCGCACCCGGGTATCCCGCTCGGGCTCGCCCTGGGGGAGCAGGTTCAGGTGCGCGACCTTGGCCGCCGTGAAGAGCATCGCCGCCGCGTTCGGGCAAGCCGCCACGCACGCGCCACAGCCGATGCACGCCGCGGCGTCGAAGGCCCGGTCGGACTTCTCCTTGGCCACGGGCAGGGAGTTGGCCTCGGGAGCCGAGCCGGTGCGCGTGGAAATGAAGCCGCCGGCCTGCACGATGCGGTCGAGGGATCCGCGATCGACCACCAAGTCACGGACGACGGGGAAGGCGGCCGCGCGCCAAGGCTCGATCCAGATCTCCTCCCCGTCCTGAAACTCCCGCATGTGGAGCTGGCAGACGGTCGTCGCCTTCCGGGGACCGTGGGCGTGCCCGTTGACGATCATGCCGCACGCGCCACAGATGCCCTCCCGGCAGTCGTGATCGAAGGCGATGGGCTCTTCGCCCTTCTCCAGCAGCCCTTCGTTCACCTGATCGAGCATCTCCAGGAACGAAGCGTGCTCGCTGATGTTCTTCGCCTCGTAGCGAACGAACTGGCCCTTGGCATCGCGGTTCTTCTGACGCCAGACGTGAAGCACGAGATTGAGGCTCTTTTCCATGATGCTCGCTTCGCTGAAAAACCTGCTGGGGATCGGGCTGCGCTGAGAACTCTGCTGCGGAGGACCGGTCGGGGCGACCCGTCACTTGTAGCTGCGTTGGGTCGGCTTCACGTACTCGAACTCGAGGGCCTCTCGGTGGACCTGATGCTCCACCCCATCCCCCTTGAACTCCCAGGCAGCCACGAACTGGAAGTTCTCGTCGTCGCGCTTGGCCTCCCCCTCCTCGGTCTGGTGCTCCTCCCGGAAATGACCACCGCAGGACTCCTCACGGAACAAGGCGTCGCGGCACATGAGCTCGCCGAGCTCCAAGAAGTCCGCGACGCGCCCCGCCTTCTCGAGGCTCTGGTTCAGCTCTTCGCCGGAGCCAGGCACGTACAGGTTCTCCCAGAACTCCTCGCGGATCCTCGGGATCTCCTGCAGCGCCTTCTCGAGGCCCGCCTTGTTGCGGGCCATGCCGCACTTGTCCCAGATGAGCTTGCCCAGCTCCCGGTGGAAGGAATCCGGGCTCCGCTTGCCCTGAATGGAGAGGAACTTGTTGATGCGCTCCTTCACCGAGTCGACGACCGCGCGCACCTCCGCGTGGGTGTCATCCGCCGTGTTCCGCGGCGTCTGCGCCAGGTAGTTGGCCACCGTGTAAGGCAGCACGAAGTAGCCATCGGCCAACCCTTGCATCAACGCGCTCGCCCCGAGGCGGTTCGCGCCGTGGTCGGAGAAGTTCGCCTCTCCGCCCACGAACAGGCCCGGCACGGTGCTCATCAGGTTGTAGTCGACCCACAGGCCACCCATCGTGTAGTGGGTGGCCGGGTAGATGCGCATGGGCACCTCGTAGGGATCCTCGCCCGTGATGCGCTCATACATTTCGAACAGGTTCCCGTAGCGCTCCTCGACGGCCTTGCGCCCGAGGCGCTTCACGGCGTCCTTGAAGTCGAGGTACACGCCGAGGCGCTGCCCACCGACGGCGGTGCCGACGCCGAGCCCCTTGTCGCACATGTCCTTGGCCCGCCGCGAGGCGATGTCGCGGGGGACCAGGTTGCCGAAGCTCGGGTAGAGCCGCTCGAGGTAGTAGTCGCGATCCTCCTCGGGGATCTGGTTCGGCGGCTTGGTCACGTCCTCGGCCCGCTTCGGGACCCAGACGCGCCCGTCGTTGCGCAGGGACTCGCTCATCAGGGTGAGCTTGGACTGGAACTCCCCGCTCACCGGGATGCAGGTGGGGTGGATCTGAGTGAAGCAGGGGTTCGCGAACAGGGCGCCCTTGCGATGCGCGCGCCAGGTGGCGGTGACGTTGCACCCCTTCGCGTTCGTCGAGAGATAGAAGACGTTGCCGTAGCCGCCCGTGCACAGGACGACGGCGTCGGCCAAGTGGGCCTCGATCTTGCCCGACACCATGTCGCGGGTGACGATGCCCCGCGCCCGCCCGTCGACGACGATGAGATCGAGCATCTCGTGGCGGCTGAACATCGTGACGGTGCCCGCGTTCACCTGCCGCTCGAGCGCCTGGTAGGCGCCGAGCAAGAGCTGCTGGCCCGTCTGACCGCGGGCGTAGAACGTGCGCGACACCTGTGCGCCGCCGAAGGAGCGGTTCGCCAGGAGCCCGCTGTACTCCCGCGCGAAGGGGACGCCCTGGGCGACACACTGATCGATGATGTTGACGCTCAGCTCGGCGAGCCGGTAGACGTTCGACTCCCGCGCGCGGAAGTCACCGCCCTTCACGGTGTCGTAAAACAGCCGATAGACGCTGTCGCCATCGTTCTGGTAGTTCTTCGCCGCGTTGATCCCGCCCTGGGCGGCGATGCTGTGGGCGCGCCGCGGGCTGTCCTGGTAGCAGAACGCCGCGACGTTGTAGCCCTGCTCGCCGAGGGTCGCGGCCAGCGCGCCACCAGCGAGCCCCGTGCCGACGACGATGACCTTGTGCTTGCGACGGTTGGCCGGATTCACCAGCTTCATTTCGAAGCGGTGGCGCTCCCAGCGAGTCTCGATGGGACCTGACGGTGCGTTGGCCTTGAGTTCCATGTTCCGCGTTCTGCTGGCTCGATCGTTGTCGAGGGTGTCGTCGAGGAGGTCTGCTCTGCCCTACTGAACGAGGCCGAGCAAAACCGAGAGGGGGAGGAGGATGTTGCCCACCACCACCACGAGGGCGAGCGTCCGAGCACCGCCGTGCAAGGTCGCGTTTCGCAGCGGGTTGTTGAGCCCGAAGGTCTGCAACAGGCTCCAGGCGCCGTGGTAGATGTGGAGCCCCAGCGCGACCTGCGCGGCCACGTACAGGGCGACCACCCAGGGGATGCTGAACCCGTTGACGAAGTTCGAGTAGACGTCCCCCGTGTGGGAGTGCTCGTAGGCTCCCATCGCCACCCCCGGGAAGGTGAAGTGAGCCAGGTGGTAGAGCACGAACAGGAGCACGAGCACGCCGCTGTACAGCATCGTCCGAGCGGCGAAGGTGGTGATGGCGTCCTTGCGCATCTTGTAGCCGACCGGGCGTGCAGCGCGCGACAGGGCCGACAGCTGCATGGCCATCGCGATGTGCACCAGGAAAGACACCAGCAAGAGAATGCGCACACCCCACAAGAGCAGCGGCGCGTCGCGCAGCGCTACCCCGTAGTCGTTGTAGACCTTGGGCCCCAAGAAAACCTGAAGGTTACCCAGCATGTGGCCGATGACGAATCCAAACAGGACAAGTCCGCTCACGGCCATGAGGACCTTCTTGCCGATCGTCGTGTCGCTGAAGGAGAGGGCCTTGATCATGATCGTTCCGTTAGGGCGCTGAGCGACTCGAGGGCCCGCGCACGTTGCGGGGCGTGGAGGCGCCGGGGGTGCTCCGGAGGACCTGGGGCGGGTCGGCCACCTCGGGTCTTTCGCGTGCGGTCCTATCCAAGCGAGCAGGAAAACACAACCCGCCGGAATGCAGGATCCGTGATGTTGGTCATTGAAGCACACCGGGCGGGGGTACACCCCCGGGAAAAAAGAAGGGCCGCCCGCGGCGGAGCGGGGCGGCCCTTCGGTCCCTGGAAGCGGGGCGTCTTACTTCGCCGCCGCCAGGTTCTTCGCCACGAAGTCCCAGTTCAGGAGCTTGTCGCAGACGACCTCGAGGAACGCGTTCCTGTTGTTGCGGTGGTCGAGATAGTAGGCGTGCTCCCAGACGTCGGTGGTCAGGAGGGGCACGTCGTCCGTGGTCAGCGGCGTCTCGGCGTTGGGCGTCGTGATGATCTTGCCCTTGCCGCCGCTGAGGACCAGCCACACCCAGCCAGACGCGAAGCGGTTGTTGCCCGCCTCGATCCAGTCAGCGCGGAACTTCTCCCAACCACCCAGCCCCTGGATCAGGTCCCCCACGTCACCGGCGGGCGGCGCTCCGCCCCCACCGGGCTTGAGGCTGTTCCACCAGAACGTGTGGTTCCAGACCTGGGCCGCGTTGTTGAACACACCACCGGAGCTGGTCCGCACCACCTCCTCGAGGGTCTTGCTCGCCTCGGGCTTGCCCTCGAGGGCCGCCTTGAGCTTCGCCATGTAGCCCTTGTGATGCTTCTCGTAGTGGTACTCGAGGGTCTCCGCCCCCATGGCGGGCGAGAGAGCGTCCTTCGCATAGGGAAGCGCGGGCACCGTGAAATCCATCCTCTGCTCCTTTCTTTCCGTTGGTTTCGGAGTTCCTCCAAACGGGGTGGCCAGTATAGGCAGGCTCCCGAAGGGTGAACAACGGCCGCGGGGGAGACGAGCCTCACGTCGGTCGTCCCACGCACCCGCGCGCGGTCGGCTTCTCGTGCGTGACCACGCCGCCTGCGGCGGCCCCGCGGCCCTCTCTACCATCCCAACATTGCCAACGTCCCGTTTCGGCGCCACACCTGCGCCATGGAGCGCCGCACGTTTCTCCGGGCCAGCGCCGCCGCTGTCGCCGTGGGGGGACCCCTCGCGTACGTCTTTCGTGCGCGAGAATCCGCGGAGTCGCTCCTCGTCCCCGACGCGAACAACCTCCTCGATCTGGCCCCCGGCTTCTCCTACCAGGTGATCGGCCGAAGCGGTGATCGCCTGAGCGATGGTTGGCGCGCCCCCGCGCTGCCGGATGGCATGGCTTGCTTCACCGGCGCGGACGGCTCCTGGATCCTGATGCGAAACCACGAGGTCGAGCGGGATCCGCGTCAGGGGGCCTTCGATGGTCCCGCTCCGAGTCCTCTCGCCCATGATCCACGCGCACAGGGAGGCGTGAGTCGCCTCGTGCTCGATCCCGAGACCTTGGCGGTGCGCTCGGGAAACATGGTGCTCGCAGGCACCCTGCGCAACTGCGCGGGCGGGCCCAGCCCCTGGGGCTGGCTCAGCTGTGAGGAGACCGTGGAGGAGGGCCATGGCTACGTGTTCGCCTGCCCCATCGAGGCTTCGTCGCTCGTGAAGGCGGAGCCCATCCATGGCTACGGTCGCTTCCGCCACGAAGCCGTCGCGATCGATCCGCGCACCCACGTGGCCTACCTGACGGAGGACGAGGGAGACGGCTGCCTCTACCGCTTCGTGCCGGACGATCCCGCGCGCCCCTTCACCGGGAAGCTCCAGGCCATGAAGGTCGAGGGATCCAATAAATATAACACATCCGAGCGCATGGGCGAGGATCGGCGGGTGCGCGTCGGCTGGGTCGACGTCCCCGACGCGATGACGCCCGGGGATGGCTCGTGGCGGGACCGCCTTCGCCGCGACACGTTGCGCGATCGGGCGCAAGAGGCGGGCGCGGCCATCGTCCGGCGCGGCGAAGGCATCTGGTACCACGAAGGCCAGGTCTTCTTCACGTCGACCAACGGCGGCAAGGCGGGAGCCGGACAGGTGTTTCGGCTGCAGCTCGCCCGCGACACGCTCTCCCTCGCCCGCCATGAAGCGCCTGCGAGCGGGGCTGCCGCGGAGGGCGGTTCAGCGAAGGGCGGTTCAGCGAAGGGCGGTTCAGCGAAGGGGCGTGCCGCGACGGGCACGACGGCGAGCGGCGTCACCTCGAGTGGCGAGCAGGCGGTGGCTCGCGTGTCGCCCGGAGCGCTCGACGTGCTCGAGCTCGTGGCGGAGTCCGCGGGGCGCCATGAGCTCGACGGCCCCGACAACGTCACCGTCGCGCCCTGGGGCGAGGTGTTCGTGGCGGAGGACGGCGGCGGTGAGCAGTTCATTCGCGCCATCGACGCCGACGGAAGGATCCGAGACGTCGCTCGCAACGCGAACAGCGGCGGAGAGCTCGCCGGCGTGTGCTTCTCGCCCGATGGGTCGACGCTCTTCTTCAACCTCCACCGAGAAGGGCTCACCGTCGCGGTGCGCGGCCCCTGGCAACGAGCCAGCGCGTGATTCGACGTGTGATTTGACATCGCGGCCGCTCCAACGCATTCCCCGAGCGTGGCCGCTCGCTCCTCCTCCGGGCCCCTTTCCGCCGGGGCCCTCTCGTCCGCGCCTCCCTCGTCCGCGCCTCCCTCGTCCGCGCCTTTCTCAGCTGGGCCCTCGTCCGGGCTCGCTGGGCGCAAGGATGAGCCGACGCGAGAGCCCGGGGACGGCGGCGGACCGGAGGCGAGCGCGTGGGGTCCAGAGGAGGCCCGCGCCTGGGCGCAAGAGCTCGGGCTGCGGCTGCGTTACGACTGCAGTATCGACGAGCTGAGCCCGAGCCTGCAGGGGCGCTTCGTGCAGCTCGGCGTCGACGAGAGCTTCGCGGAGTACGCGCTCCGAGCACGCCGACGGCGCCACGGGCGCCTGCTCACCTGGCTGCATCGGTCTCTCCGAGGCCTGCTCTCGGACTTCGACATCAACGGCCTCCTCGACACGTACCCGATGCACGTCCTGGGGCGACGCCAGTGGGAGCACCTGCTCCCCGACGCCGGAGGGCGCCTGCTCGACGTCGGCTCGGGCAACGGCGACGTCACCGCCGCCCTGGCGCCTCTGTTCGACGACGTAACCGTCGTCGAGACTTCCCGCTGGATGGCCCGACGGCTGCGGCGCCGCGGCTACCGGTGTCACGCCGTCGACCTCGGCGCGGAGGCGGTCCCCGGCGGGCCCTACGACGTGATCAGCCTCCTCAACGTGCTGGATCGCTGCGATCGCCCGCTCAGCCTCCTCGGCAACCTGCGGGCGGCGCTCGCACCGGAGGGCCGCCTCGTGATCGCCCTCGTGCTGCCCTATCGCCCGTTCGTGTACGACGGCCCCATCAGCCGCGCGCCGACGGAGCGGCTCCCCCTGCGCGGCACGACCTGGGAAGCGGCCACCAACGAGCTCGTCGACGAGGTGCTCGGCCCCCTCGGGCTCGAGGTGGAGGCCTGCGCGCGGGCGCCCTATCTCTCGGGCGGAGACGCCTACCAGCCGCTCTACGAGCTCGACGACGTCGTGGTCGTCTGTCGCGCTCACGGCAACGTCGCCCTCATCGGATAGGCGCTGGTCGGGTCCGCGCTCCTTGGAGGGTCGCTCGCGGAGCCAGGGCTCGGGCAGGCGTCGCTCGGCGCAGTTCGGGCGCATGACGCCGTGCCGCGGTGGGCCGTGCCGCGGTGGTGCTCCCAGTGCCGAAGGTGAGACTCGAACTCACACGAGGGGTTGCCTCGGCGGATTTTGAATCCGCTGCGTCTGCCATTCCGCCACTTCGGCCGACATCGTCGAGAGACGGCGACGGCACTTAACCCAGAGGGCCGCCCCTGTCCAGGCGCAGGTGCTCCGAAACGGCGTCGCGCGTGCTCTCGCACCGCGATTCGGCCGGCTCGAGGTCCCGGGCGCGGCGCGGAGGCGACGATGGGGGCTGCCTCACGCGACCTCGCTTCGATACACTGGATCCCGAGGGGAGGTTGGATGAACGCACGAAGCCGCCGAGAGCGACTCACGGGGCGGGTGAGCGAACGTCGCCGCAGGGCAGGTGCAGGGGGGCTGGTCCAGGAACCACGCGCCGCGAGCGTCGCTCCGGCGCTGGAGCTCGTCGAGCCCATCACGATGCGCTCCCGCGAGCGTCACCCGGCGCGGCTCCGTCCCGTGCCGAGCAGCGAGGCGAGCGCCTACGAGACCCTCCTGCAGACCATCGATGACGCGGTGCTCGTGGTGGATCTCGCCTCCGGGCGCCTGCTGCGGGGCAACGACGCCGCGTGGGAGCTCCTCGGCTACGAGCCCAACGCGCTCGGTGTCCGTGGGCTCCGCTCCTTGTTCGCGCCCGGGCAGACGGCGTCCGTCGACGCCTTGCTCGCCGAGCTGCGGCTGACGGGGAGCGCCCAGCGGCCCGAGCTGCTGCTGCAGCGAGCCGACGGGACTTGCTTCTGGGGAGAGCTGCGCGGGCGAGCCCACCCGAGCCTCGCGGGTCGTCGCTGTCTGCTGTTGATCCGGGACGTGAGCGTGGCCGTGGAGCGGGAGCGGGAGCTCCGACGCCTGCGGGCGGAGCTCGACGCGGCCAACGCGCACATGCAGCACACCAACAAGTTGGTGGCCCTGGGACAGCTCGCGGCGGGCGTGGCCCACGAGCTCAACAACCCGGCCTCGTACGTGCTGATGAACCTCGACGAGATCCGGGGGGTCCTCGAGCGCGCGCAGGTAGCCCACAAGACGTTGCGCACGAGCCTCCTGGCCTGGCTCGACGGCGAGCAGCGGGAGCGCGCCGAGGAGTGCCTCTCGGCGTTCCCCGCGCACCGCGTGTTCCATGAGGGCCACGAGCTCGTCGCCGAGTGCATCGACGGGGTGCAACGCATCACCTCCCTCGTGAAGGATCTCCGCGGGTTCGCGCGCATCGACGAGCGAGACGTCTCACTGATCTCCCTGAACGACGTCGTGCGCACCGCCTGCAAGATGGTCGGCTCCCACCTGCGGCAGCGCGCCCACTTGCGCACCGAGCTCGGCTCCACGCGGCAGCTCGCCGCCGATCGGAGGCGCCTGGTGCAGGTCGTGACGAACCTGCTCATGAACGCGGGTCAGGCCGTCGAGGGGGGCAAGGCGGAGGAGCAGGTCATCGAGGTGACGACCTTCGACACCGCCGACAGCGTCGTGTTGCGCGTCCGAGACACGGGTTCGGGCATCCCCGAGGAGCTCCACCGAGAGATCTTCGAGCCGTTCTTCACGACGAAGCGCGACGGCGGGACTGGGCTCGGGCTCTCCGTCATCTCGGACATCGTGCGACAGCACTCGGGCACGGTCTCGGTCCAAAGCCTGCCGGGCGAGGGCGCGACCTTCGAGGTGACGATTCCCTTCGAGACGGGCCTCCACCCCGCGGGCCCCGAGGCGCACCGCCCCCCCGTAGCGGCGGCCCCCGGGGGCGCCCGCGTCTTGGTGATCGACGACGAACCCCACCTCGTGCGCGCTTACCAGCGCGTGCTCTCGCGCCACCATCACGTCACGGTGGCCACGGGCGGCGCCGCTGGTTTGGCGTTGATCGAGAAGGACCCGGACTATGACGCGATCCTGTGCGACCTCACGATGCCCGACGTGGACGGGGTCCGCATCTATCGCTGCCTCGATCGCATCGCGCCCCACCTCAAGTCACGGGTCATCTTCTCGAGCGGAGGCGCGTGCAGTCGCCGCGCGGAGGAGCTGCTGTCGTCCGCGGACGTCCCATTGCTCGAGAAGCCGGTGGACTCCGCCAAGCTGCTCGCCGCCATCGAGCGCGTGCGAGGTGCACCGCGCTCGCGGTAAGGCGCCCGTACCAAGCCGCCGCCGGGGCCCAGCGATTCGCCCGCCGCCCGCGCCGCCTTGGCACGGGCCGGCGGCCTCCGCAGAATAGGGCCGTGACCCCGCGCAAGGCTCGAAGGATCGCGGTCTGGATCGAAGATCGCCCCCCCAAGCGCGGCGGCGCTCCCGCGCCCGTGGGTCAGGTGCTCGCCGAGACCCAGAAGGCCGCGAGCCAGAGGACGGGCGCCGCGCTGAGCCCCGACGAGTGGCGCCGGGTGGTGGGGGCGAAGATCGCGACGCGCACGCGCGTGGGGCGCCTCACGCGGGGGACCCTCACCGTGTACGCCGCGTCGTCCGCCTGGTGCAACGAGCTCAGCTTCTTGAGCACGGACATCCTGGCGCGCCTCCGAGACGCCGGATACTCCGTGGACGCCCTGCAGATCCGCGCCGGCAAGTTCGAGCCGCTGGCGACGTCGTCGAGCTCCGCGGCGGCGCCAGCTCACGCAGAGCTCCCTCCAGAGCTCCGCGCCCGCCTCGCCCTCATCGACGACCCGGAGCTGCGCGCCGCCGTCGCCGAGGCGGCCGCGGCCTCCCTCGCCAACCCTCACCTCGCGGGAGACACGCGGGGCCCGACGACGACGCCGCCCAGGCGCGGAGCCCCCGCGCCCGATGCCTCCCGGACGGCTGCCCCCGAACGGACCTCCGGAGGCCTTCGCCCCTCCCCCGGCGCCCTTCGAGGGACGCGCGCCGCCGCGGGTCGCACCGGTGAGCGCTTCCCCCCTCGGCGCCGGGGCTGAGCGGCGCCGGAGCTGCGCGGCGCCGGGGCTCGGGGCCCTCACTGCACGAGTTTGGCCAACCCCGAAATGCGCTGCACGAGGAAGCGCTCCCGCGGCTTCAATCCCGTCTTCGCCTCCAGGAGCTCCACGTAGCCGCGGAACCGCGCCACGCTCACGCCGCGCACGTTCCGCAAGGCGGAGTACAGGAGCTCGATGGTCGCCGCGGGGAGTGGCACGCCGAGCACCGCGTAGAGCTCGAAGCAATAGTCCACCCAGCGGGGGAGACGTGTGATCTCCGCGAGGCGCACGGCGTAAGTCACCGCGCGCTCGGTGTGAGGCGTGGCGCGCCCGGTCGCACGAGCCGCTTCCAAGTGTCGTTGGAGGTGAGGCTCGAGGAGCCGCACCGCTTCGGCGCCGTGGCCCAGGGCCAGGGCCTTGTCGATCACCGGGGAGAGCAGCTCCAACGGCTCACGGCGCAGGGTGCTGGAGGCCGATCCAGGGGTCTCGCCCGCCGGGGTCCCATGCATCGTCTCCGTCATGGTCTGAGCACGCCGACGGAGGCGCACCTCCTCGCGCCGCACGACGAGCCGCTGATTGCCGATGCCCAGGGTGTCCCCGTCGACGAGCTCGGCGCCCTGCACGCGGACACCGTTGACCGAGACGCCATTGCTGCTGCCCACGTCCTCGACGCGGACCCCCTCCCCGACCACGATGCGAGCGTGCTGTCGCGACACCAGGGCGTCCTCGATGAGGATCTGACAGTGCTCGCTCCGCCCCAGCAACGTCGTGCCGCGCGGCAGCTCGTAGCGCCGCCCCTTGTGGTCGAGCCAGTATCGCCAAACGATCGCCACTTCCTGCCAGGATAGCCGCGCGGGGCGGCGCCCCTCAACGCCGAAAGTTCGACGCGCACCGGCAGGGTGATCGGTTCGTCACGATCCGCCGGGCGCGCCGGTCGACCCTGGCCCCCGCGATGGTCGCTCCGAAGGGCGCTCAGCCGGCGCTCAGCCGGCGCTCAGCCGGCCATCCCCGCGCCCCGCGGCGGCTCGCCCTCGTCGGGGACCACGTTCGCCAAGGTGCGCAACGCCTCGAGCGCGTCGTCGGCGGAGGGCTCACTGCGCCGCGCCGCGGGCGGCTCGCTGCCACCGCGGGCTGCGCGAGCTCGCTGCTCTGACGAGAGCGCTGGGGCCGCGAGCGATGGGGCCGCGAGCGATGGGGCCGCGAGCGATGGGGATGGCAGAGCCTGTGCGGGTTTCGTCGACGGAGGTCTCGTCGACGAAGACTTCGGCAGCGGCTTTGGAGAGACGTGTCGCACCGCGCTCTGCACGATGCGCTCGACCGTCGGCACGAGGGTCACCCGCTGATCCGGCGGGAGGGTGCCCAGGCTCCGCCCGATCTCCCCCGGGGGGAGCCACCCGAGGGTCGCGTACACTTCCAGGATCCATCGCCCCCACTCCGCACGCCCCTGCTCCATCGAGAGGGCGACGGCCGCGTCGGCGAGCTCGTCGAGGCGCCCGCGATCGACGGGTTCGGACGACGCCAGGAGCTCTTCGACCACGCGCCGCGCCTGGCGCAGCACGCGCTCCAGATCGGACCAGCGCCCGAGATCCTTCGCCCGGAGCAGCGTGTCCACGACCAGATCGAGGGACCAGGCCTGCTTCGAGCTCCCGCTGAGGGTGGTGTCTTCGTTGCGAGCGCTCGATCCGCAGTGGGGGCAACAGGCGTGCTCGGCGGCATAGGGAAAGCCGCAGCCCCCGCAATGGATCATGAAGCCAGTGACGGGCGCGGGGCCCCGCGCGGGCACCTCCTCGGCGGAGCGGCAGATGACGAGCTCCTGCGTGCCCACACGAACGCGCGCGCCCGCGCTCACGTCCACGACGCCGCGCGCCAGCTGCCCCCCGACGAACAGCCCATTCCTCGACCCGAGATCCTCGATGGTCGCGCGATCTCCCGTCACCTGGATGCGGGCGTGGCGCCGCGACACGAGGGGGTCCTCGATGGTAATGTGACAAGAAGCGCTCCGCCCGAGGATGCTCTCACCCGGGGGGAGGTCGATCTCTTGCAGCAGGAATCGCAGGCGAAATCTAGCCAATCGAACCATCCTGGCGCCGAACGGGTCATCGCGATGCGCACGGAGGCACCAAGCGCACCAGCGCATGGTGACTATTCAAGGTACCCCGCCACCCGGAGCGCGTCAAAGCCCCGACCGCCTTCCGTCAGGCGAGGAGCCGTGCGAGCCGCCAAAGGAAGCGGGGGCGACGTCCTCCGCCGTAGATCCGAAGACGTGCGCCTGGGCGCGTCTTCTGCGGGCGGTGCTCGGACGCGAAAGCGGGGGACGACGGCTCGGCTTCCGTGTCGCCCACCTCCGCGGCGCCGCGCGAACCGTTCCAGCGCTGTCGCAGTTTTCCGAACACATGGCTGGGGTTTCGGGGCAGTGCGCGCTCCCTCCAGGACTCCAGCGCCGACCAGGAAGGGAGACGGCCCCAGGCGCCGAGCCCGAGGATCGCCTCGGGGGATCCCCAGAGGGTCACGTCGGGGCGTCCAACACGGCCCTCGTGGATCATCAGCCGGCCCCAGTCGAAGCGCAGCGTCAAGGTCGTGTGGGTGAGCGTCCCCCCCTGCTCCTCGGAGACGGCGACGATCACCACCGTGCCCCACATGCGCCGAAAGGCGGCCAGGCGCCCTCCCCGCTCGAGGTTGGCGACGATGCGCCGTCGGATTTCCCGCGCGAGGGGATCGGCGTCCGCGCGCGGTCCGAGGTCCACGCTGAAACCCGGGGACCGGCTCCTCCCAATCATGACCGAAGCACGATCGCCAAGGACGGCGGCGGAGGGAAGGCCAAAGACGCCCCCGGTGGACGGCTACTTCCGGAACGCCCGCAGGAAATCACACAACGCGTGCACCGACTCCAGGGAGACCGCGTTGTAGATCGAGGCCCGCAGACCACCGACGAGGCGGTGCCCCTTCAACCCGACGAGGCCCGCCGCGGCGGCGGCTTGCACGCACTCGGCCTCGAGCTCCGGCGTGGGCAGGTTCCAGACCACGTTCATGAGCGAGCGGCTCTCGACCTCGACGGGCAGCCGATAGAAGTCCGGGCGCTCCGCCAGGACCGCGTAGAGAGCGTCCGCCTTGGCCCGGTTCGTGCGCTCGATCGCCTCCGCGCCGCCCTGCTCCTTCACCCACTGGAGCACGTTGCGGAGCATGTAGATCCCGAAGGTCGGGGGCGTGTTGTAGAGAGAACGCGACGACGCGTGCGTGCGGTACTGAAACATCGTCGGGATGTCCGTCCGCGCCGACTCCACGAGATCCTTGCGGACGATCACCAGGGTGACGCCGCTCGGACCGAGGTTCTTCTGCGCCCCGGCGTAGATCAGGCCGAAGCGCGACACGTCCAGGGGACGGGACAGGATGTCGCTCGACATGTCCGCGACGAGGGGGACGTCCCCGACGTCGGGGAGGGTGTGCCACTGCGTGCCCGCGACGGTGTTGTTGGTGGTGATGTGCACGTAAGCGGCAGCGGGATCGAGCGAGAGCTCCTCCTGCCGCGGCACGCGACGCCACACGCCGTCCACCGCCGTGTCGCACGCGACGCGGGCGTTCCCGACGATGGTGGCCTCCTTGAGGGCCTTCTTGCCCCAGACGCCGGTGATCACGTAGTCGGCGCTGCGCCCGGTGGGCAGCAAATTCATCGGCACCACCGCGAACTGCTGGCTCGCCCCACCCTGAAGGAACAGGATGTCGTAATCGTCGGAGACGCCGAGCAGCTCACGCACGAGCTCGATCGCCTCCGTGTGCACCGCGTCGTACGCCTTTCCGCGGTGGCTGTGCTCCATGATGCTCATGCCAGTGGACTCGAACTCGAGCAGCTCCGCCTGCGCTCTCTGGAGCACGGAGAGAGGGAGGGCTGCGGGGCCGGCGTTGAAATTGTGGACGCGGGTCATGGACGGTTTCCGTAAAGAGGAGCTCGTGAGCGTTGCGCGGGGCAAGTCACCCTGGAGCGAGCGCATCGTGCTCCACTCCAGGAACGAAGACCAGGCGGTCGAGCGAAGACCAGGCGAGCGAAGACCAGGCGAGGAGCTCCTCACCCCAGCGCGCGAGCGCCGATGTCACGCCGCAGCTGCTTGCCCGCGAACTCGATCCGATCACAGGCCGCGTAAGCGCGATCCCGCGCCGCGGCGAGGGACGACCCTCGGGCCGTGACGCCCAGCACCCGGCCGCCCGCCGTGACCAGCTCCTCCCCACGGAGCTTCGTCCCCGCGTGGAAGATGCGGACGTCGGACTCCTCCTCCGCTCGCTCGATGCCCGTGATCACGTCGCCCACCCGAGGGGTCCCCGGATACCCCTCGCTCGCGAGCACGACGCACACGGCGTGGCTCTCCGTGACTTGCAGTAGGTCTGCCGAGAGCTCGCCCCGGGCCGCCGCGCACAGCGCCTCACCGAAATCGCCCTCGGTGATCATCGTCAGCACCTGCGTCTCGGGATCGCCGAAGCGCACGTTGAACTCCAACGTCACGGGCTCGCCCTCGGGCGTGATCATCAGGCCCGCGAACAGGGTCCCCGTGAAGGGCGTCCCGTCGGCGGCCATGCCGTCGACCACGCGCTCGATGATCTCCTTGCGCACCCGCTCCGCGAGGACCGCGTCGACCAGGGGCGCTGGCGCGTAGGTCCCCATGCCGCCCGTGTTGGGCCCCGTGTCCCCCTCCCCGATCCGCTTGTGATCCTGGGCTGCGGGCAGCACGAAGCTGTTCTGGCCGTCGCAGATCGCGTGCACGCTGGCCTCCGCACCGAGCAGTCGCTCCTCGAGGACGACCGTCGCCCCCGCTGCACCGAAACTCTGCCCGGACAGCATGCGCTCGGCGGCCTCCTTGGCCTCCTGGTGGCTCTCGGCGACGACGACCCCCTTCCCCGCGCACAGGCCGTCGGCCTTCACGACGGGCGGAGCCTCGAAGCTCGCCAAGGCGCGCCCCAGTTCGTCCGGAGCGCGCACGATCACGTCCCGCGCCACGCGGATCCCGTGACGGCGACAGAACTCCTTCATGAACGCCTTGGAGCCCTCGAGCCGCGCCGCGGCGCCGCTCGGCCCGTAGCACAGGACGCCCTCTGCGCGCAGGCGATCCGCGAGGCCCTCGCACAGGGGAACCTCCGGGCCGATCACCACCAGATCCACCTGCTCTCGCCGCGCTACCTCGACGGGCGATCCCTCCGCGACGCGCAGCGTCTTGTGGGCCAGATCCGGCGGCGGGCGCCGCATCCCCGCGTTGCCGGGGCAACCAATCACCTCATCCACGGAGTCGGAGGCGAGCAGACGCAGAGCGAGAGCGTGTTCACGCCCGCCGGATCCCACGATCAAGATTTTGCGGCCCATTGGGGGCCCCTTCCTATCGGGCGCCGGGCACCTGAGCAACCCGGCGCGCCGGGCAGCCCGACGGACGCCCTCCGTACCCCGTAGGCCCGCCCCGCAGAGCCCCCGGGAGGCCCCGTCAGGCCGGCAGGGGCACTCCGGCCAGCTGACGGCGACGGGGCCGGGCGACGGCGCGCCGCACCAGGCGGTCACACAGAACGGGAAACGCGATGCCCTGCGCGGCCGCCGCCTCGGGGAACAGGCTCGTCCGGGTCATGCCCGGCAAGGAGTTCAGCTCGAGGACGATGAACTCCCCGGACTCGGAGACGATGAAATCCGTCCGAGACAGGTCCCGTGATCCCAGCGCGCGGTGAGCGGCCACCGCGGTCTGCTGGATCCGCTCGAGGACCGCCTCGGGGAGGGGCGCGGGGCAGAGGTGCTCGCTGCCTCCCGGGCCGTACTTGGAGCGGAAATCGTACCACCCGGCGGCGCGCGCCCGGATCAGCGTGGGCGGCAGCGCGGCGGGCTCGCCTTCTTCGCTCTCGAGCACACCGCAGGTGACCTCCGCGCCTTCCCAGAAAGTCTCCAGGAGCGCTGCGCCGTCGATCGCGAGGACCTCGCCCAGGGCCTCTCCGAGGGCCGCGGGCGTCGCGTCGGCGCCGAGGATGGTGACCCCGATGGCGGAGCCTCCTCCCCGTGGCTTCACGACGAACCTGCCGCCGAGTTCGCTCCGGAGCTCCGCCAGGGTGTCGGCGAGGGCGTGTTCCGCGGGGACACGCTCGAGGACGACGCTCGCCGCCAAGGGTAAGCCGTGCGCGGCGAAGGCCACCTTGGCGGCGTTCTTGTCCGCGGCCAGGGCGCTGGCGAGCACCCCGCTGCCCACGTAGGGGAGATCGAGCACCTCGAGGAGGCCCTGCAGACAGCCGTCCTCCCCGAGCGGTCCATGGGTGACTGGGAAAACGACGTCCGGCCGCAGAGCGAGGAGCTCCGCGGGCAACCCTGCGTCGAGCTCCAGGGTGGTCGGCTCATGCCCCGCATCGTGGAGGGCTCCGGCGACGCCGCGCGCCGACGCTCGACTCACCTCCGCTTCGCTGGAGGGACCCCCAGCAATGATCGCCACGCGCATCGAAGACCTCCTGCGGCCTCGGCGCTCGGCGGCGCCGATTGGCTGTGTGTCCTTTGTGGTCCGCTCATAGCCGAGCCGCGCTCCGCGCGGCAAGGCTCCCTCTCCAAGCATGGCACGGCGCCAACGCACGGGAGCCGCTCGGAGAGACGTGCCCGCGCACTGGCCCCTCCGCTGGCTTCTCAGCTGGCCCCTCCGTCGGAGCGGTGACTCAATCCACCCGGGCGATGTGCTCGAGGGCGATGCCCAGCTCGTCGCAGAGGCGGTAGATGCGCTCGTCCCGATAGAACTCGTGGAAGGCGATGCGGCGGATGCCCGCGTTGGCGATCAGCTTGAAGCAGCCGAAGCAGGGGGACGCGGTCACGTAGATGTCCGCCCCCTCCAGCCGTACGCCGTTGCGGGCGGCCTGCACGATCGCGTTGGCCTCCGCGTGGACCGTGCGCACGCAGTGGCCATCCTCCATGAGGTGCCCCTCGTCGTCGCAATGGGCGATCCCCCGGATGGACCCGTTGTAGCCCGTCGCCAGGATCATGCGGTCGCGGACGATGACGGCGCCGACGTGCTTGCGGTCACAGGTGGATCGCGAGGCCACCTGCAGCGCGATGGCCATGAAGTACTCGTCCCAGCCCACGCGACGGCGCCCCGAGGCGGTGGGGGTGCTTCCCTCGGACGCCGGGGCAGCGCCACCGAGGGACGCGGTGGGGTCGGCGGGCGGAGCGGGGGACTCGACCGTCATGGGGCGCCCTATACCGCGTCGGACCACCCAGGACGAGCCTCACCCCTCCGCGAGCACCTGCCCCCACATCTGCCGCCCCGAGCTGCCCTCCCCTCCCCGAATGCCGGCCCCTCTCCTGGGCCGGGGGTTGACCGGCCCCCCCTCCGCGTGGCTTGTTGCCGCCGTGGATCATCGCACGGCGCCCGGACGTACAGGCTCTCCCACTGGGCTTCCGCTCGGCTCCTCACTCGACTCTCCGGGTGGGCGACCGCAACGACCTCGAACCTCCCCGGTCGGCTCGCCCGGTCGGGTGCGCCTGCAGGTGGGTGTGGTGCTCGGCGTCGTCGCGCTGACCTTCGCCGTCGCGGGCGGAGCGGCCGTCGCGGGTTCTCGCACCAAGGCCGAGGAGGCGCTCTCGTCCGTGAAAGCGGAGCCGAGCGCCGCGGCGGTGGCGCGCCTCCAGGTGGCGAAGGCAGAAGACGCCCTGGATCGCGCCCGCGCCGCTCGTCAAGCAGGCGACGCGACCCACGCCGACCTCCTCGACGACCTGGCCCTGGAGTGGGCCGTGACCGCAGTGGACCTGGCTCGCGCCGCAGAGCTCGAAGCCCGCGCGGCGGAGGTCGAGAAGGAGACCGCCGAGCTCGAGGCGCGGGCGAAGCGCGCCCTCACTTTGATCGAACAGACCCTCGCCCGACGGGGCAAGGCAGCCGAGAAGCTACGAGCCCTCGGCGTCGAGCCAGAGCCTCTCGGCCCCGTCGTTCCCCGGGCGGAGTCGGAGCGCGAAGGAGCAGCGGACGCGCAGCCCGCGGCGACGGAGGCCACGCCATGAAGCACACACGTCGCGCTCCCCGCTCGCGCTGGTGGTACGTCCTGGTCCTGTGCGCCGTCACCGGCGGCACCGTGAGCTGCGCCGCGACCCCACGCCCCCGCGTGTTGGGTCAGGCCGACGCAGCCGCGGAGAGCCCGGCGGCGCGCGAAGCGGCACAGCTCGCACCCCAGGCCTTCGCTCACGCAGAGAACCTCCGCGCGGCGGCGGCCGCGGCACACCAGCGGAGCGAGTTCGCTGCGGCGCAGATCCTGGGCGAACACAGCCTCGCCGCCTACGACCACGCCTTCGTGCTCGCGCGCTACGTCAAGGCGGAGCAGCGGCTCGCCCGTGCGGAGGCTGCCCTCGCCAAGACCCAAACGGAGCTCGCCGAGCTGGACGAACAACAGCTGCGTCTGGCGGCGGAGGCGGACGCCCTCGAGCTCAAGATCAAGGTCACCGTCGACAAGGAGCCCAAGGGCAAGCTGCCCCCCGCCTCCCCCGAGCGGGTGCGTGCGCGGCGGGACGCTGCCCGGGCCCTCACCTCCGAAGCTCGCTTGCTCTGCCTCGCCACGGAGCTGCTCGAGCCCGACCGCGAGGGCCTCGGCGCCGCTCGCACCACCGTCACGGAGCTCGAAGAGGAGCTGGCGAAGGGCTCCCACAAGGACGAGCTCTTTCTGCGGGCGACGGAGGCGCGCACGACCTGTCTCCGACAACTCACCTTGGCGCGCCGACCCGCCACCACCAAGGCACCCGAAGCGGGGGTCACCGATCGCCTCTTCCTCGAGCTGACGGAGACGCAGCGCTTCTTCGCGTTTCGCGACGACCGCGGCATCGTGATCAACCTTCGGGACCTCACGGCGGCGGATGGCACGTTGACCGCCGACGCGCGAGAGCAGCTCCGCCTCCTCGGCGGGACCGCCAAGGAGCACTCCGGGTTCCCGCTGCTCGTCGTCGGACACGCCGCTCAGCCGAAGCAGGAAGACGCGGCCAAGGCTCAGGCCGAGCTCGTCGCCGCGGCGCTCCGCGAGGCGGGCGCGCCCAGCGTCCGCGTCCACGGAGCGGGTACGGCGCAGCCGGTGGTGGACGGGCGCGTGCCCGACGCCGCGGCGCGCAACGCCCGCATCGAGGTCGTGTTCGTGTCTCCCGCGCGCTGAGGCCGGTTCGTCCCTCGGGTCCGTTCCAGGGCGAGCGGAACCCCTTGCGGAATCGGGACGGAAGCGCAAGCTAGTTGGAGGATCACCGTTCAAGGCGAGTCGAAGGCCCCTCGCCATGCCGGTAACCCATCACGACGTGCGGCGCGACTCATTCCTCGGCGAGGAAATCATCTGGGAAGGCGGACCCAGCGTGGTGCGCACCCCTCCGCTGTTCCAGCTGGCGAGTGTGCTGGCCTTCGTGATCGCGGCGATCTCGCTGGCCTATGGCGTGGTGATCGCCCTGGTGCTCAAGACGGCGCCGACGGAGTCCATGGTGTTCACCATCTGGTGCGTCACCCTGGGCTTCGCGGCACGGCATCTGCCCCTCGTGTGGCAGCGCCAGCTCCGCTACGAAATCACGGAGAAGCACGTGGTCTACCGGCGGGGCCGCTTCCGCCGCACCATCGAACGCTCCGCCATCAGCTTCGCGCGCATCTACTGGCATCCGGACCACCCCGCGGTCGGCGATCTGGAGCTCGTCCGGGCGGTCCCCACGGGGGCCTTGCGGAGGCGCCTGATGCTGCGCCTCGACGGACTCGCTGCCCCCGATCGGGTCTGGGCCATCGCGCGTGGCGCCGAGAGCGTGGCTCCGGTCGGCCAGGCAGAGCGTCCGTTGACCCAGCGCCTCGACGTCGGCGAGACCGTGCGCTGGTCCGCGCGCCCCCGGCCGAGCTGGCGCGCCTACCTCCCTCAGGGGCGGCGGGAGTGGGGGACCGTGGTGCTCGCGCTCTTCCTGCTCTTCTCCGCGGCCCGCATGATCTGGCGGGCCGTTCCCGCGGTGAAGGCGTTGGTCGCCAACGGCCTCACCATGGGCTCGCTGTCCTTCGTAGCGCTCGTGTTCGCGCTGACCGCCAGCATCGCCGTGGTCGTGGCCGTGGCGGCCTTCTTGGTGCACGCGGCCTGCATTCGCCCGGGCTACTTGATTCATCACACCCGGTATCTGATCACGAACCGGCGCGTGCTGATTCAGCGCGACAACGAGGAGCTGCACCTGGATCGCTCGCGCATCGTCGACGTCATCGACACACCCGCGGGGGGAGGGCTCAGCGACGTGTTCCTGGTGCTCGATGGCCCCCGGGCGCGCGCCTTGGCCGCGAGCGGAGCCTTCGGCGAGATGCAGCGCGGGACGAACCTGCGCCCGGTGCTCCGCGCCCTCGAAGACGTCGAGGGCGTGGTGCAGGCGCTGCGGGGCGCCCCGGAGAGCCAGGCGGCCTGAGGGCGGCGCGACTCACACCCCGGCTCGCCTGCGACCTCCCGTGGCGGCTGCGTGGCGGGCGGATCGCGGTGCGGCGCGGGTCACTCCGCGGCGAGCTCGTCGCGACAGCGCGCCCAGAGATCATGCGCGCGGTGCACCCACGGAGAGCGATCCGGCTCCGCGTGCACGACGTAGAGGCGCAAGGCGTCACAACGCGCCCGGCGCGCGAGGGCAGCCGCCTCGAAATCCTCGGAACGCAGGGCGACCTCGAGGGCGTAGGCGTGCTGCACGGCGGCAACGGCGTGCTCCTCGTAGGCGGGGACCCGAGCGACGCCGTCGAAGGGATCGCGCCCGGAGGCGCTCGCACGCACGCGCTCCAGCTCGCCCGCCCGGCGACGAAGGCGCATGGCTTCGTCGTCGCGACCTGCCCGCTCGTGAGCGAGCGCCCCGGACCACAGAGCCGCCACCACGAGGCGCAGGTTGTCCGCCGTCGCGGCAGCCTCCAGAAAATCGTCGCTGGCCCCGGGGGCGTCCCCCTGGGCCAGCCGAGCCCAGCCTCGCCCGACGAGCGCGCTCGCTCGGGGCCCGTGTTCCCAGAGCCGCTCGACGGCCGCGTCGAAGCGGACGCGAGCCGCGGCGACGTCGCCGCGCAGGGCCGCCAGGTTACCCCAGTCGGCCCAACCCAAGCCCAGCAAGTCCGGCGGCAAGGACCGTCCGAGGGAGGCCTCCAGGCGCGCCTCCAGACGGCGATCATGGCTCCAGCTCGTGTCGAGCCGCAGGCGCGCGAGCAGCACCTCGATGCGGGGGTCCTCGAACGCGCGCCCCCGCAGATAGTCGAGCAGGGCTGCGTGGGCCGCGAGCGCGTCGTGGTCGTCTCCCAGGCCCAGGAGCAATCGCTCCACCGCCCGGAGGAGCTCCCTCTCCGAGGCCGCGGGCGACCGCCCGACACGCCGCCAGAACGTCCCCGCCCACGCCGCCGACGGCAACAGGCCGAGGAGGAGAGCCAGCGCCGCGCGCCGTCCCGTAGGGACCCCAAAGCTCCTGAGTGGGCGCACGATCCCAGCGTAGCCGAATCGACGGACGGGCTCAGTCCTCCCCTTCGCCGTCGTCCGCTCCGTCGCTCTCCCCCGAGCCCCCACCGACCTCCGCTCCGTCCACGACTTGCTCCAGCCCCCCGACGTCCACCCCTCGCTCCGCGAGGCGCCGTCGGGCGTGATCGAGCAGGTGGCGCGGTGCTCGGGCGCGGGTCGCGCGCCGCAGGTACTCTTCCCAGGCCTGCGCCGCCAGCGACGGATCGATGGGCTCCGCCACGACCGCCACCAGCGCGTCCCGCTCGACGTCGGGCCACACGGGGACCACCTCGCCCGGACGGCCTCGGGGGCTCGCATCCCGCTCGAAGAGCCACTCGAGCAGCCCCACGCCGTCCAGCTCGGCGGCGACGGCGACGGCCTCGGGAAAGCGCCCCTCACGATCCAGGGCGAGGGCGAGCACGGCTCGCGCCAGATCCGCGTAGTACAGGCTCCCCTGACGCCGCACCTCGGCCGCGTAGGCGCGCGCCTCCCCCAAGAGCTCGGGGGAGACGGCCTGCGCGACCAACGCGGCCTCCAGAAGCGCCCGCTGGCGCTCGGCGTCGTCGGCGAGCAAGGACGCGCGCGGCACGAGCCGCCGGTAGCGCCGCAGCGCCGTGGAAAAATCTCCCGTGGACGCCGCGGCGCGGGCGGCCGCCAAGAGGTCCATCGGTGCCCGCAGCGCGCCCGCGTCGAGCTCCTCCGCCGCCGCGAACCCCCGGGCAGCTTCCGCGAAATCCCCCAGCGCCAAGCGGGCGCGAGCGACGAGGACCCGGGGGGCCGCCCGATCGGGGACGAGCTCACTCGCCTCCTCCGCGAGCGCGAGGGCAGCGCGGGGGTCGCCCGCGAGGCGAGCGCTGCCCTGGAGCAGGAGATCACAGGCGCGCGCAGCGCGCGGCCGCCCCACCCGCTGCCAGACCCGTCCGCTGCGCGCACAGGTGAGCGGGCGCGCGCTGCCGGCGGCGACCACCGTCAGGCGCTCCCCGACGGGCTCTGCGCCGGGCTTCGCGCTCGCCGGGGAAGCGACGAGCAGCAGCGCAGACGCTGCCCCGCCCGCCACAATCGAGGCGACCATCGAGGTCAGCGCCCCGCGCCGAGCCGATCGCGCGGAGCGGGCACGCAAAGGCCCGCTCATCGAGCGCCACCAGAACGCCTTCGGGACTACGGGCCAGGTCGCGCAACTCACGGACCGAGTCTACCGCACGGCGCTCCACGGCGCCCCTGGCCGACTGCCCGCCGCCCACCTCAGGGGGCCGCCGCTCGTCCGACGAAGGGGTTGTGCAGGACGATGGTGGCGGCGCGGCTCGGCCCCACGCTGACGAGATACACGGGGACCCCGGCGCCCTCCTCGAGGAACCGCACGTAATTGCGAGCGGCCGGCGGCAGCTGTTCGAGCACGCGCGCTCCCTCCAGGTTCTCCGTCCAGCCTTCGAGCTCCTCGTAGACGGGGCGGACGCGCTCGTCATCGAGCTGATCGATGGGGAGATCCGTCACCCGGCCCTGGGGCGTGTCGTAGGCGACGCACACCTTCACCTTCTCCAGGCCTGTGAGCACGTCGAGCTTCGTGAGGGCGAGGCCGTCGATGCCGTTCACCCGCGCCGCGTAGCGCAGCGCCGGCAGATCGAGCCAGCCGGTGCGGCGGGGGCGACGCGTGACGGAGCCGAACTCATCGCCGACCTTCTGCAGGTGCTTGCCGTCCTCGTCGTCGAGCTCCGTGGGGAACGGCCCGGAGCCGACGCGCGTCGTGTAGGCCTTGGTGATGCCGAGCACGGTGCTGATGCGGTTGGGACCGATGCCGGCGCCGATGGCCGCGCCACCAGCGACCGCCGAGCTGGAGGTCACGAAGGGATACGTGCCGTGATCGACGTCGAGGAGCGTGCCCTGGGCACCTTCGAGCATCACCCGCTTGCCGGAGCGGATCGCCTCCTCCGTCACCACCGACGCGTTCCCGAGGAGCGGGACCAGGCGCGCCGCCAGGGGGCGGAGGGGCTCGATGATCTCGCTCACCTCCGGGACGCGGCCGCCGAGCGCCTTCATCGTCGGCGCCCAGGCTTCGAGCGCCGCCGCCACGCGCTGGGCCAGCCGATCCAGATCACGCAGCTCACCGGCGCGGATGCCCGTGCGTCGGACCTTGTCCTCGTAAGCGGGGCCGATGCCCTTCTTGGTGGTGCCGATGGCCCGGTCCTGCGGAGCGCTCGACTCCCGCAAGGAGTCCAGCTCGATGTGGTAGGGCAAGATGAGGTGAGCGCGCTCGCTCAACAGCAGCCGCTCCTCCACGTTCTCGTGCCCGCGCCGGCGCAGCTCGTCGATTTCCCCGACGAGCACCTGGGGATCCACCACCATCCCCTGCCCCAGGACGCACAAGGTCTCGCGGCGCAAGATGCCGCTGGGTAGCAGCCGCACGATCAGCTTCTCGTCGCCCACCACGAGGGTGTGCCCGGCGTTCGGGCCACCCGCGTAGCGCACCACCACCTCGGCGAACTCGGTGTAGATGTCGACGATCTTGCCTTTGCCTTCGTCGCCCCACTGGGCGCCGACAATCACGACTGCAGACATGGATGATTCAGCTTCTTGACCGATGACAGGGTTTGCCGAGCCAAAGCTCAGCCCGCGAGCAAGCGGGCGGGGAGCTCGACGACATCGACCTCGCCGCGGTCTCGTTCACCGTCGGAGGTCAGTTGACTCACACGAACGCGCCTGGCCGACGTCAGCCAAACGACGTGGGAGTAGCGCCAGGCTCGCGCGTAGTCGAGGGGGTTCGTGCCATCGCTGAGGGCGCAGGGGATTTCCGCGGTGCGCAGCGTCCCGAGCACCTCGGCTGCCCCAGCCGCGTCGGCCGTCCCGGACGCAGCGGGCGAAGAGACGACGAGGGCTCGCAGCGGGATCCCCAGCCGCTGGGCGTCGCCGACGGCCCACCCCAGGTTGTTCACGTGGACGGCAAAGCCCGCCGCGGGGCGCGGCACCCCGAAGCGCTCGTAGAGGGTGTCGTAACGTCCGCCGGAGCCCACCGCCTGCCCGGGCCCCTCGGCGAGGACCTGGAACAGAGGCCCTGTGTAGTAGGCGAAGGGGCGCGTCTCGCCGATGTCCACGACCACGCTCGGCGCCAACCCCGCCTCCTCGACCGCCCGGTGGAGCAGCTGCAGCTCGTCCACCAGGGGGAGCGCCGCGGTGTCAGCGAGGAGGCGACGCGCGGCGTCGAAGACCTCGCCGCCGCCCTGGAGCTCCGGGAGCGCCGCGAGGGCCCGTACCCGCGCCGCGCTCAGGCCGAGCTTCTCCGCCCGGCGCACGAGCTCCGCCTGATCCTTCTGGGTGAGCGGCTCGAGCAAGCGCTCGCGCGCCTCGGCAGACAGGTCGTCGAGGAGGCTGCTCGCGATGCGGCCATGCCCGAGATCGAGCACGAACCGCTCGAGACCAGCGCGCCGCACCGCGTGTGTGGCCGCCTCGAGCACCTCGAGATCGCCCGCGAGCCCGCCGCGCCCCACCAGCTCGATGCCCGCCTGGACGACTTGCTGCTGGTGGCGCGCTCGCTCGTGCCGACGCCGGAGCACCGAGCCCCGGTAGCTCAGGCGCACGGGGCCAGGCTCGGACGCAAGACGCGTGGCCACGAGGCGCGCCACCTGCGGGGTCATGTCTGGACGCAGCGCCACGACCTCGCCCGTCTCCGGCTCGACGAAGCGCAGCACGCTGTTCGCTTCGATGGGGCCGAGGCCCTGCTCGAGTACGTCCGCGTACTCGAAGGCGGGCAGGATCACCTGCTGAAACCCGTGGAGCTCGAACGCCTTCAGGACCACGCGGGAGAGGTGCAGCTGCTGACGCGCCTCCCACGGCAACAAATCGCGCATGCCGCCTGGCAGCGGATGCGCCAGGGCCTGCAACCCAGCGCGGAGCTGGGCAGCGCTCGACGTGACCTGATCCATCGGTGGAATGCTCGGGCGGCTCAAGGCGCGCGGAGCTTATCAAAAGGCGCGCCCGAGTCACGGCGGCAGCGGGCTTTTGGGAGAACCGCGGCCGGTGTATGGCTGAGACATGACATCGTCGACGCACGGCTCCGATCAGAACTCCGCTCTCGACATCCGCGAACGAGGGGCTCCGCGCGAGGGGCAGCCCCAGTCGATGGATCGGCGTCTGTTCATGCAGCTGCTCGTGTTGCAGCAGGAAGACGGCCAGGATTTCGAGCAACGCCTCGGGCAGGCCGTGGCGGCGCGAGGCGTGGGCGCGGTCGTGTACCAGGACGTGAACCACCCTCAGAGCGCCGCGGTGCTCACCTGGAGCGAAAATCCAGCGGACTTCGTGGAGAAGGTGCGCCCCTCCCTGAACCCCAAAGAGCTCGGCGCCTTCCGGGTGCGGGATGCGCTGACCATGATCGGCCGCACCTACTCCACCGGCTATGAGCCGGACCTCGAGTACTGGCTCCTGCGACGCCCCGTCGAGACGGCCCTGAACCGCGACTGGCCTTGGGCGGTGTGGTACCCGCTCCGCCGGAGCGGGGCGTTCGAACAGCTGGAGCCGCGCGAGAAGGGCGCCGTCCTGCGGGAGCACGCGGAGATTGGGAAGGCCTACGGCTCCGCGGATCTCGCCCACGACATCCGCCTCGCCTGCCACGGCCTCGACGCCAACGACAGCGAGTTCGTGATCGGCCTCATCGGCAAGGAGCTGTATCCCCTGTCGCACGTCGTGCAGCGCATGCGCAGCACCCAACAGACGTCCCGGTACATCGCGCAGATGGGGCCGTTCTTCGTGGGACGCGCGGTCTTCTGGCACGCGGGCTCATGAGGTCGACGGCAACGTCGTCCTACGGGATCGTCTTCGATCTCGACGGGACCCTCGTCGACTCTCGCCGAGACATCGCGCGCGCCTGCAACCAGATGCTGGAGAGCTGCGGGCGGGGTCCCCTCCCCGTGGAGACGATCTCCGGCTTCGTCGGTGATGGAGCCCGCCCCCTCGTAGTTCGGGCGTTGCAGGCAGCGGAGCTCTCCACCAGCGACGCGGAGGTCGAGCGGGCCCTGCAGCTCTTCTTGGATCACTACGCCGCCGATCCCACGGGCAACACCGCCCTCATGCCGGGCGCTCGGGAAGCCCTCGACGCCCTCGCGGACGTGCCCCTCGCCCTCTGCACGAACAAGTCCCGGCGCACGACCCTGCCGGTGCTGGAGGGGCTCGACCTCGCCCGGTACTTCCCGGAGATCGTCTGCGGCGACGATCTCCCGCGCAACAAACCCGATCCATTGCCGCTCATCCACCTGGGCGAGCGGCTCGGGCTCGCTCCTGGTGCCCTCGTGATGGTCGGCGACGGTCCCCAGGACGTGGAGTGCGGACGCGCAGCGGGGGCGTACACCGTCGGCGTCAAGGGAGGTGTCCTTCCCTTGGAGCGGCTCCTCGCCGCCCGCCCGGATCGCCTGCTCGACACCCTCCACGAGCTCCCGGAGCTGGTGCGTCAGGCGCCCTGGCGCTGAGCCGGGTGAGCGGCTCAGGCGCCCGAGGCGAAGTTCGCCAGGAGCTGATGGTAAGCCGTGGTGAGCTCCGTCAGGCGGCGGGACAGGGCGCGGCGCTCCGCCTCGCTCGCGCGGGGGAAGCGATCGGGGTGAAACTCCGCGGCCAGGCGGCGGAAGGCGCGCCGCACCTCCTCCTGGCCCGCTCCCCGCGGCAGACCCAGGACACGCCAGGGGCCGGAGCTCCGGACTGCCGTCGCTGACTCCCTCGGCCCTCCGCCACCTGCGCCGCGCGCGCGGGGCCTGCCGTACAGGAACTCCGGCGCGGTCAGCGGCGGCGGCTCCGTGACGTCCCGGCGCCGCGGACGGGGCACATGGAAGCGCAGGGCGGCGTCCGAAAGGCGGAAGAGCCGCTCGAGCCGCCGCCGCGCCTGCTCGTGCAGAGCCCGGGAAATCTGCTGGGCGCTCACCACCTGTCGCTCGACGAGGTGCTTTCCCGTCGGGAGGGACGCCGCCTGCGCCGCCCGCGCCACGCGCCACGAGAACCCGGCGGGCAAGGACCCTTGCTCCTCGAGGATCTCCCCGAGGCGAGCGCTGGGCGTCGGCGAGTCCACCCGCGCGATGAGCCCTCCCTCGAGGCCGATCCGATGGCTCTGGCCCGTGGGATCGATCAGCTCGAGGACACCCGTCGCACCCGCCCGGTGTAGGGCACCGAGCACGTCACCGAGGGTCGTGCCCTGGAGGCGGCCAGGCAATCGCATGACTGCCCCGCCTATCAGGCACGGACGACTCGGGCCAACTTCTCGCCGCCTCCGGGTGCGCGCGTCCCTCGGGGCTCGCCTTCACGGCGACCGGCGCGACGAGCCCACGAGAAGACGTCACGCAGGAGGCCTCGCGCCCCTCGGGGCAGACCACCGCGCGGGCGCGCACGCGCAGGACGCCCGTGTTCTCCGCGGTGGCCAGCAGGGGCAACGCGATGACGACCTGCCGGGCGCCTTCCTCCGGCAGCCGCCCGACCACCCGGCTCCGCAGCGGCAGCGCGAAGTCCGGGGCCTCCACGACCAGCGCGTCGGCCCACGACAGCAGCGCCCCCTCCGGCGCCGCCACGGTGAGCTCGCACACGATCCGCCCCTCCCCCATGCGCTCGGGACAGCTCAGCTCCGCGGCGATGCGCGCATCCCCCTGGGCCACCGCGGTCGCCCCCAGGGGCCCCCCGAGAGTGCCCGCGCACGCGAGGCCCCCCACGAGGAGCGCCGAGAGCGCCCGCCGCACACGCGAGGCAGCGCCCCCCGGAGACACCGCCGCTGACCTCCCCGCAGGGACGCCGCGAGCTGCGCGCCGTGACTTGCTCACCGCGCCGAGGATCGCACGCCCCCGGGGAGATTCCAACTCACGGCAACGACAGCACGGGCTCGAACTCCCGGTGCAGCCCGCGCCAGCGCAAGAGCGACGTCTGCGGCTCGCCGTCGGCGTCGTACTCGACGAGGGCGTAGGTCAGCCCATCCTCGCGGCCGAGGTGGTCCAGATCGAGGTTGATCATCCGCACCCAGCTGCCGGTGTTGATGTAGAGCTTGCCCCCTTCGACGGTGCGCACGCGGGGGACGTGGGAGTGCCCGACGATCAGCGTGTGCACGCCGCGGAGTCGCCGCAGGGTGCGGATCGCCGCCGAGTCGAGATCCGCGATGGCCAGGATCTCCTCCTTGAGCACGACGGGGGTGGCCAGCAGGCGCGCCCAAAAGCCGCGCACGGTCTTCATGCGGTAGCGCAGGAAGTGGATCGATGTGCGCAGCCAGAACCACAGGGTGAACCGAAAGTCGAACAGCAGGCTGCTGAGCAGGAAGCGCCGGAACGGCATCATGCGATCGATGTGGACGCGGCGCCGCTTGGCGGGGAACAGCACCTCCATGCACCAGCGGCTGCCCCAGGGGAGCTCCAGAATCGGCTCTCCCCGCCGCGAGGGAACCATGGGGTTCTTGAGGTTGAAGCGATGGATCGCCTCGAACTGGTGCCCGTGGCGGATCTGGATGCCCTCGGGCAGGGAGTACGCCTCGCTGGTCGAGACGAAGTGCACCTTGCCCGTCTCTTGGGGATCCACGTAGCTACAGAACAGGCGCTGGACGGCGGGGAGATAGAGCTCCGGATCGTGGTTGCCCGGGATGTAGGTGATGCGCTTGCCGCGCCGCTCGAGGAAGCGCCGCCACGCGGCCACCACCCGCGGATGCCCTTCCAGACAGAGCCGCAGCTTCTCGACGGCGATGGCCTCGGTGATCTCCGTTGGCCAGGTGCCCCCTAGCTCGACCTTCATGAGGTCGAAGATGTCCCCATTGAGGATGAGCTCGACTTCGTAATCTTCGTACGCGGCGGTCGAGTAGTACTCCACGAGCTCGGCGAAGCGATCGTCCTCGTGGAAGTCCTCCATCGGGTTGAACATGCCGCGACGCCTGCCGGTGCCCAGGTGCGTGTCGCTCACGATGACGCGGATGAGCTTCATGCCCGCCGGAGTCCCCCTCACCTTCTGGCTACGACGCGCTGGGAGGCGCGTAGAAGTCCACCAGCCGGATCGGCTCCGGCGTGATCCGCGCCGCCACCCTGGCCCGCTCCCCGTGGGCGTCGCCGCCGATCTGAAACGCCATCGGCGGATCCGACTCGATCACGACCTTCTCGACCAAATAATCGAAGAGCACGTCGGGACGGTGGAAGTCACCCCGCCAGATGGCGCCGAAATGGCGCACGAAGATCGTCGGCGAAATCGTCGACAGCCGCAGGTGCATCCGATCCCCGCGCTCGTCGGCGAAAGGAAACATCCGGAACCCGAAGCCGTAATACGGGATCGTCGACATGGCGCAGAGCCGCGCCGGGCCCTCGAAGATCGTCTCCCCCGGCTCGATCCCGCGCCCGATGATCGCCCCCTTCTCCCCCACGCGATACGCGGGCGCGCCGTCGTTGATCACGCGAAAATGGGGCATCTTCTTGAGCAGGTAGCCCGGCAGCGAGCGGGTGACGGCGGCGACGGCGTAGCTCACTGGCCCCGCCGCGACCGCCCTCAACGGCGTCTTGGAGAGGCGTCGCTTCGTGAGGTTGTAGTCCGCGAGCACCTGGGCGTCCGCGCCGAGCCCCGCGAAGGGCGTGAGGTACCCCTCGACCTCCACCAGCCGGATCTCCCGGCTCCCCGCGTCGTTCTGGAGGCGCTGGATGTCCGCCGACAGCCCCCGCCCCTTCGCCTGGCTGGCCCCGACGACCCAGGCCAGCGCGTTCCCCGTGCCGAGCTTGAGGAGCCCGAAGCGCGGCAGCTTGCGCTCGCGGCGGCGCGCGGCGTGCACGACCTCCGTCACGACGGTGGTGAACGTCCCGTCGCCGCCCCCCGTGAGCACCGTGCCGTACCCGCGCTCGACCAGGGTCTCGGCGATCTGCCGGGCGTCTTCGATCCGCCTCGAGACGAACAGATCCCCCCCGAGGAGGATCTGGTCCAGGGTCGAGATCACGTCGTCGGTGACGCTCTTCGCGTTCCCGTTGACGACCACCGCGATGCGCTGCGCCGCGGCGGGCACCGTCGACGGCGCCGTCCCCCCGACCCGGCCCACGCCGGGAGCACCGCTCGTCTCCCTGCGTGGCCCCGTCGACGCCTCCCACTGCTCCCTCGGTTCGCTCACGTCCGTCACTCGACCCAGTTCTAGAAGCCCTCCGGAGCCGCGGCAACGTCGCGAGCGCCAAAGCGACCTCCAACGCTGGCGACGGCCCCTGATTCGAGATACAGCGGGGCCGTGCGGTTCGTCGACGAGTGCATCGTACGCGTAGAAGCGGGCCGCGGCGGCAACGGCTGCGCGGCGTTCCGCCGTGAGAAGTTCGTCCCCTTCGGGGGGCCTTCGGGAGGTGACGGCGGGAACGGCGGAAACGTCGTCTTCGTCGCCGACGAAGGCCTCGGCACGCTCCTCGACCTCCAGCACGTCCGGGTCATCCGGGCGGCGGACGGCGAGCCAGGGCGCGGCCGCGACTGCTACGGCAAAGCGGGGTCCCACGAGCGGGTGCGTGTGCCTCCGGGCACGATCGTCATCGATCACGAGACGGGCGAGCAGGTGGCCGAGCTCCTCACCCATGGCCAGGAAGCGGTGGTGGCCCGAGGCGGCCGCGGCGGTCGCGGCAACAAGCACTTTGCGACGGCCGTGGATCGGGCGCCTCGCCGCGCCGAGCCGGGTGAACCCGGGGAGCACCGCGTGCTGCGTCTCGAGCTCAAGGTCCTCGCGGACATCGGCCTGTTGGGCTTCCCCAACGTGGGCAAGAGCACGTTCATCACAGCGGTCAGCCGCGCTCGACCGAAGGTCGCGGATTACCCTTTCACCACCCTCGAGCCGCACCTCGGCGTGGTGAAGCTCGACGACTGGATCGGCGCCGCCCCGGGCGATGCCTGTGTGGTGGCGGACATCCCCGGGCTGGTGCCCGGCGCCAGCGAGGGGGCCGGCCTCGGCATCCGCTTCTTGAAGCACCTCGAGCGCACGCGGGTGCTCCTGCACCTGATCACCCTCGATCCCGCCGAGGAACGCGAGCCCTTCGCCGACTACCAGATCGTGCGGCGTGAGCTCGAGAATTTCGATCCCGGGCTAGCCGCCCGCCCGGAGGTGATCGCCCTCAGCAAGGCGGATCTCCCGGAGGTACGCGACGCCTACGAGCCCCTCCGCGAGCGCTTCCGCGCCGAAGGGAAAGAACTCTACCTCGTCAGCGCAGCCACCCGCGACGGCATCGCCCCCATCATCGAGCGGCTCACCACGCTGCTCCGCGAGCAGCGGCAACTCGACGACGCGTCCCGCTCGCCCTCCACGAGCTCTCAGCCCGAGAAATCGTCCAGCTGATCGAAGTCGTACTCGTCGTGGGCGAGGTTGTCGAAGCGGGTGTACTGCTGGGTGAACTTCACCTTGCAGGTCCCCGTCGGGCCGTTTCGTTGCTTGGCCACGATCACCTCCGCGATCCCTTTGTCGGGGCTATCCTGGAAGTAGTACTCGTCCCGGTAGATGAACAGGATCGCGTCCGCGTCCTGCTCGATGGCCCCCGACTCACGCAGGTCGCTGAGCTGCGGCCTCTTGTCCTTCGTCGTTCGGGTCTCGACGGAGCGGTTCAGCTGGCTGAGCGCCATCACCGGGACGCCCATCTCCTTGGCCAGCTGCTTGAGGCCCCGGGAGATCTCGCTGATCTCCTGCTCGCGGCTACTCACTCCCTTTCGCCCGCTCATCAGCTGCAGGTAGTCGATCGCCACCAGGCCCAGCTCGTTCGGCCCGTTGGTGTTCTTCTTGAGCTCCGCCTGCAGCCGTCGAATCTTCGCGCGCAGATCGAGGATGGAGATCGCCGGCGTGTCGTCCAACCACATCGGCAGCCGCCCGATCCGCGCCGCCGCCTCCGTCAGCCGGTTCCAATCTTCGGCGTGGACCTGACCGCTGCGGATGCTGGCCATGTCGACGCGCGCCTCGCTCGCCAAGAGACGCGCCGCCAGCTGCTCGCGCGGCATTTCCAACGAGAAGAACGCGACGCCGTAGCCGGGCATCTCCACCGTACCGCGACCGTAGGGATCGTCGGGGCTCGCCACGCGCCGCGGCGCCGCCACGTTGGCCGCGAGGTTCAGCACGAACGAGGTCTTCCCCATGCCGGGACGACCTGCCACGATGTAAAGATCCCCCTTGTGGAGGCCGGAGGTGCGCTTGTCGAGCTCCGTGAACCCGGTCTCGAACCCCGTGATGCCCCCGCCCCGCTGCCGCGCCTCGCTCAAGATCCGGAACGCGGAGTGGATCGCCTCCCGCACCGGCACCACCGACGACGACTCCTGCACCCGCGCGAGCTCGAAGATCGATTGCTCGGCGGCGTCGACGAAGCTCTGCACGTCACCGCAATCGCCGTAGCCCTCCGCCGCGAAGCGCTGACACGTGGCGATGAGGGAGCGCAGGCGCCACTTCTCGCGGATGACGCGGGCGTGCTCCTCCACGTGCGCCACCGCCGGCGTCGCGTCCACCAGCTGCGCCAGGTACGGCGTCCCCCCGACCTGATCGAGGCGCCCCCTGTCCCGCAGCCAGGCGGCCACGGACACCACGTCCACGGGCCGCGAGGCGGCCACCAGCTCCTGCACCGCCTCGAAGACCCGCCGGTTGGCCTCCGAATAGAAATGCTCGGGCGCGAGCTGCTCCTGGACCGAGTCGAAGGCCTCTCCCGAGAGCATCACGGCGCTCAGGACCGCGGCCTCCGCGTCCAGATCCGACGGCGGGATCCGCCCCGCCGCGGGTCGAAGCTCCGAGGCTGGATCCCGCGCATCCTTGGCGTAGCGGCCCGACCTCTCCGACCCACGTTCCATGAACACCGACCCTCGAAACGACGCGCACCCCGGGAGGCACCGACCGAAAGGGCCGGGCCACCGGGGTGCACCATGCTAACCGATCCTCAACCGATTGGCTTCACGACCTCCACCCGCAGGGTCGCGCTGACCTCGGGGTGGAGCTTCAGCTCGACGTCGCTGAGGCCGAGCGACTTGATCGGCTCGGCCAGCTGGAGCCGCTTCCGATCGAAGGGCAGCTGCAGCGCCGCGTACGCCTCCTCGATGTCCTTGGCCGTCACGGAGCCGTACATCTTCCCGTCCGCGCCGACGGCGCGCTCGATCTTGATGCTCGTGCTCTCGAGCTTGGCCTTGAGCTCCTTGGCGTTCGCGAGTTCCGCCTCTGCCTTCCGCGCGGAGATGCGCGCGAGGTCCGCGACGCGGGCCAGGTTGCCCGGCGTCGCCGGGAGCGCCAGGCCGCGCGGGATCAGGTAGTTGCGGGCGAAGCCAGGGCGCACACGGACGACGCTACCGCCCTTGCCGAGGTTCTCGACGTCCTCTTGGAGGACGACCTGAATCTGAGTCGCCATGGTCCAACCTCACTCGTTGGTGGTGAACGGAAGGAACGCGATGTGCCGCGCTCGCTTGATCGCGATGGTCAGCTCACGCTGATGCTTGGCACACACGTTCGAGATGCGACGCGGCACGATCTTGCCACGGTCGGTGACGAAGTACCGCAGAAGACCGGGATCCTTGTAGTCGATCACGGTCGTGGTGTCGGAGCAGAACGGGCAGCCGCGGCGACGACCCCGACGCAGCCCGAACTCTTTTTCCCCTTTGGGGCTCACGCTGTTCATCATTCCTCGTCCTCGTCCTCGTAGTCGTCCGCGTCACGATCGCGCTCGCGATCCGCCGGGCGGGGGCCCTCCACCAGACCGAGCTCCTGCTCGTAGGTGAGCCCTTCCTCCTCTTCCGCCGGCGGGTCCTCGGCCTCGAACTTCAAGGCCTCGGCGTCCACCACGACGTTCGCCGGGTCGATCCCCTCGGACACCTTGACGGTCTGGAAACGCATGACCTCGTCGAGCATGCGGAAGTTGCGCTCGATCTCGGCCACGAGCGCGCCGTCGCCCAGGTACTTCACGTAGACGTACACACCCCGCTTCTGGTGCTCGATCGGGTACGCCAACGCGCGCCGGCCCCAGTTCTCCACCAGGGTCAGCTTGCCTCCCTCACGGTTGACCACGTCCTCGACGCGGCTCGCCACCTTCTCCAGGGTGGCCTTGGAGAGATCGGGGCGGAGTACGTAGATCGTCTCGTACTCCCGGAGCGGCAACGCCGCTGCTTGTGCTTCTGCCATTCGGCTCCTCTTGGTCGTTGGCCCCCGCCCCGACGGGGACGAGAGCAAGGAGTGTCACGCTTCGAGCCCGGGATGAGCCCCTAAACCTTGGCGCGACGGTTGATCGTATTCATCGCCGCCGAGAGGCCCTCTCGGGCAAACATCTCGATGGCGTCCGCGGCGCTCTGGACGACCTCCGCGAGTTCGGCCTGCTCCGCTGGGGAGAAGCCTTGTAGCACATAGTCGGCGCCGCTACCGCGAAACTCTGGGGGCGGCCTGCCGATTCCGATCCGGACTCGGACGTAGTCGTTCGTCCCGAGGCGCAGGCTGATCGAGCGGAGGCCATTGTGCCCCGCGACCCCGCCGCCCGACTTCAACCGCACCTGCCCGAAGGGCAGATCGAGCTCGTCGTGGACGACCACGACGTTCTCCGGGGCGATCTTGTAGAAGGCGGCGGCGGGTTGCACGCTGTCGCCCGAGCGGTTCATGTACGTCTGGGGCTTGAGCAGGACGGCGCGATCCGCGTCGCCCTGTCCCCCCGGCACGTCCACCTGTGCGGTCTCGGCGTGGAACTTGGAACGCCACGGCGGACGACCCCATCGCTCCGCGATGAGGTCGAGCGCCATGAAGCCCACGTTGTGACGGGTGTCCCGATAGCGGTCGCCGGGATTCCCGAGACCGACCAGAAGAATCACTTCTTCTTCTTCTCGTCCTCGGCCCCCTCATCCTCGGCGCTCTTGGCGCGACGATCCGTGGCGATCGTGGCGAGCGTCTTCTTCGGAGGGAGGAGGATCTCCACGCCCTCGGGCAGCTTCAGATCCGCGGCGGAGACCTGCTGCTCGATCTGGAGCTCGGTCACGTCGTGGAGGATCTTGGTGGGGATCTTCGTGGGCACGCAGCGCACGGGCACCTCCAAGAACACCTGCTGGAGCTTGCCACCCATGACGACGCCCTGGGCCTTGCCCGTGAGCTCGAGCGGCACCTTGACCTCGACGGGATCGTTCAGGTCCACCTCGATGAAGTCCGCGTGCAGGAGGCGGCGCGTGACCGGGTGGTACTGATACTCACCGATCAACACGTTCAGCTTCTCCTTGCCGTCGACCTCGAGCTCGATCACCGAGTTGACGCCACGCTCGCTCTGGAGGACGTCGGCCACCTGCTCCGGAGAAACCGCGAGCGAGCGCGCCGCACGGCCCTTGCCGTAGGTCACGGCCGGGATCTGGCCAGAGGCGCGGAGGCGCCGCGCGGGACCCTTACCCTTGGTGGCACGGGCGGTGGCAGAAACTTTGCTGAGTTCCATTTCTCATTACTCCTGACGGTCGTACGGGTAGTTCCTTGGCCCGCGTCACACGAACAGCGAGCTGACCGAGTCGCTGTTGTGAATTCGTCGAATCGCCTCGGCGAGGAGCTTGGCAATCGACAGAAACCGGATCTTGTTGCACGCCGCCGCCTCTTCCGAGGGGCGGATCGAGTTCGTGACGACGACCTCGCTCAGAGGCGACTCCTGGATGCGCTGCACGGCGGGCCCGCTGAGCACGCCGTGGGTCGCGCAGGCCACGACGCTGCGGGCCCCGTTGTCCATGACGGCCCGCGCCGCGTTGCACAGCGTGCCCGCGGTGTCGATCAGGTCGTCCACGATGATGCAGTCGCGCCCCTTCACGTCGCCGATGAGATGCATCACCTCGCTGACGTTCGCCCGCTCGCGGCGCTTGTCGATGATCGCCAGAGAGGCGCCCAAGCGCTTCGAGTAGGCGCGCGTCCGCTCCACGCCGCCGGCGTCCGGCGAGATGAAGACCGCCTCGGCGTCGTACTTCTGCTTGAGGTAATCGTTCAAGAACACCGGCAGGGCGTACAGGTGATCGAAGGGGATGTTGAAGAAGCCCTGGATCTGCCCCGCGTGCAGGTCGACGCAGACGACGCGATCGACGCCCGACGCCACCAACAGATCCGCCACCAGCTTCGAGGTGATGGGCGTCCGCGGCGCCACCTTGCGGTCCTGCCGCGCGTAGCCGTAGTAGGGGATCACCGCGGTGATGGAGGCCGCCGAGGCGCGCCGCAGGGCGTCGCACATGATCAGCAGCTCCATCAGGTTGTCGTTCACGGGCGACGAGGTGGGCTGCACCACGTAGGCGTCGAGCCCGCGCACGTTCTCCCGGATCTCACAGAATGTCTCGCCGTCGCTGAAGCGGGACACCCGAGCCTCGCCCAGGGGGCTGTTCAGCTCCCGCGCGATATCGGCAGCGAGCTCGGGGTTCGCGTTTCCTGTGAACAGGCAGACTCTCTTGACGGCCACGGATTCGCTCCTGGATCGTGCGCAACCCCCGAGAAAACAGCGAGTTGCGCCATCGGGGCCGCGCGCGCGGGGCGCGACAACTAGCAGCCGCGTCCAGGCGTGTCAATCTGGCTCGGCGGCAGGGAGCGAGCCGGTCGTCCGGAGGTCGTCCAGAGCTCGTCCGGAGCCGCGGAGCAGGGCCGGTGAAAGGGAATGGCCGGCTCCCGGGAACGCAACGGGAGCATGGTTTCCCCTCGCTCAGCGATAGGGGTTTTGGCTCAGCCCGTCGAAGGGATCCTTTTTCTTCGGGGGCTCCGGCTTCGGCTCGGAGTCCTTCGGGGGCTGGGGCCGCGAAGGCGCCGGAGCGGTTCTCTTCGGGGGCGCGGTGCGTCGGGTCCCCGCGTCCGCTGGCGGCGTCGCCTCGCGCACGGCCGGCTCTGGTTCCTTGTTGGTCGGTTCGCCCTCCGAAGGCTTGGTCGACGGGGTGTCCGCCGATGACTCCCCCGAGGCAGCCGACTCGCCCGGATCTGCGGTCCGCACCGGCTCGTCGAGATCCACGAGCTGCGGATCGCCGCTCGGGGCGGGCTCCGCGGCCGAGACACCCGTGCTGGACGGGACCTGCGGATCCCACAGGCGCTTGTAGGCCAGGAACCCAGCCGCGCCGAGGACCACCAGGGCCACCAGCCCCACCCCGCGGAGCCAGGCGGGGATCCCCTCCCCAGTCCGCGTCGACCCCGATCCCGTCATCTCGTGGCTCGTCAGGGCCACGCTCGCCGACGACACGCTCGAGTTGGCGGACAGCCCCGTGGTGCGAGGCAGAGACTCGCTCTTGGCGATCCAGGCGCGGACCGCCTCCCGCTGTTGCTGGATCTCCTCGCCGAGCACCTCCTGCATGTAGGCCTGCATGTCCCGAGGAGCCGCGAGGCACCCCGCCGGGTAGGCCGCCGCCTCGAGGGCGTCCGCGAACTCGGCGCACGTCGCGAAGCGGCGGTCCGGCTCTCGCTCCAGGGCCCGCATGACCACGCGGCCGATGCCCTGGGGGAGATGGGGGGCCACCTGGAGCAACGACGGGATCGGCTCGTTCAGGACGCGCGACAGCGTCGCGGCCTCGTTCTCCGCCTTGAAGAGCCGCTTCTGGGCGAGGGCCTCCCACAGGACGATGCCGCACGCGAAGACATCCGCGCGTCGATCGAGATCCTCGATGCCCGCGGCTTGCTCCGGCGCCATGTAGGCGAGCTTTCCCTTGAGCTGACCGACCCGCGTGGCCGTCAAACGGCTCGCGGCGCGGGCGACGCCGAAGTCCGTGATGCGGGTGATGCCGTCCGAACCCACCAGGACGTTCTGGGGAGAGACGTCTCGATGGACGAGGCCGATGAGCTGGCCCGTCTCGTCCCGCAGCTCGTGGGCCGCGTGCAGGCCGTGCAACATGTCGAGTCCGGAGCGCACCGCGACCGGAGCGGGCAGCCGCGTCGAGCGGGCCGCCGCACGCGCCAACAAGCGGGCGAGCGTTTCCCCCTCGATGTACTCCATCACGAGGTAATAACCGTTGGGGCTCGCGCCCACCTCGAGGATCGGCACCACGTTCGGGTGATGAATCCCCGCGGCCAACCGCGCTTCGTCGAGGAACATCTCGACGAACTCCTTCTCTCCGGCCAGGTGGGGGTGGAGCCGCTTGATCGCGAAGAAGCGCTGGAACCCGCCCACCCCCGTGAGCCGCGCGAGGTACACCGTCGCCATGCCGCCCGACGCGATCTCGGCGATCAGCTCGTAGCGGTCGATGTGCTGGCGCCCTCCAGCGTCGATGTTCAGTAGCTTGGTCGCCACCTTGCGTTCTTTCGGCTCGTCTGCGTCGCTACCGGTCCGGATGTGTCTGTCAGAAGGTGCCCATGGCGCCGATCGTCGTCGTCTGGCCGACACCGAACCACGGCTTCACCCGCACGCCCGAATCAGCCACGGAGCCCCGGGATCCACCCCGGCGCGACTTCGCCGAATCCGCAGCGGTGTCCGAGCTCTCCCAATCCGTCAAGAACAGACCGGTGATGATCGTGAACACCCCCACCGCCGACGTCGCGGCGATTGCCACGTTCGCCTGCGTCTGGTGGCTCCGTCCCTCCTTGTAGGCGGGGCAGTCCGTGGGCGTTCCGGTGAAGTCTCGGCAGCTGTCGCGCACCGCTTCCCGGCCCGGCTCGTTGAGGGCGCGCAGGCCGAGGAACGTGCTCGCCGCTCCACCCGCCACCGTCACGCCGAGGCTCGTCCAGAAGACGACCGGTGACCAACCGCTGCGTTCGATGTTCACGCCCGAGTCGCTCGTGCCCAGCTCCCAATCCCCCGCGGAGGTGTCCGACGGTGCGTCCGGCACATAGAAATCCACCTCGCCCGAGCCCCCCGCGGTCGCCTCGATGATCTCGGAGCGGTTCCGATCCTGAGGCCAGCTGGCACGCAGGCGATGACGGCCCGGCTCCACGAAGATCACTCGCTCGTTGGCGCGGCGCCCATGTACGATCTTGTCGTTCAATACGAGCTCACACGGTTCGTCACAGAACACCTGCACTCGATACAGGACACCGGAGGCCTCCTCGAGCACCGACTCTGCCAACTCCTGAAGCTCTGCGTCCTCCGGGTGCCGCGCCACGGCGAGGGAGGCCAACGTCGCGGCCCGCGCCAGCTGCCCTGCTTCATGGCGCGAGGCGAGCGCGAACCGGAGGGCCAGCGCGCTCGGCGCGTATCCGTCCGCGGCCTCGAAGTGCTCCGCCGCCTCGACGTAGGCATCGGCTCGGAAGGCCTCACGACCGCGGTCGAACGCGTCGGCGGCTCGCTTGATGTGGCTTGCGCTGGGTGCGCTCCCATCGGCGAGCGCCGGGGGCGCGGCGGTCAGCACGAGCGCCAAGAGCACGGACTGAAAAGCAGATTTCATTGCAGTGGGTCGCTCGGAAGGGTCCTGGAAACCTGACGACAGGCTACAACGAGACTCGAACTAGCGCGAGGAGTGCGTCGCACTCCTCGTCGAACATCGGCGCGCGCCTTCTCTTCAGGAGGCCCTCCCGGAGACTCTCCAGCAGCGCCTCCTCCCCCTCCGAACGCGGGCTCCGAGCCATGGTCGACGGGCCTCCCGGTTCTGGCCTCTCGGTTCTGGTCTCTCGGTTCTGGAGAGTACCGAGAGGACCCATCGGGGTCCATGGAGGTCGATATTCCCCTCACACCTACAGAGGACGCCACGCCCCGCGTGGCCGCCCGTTCTCCGCTCGGCCCCAAATCGTGCGAGGCCCGCCCCCAGGGACGAGCCTCGCATTCCAGCCGTCGTTCGCCGCTCGGGCTCCGAGTCGACGCGTCCAGCTTCCAGTCTGCTTCCAGTCAGCTCACGCCATTTCCACCATCAGGCGATCGGGATCCGCCAACAAGGCAATGACCGACTGGGCAAAAGCCGCACCGACGTGCCCGTCGATGATACGATGATCGAAGGAGAGGCTCGGCGTCATCACGTGGCCGATGCGGATCTCGTCGTCGATCACCACGGGCTTCTTCTTCATTTCAGGAATGAAGAGAATTCCGACCTCGGGGTAATTCACGACGGGCGTCGCGAACAGGCCGCCGATCTTGCCCAGAGACGTGATGGTGAAGGTCGCCCCTCCCACGTCCTCCTGGCGGGTCTTCCCTGCGCGGGCCTCGGTGGCCAACCGCTCGATCTCGCGCGCGATTTCGATGATGCTGAGGCGATCGGCGCCTCGGAGCACGGGGACGATCAGGCCCGCGTCCGTCGCCGCGGCGATGCCGATGTCGTAGGTGCCCTTGCGGACGATCTCCATCTTGGTGTCGTCCGTCCAGGCGTTGAGCTCCGGGTGCTTCTTCAGGGCCGCCACGACCGCCTTCACGATGAAGGGCAGGAAGGTGAGCTTGACGCCTGCCTCGGCCGCGTAGGGCTTGCACCGGTTGCGCAGCTCGATGAGCTTGGTGCACTCCACCTCGTCCGCGTAGGTAAAGTGGGCCACGGTGCGCTTGGACAGCGCCATCTTCTCGAAGATGCGCTTGCGCAGGCCGCGGATGGGCTCCCGACGATCTTCCGCTGCGGGGACCGGGGGCGAGATGGGGAGCGGCGCCGGCTCCGGCGCACGGGCCGCCGCGCTCGACGCCGACGACGTCGCTCCGCCAGCGAAGGCCTCCACGTCCTCCCGGGTCACTCGTCCACCCGCGCCGCTGGGCGGCACCTGCCTCAGATCGACCCCGAGCTCCCGAGCCAGCTTGCGCGTGGCCGGCGCGGCGAGGGGCTTGTCGTTGTGGTACCCCCCGGCGCTCTGCGGAGCGGGCCGCGACTCTTCCCGCGGGAACCCGGGCAGCTCGTCCTTGATGTCACCCACCGCCGTGGCCGCGGACTCCTGGCGCTCCTCTTTCTTCTCGGGAGCGGCCGCCGGGGCGCTCTGTCCGCTGCTCTGTCCGTCGAGCTCGAACACCACCAGGGTCTCCCCCACGGGCACCACGTCTCCGACCGCCGCGCGCAGCTCCGCGATCTTCCCGGCTTTCGGAGCGCCGATCGTCACCGTGGCCTTGTCGGTCATGACCTCGACCATGTCCTGGTCCTCGGCCACCTGATCGCCCACGGCGACCAACCAGCTCACGATTTCGCCCTCGGTCACACCTTCGCCGATATCCGGCAGCTTGAACTCGAACGTCGCCATCTTGCGGACTTTCTCTTTCGGATCGCAGGGTGGCTCGCGGACTAGCGGGCCCCCGGGGTGGAATGGACTCGCCCTCGAGGCGCGCGGCCCCCCGCCTTGGGGTCCTCGCAGCTCACTCGTGGGTGGAGCTGTTTCGCCAAAAATCGCGCTCGGATCAACTCCCCTTCAGGCCCGCGCGACCTGAAGCACCGCCGGCAAGATCCGATGCGACAGCGGCATGTACTCCGTCTCGAGCGTGTAGGGGAACGGCGTGTCGAAGCCCGTCACCCGCACGGGCGGCGCCTGCAGGTGGTAGAACGCCTTCTCACAGACGAGGCTCACGAGCTCGGCCCCGTACCCCCCCGTGCGCGGGGCCTCGTGGACGATGACCAGGCGCCCCGTCTTCTCCACGCTGCGGAGGATCGTGTCGATGTCGACGGGCCAGAGGGTCCTGAGGTCGATGACCTCACAGTGCACCCCTTGCTGCTGCGCCTTGGCGGAGGCGTCCAGGGCCTCGTAGAGCATGGCCCCGTAGGCGAGGACCGTGACGTCGTCCCCTGCCCGCACCACCGCGGCGCTCGAGAGCGGGACCGTGTACTCCCCCTCGGGCACCTCACCCTTCGCCGCCCGGTAGACCCGCTTCGGCTCGAAGAACAGGACCGGATCCGGATCGGCGATGGCGGACAGCAACAGGCCCTTGGCGTCGTAAGCGTTCGACGGGATCACCACCTTCAGCCCGGGGACGCAGACGAAGTGCGCCTCGGGGTGCTGAGAGTGATAGTGCCCGCCCCGGATCCCTCCGCCGACGGGGGTGCGGATCACCATGCTGACCGGGTACTCGCCCCCGGACCGATACCGGTACTTGGCGAGCTCGTTCACGATCTGGTCGTACGCCGGCCAGATGAAGTCCGCGAACTGGATCTCCGGGATGGGGACGAGGCCGTACATGGCCATCCCCACGGCCGCGCCGATGATACCGCCCTCGCTCAGGGGCGTATCGATCACGCGCGCGTCGCCGAACTCGTCGAACAGACCCGCGGTCACGCGGAACACGCCGCCGACCTTCCCGACGTCTTCACCCAGCAGGACGACGCGCTTGTCCCGACGCATCGCAACCCGCAACGCGTCGTTGATCGCCTGGACCATGTTCATCTGGGGCATGGATTTCGAGGGGGCTCCTTGAGGGGAAATCTTCGACTCAGTGAGACTTGGGGGCACGTGGGCCCTGGATGAGCTGCTCGCGCTGTTCGACCAGGTGCCAGGGGGGGCTCTCGTACACGTCCTCGAACATCGACTCCAGGGGCGGCGGAGGTGTCTGCTCCGCCACCGCCACCGCCTGCTTGAACCGGGCGTCGACGTCCGCGATGCAGGCGGCCTCACGCTCGTCGTCCCAGGCGCCGAGCCGCGTGAGGTGGTGCCGCACCCGCTCGATGGGATCCCGCGCCGCCCAGGGCTCGAGCTGCTCGTCGCCTCGGTAGCGCAAGGGGTCGTCGCTCGTCGAGTGCCCACCCATGCGATAGGTGAGCGCTTCGATCAACGTCGGGCCCTCGCCCCGAGCCGCCCTCTCCACGGCCTGCCGCGTCGCCGCGATCACCGCGAAGAGATCGTTCCCGTCGACCCGCACCCCCACGACCCCGTAGGCGTCCGCCTTCTGCGCGAACGTGGCGCTCGCCGTCTGGCGCTCGGTCGGCACGCTGATGGCCCAACCGTTGTTGCGGCAGAAGAAGACGGTCGGGACCTTGAAGACGCCCGCGAAGTTCATGCCGCTATGGAACTCCGGCGAGCTGGTGGCCCCGTCGCCGAAGTACGTCAGCGTCGCGATGTCCTTACCGTCGATCTTCGCCGCCCACGCGAAGCCCACCGCCTGGGTGATCTGCGTTCCCACGGGCGAGCTGATCGAACCCCAACGCTTTTCACGACAGGTGTAGTGGTCCGGCATCTGCCGACCCTTCACTGTGTCGTTGGCGTTTCCGAACATGTTGTCCAGAAACTTCTGCAGCGACAGTCCACGCATCAGCGCGGAACCGAACTCCCGGTAACAAGGGAAGATCCAGTCCGTGTCGCGCATCGCGTACGTGGAGCCGAGGATGGCCGCCTCCTCGCCGAGGGAGCCGACGTGGAACCCGATGCGCCCTTGCCGCTGCAGCGCGGTGAGGCGTTGATCCAAGGTCCTCGTGAGCACGAGGCCTCGGTAGATCTCCACGACCTCCTCGGTCGTGAGCCCTGGATCGTGCTCTGGGTCGAGGGTCCCGTCGTCCCTGAGAACGCGGAACACCTCCAGGGGCTCCTGCACACCCGCTGCGCCTTGGTGAGAACTCATCGCCGAACTTCCCGTAGAGCCATCATGCTAGCCGTACCGGGCGCCAGCCTAGTCGAAGGTGGGCTGGATGGAAGACTGAGCGACGCGGCACACCGTCGCAGGGGCTTCGAGGAGCGCGCACCTTGTACGCAGGAGAGTGCGCAAGAGAGTTCGCACTCCCCCACGCTCCTTCAGCACGCGCGCCCGCGGGGTCGAGCCCGGAGGCGCCCTCGCGCCGACGTCCCACGCTGCACGAGTCCGCCCGAAACCGACGGACGCGGGAACCTCAGCGCAGACCGCTCACGTCGTCGTTTCGTCGCTCGTCTCCGGGCGCGCTCGCAGGGCGCTCACCTCTTCGAGGATCTCCTCCAAGACGTGGGGCGACAGAACGAACCCTCGGCCGAGCTCTTCGAGCACCGCGCGCTCCTCGGCGCTGACGCCCCCCGACGCCTCCGCCATCAGCACGGCGATACGCAACACCTCACTCGCATTGCCGCACCAGGACACGGCCTGGCTCACCGCCAACATGCGCGCGGCGCGTCCCTGCATCGCGAGGCGCTCCTGAAGAGCAAACACCAGCGCGCCCACCTGCACCTCCGTGAGCGCGCCCGCGCACAACGTCAACACGACGTGTTGGAAGGCGCGCAGCTCGCTCTCGTCGAAGGTCCCGTCCGCTGTCGCGACCAGGTAAGCGCTCTCGACGATCGCCTCGAAGAGGGCAGCGCCACGAGGATCGAACCCCGAGGGTTGCGTGTGCTCCTCGTGCTCGGGGCGGCGCCCGAACTGGGCCGCGCTCGCCAAGAGCAACGAGTGGCCGCTGCGCGCGGCACCCGCCATCGGTTTGGGTCCATCACTCGCAAAGCGCGGAGGTTCGCCGAGCTTGCGAGCGATCCGAGCAACGAAGCTGTCATCCATTCGGGCAGCCATTGCCGGACCCTACCACGACTGCTCAGCGGGAGCGTACCAGCGCCGTCAGAGGCACCAACGGCGGCTCGGCCGCCTCCCGGACGGCCTCAGAGGACCCCGCCTGGAGGTGCTGATAAGCGGAATCTCCGCCTCCCGCGAGTTGGCTCTCGGGCCGGAGCTGCGCGGCCACGAACCCCTCGGCGGCATGGTAGCTCGAGCGGACCAGGGGGCCGGAGGCCACGAACTTGAAGCCCAGCTCCCGGCCGATGCGCGCGTACTCCTCGAACTGCTCCGGAGTGACGAAGCGGTGCACCGGGGCATGTTTCGGGGTCGGTCTGAGGTACTGCCCGAGGGTGACGATGTCGACGTTCGCCGCGCGGAGGTCGCGCAGGGTCTCCACGACCTCGTCGTCCTCTTCTCCCATCCCCACCATGATGGAGCTCTTCACGAAGCGCTCCGGCGCCCGCTCCTTCGCGTAACGCAGGACCTCGAGGGACAGATCGTAGGAGCAACGCCGATCTCGGATGAGCGGCGTGAGTCGTCGCGTCACCTCGATGTTGTGGGCGAAGACGTCCGGTGCCGAGTCGACCATCACGGCGATGTCCCGCTTGCGTCCTCCGAAGTCTCCGACGAGCGTCTCGACGAGCAGCCCCGGCTGGGCCGCGTGGAGGTTTTGAACGGCCTTGCTCATGTGCGCCGCGCCGCCGTCGAGCAGATCGTCCCGATCCACCATCGTCAGGACGACGTACTTGAGGCCGAGCTGGGCGATCGCCTTGGCGACGTGCTCGGGCTCCCGCGGATCGACCGCGCCCCGCGGGTTCCCCGTCGTGACGGCGCAGAAGCGGCAGCCGCGGGTGCACGTGTGACCCAACAGCATCACCGTGGCCGTGCCTGCGGACCAGCACTCGCCCACGTTGGGACAGCGCGCCTCCTCACACACCGTGTACAGATCCAGCTTGCGCAGGGTCTTCTTCAGGTGCGTGTAGTTCTCTCCGCCGGGAGCCTTGACCTTCAGCCACGCCGGCTTGCGGTCCTGGTGTTGGATGGGTGCGGCCACGCAGGGAATGTACGCACTGTGGCCCCTCTGCGCCATGTCCGCGCTCAGACCTGCCGGTGCTCGTCCCACGAGATGCTCTAGCTACCGCAGCGTCCGCACCGACCGCGGAGACTCCATCGCCGGACTCTCGACGGACCAGAGCGCCCGCCGATCTCGGGTCTGGCCTCCGCCCTGCGATGAAGAAGGGGCGCTGCGCTCCGGTGCTCGAGCACCCCTGGACGCGGCGCCCCGATCGACGACCGAGATCGCCTCAGCTCTCGGTGACGAGTTTTTCGAGCAGCTCGCTGACCACCTTCGGATCTGCGCTGCCCTGGGTGGCCTTCATCACCTGCCCGACGAAGAAGCCCATCACCTGCTTCTTGCCCGCGCGAATGGACTCGACCTGCTTCGGGTTCCGAGCGATGAGGTCGCGGAGCAAGCTCTCCAGCTCTCCGGCGTCGCTCACCACCTCCATGCCCCGCTCGGCGACCACCGCCTTCGGTGACTGGTCCGTCCCCTCCACCAAGGCGAACACCTCCTTCGCCTGCTTGCCGCTGATCGTCCCGGCGTCGAGCAGGGTGAGGAGCTCCGCGAGCTGACCTTCGCTGACGCTGAAGCTCACCCGCTGCCCCTGGACGACCGCCCCGCGCAGCACCTCCGTCTGCATGAAGTTGGCGATCTTCTTGGGCTCGAGTCCCGGGACCTGCGCCCGCACGCCCTCGAAGAACCGCACGTACCCGGGGTGCTGGCTCAAGGTCTGCGCCGCTGCTTCCGTCAGGCCGAGCTCGTCGACCCAGCGCCGACGCACCTGACTCGGTAGCTCGCCCATCGCGGCGCGCTCCTCCTCCACCAACGCCTCCCCGATGACCACGGGCGGCAAATCCGGATCCGGGAAATAGCGGTAGTCGTGGGCCTCCTCCTTGGAGCGCAACGACGCGGTCTTCCCGGACTCCGGGTCGAAGCTCCGCGTTTCCTGCAGCACCTGCCCTCCTCCATCGAGGATGACCGTCTGTCGCGCGATCTCCGCGTCGATGGCCCGCTGCACGAAGCGGAAGGAGTTGATGTTTTTGAGCTCGACCCGGGTCCCGAAGGTGGTTTCCCCGAGCGGCCGCAGGGACACGTTCGCGTCGCAGCGGAAGCTCCCCTCTTCGAGGTTTCCGTCGTTGACGCCCACGAAGACGAGGATGTCCCGCACCGCCCGCATGTAAGCAGCCGCCTCCGCGCTCGATCGCAGATCCGGCTCCCCCACGATCTCGACCAGGGGCGTGCCCGCGCGGTTCAGATCCACCAGAGAGTCGCCGCCGCGGCCGTGGACGTTCTTGCCGGCGTCCTCCTCCATGTGGACCCGGGTGATCCCCGCCCGCTTCTTCCGCCCCTCCACCTCGATGTCGAGCCAGCCCTTCTCGCTGAACGGCAGCTCGTACTGGCTGATCTGGTAGCCCTTCGGGAGATCCGGATAGAAGTAGTTCTTGCGGGCGAAGATGCTCGTCTCGACGATGCTGCAGTTGAGCGCCAGCGCCGCGCGCACCGCCAACCGCACCGCCCGCTCGTTCAGGACGGGCAGCGCTCCCGGTAATCCCAAGCAGACGGGGCAGACGTTGCTGTTCGGCGGCTTGCCGAAATCAGTCGAACAGCCGCAGAACAGCTTGCTCGCCGTGAGGAGCTGGGCGTGGATCTCGAGCCCGATGACTGGTTCGTAAGTACGCGCCATACCGCCGACACGCCCGCGCGGGACGCGCTCAGTGCCCCCGCTCGCGATCGATCCCCGGGAAGGTGGGATCGCCCGGCTCGTGGCGTGGGTTGGCGCTCTCGTGCTTGCCGTCGCGGCCCGGGATCGAGAGGAGCAAGTCCTTCTCGTAGATGAACTGATCCCGCGAGTCGTAGGGTGCCGGGTGCATCCCCGTGTCCATGCGGATCGCGTCGCAGGGGCACGCCTCCACGCAGAAGCCGCAGAAGATGCAGCGCAGCTCGTCGATGACGAAGCGCTTGGGATACTTCTCGTAGCCGCCGCGCTTCGGGTCGTCGCCGTAATCCGCCGGCTCGATGTAGATGCACTGGGCCGGGCACGCCGTCGAGCAGCACAGGCACGCGACGCAGCGCGGCGAACCATCCTCGCGGGTGGTCAGCCGGTGCACGCCCCGGAAGCGCTCCGCGTACGGGCGGCGCTGCTCCGGATAGGAGATCGTGTTGATGCCGTCGTCGATGCTCTCGAGCACGGGATCGTTGCGCTGATCCAGCGCCATCTCCTTCGTGTTCTTGAAGAAGTGGCTCAGCGTGATCCCGATGCCCCGGATGACCTCCGGGATGTAGCTCTGAACAGCGACGTCGCGCTGCGGTCGCTTCACGACCTTGCCGCGGACCCGGTTCGGTCCCAAACCCTCGACGATCTCGGCCGGCGCAGTTAGCTGGGATGTCATCTTCAAGCCTCCATCTTCGCGGTGCGGGTGCCGCCCATTGCCTCCGCGTAGCGGGCCGCGGTGGACACCACCAAGCGGTCCTTCTGACGCGGGAGGAGCAGGAACACGATCGCAGCGACGCCTGCCGCCATGCCCGCTCCGGCCAAGAACACCATCGTCCAGTCGCCGGCGACCTCGAGACCGCGCACCGTCGCCGGGCTCGCGGAGTCGATCGCCAACATGATGATGGCGGTCGCCATGACGTTCACCAAGGAAGCCGGCAGCATCTTCCGCCAGCACAGGCGCATGAGCTGGTCGTAGCGGAAGCGCGGCAGCGTCCAGCGGATCGTCACCTGGAGCAACGCCAACGTCAGCACCTTGCCGATGAAGCCGAGAGCGCTGATCGCGAGCACCGCGCCCGGCGCCAGCGCCGCCTCGAAGTAGACGGTCTCACCGACGGCCACCCGGATCCCGTCCGCCGTGACGAAGGGCAGGTGCCAGCCACCGAGGAACACGGCGGCCATGAGGGTGCTCCCGGTCACCACGGCGATGAACTCCGAGAAGAAGAACATCGAGAACTTCATCCCCGAGTACTCGGTGAAGTAGCCGGCGACGACCTCGCTCTCCCCCTCCGGGATATCGAAGGGGATCCGCTTCGACTCGGCGACGCTCGCCGCGAAGAAGAGGAAGAAGGCGAACGGTTGAGCGAACAGGCCCCAGGTGTGCTCCGCCTGCCAGCGGACCATCTCGTCCACCCGCACGGTGCCGTACACCATCAGGGCGCCGATCACGGTCAGCCCGAGGGTGACCTCGTAGGAGACCATCTGGCTCGCGGCGCGCATGCCACCGAGCAAGCTGTACTTGTTGTCGCTCGCCCAGCCCGCCAGGGCCGCACCCACGATGCCCGTCCCGGCGATCGCGAAGTAGTACAGGATGCCGACGTTCAGATCGGCCACCTGCAGGCTCAAGCGCGCGCTCTCGCACACGCCTCCGGCCGCCTCGACACCCTGGAAGGCGCCGAAATCGATGCCCCCCGTCTCGGTCGAGCCGAAGCACAGCGCCGGCCCGAAGGGCACGATCGCCAGCAACACCAGCGCGGGGAAGAACGAGATGAAGGGCGCGAGGTTGAACAGGAACTTGTCCGCGTTCGGGGGCACGAAGTCCCCCTTGAAGACGGTCTTCAGGCCGTCCGCCGCGGGGTGAAGCAGACCGATGAGGCGGATACGAACGAACCGCTCCTTGCCGACGGACAGGGCCACGTAGGCGGCGCCGCCCACGATCGAGAACACGAGCAGCGACACGCCTGCGCGGAACAGGACCGTGCGGACCTCGGCGGTGTCCACGAGCAACCCGACGGCCAGCGTGACCAGGTGGAGCACCAGGCCCAAACCGACGATCGAGCGCGGCGTCCCCAGAGACTGAATGAAGGCGTCGAAGCTGTTCTCCGGCCCGCGGCGCCCCACCACGCGCGCGATGCACGCGGTGGTGAACCAGAGCATGAAGATGGCCGCCTGGAAGGCGACCATGCCCCAGCCCTCCTCCGGCGCCTCGTCGGCGCCCGAGAACGCGAGGTACCCGATGGCCGCTGCGGCGCCCAGGGCAGGCCCGAGGGCTCCCACCGCCGCGATCGGACCCGGTACCGGGATGCCTGCGCGGTTGGGGCCGACGCAGTCCTGGATCATGCCGCGCATACGACGCTCGACCCAGGTCAGGATCACGCCCACGTTCATGGCGAACATCGCCACGGCGAAGGCCTTGATGAAGTAGACGAGGAACATTTCGAGGGTCACGCCGTTGCTCCTGCTTCCTGCACAGCAGCGCCGCTGCGCTCCTGGGGGGCCAGTGCCGCCTGCACGTCGGCCACCCTCTTGTAGCCGAGGTCATGACCCAGCCGTGAGGCGAGCCCGGCGACGAGCTTCCACGCGGGTTGGGACTGCCCCTGGGGACGAACGGCACGCTCGCTCAGCTGGGCGATGCCGTCTCGGTTGACGAAGGTGCCGTCGCACTCCGCCCAGCTCGACGCGGGCAGCACCACTCGCGCGGCCTTGACGAAGGGCCCCTGGTGGGTCGCGATGGTCACGAGGGACTCGATCTTGGAGAGGGCCGAGGCTCGGTCCGGCAGCTCCGCGTCCGAGCCGAGCGCGAGGACCGTCCGCAGGTTCCCCTGCTCCGCCAGCGCGGCGAAGTCCTTGAAGGATCCCGGGGTCTGCAGGCCGCACAGGCCGATGACGCCCGTCCGGTTCGGGTTCTTGTCCTCGCTCCGCAGGATGTCGTCCCCTTCCCCTTCGGGACGACCGCTCAGGAACAGCCGGGTCACCCCCAGGCGCTGCGCCAGCTGCAGCAGCGCAAAGTTGTCCTCGTTGGAGTGCTGAGCGCTGAGCACGACGGCCGACGTATTCGGGTCGATCTTGCGACAGGCGTCCGCCGCCGCGTCGAGGCCAGCGTCCACCGCGACCTGCTTCCCACCTGCCTGCGCGGCCAGGACACGCCCCGTGTGGATGCGACGGTAGTCGAGCATGCCCTCGTCGCACATCCAGAACTTGTTGACGCGCTCGTTGTCCCGCGGCCGGTAGCGATACACGGTCTGGTTACGGGGATCGAAGTCCGTGTAGGAGTTGCAGCCCGTGGCGCAGCCGACGCACACCGAGCGCACCGAGCGCAGGAACCACACCCGCGCCTTGAACCGGAAGTCCTTCGCCGTGAGCGCGCCCACGGGACAGACGTACTCGGTCATCAGGGTGTAGGCGTGATCGAGCTGCCGCCCTGGCGCCAGCACGATCTCGCTGAGGTTGCCACGCTCGCGCTTGTCGAGAACGTGGTCACCGACGACCTCGTCACAGAAGCGCACGCAGCGGGTGCACACGATGCACCGCTCCGCGTCGTACACGATCGTGGGCCCGAAGCTCACCGCCTTCGGCTTGTGGACGATCTCGTCCCGCATGCGCTTCTTGTTGGCGCCGTGGCTGAGCCAGTAATCCTGCAGGCGGCACTCGCCCGCCTGATCGCAGATGGGGCAGTCCACCGGGTGATTGAGCAGCAACAGCTCCTGCACGGCCGCCCGCGCCTCCGCCACGTGCTCGGAGGTCTGGCTCTTCACCTCCATGCCCTCCGTGAGGGGCTGCTGGCACGCAGGCACGAGCTTCGGCTTCTTCGTCTTGACGTACTCGCCGGTCTTGGCGTCGTAGCGCAGGACGTCCAGGAGGAGCGGGCCGCGGCCCGGCGGCGGCCCGAGCTCGACGAGGCACATCCGGCAGTTGGCCGCGACGCTGAGGCCGGGGTGCCAGCAGTAGTGCGGGATGTCCACGCCCGCGCGGTGCGCAGCCTGGATGATGGTGTCTCCGGGCTGGAATTCGATGTCCCGGTCGTCGAGCTTGAAGGTCGGCATGTCGTTCAGAGTCCTCGGGAGCGCAGGCGTTCTGGCGAAGAAAGGTCAGGCTCCGTTGCTGCAGAGCTCAGCGATCGCACTCACCGCCGATCATGTTGAGGGAACCGAAGCAGGGGACCACGTCCGCCATCATCTGGCCCGTGATCACCTTCTCGAGGCCGGCGGTCACCAGGAAGCACGGCGGACGGATGCGCACCCGGTACGGGGTGCCGCTGCCATCGCTCACCAGATAGAAGCCGAGCTCACCGTTGCCCCCCTCCGTGTAGGAGTACACCTCGCCCGCCGGGAGCTTCAGGCCCTCCATCACGATCTTGAAGTGCTGAATGGTGCCCTCGATCGTGGTGTAGACCTCGTCCTTCGGCGGGAGGATCACCCGCGGGTCGTCCACGTTGACCGGGCCCTCGTCGGGCATGCGCTCACAGCTCTGCTCGATGATCCGCGCGCTCTGCCGGATCTCCTCGATGCGCACCATGAAGCGGTCCAGGCAGTCGCTGTTGGTGCCCACGGGCACGTCGAAGTCGACTTCGCCGTACTTCAGGTACGGGTACGCCTTGCGGACGTCGTAGGGGACGCCCGCCGCGCGCAAGCACGGACCCGTCCAGCCGAGCGAGATCGCGTCCTCGGGGCTGATGTAACCGACCCCCTCGAGTCGATCGAGGAAGATCCGGTTGCCGTAGAGGAGCTTCTCGCACTCGTCGACGATCTTGAGGATCTGTCGGGTCGCCGCGAGGGTGTGCTCCTTGAAGTCCTTGGTCGGAGGCGCCGCCATGCCGCCCACTCGCCCGAAGCTGTGGGTGAGCCGAGCGCCGGTCTCCTCCTCCATCACGTCCCAGACCATCTCTCGGGCCTTGTTCATCCAGAGGAATGGAGTGAACGCCCCGAGCTCCATGGCCATGGCGCCGTCGCAGGTCAGGTGGTCGGAGATGCGGGCAAGCTCGCCCAGGATCATCCGGTACCACTGGCAGCGCTCCGGGACCTCGATGCCGAGCATCTTCTCGCAGGCCAACGCGAAGGCCACGTTGTTCAGCATCGGCGAGACGTAGTTGCACCGATCGACGTAGGGGAACACCTGCGTCCACGTGCCACGCTCGCACATCTTCTCGAAGCCGCGGTGCAGGTACCCGACTTGCACGTCGACCCGCTCGATCGACTCACCGCGCAGCTCCATGACGCAGCGCACGGTGCCGTGCATCGCGGGGTGGGAAGGCCCCACGTTGAGCAGCATCGGCTCGGTGGGAAGCTCGACTTCCGCTTCGTCCAGAGCTAGGTCCAAAGGCTCCATGTTCGTCGTTCTCGAGGCTCGTGGCCGTGGTCAGGATTCGTCTTGGGGGCGGAGGTGGGTCTGGCGCCCGAAGGCCATGCCCTCGTCGGGGCCGAACGGGGGCAACTTCTCGATGTTCTCGACCTCGCGGTAGGCCACCAGCGGCTGGATTTCGTCCGCGGGGTAGTCCTTGCGCAGCGGGTGCCCGATGAACTCCGGGTAGAGCAGGATGCGACGCAGATCCGGGTGCCCCACGAAGCGCACTCCGAGCAGATCCCAGCACTCTCGCTCGAGCCAGTTGGCGCTCGCCCACAGGTCGGTGAGGGTGGCAATCTCGACGTTCTCTCCCTCCTCGTCCCCGACCCGCGACTTGAGCCGCAGACGATGCCCCAGGGTGAGGGAGCAGAGATGGGTCACCACCTCGAAGCGCGGCTCCTGATCGGGGAAGTCCACGGCGGTGAGGTCCATGAGCATGTTCATGGCCGCGCGCGGGTCGTCCCGGAGGAACTGGTGGATGGCGTGCCAGCTGTCCGGCTTCACCACCAGGGTCTCGTCACCGTGCTGCGAGTGGCTCGCGAGCACGGCCCCTGGAAACTGCTGCTTGACGAGATCGATGAGTGCTTGGGCCATCGCTGCTTGAGGACGAAGGTCGAGGATCGGGACGAGGTGAAGCCGCTCAGACGGAGTCCTTGCGGCGAAGCTGGACGAGCCCGAGGGTCTGATCCGTCGCCGGATCCCGGCGCGGCTTGACGATGCCGGGGGTTCGATCGCCGCGCTGGATCTTGTCCTGCAGCAGCATCAACCCATCCAGCACCCCCTCCGGTCGAGGCGGACACCCCGGCACGTAGACGTCGCACGGGATGATCTTGTCGATCCCCGCCACGCAGGCGTAGTTGTCGTAGAAGCCGCCGCAGGACGCGCAGGTTCCGAAGGCCAGCACGAACTTCGGCTCCATCATCTGCTCGTAGATCCGCTTGAGCACCGGCGCCTGGCGCTGGGTGATCGTGCCGACGACCCACAGCAGGTCGCTCTGGCGCGGCGAGAAGCGCGGCGCCTCGCTGCCGAAGCGCGAGAAGTCGAAGCGCGGCCCGGACACGCTCATGAACTCCATGCCGCAGCACGCGGTCACGAAGGGATACATGAACAGCGAGTACTTCTGCGCCCAGGACAACATGTCCTTCAGGCGCGTCGTGGCGAAGCCGGCGCCTTCGCCCGCTTCCATCGTGGCGCTGCGGAGGGCGCCCTGGGGCGTCCCGGCCGTCGAGCCCCCGCCCGCGGCGGGAGACTGCAGATGTGCCCCGTGAGGTCGACTCAGCTCTCCCATTCGAGCGCTCCCTTTCTCCAGACGTAGACCAGTGCCACCCCGAGGGCGACGATGAAGGCTGACATGGTCGCGAAACCGACCCAGCCCAGGGACTTGAACAAGGTCGCCCACGGGTAGATGAACACTACTTCGATGTCGAAGACGACGAAGAGGATGGCGGTCAGGTAGAACTTGACCGTCAGCTTCACGTCGCGTCCGCCCCGCGTGTCGTTGCCGCACTCGTACGGCATCGCCTGCTCGGGTCCGAGCGGCTTTCGGCCGACGAAGTGACCGAGGGTGAACATCGCACCCCCGATGACCAGGGCCACGACGAACAACAGAAACAGGGGAAGATAGGTCTCTAGCATGGGCCGACTCGTTGCCGCGGCAGCGCTGCGCCGAACACGCCGGACCGCTCGAGAAATCGAAAAGTCCGCTAGCGGGTAGTGGCTTTGCGAGCTTCGAGCACGACGCTTCGGGGCACGAGCTTCGCGGCGCGGTTTAGCTTAGGGTCCGATCGGCTGTCAATCCGCTCAGCGGGCGGCCTCAGCGGCGACGGAGCTGCTTCAAGTGCGCTCCGGGGCGGGGTTCGACGAGGAGCGCTCGACCGAGGCGGGGTCGGCCACGCTGAGCGGGTCCGCCGACGCCAAAGCTTCCTCCCAGGACTGGAAAGCGACGCCGAGATCCTCCGCGAGCTTCAGCCGGATGGGAGCCAAGGTCTCGTCCGCCACGCCGGCCGCGCGGGCGCGGGTCATGGCGCCGAGGGCTGCAAGACGACGTTGACGCGCCAGGAAGGCCCGCGCAAGCTCCGGCCACACTTTTTCGGCCGGAGCGCCGAGAACCGCTGCGCGACGCAGGGGGCCGATGGCTTCCGCCGGGCGCTGACGGGCCAGGAGAGCCTCCCCGAGCCGCTGGTAGACGTCGGCGGCAGCCTCCCCCTCGAGGGCATACTGGATGGCCAGGCGCAGCACCTCTTCCCCCTTGCCGGGATCCCCGAGGTCGATGCAGGCAGAGCCGAGGAGCGCCAGGCCGCGAGCGATCGTGGCCCGGGCATCGGGCCCCAACATCTGACCGTCGGGGGTACGCAGGAAGACCGCGAGCGGCGCGGGCCAGCCCCCGAGCAGCTCCACGACCCGCAGCGCGTCTCCCTCCTGCGCCGCCCGCTCCGCCTCCGCCACGCGCCCCAAGTCGATCGCGCCCCGCCCTCGGGATCGCACCGCGCGGTCCAGCTCTTCGCGGACGTGCGTGCGCAGCCGCGCTCGGAACGCCGTCAGTTGATAGCTCTCGGGAGCCCCCTCGAAGAGCACCTCGACGCGCGAGCCCTGGGGCTCGACCTTCAGGCGCTGGAGGGTGTACCCGAACAGCGGCGCCAGAAGCAGATAACGCACCCCGAGGTGCTGCTGCAGCGCCTCCAGATCGTCCTCGTGCTCCGGCGGCGGCGCCAGGGGCTCCTCCTGGACGAGGGCGGCCACCAGACGGCGCCGGAACTCGGAGAGGGGCACGCGCTGGATCCCCTCGTCGGAGATCTCGTCGCCCTCGCTCCCGACGACGAAGTCCACCTGCGTGTTGTCGGGGATCCGTCGATCCACCGTGAGGGCGGTGATGCGGGCGCCGCCGATCATCGCGAACGCGAAGAACTTGGGCCCGATGATCTCGCAGAGGGCTTGAAAGCTCGCGATTCCGTCGCCGATGCGCTCGAACCAACCATCGGTGCGGACCGGCTCCAGAGAAAACTCCCGCACCTCGGACATCTGCTCCACTCTACCGAAACGACGCCCTGCCACTAGAGGCAAGTGCACTGGGTCGGGGTAGCGGCGCCGGGGGGCTCTGGTCGAGCCGCTGGGAGCGGACCGGCGCGCCGCGGCTCCGGCGGACCGTCGCCCCTACCCGAGGTGGCTCGATGTGGGTCGCCCCGCCCCAGGGTGCGACGTTCGGGACGACCACGGGGCCGCGACGCCGTTCTCGCTCCTCGGCCACCACCCACCGGTCAGGGGACGCCACTGGACTCATGAGCACGAGCGCGGACACACCTTGGAGCTCCTCGCATCCCGCCACGTCGACGCGGAGCGCCCCCCCGCCCGCTTCCCGAGGGGCGGCCGCGGCGGCGAACGAGGCCGGCCCTCCCGAAGACGCCCTCGGGACGAAGCGCCGCATCCAAGGCATCGATCTCGCCCGGGGGGTGGCCGTCTGCCTGATGATCCTGAGCCACGGAGTGAACGGTCTGCTCCGCTTCGACCAGTTCACGTCCTGGGGGATGGTGCCCGTCCACGCCATCACGAAGTTCTCCTCGTCCCTGTTCTTCCTCGTGTTCGGGGTGGCCATGGCAGTGGCCTTCGTCCCGAAGACGACCGCGCCGGATTGGCCAGAGCGGCGCAACAAGCTCCTGCGCCGCGGCTTGGTCATCCTGTTCTGGTACAAAGTCCTGACGATCGTGGAGATGCAGCACCTCCACGAGGCTCCCCAGATCGTCGACGCGCTCCTCTATCGACGCTTCCCGTCCTACGTGGAGATCCTCGGGTTCTACGCGATCGCCCTGCTCTGGATCCCCTTCGCCCTGCCCCTCTGGAGGCGCCTCCCGACGGCGCTGAGGTGGGCGAGCCCGGCTCTCGTCGCCCTGCTCGCGTGGGCGGTCGCCCGCTACGTGCCCTTCGGGAGCGCCGAACCGCTGCAGGCGCTCCTCGTGGAGCATCCAGACCACTACACCTGGGGACAGCTCAGCCGTGCCCCCCTCGTCCTCGCGGGTCTGCTGATCGGGGAGCTCGTCCGGAACCACTATCACGACGCCCGGCGACGCAGGTGGCTCTCCTTCGCGGTGATGGGCTGCGGTGCGCTGCTCTTGTCGGCGTTCTTCGTCGCCGTGGCGCCAGCGGTCGACGAGCACCTCCACGCCGTGGCCCGCAACGCGGGGAAGCACCCCCCGGAGCTGCTCTTCATGCTGTTCAGCGTCGGCGGCGCGCTCGTTCTGCTCGGTCTGGCGCTGCTCGGCGGCGAGCGCGCTGCGCGCGCGCTCCGGCCCGTCACGCTGATCGGCTCGGACGCGCTCCAGGCCTTCATCTTCCACATCGCGATCATCTTTCTTCTCTTCCGTGGCCTGCTCGGGCTGTTCCACGAGGTCGAGTACGGAGTGGCCCTCACCCTCACCCTCATCCTCATCTTGGCTACCGCGGGTTGGATCCACTTCTATCAGGCGCTCCAGGCCGCTGGGCGCCGTCAATCCCGCGCGTCATGATTCCGCGCGATGCGCTCCCCCTCCCTGCCGCACCGTTCCGCGCGCGCGCGCGGCCCGCTCGCGCTCTGTCCTCCGTTCGCCGGTTGGGCGACGCTGTCGCTCCTGCTCGGCGTCGCGCATGCCCTGTCAGCTCCCGGCGAGCCTCCACCGCCGAAGGACGGGACGACCACGGCATCGGCGACCACCGACGTCCACGCCACCACGGGCGACGAGTCCCCCGCCGCTCACGAGCTCCTCACGGGCAGCGAATCACCGGCGGGCCAGGTGCTCGCCGCGCGCGAAACCCCGAGCAGCGCGCCGACGGACGCCGCAGGGGGAGACGGCCGCGCCGCAGCTCCATCTCCCGCGTCGACGGACGACGGTCGGACTACGCCCGCTCCCGAGCCGGCCCCTTGGGTCGTCGCGCTCCGCGAGCGGCTCGCCACGACGAGCTCCGACCACGGCGAGGTCGGTCTCTACGTACGCCACCTCGGGACGGGCGCGGAGTTCTCCTGGCTCGCGGACGAGACCTGGTATCTCGCCTCGGGCGTCAAGGTCCCCGTGGCGGTGGCGGTGCTCCGCCGAACGGATCGGGGGCTCCTGGGACTCGACGCCGCGGTGGAGCTCCAGGCGGCGGATTTCGTCGATGGGACGGGTCACACGAACCGCTACTCACCAGGTGCGCTGCTCCGGGTGGACTACTTGCTGGAGCAGATGCTGGTGTACAGTGACAACACGGCCAGCGACGCGTTGATCCGGGAGGTCGGACTCGACGAGGTCCGCGGTATCGCCCGGGAGTTGTCCGGCTCCGACTTCGCCATCACCACGCTCGCGGACGTACGGAGGAAGGTCTACGGGGGGCTGCATGACAGGGCTGCACGGCTCGGCTTCGAGGAGTGGGTCGAGCTCCGCCGGACGTCACCCGACCAGCGCGTGGCCCACCTGCGACGTCTCATCGGCGTGAGCCCGGCAGATCTCATGGTGGCCAACCTGGACGACGCCTACCACGCCTACTACGCGCAGGGGCACAACAGCGGCACCCTGCGCGCCTACGGCGCGCTGCTGGCGGGGATCGCCGAGGGCAAGGCGCTGAGCCCCGAGGGCACGGAGTATCTGCTCGAGATGATGAGCCGGATCCGCACGGGTCAGCGGCGACTGCGAGCCACGCTGCCAGAGCGCGTGTCCTTCGCCCACAAGACGGGGACCCAGCATCGTCGGCAGTGCGATCTGGGCGTCGCCGTCGGGGATCCCTCGCGACGCGCCACCTCCTCCGTGGTGATCGCCGCGTGCGCCCGGGGCTTTCGGTCCCTGGGGGCGGCCGAGCGAGCCCTGCGCCGCGTCGGCTCGGCGGTGAACGCCTCCGGGATTTGGGATGTCTCCCCCCACGAGCTCAGGAGGGACGATGCACCAACCAACCTGGCACTCTCCACCATCGGCGCGGGCCCTACCAGCGGCGCGAGCCCTGCGGACGACCGCGCTCCTGACCGCGACGCTGCTCGCCAGTCTGCCCACGTGGACCTGTCAGCGAGCGCTCCCTGAGGGCCCGCACGCCGGCACCGCCGCGGCTGCGGACCCCGCTCGGCGCGCTCCGAGAGGTGGCGACAGCGCCCAGCCGGCAGCTGAGCCGGTGACGGAGCCGGCGACGGAGCCGGCGACGGAGCCGAGCAGGACCCCGTCCCTTGCGCCTCCGGCGGCGAGCAGCGCCACCGCGGCCCTCGAGGACGTGCTCGGTGACGGCTTCGACGAGGGGCTCGATCCGTCGGGGCGCCCACCCTGGACGCTCCGCCTGGAGGAGCGCCTCGCCGCGATCGACGCGCGCCTGCCTGGCGAGCTGGGCGTCTACGTAAAGCGCTTGCAGGACGGCACGACGCTGCGCTGGGAGTCGGACCAGCGCTGGTATCTGGCCTCGACGGTGAAGATCCCGGTCGCCATCGCGGTGCTCGAGAAAGTCGACGCCGGAGAGCTGTCCTTGGAGCAACGACTCGAGCTGCGGGAGACCGACTTCGTCGACGGAGCCGGCGACCTGAAGACCCGCTCGCCCGGCGAGGATTTCACGATCGCCGAGCTCCTCGAGCGCTCCATCGTGGACAGCGACAGCATCGCCACGGACATGCTCATCCGCCACCTCGGCGTCGAGCGGCTCAACGCGCGGGTCCAGCGCTGGACGTCCTCGGGCTTCGGCCCGCTGACGACGCTCCAGCAGGTGCGCTACGACGTTTACGGCGTCCTCGATCCGGGGGTGGCCACACTCCCCGGGCGGACCTTCCTGCTCGTGCGGGCGGCGGGCAACGGGGAACAGCGCCTCGCCGCCCTCGCCGCTGCCCTCGGGCTGCCTCGGGCTCGCCTCGGCGTCGACAACCTCGAAGGACTGTTCGAGCGCTACTATGCCTCCGGGAGCAACACGGCGAGCCTCGACGCCTTCGGCGCGCTGCTCGAGGACCTCGCCCGCGGCGCGCTCCTCACGCGAGCGTCGACCGAGCGCTTGCTCGATCACATGCAGCACATCACCACGGGCACACGCCGCATCCAGGCGGGGCTCCCGGCGCACGTGCCCTTCGCGCAGAAGACCGGCACCCAGATTTCCCGCGCCTGCAACGTGGGCCTGCTCTACCCCGCCGAGGAGGCGCGCCAGGTGGTCGTCGCCGCTTGCACCGCTCGCCACGGCCCCGTGGAGCGAGCGGAAGAGGCCTTCCAGGCGCTGGGTCGGGCCTTAGCGGAGACGGTCCTCGCCGAGACGACCGGCGGAGCCCTCGACAGCGCCCACGGCGCGCCGCCCTGAGGGTGGCTTTGCCTCGAGCAAGCGCGCCAAGCGCCGCTGAGCGGCCGGCATGGGCACCCCCGCGAGCTCCTCCGGACGCTTCCAGGCAATCGCCGCGGCCCCCACGGGTCGCGCCTTGCCAGGCTCCGCGGCGCAGGCGAGGGCGTGCAGGGTGATCCGAAAGCGCGTCACCTGGTGTCGGAGGCGAGACACCTCGTTCCCGGGCACCACCTGGAGGCCTGCCAGCTCGCGAGCCGCGCGGCGCGCGCCCTCCAAGGGACTCTCCTCAGCGCCGCACTCCACCGTGGGGAACGTCCACATGCCGGGCCAGCGTGGCGCCTCCGGCGGCAGCTGCACGACGAGCCAGCGCCCAGCTCGACACACCAGCGCGGCGGCGCTGCTCACCTCCGTGGGGGCGCTCCGCGCCGGCAGCTCCGGGAGCTGGTCGACCAACCCCTCCCGTCGCGCCGCGCAACGTCCGCGCACGGGGCAGAGAAAGCACGTCGGTCGGCGCGGAGTGCACACGGTCGCGCCGAGCTCCATCAGGGCCTGGTTGAAGTCTGCGGGACGATCCGCCGGCACGAGCTCGCCGGCGAGACGCCAGAGCGCGCGGTTCAGGGCGCGCTTCGACGGATCGCCCCGCAGCGCGAACAGGCGACACAGGACGCGCACCACGTTGCCGTCGACGATCGGCGTGCGGACCCCGTGGGCGATGCTCGCGATCGCGCCGGCGGAGTAGGGTCCGATGCCTGGGATCGTCAGCAACGTGGTCACGTCTCGGGGCAGCTGTCCGCCGTGCTCCCGGCAGATGTACTGGGCCCCCTCCCGCAGCCGCCGCGCGCGGGAGTAGTAGCCGAGCCCCTGCCAGATCTGGAGCACATCCTGTTCGCTGGCCCGCGCCAGACTCTCGAGCGTGGGGAAGCGACGCATCCAGCGCTCGAAATAGTCGACGACGACGCTGACCCGCGTCTGCTGCAGCATCACCTCGCTCACCCAGACGGCGTAAGCACTCCCGCCACGGCGCCACGGGAGGTCGCGGCGGTGCAGCTCGTACCAGCTCAGCAGGCGCCGTCGCAGGTCGTCCGCAGCCTTCGGCTCGAGATCCACGCCCCTGTCTAGCCCGAGGACCCGCGCCGGAACCAGCACCATCGGCGGCGCCGATCCTCGGTGCGCCCCACGGGCACGAGGGCGGGAACCCGCCCCAGCGACTGACGCCCCCGGGTGTACGGCGGCTGGAGGATGTGCTTACGCTCGCATCGGCCGAGCTCTCACCGATGACCAGCCCCTCTTCCTCCCCCGCGGTCCGAGCCAGCGCCAGCGCCGACAGCAACGCCCCGGCCATCGAGTGCCAGGCCCTGGTCAAACACTACGGCTCGAAGGTCGCCGTCGCGGGCATCGACCTGGTGGTCCAGCGCGGTCAGTGCTTCGGCCTCCTGGGCCCCAACGGCGCCGGCAAGACGACGACCGTGGAGATGCTCGAGGGGCTCCACCCGCCGACCTCCGGCACGATCCGCATCTTCGGTGCGCGCTGGGGCGAGGGTCGGGACCAGTGGATCCGCGAGCGCTTCGGGGTCCAGCTCCAGGACACGCAGCTCGCGGACAAGCTGACGGTCGAGGAGGTGCTCACCCTCTTCCGCTCCTTCTACGCCACGGGGCGCTCCGTGAGCGAGCTCCTCGCGCTCCTCGACCTCGAGGAGGAGCGCCGTCAGCAGTTCTCGAGGCTCTCCGGTGGGCAGAAGCAGCGCGTCGCCATCGCCACGGCCCTCGCGGGCGCGCCCGATCTGCTCTTCCTCGACGAGCCGACGACCGGCCTCGATCCCCGGGCACGCCAGACCCTCTGGGGCGTCGTGGAGGCTTTTCGCAGCGCTGGCGGCACCGTCCTGCTCACGACCCACTACATGGAGGAGGCGGCCACTTTGTGCGACGAGCTCGCCGTGATGGATCAGGGGCGCATCATCGCCCGGGGGAGCCCCCGCGCCCTGATCGACTCCCTGGGCGAGGTGCAGTTCGTCGATTTCGAGAGCCCCCAGACCCCCGACTCCGCGGCGCTCCTGGCTTTGCCCGCCGTCCACGCGGTGGATCGCCGCGGCGCCCGCTACCGACTGCGCATCGAGCGGAGCTTGAGGGCGCTCACTGCCGTCCTCGAGGAGCTCGAGCGGCAAGGAGTGACGCCCATCGGCCTGAGCACGCACCAGGCGACGCTCGACGACGTCTTCCTGCACCTCACCGGTCGAGGTTTGAGCCATGAGTGATCCCACGGCGCAACATCCCCTCGCCGAGCTCGTGAAGGCCCGCCTCCGCGAATTTTTGCGGGAGAAGGGCATGATCTTCTGGGTCTTCGTGTTCCCGCTGCTCATGGCGATCGGGCTCGGCATCGCCTTTCGCTCGCGCCCGCCGGAGCCGCCGCGGGTCGCCGCCGTGAACCTGCCCCCGGGCTCCCTGGGCGCCGCTCTCCGCGACAGCGAGCGAGTCCTCGTCGAAGAGCTGCCGGAGGCCGCCGCCCGACGCAGCCTCGCGCGCGGCAAGGTCGACGTGATCGTGCTCTGGGAGGAACCGGCCCCCACCTACGTCTTCGATGCGTCGAACGAGAAGGGCGTGAGCGCGCGCCACGTCGTCGACGACGTGTTGCAGCGGGCCGCCGGGCGCGTCGATCCGCTCACTCCCCGAGAGCAGACGATCTCGGAGCCGGGGACGCGCTACATCGACTTCCTGTTGCCCGGGCTCATCGGCCTCAACCTGATGGGTAGCAGCATGTGGGGCGTCGGCTACAACCTGGTCGTCGCGCGCAAACGCCGCCTGCTCCGACGCTACGCCGTCACCCCGATGCGGCGGTCCCATTTCCTGCTCTCTTACTTCTTTTCTCGCAGCGTCTTCTTGGCGCTCGAGCTGAGTCTACTCGTGGGCTTCGGGGCGCTCGTGTTCGGCACGATCGTGCAGGGCGACTACCTGAGCCTCGCTGCGCTCGCGGTGCTCGGCGCCGCGTCCTTCGCCGGCATCAGCCTGCTCATCGGCGCCCGGGTCGAGAACACCGAGTCCGCCAACGGCTGGATGAACCTCGTGCAGCTCCCGATGTGGGTGCTGTCGGGGGCGTTCTTCTCCTACGAGCGCTTCCCCGAGTGGCTCCACGGCCCCATCCGCGCCCTCCCCCTGACGGCGCTCGTGGACGGGCTGCGGGCGATCTTCAACGACGGCGCCTCCCTGCTGAACCTCGGCTCCCAGCTCGTGGTGCTGTTGGTCTGGGGTGGCGTGGGGTTCCTCGTCGCCCTCCGCACCTTCCGCTGGCAGTAGCGCGGTGACCACGCGCCGACCTCGGCAGACGAGGGGCTGCGGCGCGACGCGTGTGAGCCCCGCTGCGTCTCACGAAGCACTTCGCCGCGCGAGGCAGCGGCTTCCACGTGCGCGGCGTGCGACCCGCCGTGCCTCACGAAGCACTTCGCGGGACGCGCGGGCTCCAGAGGGCTGAGCGGGCCCGTTCGGAGGGAAGCCTTCGAACGGGCCGACGCCGGCGTCGCTCAGACGTGGAGGGGGTCGAGCTTGTCGGGATCGACGCCGAGGTCCTGGATGGCCTGGGCGACGACCTTGCCGTCCACCTTCCCCTGCTTGCGCAGGGCGTCGAGGGCGGCGATGACGATCGACTCCTTGTCGATCTCGAAATGGCGGCGCAGCGCCTCACGGGTGTCGCTCATGCCGAAGCCCTCCGTGCCGAGGGAGGTGAGTTGACCCGGGACCCACTCACGCACCATGTCGGGCAGTGCCTTGACGTAGTCGCTGGCGGCGATGAACGGCCCCTCCGCTCCCTGGAGCGCGCTCGTGAGGAAGGGCACACGGGGCTCGGCCTCGGGGTGCAGACGGTTGTGGCGATCGCACTCCAGGGCGTCGTAGCGCAGCTGCTGGTAGCTGGTGACGCTCCACACGTCCGCCGACACACCGTACTTCTCAGCGAGGAGGTCGCGGGCCTCGAGGACGCGGTTCATGATGGGCCCGCTGCCGAGGAGCTGCACGTGCTTCGCCTGCTTCTCCGCCGCCTCGCTGTAGCGATAGATGCCGCGGATGATGCCCTGCTTGACCTGGGCGAGGAGCTCCGGATCCGCGTCGCGGCCCGTCGCTGCAGCCCAGTTGGCGTGCCCGGGGATGGGCGGCATCGCGTGGTTCTCGTTGTAGACGGTGATATAATAGAAGATGTTCTCCCCGTCCGTGTACATGCGGCGCATCCCATCTTCGATGATGGTCGCGAGCTCGTAGGCGAACGCGGGGTCGTATGCCTTGACGCTGGTGAACGCCATCGCGTTGAGGAGGCTGTGGCCGTCCTCGTGCTGCAGGCCCTCGCCGTTCAGGGTCGTGCGCCCGGCGGTCGCGCCGAGCAGGAAGCCGCGCGCCATCTGATCCCCGGCGGCCCAGATCTGATCGCCGACGCGCTGGAACCCGAACATCGAGTAGAAGATGTAGAACGGGATCATCGGCTCGTTCTGGACGCTGTAGGCCGTCGCGGCCGCCGTCCAGGACGCCATGGCGCCCGCCTCGGTGATGCCCTCCTGGAGCACCTGACCGTCCTTCGACTCCTTGTAGTAGAGCAGCTTGCCCTTATCGATGGGCTCGTAGAGCTGCCCCTGGGCGGCGTAGATGCCCACCTGCCCGAAGAGAGCGTCCAGGCCGAACGTGCGCGCCTCGTCGGGGATGATCGGGACGACGCGACGTCCGAGCTTCTTGTCGCGGATCAGCTTGGCCAAGAGCCGCGCGAACACCATCGTGGTGGACGCTTCGCCCTTCGCCATGCCCGCGTCGAACTCGTCGTAGAACTTCCCGTCAGGGAGCTCCACCTGCACCTGCGCGCTCGTGCGGCGCGATGGGATCACGCCGCCCAGCTGCCGCCGCCGCTCGAGCATGTACTCGACCTCGGGGCTGTCCATGCCCGGGTGGTAGAAGGGCGCCTCGTGGAGCTTGTCGTCCGGAACGGGGAGCTCGAGCTTGTCGCGGAAAGCGCGCAGCTCGTCGAGATCCATCTTCTTCTTCTGGTGAGTGACGTTCACGCCCTCGAAGCCCTCACCAAGGGTCCAGCCCTTCACGGTGTGGCAGAGGATGGCCACGGGACGGCCCTGCCCGTGGAGCTGCGTGGCGCGGTGGTAGGCGGCGTACACCTTGCGGTAGCTGTGGCCGCCGCGGCGCAGCCGGGCGATCTGATCGTCGCTCAAGTCCTGCACCATCTCGAGCATGCGGGGATCGCTGCCGAAGAAGTGCTGGCGGATGTAGTCGCCCGGCGCGTTCGTGTAGCGCTGCCACTGGCCGTCGACGGTGGCGTTCATGTGCCGCCGCAGCACGCCTTCCGTGTCCTTGGCGAGGATGGGGTCCCACTCGGGAGCCCAGATCACCTTGATGACCTCCCAGCCCGCACCGCGGAAGATCCCCTCGAGCTCCTGGATGATCTTGCCGTTGCCGCGCACCGGACCGTCGAGGCGCTGCAGGTTGCAGTTCACCACGAAGACCAGGTTGTCGAGCTTCTCGCGGGCAGCGATGCTGAGCTGGCCGAGGGTCTCGGGCTCGTCGCACTCCCCGTCGCCCACATAGCACCACACGCGCTGGGCGTCGGAGTTCTTGAAGCCGCGGTTCTGCAGGTAACGCGCGAAGCGCGCCTGGTAGATGGCGCTGATCGGGCCGATCCCCATGCTCACCGTGGGGAACTGCCAGTACGTCGGCATGAGCCGTGGGTGCGGGTACGAGCTGAGCCCCGCGCCGCGCTCGACCTCACGCCGGAACCGATCCATGGCCTCGACGGACAGCCGCCCCTCGAGGAACGAGCGCGAGTACATGCCGGGAGCCGCGTGCCCCTGGAAGAACACCAGGTCACCGCCGCCCTCCGCCTCCGGTCCGCGGAAGAAGTGGTTGAAGCCGACCTCGTACAGGGTCGCGCTGGAGGCGTAGCTCGACAGGTGCCCCCCGATGCCGGAGAAGCGGGTGTTGGCGCGCTGCACCATGGCGACCGCGTTCCAGCGGATGATCCGCCGGATGCGCTTTTCCATCTCCCGATCGCCGGGGAAATCCGGCTCGTCCTCGACGGGGATGGTGTTCACGTAGTCCGTGACGAGGGGCCCCTTGGGCTCCACGCGGAGGAGACGAGCGCGATCGAGAACCCGGCGCAGCAGATAACGGGCGCGCTCGGGACCTTCGGCGGAGACGACGGACTCGAGGGAGTCGATCCACTCGCGGGTCTCTTGGGGATCTCGGTCGATGGCTTCGGGCAGGTTCGTGCTCACAGTGGTGTTTCCTCCGGCGGAGCGCGGCGCTTCGCGACGCTCCTTGGCCCATCTGGCTCGCCCGCGGGGGGCGTCGCCGTCCGGGTCGGGCCTCGAGGGCCGTCCCAGAATTTCCGGTCTTTGGCCCTCTCCTCGGTCACGGTGATGGCCGGGACTCGGTGACGGGTCTAGGCCAGGTTCTTACCCGGCCTGGACCTCGGAGTCGAGTCCCGACATGGGGTCCGCGGGGCGCCGTTTGGGGGCGGCGGGCCGCGCCTGCGCAGGGTTCTCCGCGCTCCTTTCCGGAAACATTTGGGGGCCGGAAAGTGTTCCCCCGCCGAAGCCGTGCGCCGCCCGGGCGCGTATCGTACCTGACGACCATGTCCCTCACCGCGACACTTCTGGTCTGGGCGTTCCTTTCCATGACCATCATGGGGCTGGGCCACTATTACCTGTGGCGGCGGCTCGTCCGGGACGCCGGCCTCCCCCGCCCCTGGCACGCCGCGGCCACCGCAGCGCTCGCGGTCCTGGCCATCAGCCACCCCATCATGTTCTTCCTGGGCCGCAATCTCCCTCGGGACACGATCCACCCGTGGGCGTTTGCCGCCTTCTCCTGGATGGGGTTCCTCTCCTTCCTGTTCATGACCCTGGTCTTCGTCGATCTCTCGCGGCTCGGCGCGCGCGGGGTCGCTCGCTTCCGGAAAGCCGCCGTCGAGGGGGAGGAGCCCGAAGATCCGAGCCGCCGCCGCACCCTGCAGCGCTTGCTCGCGGCCACCGTGGCGCTCTTCTCCCTGGGGCTCGGCGGTGAGGCGATGGCCCGGGCCCTCGACGGCTTCCGCAAGAAGCACGTCCGCGTGGAGCTCGCAAAGCTCCCCGCGGCGCTCCATGGGTTTCGCATCGTCCAGCTCACGGACGTCCACGTGGGCCCCACCATCGGCCGGGATTTCGTCGAGCGCATGGTGCACGAGACGAACGTCCTGCTGCCGGACGTGATCGCCATCACGGGGGATCTGGTGGACGGCTCCGTCGAGAACCTACGGGAGCACGTGGCGCCGCTGGGGCAGCTGCGCGCACGCCACGGCGTCTACTTCGTCACGGGGAACCACGAGTACTACTCGGGGGTCGAGGAGTGGGTCGCCGAGCTCGAGCGCCTCGGGATCCGCGTGCTGCGCAACGAGCGGGTCACCATCGGCGCGGGGGACGACTGCTTCGAGCTGGCGGGTGTGACCGATTACTCCGCTGGACGCTACGGCGACGCTCCGGACCTCGCGCGGGCCCTCGAGGGCTGCCCGGCGGATCGCGAGATCGTGCTCCTCGCCCATCAGCCTCGCGCCGTCCACGAGGCCGCTGAGCGGGACGTGGGCCTGGTGTTGGCCGGACACACCCACGGCGGTCAGTTCTGGCCGTGGAGCTGGGTCGTGCACCTGGTCCAACCGGTCGTGGCCGGGCTCGCTCGCTTCGGGCGGACCATGATCTATGTGAGCGTCGGGACGGGCTACTGGGGACCGCCGATGCGGCTTGGCACGGAGGCGGAGATCACCGTGGTGGAGCTGGCCAGCGGGGCTCGCGCGGAGATGGCGCAGCGAGCCTGAGCGGCTGCCTGAGCGGCTTCCCCACCGCCTGGTGACGACCGCGACCACGCTCGTGACGACGCCCTCTGACGCTGCCACGGCGGGGTCCCCGACGGCGCTCGCCGTGAGCCCCAGGATCAACGGAGGGCGTGGTGACGTCGGGTGACCCGATTCGCGACCAGGTTCGCCACCCGGATCCCATCGACGGCCGCGCTCACGATCCCCCCCGCGTACCCCGCGCCCTCTCCACAGGGGAACAGCCCCGCCAACCCGATGGCCTCGAGGGTCTCGGGATCACGGGCGACGCGTACGGGAGCGCTCGTCCGTGACTCCACCCCCACGAGCACGGCGTCCTCCGTGACGTACCCACGCAGCCGTCGATCGAAGGCCCGGAGCGCCGCGCGCAGGCGCTCCGCGATCGGGAGCCCCGTCGCCTCGAGCACCTCGCCCACGTCCGTCGCGGTCAGCCCCGGCAGGTAGCTGGTGGGTGGCAAGGTCGACGAACTCCGGCGCGCCAGGAAATCCGTCACGCGAGTAGCGGGAGCTCGGTTCTGCCCTCCTCCCGCGATCTGGGCCGCACGCTCCGCGCGCTTCTGCACCTCGACGCCCATGAAGGGACCCGAGAGCCCGAGCCCGGCGGCGTCCTCCAGCTCGATCCCGGCGACGAAGCCCGAGTTCGCGAAGTCAGAGTCCCGCTTGGACAGGCTCATCCCGTTCACCACCAGGTGCTCGGGATCCGTCAACGCGGGCACGATCCAGCCCCCCGGGCACATGCAGAAGGAGAACACCCCGCGTCCGTCCACCGTGCTCGCCAGGCGATAGGAGGCCGCCCCGAGCTTGGGGTGCGTGGCGTGACGCCCATACTGCGCCCGATCGATGAGGGCCTGAGGATGCTCGATCCTCACGCCGAGGGCGAAGGGCTTGGCCTCGAGCCGCACGCCGAGTCCGCGGCACATCTCGAGCACGTCCCGGGCCGAGTGCCCCGTCGCCAGGACGACGGCGGTTGCCTCCAGCACGTCGCCGTCGGCCAGCTCGACGCCGGCGACTCGGCGCTCGCTGCCCACCCCCTCGGTGCGCACCCCGACGACCCGCGCGCCGAAGCGGAACTGGACGCCGCACCCTTCGAGGCGCGTGCGCATCGCGGTGATGATCTGCGGGAGGAGGTTGCTCCCGATGTGAGGACGAGCTTCCGTCAGAATCGCCGGTGGCGCGCCGTGCAGCGCCAGCACCTCGATGACGTCCCTCACGTTCCCCCGCTTGTGACTGCGCGTGTAGAGCTTGCCGTCGCTGTACGTGCCGGCGCCTCCCTCGCCGAAGCAGTAGTTGCTCTCCGGATCCACGCCTCCCCGGGCGTTGAGCAGCTTCAGGTCGCGCCGGCGCGGCTGCACCTGCTTCCCCCGGTCGACCACCACGCAGGCGACTCCCTCCCGCGCCAGCTGATAGGCGCAGAAGAGGCCCGCGGGGCCGTCACCCACCACGACCACCCGCGGTGGCCCGCGCACCTCGCGGGGAGGTGGCTCCCCCAAGTTCGTCGGGGCGCGCGCGCCCAGCTCGAACAACAAGTGGAAGGCGACACGACCGCGACGTGCGTCGAGGGAGCGCTTGCGGAGCACCAGGGGCGGCACGTCCCCCACGGGCATCTTCAAGCGACGGGCCACCGCGGCGCGCAGGCTCGCCTCGTCCTCGGGCTCGTCGAGGCCGACGCTGACCTCCACCTCTCGTGGCAGGCGTTCGATCACGGCCCTGGGCTACGACGAAGCCCTGGCGAGCGCCAGGGTGACGACGAAGCCGGCTCGTCAGGCTCGCTGGCGCGGGCGGGGTGGTCCGGGCCCGGCGCCTGCGTCGCCACCGTGGGTCTTACTGCGCCGCCTGCTGGGGCGGGGCGTCCGCCTTCTTGGCGGGCGCGTTCTTCGCGGGCTCGTTCTTGGGGGGGACCGGCCGGCTGGGCCCGTTCGCCGTCTTGCCGCTCTTGAGCTTCATCCCACCGTAGGGAGGAATGCTGGGGATCTCGGCGAAGGTCTTCTTGAACAGCTCATCCATCTCGGCGAGCTTCTCGGGCTCCTTCTTGGCGAGATCGTTCTCCTCGCCCGGATCGTCCTTCAGGTTGAACAGGCGCTTCTGCCAGCCCGCGTCGAACACGATGAGCTTCCAGTCGTCCTTCACGATGGCGCGGCGGTGGGGGTTGTGCGTGTCCTCCGCGAGCTCCATCACGATCACGTCGCGCTTGCGGGGCTCTTCGGCGCCGTAGATCTCCTTGACCAGGCTCTCCCCCTGGAAGCCTTCCAGCGGCGGCTGCTTCATCAACTCCATCACCGTCGGGGCGAGATCGATGTGCGTCCGCGGCTCGGTGATGCGCCGCGGCTCGGCGCCCGGCGCCTTCACGATCAGCGGAATGCGCACCAGCACCTCCCACAGCTCGAAGGCGTGCTTGTACATGCCGTGCTCGCCGAACGCCTCGCCGTGGTCGGCGCTCACGATCACCGCCGTGTCGTTCCACCAGGGCTGCTGCTTGGCGAACTCGAAGAACTTGCCGAGCCACATGTCGGTGAACCAGACCTCCGAGTCGTAGCGGTCGCGGTTCTTGTCCCCGAAATCCGGGCTCTCCTTGTGTTTGATGTACTTGTCGTGGGGGTCCATCAGGTGGGACCACAAGAAGAACTGCCCCTTGACGTTCTCGGGGTCGCTCAAGAGCTCGATGAGCCGAGTGACGCTCTTGTCGCTCGTGACGTGGTTGTCCGTCTGGGCGTCGAAGGTGATGCCTTTGACGACCTCCCACACGTCGAAGCCTTGCTCGAGGCCCTTGCCGCGCGAGAAGTACATGTGCGCGTGGAGGCCCATGGTGCGGATGCCGTTCTGCTGCATCGCCTCCGTGATGAACTCGTTGTGCTCCGAGTAGCCCGTGAAGAAGTACCCCTGCCGGTAGAGGGTCGAGGCGTACCGACCCGTCAAGATCGTGGCGACCGTCTGCGCCGTGTAGCTCGAGACGGAGCGGTAGTTGTCGTAGACGACGGACTCCTCGGCGAGCTTGGTCAGGTTCGGGGCGATGTCCCGCGGGTAACCGCTCCAGGGCATGTCGGCCCGGAGCGCGTCGATCGTGAGCAACAGCACGTTCAGGGGCTTCTCCGGGCCTTGGGGCGGCGGCGGAGGGGTCGGTGCGGCCTTCTCTTCGGCCGCCGGCTGGGCGACGACCGGCGCCTCGTCCTGGGCGGCCTCCGCCGCGGGTTCGGCGGATTTCTTGTCGCACCCCACGGTGAGCACGCTCATGCCCAGCGCGACGAGCACGTGACGACCCTGAAGACGAAGACTGAAACGGGCTGACTGCATCATGGGGTTCCTGAGCATGGGAGCGGCCACGGGCCAGCGAAGCTTTGGGGGCTCGCGCGACCTTCGCGGTTTTCGTTGGGCGTTCTAGGCTGGCTGCGCGACCGCCGGCAAGACACCGATGCGGTGCTCGAAAAGTCGATGGGGAGGGACGGCATCTCGCGCAGCGTGCAGATCGCGTCCCAGGTGGGTGAAGTAGAGGATCTGCACACGCTCCGCCAGCTCGCCGAGGAGCTCGAACGCGGCGCAGGCGCGATCGTCGTCGAAGTCCACCAGCAGATCGTCAAAGACGAGGGGCACGGGCGCACGCCCCTCGAAGTAGTGCTCCAGGCTGGCCAGCCGCAGCGCCAGGTACAGCTGCGCCCGGGTGCCCCGGCTGAGTTCGGCGAGCTCGAGCTCGGCCCCGTCGCGCACGCAGCGCAAGGTGCGCTCCCCCACGCCGACGCGCAGGCCCGAATAGCGCCCGAGCGTGAGTCGCGGAAAGTACTCGTTGGCCCGCGCCAGGATGGGTCCCTGGTGGCGCTCCGCGTAGCGCGTGACCTCCCGGGCGAGGAGCACCCGCGCCGTGCGCAAGACGAGGAAGTCCCGCAACACCTGGCGTGTCTCCGCGGCCGCGCTGGCGACCCGCTGCTCCGCTTGAGCCGCATCCTCGGAACCGTACAGCTCGAGGCCCGCGCCCTTGGCGCTGGCGTCGTACTCGGCGGCGCGCAGCTCCTCCTCGAGATCCTCCAGGCGCGCCTCCAGCTCCTCACACTGGGCCGACAGCTCCAGGCTGCTGATGGCGCGCGCCTCGGCGATCAGCTCCTCCAGCGAACCGGCCGCGGCCTTGCCGCGGAGCACGTCCTCGAGCTGCGCTCGCTGCGCCCGGAGCTCACGCGCGCGGCGCACCCGCTGCTCGACGGCGCCGAGCTCGGCGGGATCGTCGACGTGCGCCGCCTCCATCAGCTCTTGCAGCGCCGCCCAAGCGACCGCGACCGTCTGCTTGGCCGCGTTCTCTGCCTCTCGGCGCACCGCCAGCTCCTCCCGCAGGCGCTGACGCTCTCGCTCCACCTCCCGGTCCCGGCGCACCCGCTCCAGCAGAGCCGCCGCTGCCTCCAAGGCGTCCAGCCCCGCGAGCTCCGGAGCGTGGCGTTCCACGAGCCCTCCGACGAGGGTCGCGAAGCCGCGGGTGTCCCGGTCGATGCCGTCGAGGCGACGTTGCTTGTCGCGGGCGTCCTCGGCGATGCGCTCCACCTCCGCGAGCTCGGCGAGCACCGCTTGCACCTCGTCGGGAGGTGTCCCCTCCGGCAAGCCCAAGTCCTGGAGGATCTGCCGCCACTCGGCGCGCCACTGCTCCAGCTCCCGCTCCGCCTCGCTCGCGCGAGCACGTTGCCTGTCGATCCGCAGCTCGAGCTCCTTCGCGCGGCGTTCCGCGGCGCGGGCACGTTCCCTCGCCTGCCGCGCGGAGGTCAGGCGCTGGGCGGAGAGGTCCACCAACGCGCCCAGGTCCACCAACGCGCCCAGGTCCACCAACGCACCCAGGTCCACCAGCGCGTCCAGAGCCCCCTCTGCGCCGCCTGCCGTCGTGCTGGACGGCCCGAGGGACTCGACGCCGCTCGCCTGCGCGAGGAGCCGGGCCACCTCGAGGGCCTCCCCCTGGAGGGCGGCGAGGGTCGCCGTCCGGCGCGCGATCCGCTCCTGGGTCTCTCCGAGCTCCGCGAGGCGTCCGCGGACGGCGGGGAGCTCGACCAGATCCGGGAGTGGAGCGCCGAGGCTCTTCCAGCGGGCAGCCCAGCGCTCGCGGAGCCCCTGCGCGCGAGCGTCGAGGGCCGCGAGCTCCCCGTCGATGCGCTCGAGGGCGCCCCGCGCCGCCTCACGGATCTGCAGCTGCTTGTCCCGCTCGCTCACCCGGTGGGCCTCGAGGCGGAGCCGATCGGCGACGTGATCCACCTCGGCGAGCAGCGCGGTCAGCTGCTCCGCCCAGCGTCGAACCTCCGCGGGGCGCTCCAGGATGGGCTCGAGCCCCGCCATCAGCTCGTCCCGCTGGCGCCGGAGCTCGGCGAGCTTCGCCTCGCTGGGCACTTCGCCCGCCAGATCCTGCGCGCGGAGGGCAGCGACGGCGTCGTCGTGGCGTGCCTGCTGCTCGCTCCTCGACTCCCGGAGGCGTCTGAACGCCACCTCGAGAGCCTCCGCTTCCTTCCTCGCCTGGAGCACCTCGCCCTCCCCCGGCAAAGCCGCCAGGAGCTCCGCCCCGCGCAGGGAGACCCGCACCTCCCGGGCGAGACGCTCCGCGCGCTCCTGGAGCTGGCCGAGCTCCTGCCGCAGGGCCCCCGCGCTCTCCGACCGCGCGTGTACCTGGCGAGCCCGTCCCAGGGCGACCTCGAGGGCGTCGACGTCCACCTCGCTCGGACCCGCCTCCACGGCCGTCTCCCCCTCCCCACGCTCGCGGCGCAGCTCGTTCAGCTGCCGCGTCGCCTCCTGCGCCGCCAGCTCGAGCTGGGCATGACGCAACGTCGCCCGGCGAGCGCGCCGCTCGACGGCGGACTCGACGCGGAGCTCGTCCGCGAGCGCCAGGGCCGACCCCGTGGAGCGCTTGCCGAGGCGAGCCAGGTGACGTCCGAGCTCGTCGAGGCGCGTGACGAGCTTCCCCTCGAGCTTCGGGCGATCCTCACGGGCCTTGTGCTCCCAGCCGATCTTCTTTTCCAGAGCCTCCCAGCGCTCCGCCTCGACCTCGAGCAGGGAGCTCGGGGCGGGCAGCTCGTCGAGCCTGCGGCTCAGCTCCTCGATCTCGCCGCGGAGCCGCGCGAGCTCCCGCTGCCCATCCCGTTGCGCGCGCTGGGCCTCGGTTCGGCGGGTCTCCGCGTCCTCCGGCAGCTCCGGTTGCGGCCCGAGCTGCTCGATCTCCTCCGTGGCGTGGACCCAGCGCGCCACGTCGGAGCGCACGGCCGCCAGTCGGTTGAGCCGTCCCAGCTCGAGCTTGAGGCGTCCCCGCTCCGCCCGCAGGGTCTCGACTCGCGCCAGCGCCTGATCGTGGGCGCGCTTCTGCTCACGCCATTTCTCCGGGGGGCGCGCGGCCTGGCGCGCGCTGCGGGTAGCCTCCGCGAGGGTGGTCAGCGCGCGGTTCAACGGACGCTTCGCGCGAACGCCATAGAGGGCCTCTTCCTCCGCCTGGAGACGCGGCAAGAGCCGCGCCACGTCGGGGCCCGCCGTCCCGGCGGCGAACAGGCCCTCTTCGCTCCCCCCGAGGAGGGCCTCCGCGCCCTGCTCGAGCCGCGCCTGGTCGAGGCCGAAGCGCGCGAAGAAGCTCCGCTGATCGAGGCCCCCCAGCCAGGGGCCGAGGACGTCGTCCGGCAAGGGCTGCCCCTCGTCGTCGACGAGGGAGTCCTTGCGGCGCTTGCGTCGGGTCACGCGGAGCTCCTCCCGCTCGGCGCCGTCCCAGCGTTCGAGCACCGCCGCGACGGCCAAGCTCTTCAGCGGGTGGAGGTGGGCGTCCGCGCTGCGCTCCGGGATCCCGAACAGGAGCCCTTCGACCGCCCGCAGCGACGTGCTCTTCCCCGCCTCGTTCGGACCGTAAATGACGTGGAGCCCGCCGGGCGCGCCACCGGACAGATCCAGACGCTCCCGGGTGAAGGGACCGAAGGCCTCGAGGTGCAGCGAGCGGAACCTCACGAGCGCGCCTCCGTGTCGCCGTCGCCGAGCAGGCGCCCGAGCAGGAGGCGCTCCGCTGCCAGGAGGAGCTCCTCCGCGACCGCCTCCTCCCGCAGCAGCTCCTGCGCGATTCCATCGAGGCCGACGAGCACCTCGGCGCGCAGCGCCTGGAGGGACTCCGCGTCCATCCCCACCTCCCCGATGCCACGGAACAGCTCACCGATGGCGTCCTCCCGCTCGCGTAGCGCCTCGAGATCGATGGCCGGGCTCGTCTCGACGTCGACGCGCTCGATGTAGAGGTTGCCCCAGGCGAGGCCGAGGGCGCGGAGCTCCGCCAGCAAGCGCTCCTGATGACAGGCCAGGGCCCCATGGGCGGCCGTGGGCCCGCGCAGCCGCACGCGACAGGCCAGGAGCCGGCCGTCCGCCTCGAGCAGCAGCTGCCGGAGCCGGCGCGCCGAGCACTCGAGGGCGTCCTCGAAACTGCGCGCGTCTTCGAGGAACACCTCACAGCGCGCCCACCGCACCACGTCCACGGCGCGGTGCTCGACGGAGCGGATCAGCCCCTGGTCGGTGGTGACGAGGCTGGCCCCCTTCGGACCCGTCTCGTGGATGTGGCGTCCCTGCAGGTTGCCGCTAAAGACGATCCACGGCTCGCGAGCGAGCACCTCGCGCGCGTGCACGTGACCGAGGGCCCAGTAGTCGTAGCCTCGCGCCCGCAGCTGCTCGAGGGCGCAGGGCGCGTAGGGGGCGTGCCCCGGGCGGCCATCGAGGGACGTGTGCAGGAGACCGACGTTGAGCAGACCTGCCTTCGGATCCGGATAGCTGACGGCGAGGTTGTCTCGCACCTCGGCCGTCGCGTAGCCGACGCCGTGCACCGCGACCCCGAGCTTCTCGTAGGTGAGCGTCTCGGGCGCGGAGAACGACAGCTCCCGGACGTTGTCCGGGGTGTTCAGGTAGCGCGTGATCTTGCTCGACGCGTCGTGGTTGCCGCGCACCCAGGCGACCTGCACGTCCGCTTCGCGGAGGCGCGCCATCTGTTGCACGAAGAAGAGCCCGGTCGAATAGTCCTTCCAGTCTCCGTCGTACAGGTCCCCCGCGATCAGGAGCAGCGCCGCGCCCTCCTCGATGCACAGATCCACCAGGTTCTCACAGGCGCGACGGGTCGCCCCGCGGATCTCCTCCACCGGGGCGCCCTCGTAGGCGGACAGCCCGCGCAGGGGGCTGTCGAGGTGCAGATCGGCGGCGTGGACGAACTTCATGGCGCGCTCCTGTCGGGCCAGCGCCGCAAGCGCCCCGCCGCCGCGACGCGCGCCGGGTGGCACGCCGCGGCGAGGATCTCCGCGCTCTCGGCGATGCGGGGACCAGGCCGATTGAAGAACACGTTGCCGTCGACGGCGAAGGTGCGCCCCTCCCGGGTCGCCCGCAGCCCACGCAGCGTGGCAGCCCCCAAGCTGCCGTCAAGCTCGTCGAGGGTGCGCTGCACGTCGAAGCCGCAGGGCATCACGACGACGACGTCCGGATCCTCCTGCGCGATCTGCTCCCAGTCGACGGTGAGGAAGTGCCCCGGCTCGTCGAGCAGGATCGGGCGCGCGCCCGCGATGCGGGCGATCTCCGGCATCCAGCCGCCCGCGATCATCGGCGGATCGATCCACTCGATGAGCGCGACCCGCACGGAGGGCCCCCCCGCGACGCGCCGTCGCACCTCGTCCAGCTGCGCGTCGAAGCGGGCGACGAGGGCCTCCCCTCGCTCCGGCACGCCAGCCGCTCCCGCGATGCGGCGGAAGTCCGCGCGGATGCCGTCCAGGTCGACGGGGCACGTGGACACGACGCGCGCGTCGCCCCCCGTGAGACGCCGGCACGCGACCTCGACGTCGTCGAGAGTGACCGCGCAGACGGCGCAGTGGTCCTGGGTGAGGATCAGATCGGGAGCGAGCTGCGCCAGCCGCTCCTCATCGACGTCGTAGATACTGAGGGCGCCCCGCACGAGACTCCGCACCTGGCCGTCGATGGCGGCGCTCGGCTGGCGCGGATCCACCTTGGTGGAGCTGAGCCGCGGGCGGTCCAGGATCTCCGGCGGCGTGTCGCACTCGTGGGAGATGCCGACGATCTGCTCGGCCAACCCGAGGGCGCAGGCGGTCTCCGTCGCCGAGGAGAGCAGCGACACGATGCGCAGCGGCTGCGGCGACGTCATGGCGCGACCACCTCCTGGCGCGCCACGCCGAGCCCCTCGATCCCGTACTCGACGACGTCCCCCGGCTGGAGATAGCCCGGCGGCGTACGCCCCATGCCCACCCCGGCGGGCGTCCCCGTGCTGATCACGTCACCGGGCAGGAGGGTCATGAACTGGCTCACGTAGGCGACCAACCGAGCGACGCCGAAGACCATCTCCCGCGTGCTCGACTCCTGCCGCCGCTCACCGTTCACGTCGAGCCAGAGGGACAGCGCCTGGGGATCGGGCACTTCGTCGGCGGTCACGAAGAAGGGGCCCAGAGGAGCGAAGGTGTCCGCGCTCTTGCCCTTGACCCACTGCCCCGAGCGGTTCTTCTGGAAGTCGCGCTCCGAGTAGTCGTTGCACAGGACGTAGCCGGCGACGTGTCCCAAGGCGTCCGCCTCGCTCACGTACTTGGCCCGCCTCCCGATCACGACGGCCAGCTCGACCTCATAGTCCGTCTTCGTGGAGCCCCGGGGCAGCTCGAGCGCGTCGTAGGGTCCGCACAGGGCGCTGGTGGCCTTCATGAAGAGCTTCGGCTCTGCCGGGAGGGTCGCCCCCATCTCGGCCGCGTGGTCCCGATAGTTCAACCCGACGCAGAGGATCTTGCTGGGGCGGGTCAACGGCGGGCCGAACCGGAGCCCCGCGCCGCGAAAGTCCTCCGCCGTCGCGGCCGGGGCGAGCACCGGGCACTGGGCGGCGTGGGTGGTGAGCCACTGACGCAGCCGCTCCACGCCCCCGGTCGCCAGGAAGCGCTCGCCGTAATCCTCCCCGAAGCCAGAGACGTCGATCGCCCGCCCGTCCGGGAGGACGGCTCCGGGGCGCTCCTGATCGACGGGACCGTAACGAAACAGTTTCACGCCCCCACGGATACCACGACGCCGCGTTCCCGCGAGCCATGCCCCCCAACGCCCCTCCGTTCGGTGTACGCTGCGCGGCACGCTGCTTCGCTCCCGGGACCGCCGGCCCTCCGGGAACGAAGCCGGCGCCGCCTCCGAGGGCACGCCGCGCGAGACCGACCATGACCTCTCCACTCGCCGACTCCACCGCACGCAGCACCGCGACGCGCTCCTCCGAGAGCCTCTCGCCCGACGGCCTTTCCACCGGAGCGCTCTCCGCCGACAGCAACGCCGACAGCAACGCCAGCGGCGCGCCCCTCGGCGCCCCCTCGGCTTCGATCCGGGCTTTGAGCGCCTGTCGGCTCGGCCCCCTGGGCCTCGCCATCTACAACGTCCTCTACTGGCCCTACCTGCTCGGCAGCTGCGTGCTGCTCTTCGCGCCCGCGTCGTTGCTGTGGCTCCTGACGGCGCCCTGGGACCCCAAGCGGCGTTGGCTCGGCGCGTTCACCCGCTGGTGGGGGCGGCATTACCTCGGCTGGGCGCCCTATGCCGGGCTCCGAGTCACGGGGGCCGAGCACCTCGCCTCCGTCGAGCAGGCCGTCTACGTCTCGAACCACCTCTCCATGGTGGACATCCTGGCCCTCTATGCCCTGCCCCGGCCCTTCCTCTGGGTGAGCAAGATCGAGAACTTCTACGTGCCGTTCCTCGGCTGGAACATGTGGCTGAACCGCTACGTGCCCCTGCGCCGCGGCTACCTGCCGAGCATCATGCGCATGTACCGCACCTGCGTGCGCCGGCTCGGCGAAGGCTTCAGCCTCTGCTTGTTCCCGGAGGGGACGCGCTCGGAGACCGGGCGGATGCGCCCCTTTTATCCAGGAGCCTTTCGTCTGGCCCTGCGCGCGGGGGTCCCGGTGGTTCCCCTCGTGCTCGAGGGGTCGGACCGTGTCCTGCCGAAGAAGCGCCTCCAGATCGCGCCGCAACCCGTGACCCTGCGCGTGCTGCCCCCCGTCACGCCGGAGGAGGTCGGCCACGACTGGCGCCGCCTGCGGGACGAAGTGCGCCGGCGGATGGAGCGCGCCCAGGCCGAGCTGCACGGCTGAGCGGCTCTCTGGCCGGGCCGGCCCCGAGGTCGCTCGCTCGCCCGACCGTCCGGCCCGTCGCACCGAGACTGCACGGCTCGCTCCCGAGGGAAGCCCTCCGAGGGCCGCCCCGAAGACCGATCGGTCGGCCGATCTGCCGCCCCCAAGCCCTCGACGTCACGAAGCGGCGCGAGAGCCCCCGGGGCGGGAGTGAATCTGTCTCGCTTTCGTCCGTTTCCCCCGTCTACGGCCCCATGAGCCGGGCCCTGGACGCCATGCGGAGATCGGTTGCGGCCCTCGAAGAGCAGCTCCTCGTCGATCGGGAGCAGGCGCAAGTGGCGCGCGCCGAACGCCTGCGCCGCTTCCACACCGTCGAAGCACCCCTCGTTCGCGCCCTGGGCATGGGGCTCCTCAGCGCCATGGTCGCCCTCCACAACCAGGGCCTGACCCCCGCGCTCACCGGCCGCTCGCTGCCCTTCGCCCTCGGCGCTTCGGCCTACGCGCTGCTCAGCTGGCTCCTCTTGCGCCGGATCTACCGCACGCCTTCTCGGCTCCCCTGGGACGTCATCGTCGCCGGCGCCGACGTGCTGGTCTGCGCCGCGGCCGTGTGGAGCACGGGCGGCATCGAGAGCGTGCTGTTCCTCGTGTTGTGTGTGCGCGTCGCGGATCAGGCGACGGCCTCCTCCCGCCGTGTCGCGTGGTTCGCCCATGGAGCGGTCCTCGCCTACGTGCTCGTGTGCGGCGTCGATCTGCTCCTGGAGGGCGGGGACGTTGCGCGCGCGGCTCTGCAGACCGCGCTGCTCTATCTGGTGACCCTCTACTTGACCGCGAGCTCTCGCTCCACGGAGCGGCTCCGCAAGCGCGGCATCACCGCTCATCGCCTGGCGCGAGAGCTCGTCTGGCGGCTCCGCGATCAGAGGGACGAACTCGAGGAAGCGCGCGCCCGCTCGGAGCTCGCCAGCCAGGCCAAGAGCCGCTTCCTGGCGGTGATGAGCCATGAGCTGCGCACGCCCCTCAACGGTGTGATCGGCATGACCGATCTGCTCCTCGACACCGCCCTCGATCCCGAACAAGAGAGCCTCGCCCACACGGCGCGCGCCTCGGGGCAGGCGCTCCTGCGCCTGATCGACGAGGTGCTGGACTTCTCGAACGCCGAAGCGGGACAGGTGGAGCTGGTGGTGGAGCCCTTCGAACCTCGGGAGCTCGCCTGCGAGGTGTTGCGCGCCTTGGCTCCCGTCGCCGCGGCGCGCGGGCTGCTCCTGGAGTGGACCGCGGAGCCCGACGTGCCCGCCCAGGTGCTCGGTGACGTGGAGCGGGTGCGCCAGGTGCTCCTCAACGTCGTCGGCAACGCCATCAAGTTCACGAACCAGGGGGGCATCGTGCTGTCGCTCCGCCTGCCCGAGGCGCCGTCGGAGGACGGGCTCCTCGAGATGGTCGTGGAGGACACGGGGATCGGGGTGCCCCCCTCCCAGCGCGAGCTCATCTTCGACGCGTTCAGCCTGGTCGACGCTTCCCCCACCCGGCGCCACGGCGGGGCGGGTCTCGGGCTGGCCATCTCCCGCGCCCTGGCCCGCCTCATGGACGGCGACCTACGCCTCGAGGGCCGCGAGGGCGGCGGCAGTCTGTTTCGGTTCACCGCACGGCTGCCCGCCGTTCCCGGCGCCGGCTCCCCGCCCCCCCGGCTACCGCCGGCGCACTTCCTCGTGGACGTGGAGGCCCCGACGACGGCGGCCTTCGTGCAACGAACGCTGCTCTCCTGGGGGCTCGTCCCCGTTCGACCCGGCGGCGTCAGCCCCGATCTGGTCGTCGCCGACTCCAGCTCCTCCCTGCGGGGTCCCACGACGATCTTCCTCGTCCCCTGGACGAGTCACCGGGTAACGTCCCTCACCCCCTCGAGCGTGCGCTTGCCCCTCCGGCTCCCGGAGCTGCAGCGGTCCCTCGAGCGACACCTCTGCACGTCGAGCGTCCGCGACCTCTCGGAGGGCAGCCGCATCACGCCCGTCGACGTGTTGGTGGTGGAGGACAACCCCGTAAACCAACGCGTCGCCCAGAAGACCCTCGAGCGGCTCGGTCACCGGGTCACGATCGCCGCCACGGGGGAAGAGGCCATCCAGCGCGCCACCACCGGCAGCTACGAGCTCATCCTCATGGACTTGCAGCTCCCGGACGTCGACGGCGTGGAGGCGACGCGTCGAATCCGCCGCCACGAGCTCACCCGGGACGTGCCCATCATCGCCTTGACCGCGGACGTCAGCCGCGAAGACCGCGCGCGCTGCCTCGCCGCCGGGATGAACGATCACCTCAGCAAACCGCTGCGGCGGGCCGAATTGGAAAAGGCCCTGCGGCGTTGGTGCCGCAGGGCCGATTTCGCGACCTTGGAACGAACCGAGCGCCCCTCGCGGGCGCTGGGCTCATGACTCCGGGTCGTTACGCCGAACCTCTCAGTCGAACTTGCCCAGGGCCCCGAGGTCGTCGAAGGCCTCCACGAGCCGCTTGGCCATCTCCTTCTCACCGAGGTGGAGCCAGCCGCGCGGATCGATGTACTTCTTGTTGGGCTTGTCGTCGCCTTCGGGGTTGCCGATCTGCGACTTCAGGTAGGCGTCCTTCTCATCCATGTAGTTCTTGATGGGACGAGTGAAGGCCCACTGAGTGTCCGTGTCGATGTTCATCTTCACGACGCCGTAGGACACCGCCTCGCGGATCTCCTCGCGGGACGACCCCGAGCCGCCGTGGAACACGAAGTCGACGGGCTTCGGCCCGGTCCCGCGCTGCTTCTGGATCTCCTCCTGGGAGTTCTTCAGGATCACCGGGGTGAGCTTCACGTTGCCCGGCTTGTACACGCCGTGCGTGTTGCCGAAGGACGCCGCGATCGTGAAGGCGCCCACGGGCTTCAGCTTGTCGTAAGCCGCGAGCACCTCCGAGGGCTGCGTGTACAGCTTGGAGTTGTCGATGTTGGTGTTGTCGACGCCGTCCTCTTCGCCGCCCGTGACGCCGAGCTCGATCTCGAGCGTCATGTTCAGCTTGTTCATGCGGGCGAGGTACTTCGCACAGATGTCGAGGTTCTCCTCGAGGGGCTCCTCGGAGAGATCGAGCATGTGCGAACTGAAGAGAGGCTCACCGTGCTTCTCGAAGTACTTCTCACCAGCGTCCAGCATGCCGTCGATCCACGGCAGCAGCTTCTTGGCCGCGTGATCCGTGTGCAGCACCACCGGCACGCCGTAGGCCTCCGCCAAGAGGCGCACGTGGTGGGCGCCAGCGATGGATCCCGCGATCGACGCCTGCTGCGCGGAGTTGTCGAGGAACTTACCCGCGTAGAAATGTCCGCCGCCCTGCGACAGCTGGATGATGATGGGGCACTTGGCCTCGCGTGCAGCCTGCAGAGCGGCGTTGGCGCTGTGCGAGCCGATGATGTTCACGGCAGGGAGCGCACCTTCGACGCTCTTGAGGTAGTCGAACAGCTCCCGAAGGGCGCTGCCAGTCACGATGCCAGGCTTCAGCTTCAGTTTCGACATGTAATGCTCGCTGGTTGAAAGTGGCGGGATTGCGCGGCTAGCGGCCGCTGTCCGCGACGGCTCAGGGCCTCGATGCGTGGGCTAACGGTGGTTCCTACCTGTCGCGGTTCTGGCCCGACCGCCCCACGAGGGTGCCGGCCGAGCCGCTGGGCGGCCTTGCAGCCCGCGCGCGGCGGACGCCTACCATAAAACGAGGTCGCCCCGAGGCAAAACCGAACCGCGCCCCCTGGAAATCTGAGGCCCCGAGGCGCCCGTCGCCAGCTCGACCCGCCCGCGCACGCCATGGACCGCCTCTCGGACGTCGCGCGGGCGAAGCCGCCGGAGGTGATGCCACCCTGATGCCGCCCTCCGACCCGAGCGCCTCCGCTGAGCCGCAGCCCGCAAGGGCGCAGCACCTCCGCGCCTGCCGCGCCGCGAGATCGCAGCGCCGGCTCGGTGAGCGCGCCCGCCCTTTCAGTGGGGCCCATCAGTTGGGCCCATCAGTCGGGCCCTCGGCAGGGGCCGCCCGGCACGCTCACCGGTCGCCTCCGGGAGCCCCGACGGGGTCTCCGGATCAATCGTCCCGGGCTTCGATCGCGTACAGGATCTCGACGTGCTGCTGCACGGTCAGCTCCCCGGGCTCCACGGGCACTTGCGCGTGCTCCTTCATCATCATGGGCGCCGCGGCGCTGCTGCCGAAGCGCATCCCCCCTTGGGGCTGCGTGCTGATGGCGAGCACCCGGCCCAGCTTCGCTCCCGTGAGCTTGGCGAGCTGCTCCGCCTGCTCGTGGGCATCCCTCACGGCCTCCGCTCGCGCCTGGGCGAGGTGCGGCTTGGGGTCGTCGATCTCGAAGGCCAGGCCATGAACCGCGTTGGCCCCAGCCTGGGTCGCCGCGCTCAGGATGGCGGAGGTCTTCGCGAGATCGCGCACGGTGACGCGCACCGTGTTCGAGGCGCGATAGAACCCCCGGGGACCGGCGGGCGCCGCTTCGACCGCGCCGGCGGCGCCTTCTCCCTCCTGCGGGAGCGGGCGCGGAGGAGGCGTGGGAGGGAACTCTTGTTCGAAGAAGACGCTCACCTGCTCCGTCTGCAGGTCCGCGTCGACGATGCCCTCCGCCCGCACCGCCGCGAGGACCTGCTGCATCGTGCGACTCACCTGTTCGACGGCCTCCGCGGCGGACGCGGCCCGCGCTTCGACGCCGAGGGTGGCGCGGGCGACGTCGGGCCGCGCCTTCACCTCTCCCTGGCCGGAGACGCGCACCCCCTCCGGCGACGAGGCGCCGCGCACCTCGATGGAACGCCCGCGGTGGGCACAACCGACCGCCCCAACGCCCAGCGCGACGATCAGCGCCGACGATCTCATCCAACGTGTCATGGATTCATCCCTTCTCGGCCCCCGAACGCGGCGCTCCGTCGACGCCGCCCCGAACCGTCCTCAGGCGATATCGCGAAGCTGGTCGACCCGTCCAGAGCTCTCGAGCGCCCCTCCCTCGGCGGCGAGGTCGAGCTGCGCCGCGTCGAGGCTCCCAATCCGACGGGCGCTCGCCTCGAGCACCGCCTCGACCGTCGCCTCCCGCAGAATGGCCCGCACGCCTTCCCGGAGCTCTCCGGGCGGGACCGCACGCCCCAAGTAGACGAGCGCTTCCTTCAGCTGTCCGAGGACGCCCCGCTCGGAGAACGCCTCTCCGCAGCGGCGGGCCAGTTCGTCCAGGTGCGCCACCAGGTCTCTCCCGGACGGACGCAGCGGCTCCCCCGCCCCCTGCAGCGCCTCGATCTGCAGGAAGATCCAGGGATTTCGGAGCGCCGGCCGGCCCACCATCACGGCCACGCAGCCAGTCTCCGCCCGCATCCGCAGGGCATCGGCCGCGTACCAGGCGTCCCCATTGCCGACCACAGGGATGGTCAGCGCCCGCTGCAACCGCTCGATGATGCGCCAGTCGGCGACGCCCCGGTAGAAATCCGTCCGGCGGCGGGGGTGAACGGTGATGAAGTCCGCGCCTGCGTCCTGCACGGTCCGGGCGATGTCGACCACCGCGCTCGCGTCGTCGAAGCCCGCGCGGATCTTCGCCGACAGGGGCAGGTGGGTGCGCTCTCGCATGACGGTGACGAGACGTCCCAGCAGCGCACGGTCGCGGAGCAGGGCGGAGCCGACCCCCTTGCGCACCGCCTTGGGTGCGGGACACCCGAGGTTGATGTCGACGACGTCCGCGCCCGCGGCGGTCACGAGCTCCGTCGCCTCGGCCATGTTGTCGAGGTCGTTGCCCATGACCTGCACGCTGAGGGGCATCCCGGCGGGCTTGCCGACGTGACGGCGCAAGAGCTTGAGGCTCACGGGCGCCCGCGTGATACGCACGAACTCCGTGCACACGACCCCGATGCCGCCGCGCTCTGCCATCAGCGCCCGGAAAGCCGGGTGCGTGAGCCCTTCCATCGGCGCGAGCAGGGTCGGGTGGCGCCAAGGCCACTCGCCGCGCCGGAGCCGCTCTCGGGGATCGACGTCTCGGGAGGTCAGCGCTCTTCCTCGACCGGGCGTACGGGCCGCGTGTCCTGCTCGTGGCGCTCCCCTGCCTGCTCGCTGGGCGTCTGGTTGAAACTGTCCATCGAGCGCTGCTGACGACCGTAGAGCTCCCGGGAGCGCTGCTCCGTCTCCGGGGGCACCACGTCCCGTCGCTGGTTCGCCGCGCAGGCGCTCACCAGGAGGGAGAACACGACCCCGAGCGCGCTCGCCGCCAGGAGCCCCCGGACAGCGGCCGGAGAGCGAGTGCGGGGGCGGGCGGGGGCGCTGAGCATACTTCTAGGATAGCCGATCCTGGCCCGGCGGACGACCCCGTCCCTCCTCGCCGCCCGATGGAACGGCGAGGGCCCCTCGCGAGGGGCCCTCGGCTCGTTGGGTGGGCGGGCAGAGCGGTATCGGCTTCGTCGTCGACGTCGCCGCGCGGGCTCCGCGCCGCGCGCGACTCCTCAGAGATCCTTGGCGTGCTCCGCCAGGTACTGGGCGACGCCCTCGGGGTTCGCCTTCATGCCCTTGGCGCCCTTGTTCCAGCCCGCAGGACACACCTCGCCGTGCTCCTCGGTGAACTGCAGCGCGTCGACCATGCGCAGCATCTCGTCCACGTTCCTGCCCAGGGGGAGGTCGTTGACGACCTGATGACGCACCACACCGGCCTTGTCGATGAGGAAGGAGCCCCGGAACGCCACAGTCCCGGCGGGCACCTCGACGTCGTAGGCGCGGCAGATCGCGTGGCTCAGGTCCGCCACGAGGGTGTACTTCACCGGCCCGATGCCGCCCTTCTCGACCGGCGTGTTCCGCCACGCGTTGTGGGTGAAGTGGGAGTCCACGGACACACCGATGACCTCGACGTTCCGCTTCTTGAACTCTTCGATGCGGTGATCGAAAGCGATGAGCTCCGAAGGGCACACGAAGGTGAAGTCGAGGGGGTAGAAGAAGACGACCGCGTACTTGCCCTGGATCGCCTCGGAGAGGGTGAAGTTGTCGACGATGTCGCCGTTGCCGAGCACGGCGCTCGCGGTGAAATCGGGAGCCTTACGGCCAACCAAAACGCCCATGTTCGTACCTACCTTTGGGTTGAGAAATGGCCAGGTCGCCGCGACGGTATCGGGCCCGGCGGGCCGCCATCACGCCGAGTGATGGTTCGCATACTTCGTCCGGCCCGGAACGTCCAGGGTTGCTCGGCCGGGATGGCCAGCCGTGAGCCACCGGGTACAATCGCATCAGAGGGCGCTGCCGCCCGAGACGGGCGGCAGCAGCACCGCGCCCGTCTCTGGCGGATCGCTCCCCTCGAGTGTCCAATCAGGAGGCCATCGTGACCGATCATTCCAGCAACTTCCGGCGCGTCCTTTGTGCGATCGATTTCTCCGAAGCGTCACAGCGCGCCCTCGAGGCCAGCCTGCGGATGACCGATGGGCGCGTCCTCGTCGTGCATGTGCTCGACATCCCTCACTACGTCAGCCCGCGCATGCTCGGACCGCTGGGTGGCGAGGGCGCTCGCCCCCTCTCGGACATCGCCCGCCAGGACGCGGACCAGCGGCTGGCCAAGAGCCTGCAGGAGCTCGAGGCCGCCGTCCCCGGCGCTCGTGAGCGCTTGGATACCCAGATCCTGCTCGGGTCCCCCGCGGACGCGATCTTGCGCTTCTCCGCCAGCCACAAGGCCGATCTGATCGTGATCGGAACGGGCCAGGCCACGGTGCGCAAGCTCCTGCTCGGCAGGGTCGCCAACCGGGTCATCCGGGGCGGACCGTGCCCGGTGCTGACCGTCCCCCCCACGGGGTTGTCCGCGCTGCGGCGCCTGCTCGTCGCGACGGATTTCTCGGAGGCCGCCACGAGAGCCCTCCGCGTCGCGGCCCAGCTCGCCTCCCGCGAGAACGGCGCGGTGGAGGTCCTGCACGTCGGCCCGTCGCCGCTGGTCGTCCCCCCCGAGGTGGCGGTGGGCGCCCCCTCCGCGGATCCGCTGCTCGGCAGCCCCGGCACCGTCGGCGCCCCCATGACCTGGCTCGAGATCAGCCAGCGCGTCGCGCAGGAGGAGATGGCCCAGCTGCAGCGGCAAGCGGAGGAGGAGGGCATCACCATCGACAAGTGTCACGTGGATTTCGGCAACCCCGCGGCGAAGATCCTCGAGCTGCTCGAGCGCGAGCGCTTCGACCTAGTGGCGATGGGCACCCAGGGGCGGCGGGGGCTCGCGCACCTCATGCTGGGGAGCGTCGCCGAGAGCGTCATCCATCACGCGCAGGTCCCGGTGCTCGTGACCCATCGCCCGGCGGACGACTGAGCTCCGTCACGCGCCGCTTGCGCGGCCGGTGACGGAGCCCATACTCGAGCGCGTTGCAGGAACGCGTCGTCACCCACCGCTACGTCGATCCCCTCGACCAGCTCTGGATCGAGACCGCGCGCGCCATCGGCCTGCGCGTGGCCCGGGACCGCGACGTGTTCGCCGCCACGGACGGTCGAGGCACCCTCTGGCTGGCGCCGCCCGCTGCCTTCGACGCGGACGACTGCCTCGCGCAGATGATCCTCCACGAGCTCTGTCACTCCCTGGTGATGGGCCCGGAGAGCTTCCAGGAGCCGGACTGGGGGCTCGACAACGAGACGGACGTCCACCTGAGTCTGGAGCACGCCTGCCTGCGCGTGCAGGCCGCCCTGCTCGAGCCCCTCGGCCTTCGGCAGGTGCTCGCGCCGACGACCAACCACCGGGCGTTCTACGACGCGCTCGCGCGCGATCCGTTCGTCGCGACGCCCGGGGCTCCCGACGGAGGCAGCATCGTCCGCGCGCGGGTTGCCCTGCGGCGCAGTGAGACACGCCCTTGGGCGCCCCACCTGGGCCACGCCCTGGAGCGAACGGCCACGATCTTCCACGCCGCCTGCCCCACCGTGCCGCCCGCGCAGCGCGACGCTCCCCCCGCGTCCTCCGCAGACGGGGGCGCCCCTCCCCTGTCGGCGCTGCTCGAGCGGCGCGCGCCGCCGCACCCGAGCGGGTTCCGCCTCGATCCCGTCGCGGGCCGCACCTGCGGGGAGTGCGGATGGTACACGGCGGCGACGAGGGGCGGACGCTGTCGCCAGGTCCCCGAGCTTCGCGCCGACGGCGCGTGGCCCTCCTGTGAGCGATTCGAGAGCTCCCTCGACTGCCTGTCCTGCGGCGCCTGTTGTCGGGAGGCCTACGACGTCGTCGTGATCGGGCCGCGCGAGCCGGTGGCTCGGCGTCATCCGGACCTGGTCAAGGTCACGGAGGAGGGCGCGGAGCTGCTCCGCCCGGACGGGCGCTGCGTCGCGCTGTCGGGTGGGGCGCCCGTGTTGCCTCGCCTGCCGACGTCCGACGCGACCCGGCCGCTGCTGCCGCTGCATCGGCCCTCGGAGGAACCCTTCACCTGCCGCATCTACGCCGAACGCCCCCGGACCTGTCGCGACTTCGAGCGCGGAGGAGAGCACTGCCTCGAGGCCCGCAGGCGCGTCGGCCTCAGCCGTTGAGCCCGACTCCCGCTTCAGGGCCGCGGCGCGCCGGGCCCCAGGGGCTGCCCGTAGGAGAACTCGACGCAGTTGCCGGCGGGATCGAGCAGCCCGCAATAGTAGCCCACCGGATAGGGCTCCCGCTTGGGAGGCCACAGCAGGCACCCCTCCGCGGCCCCGCGCGCCGCCACCGCGTCGACCTCCTCCACCGATCCCAGGGCAAAGCCCAGGTGGCTCAACGCCCGCTTTTCGGGCTCCCGCCGCACGCCGCCCGGCAACAGCACGAACACGAAGCGCCCCTCGTCCCCCGGACGCGCCATCCACACGATGCGCCCGCCGGAGCTCGAGGAGGGGCGCTCGTGGGTCACCACGAGCCCGCAGTAGCGCGTGTAGAAGGCGACGCACGCCTCCACGTCGGGCACGTGGAGGGCGAGGTGGGTCAGCACCGGGCTCACTCGGTGAGCTTACCAGCGAATTCGAACGCTGCAGGCGCGGCGAGCCGCGCCTCCCCGCGCAGCGGCAGCCCGGCAGCGGTATAGATGGCGTCCATCAGGACCGCGGTGGCGATCGCATCGTCGCCCCCCGTGAGCACTGGCGCGCCGGTGCGGACTCCCTCCACGAAGGCCTCGAGCTGGTGGCGGTAGGTGGTGCCGCCCGGGACACGCTCGCGACGTTCCCCCGCGGTCGTCGTCAGGACGAGCTCGTGCCCCGCGTGGGGAGCCACGGGGTTGTCCACGACGAGCACGCCCCCCTCCCCTTCGACGCGCAGGGTCGCCCGGAAGCTCCCCGCCGGGTCCATCGAGCAGGCCAGGGTCGCCTCGATGGGCCCCGGGAACTCCAACGTCGCGCGCATGGATCGATCGACGCCAGGCGAGTGCTCTTCCGCGGTCGCCGACACCACCACGCCTCGCCCTCCGGCCACGAACCGGAGCCACTGCACCGGGTAGCAACCGAGATCCATGAGGGCTCCTCCCCCGAGCTCGAGGCGCCAGCGGATGTCGTCGGGATCGTGAATCGGTGCGTCGAACACGGCGCTCATGCGGCGGATGCGCCCCAATACGCCGGAGCGCAGGTGCGCGCCGATCCGCGCCGCCAGGGGGTGATAGCGCCAGTGGTGCGCCTCCATGAGCACGAGCCCCGCGGCCTCCGCGCGCTCGACCAGCTCCCGCGTCTCCCCGGCGTTGCAGGACAAGGGCTTCTCGCACAGCACGTGTTTGCCCGCGTCGAGCGCCCGGGAGGTCCACTCGTGATGGTGGGAACACGGCAAGGCGATGTAAACCGCGTCCACCTCCGGCGAATCCACCAGGGCCGCGTAGTCGTCGAACACCCGCGGTATGCCGTGAACGCTGGCGAACGCCTCCGCGCGCCCGCGCTCCCGCGCCGCCAGGCCGACGACGTCCACGAGCCCCGAAGCAGGCTCGATGGCCGCCGCGGGCGCGATGCGCGCCGCTCCCAAAAGGCCCAAGCGAAGGGGGCTACCACCCCGTGCAGAAAGCGAATTCATCGAAGGATTTCCCGGTCTCCCTGGGGCGTCTGGGGTGAGGCTCAGCGCTCGCTGCTCGGTGAGCCCGCCCAGGTTTGGCTGGCGAAGGGACTGCGCCGCAGCTCCTCCGTCAAGTAGTCGATGAAGGCGCGGACCGCCGAGGGCATGAGGCGTCGGCTCGGATAGACGACGAACACGTTCGTCGCAGGCGGCCAGTGCTCTGGTAAGAGCTCCTGCAGGGCGCCGCTCTCCAGCTCCGCCACCACGGCCCGCTCCGGGAGCAGCCCGATGCCGAGATCCGCGAGCACCGCCTGCCGGACCCCATCGAGGCTGTTGACGGCGAAGCGCCCCCGCACCGGGATCCGCGCGATCTCTTTGCCCACTTGGAGCGGCCAGACCGCCCCCTCCGTGCTGGGCCCCAGCAGCACGCAGTCGTGCTCCCGGAGCTCCGCCACGCTCGTGGGCGCGCCCCGCCGCGCCACGTAGCCCGGGCTCACGACCAAACGCATCCCGCTGGAGGAGATCCGCTGGGCAACGAGCGACGGATCCACCACCGCCCCCGCCCGCAGCGCCAGATCGTACCCTTCGGCGAGCAAGTCGACGTGCCGGTTGGAGAGATCCAGATCGATTTCGACCCCCGGGTGGGCCTCGAGGAAGGCGAGGACGAGCCCGACGAGCCCCTTGAAATCGACCGGCGCCGTCATGCGCACCTTGCCCCGCGGCGTCGTGCTGCGCATGGTGAGCTCCTGCTCGGCGTCCTCCAGCTCCGCGAGGGACCGGGCCGCGCGCCGATAGAACGCCCGCCCCGCCTCCGTGAGGTGCAGCCGGCGCGTGGTCCGGTGGAGCAGACGCGCCCCCAACCGGTCTTCCAGGCGGGCCACCTTCCGGCTCAGGGAGGAGACGGGCGCGTGCAAGCGCCGGGCCGCTCCAGAGAAGCTCTGCTCCTCGACGACCCGAACGAACACCAGGACGTCGTTGAGATCCACCGCCACCGGGCCAGCATCGGGGATTGTTGCCCCGGGCGCAAGAATCGTCGGGAGCATGCGTCCATTCCCCAAGAATTTTCCTTGGGTTGGCTCCCCGGGTCGGCGGCGACTCTTCTGCCCGGTTGGTCGGTTCTCATGGTATAGGAGCCGGCCGCCTTCGGGCTCTCAGAAAGGTCGCCATGCTTCGTTTCGCCGCCGATTACCGGACGTTGCTCTGGATGTTCGTCTTCGCTCCAGGACTCGTCATCCTCCAATACGCCCGGCCGGACCTGCTCCCCTACCTCTCCTGGCTGAGCTTCTACTTCGCGATCGCGGCGGGCGTCATCGCCCACAACCACCTGCACTCGCCGACCTTCAAGAGCAAGGCCCTGAACGAGTTCTTCGGGAACTGGATCTCGGTCTTCTACGGGTACCCCACCTTCGCGTGGATCCCGACCCACAACCTGAATCATCACAAGTTCGTGAACAAGGCCGGCGACGCGACGATCACCTGGCGCTACACGAACAAGCACAACTTCCTGGTCGCGGCGACGTACTTCTTCGTCTCCTCCTACTTCCAGAAGGGGCCGATCGACGAGTTCATCGCGCGCGCCAAGGTCCGCAACCCGAGCCAGTACCGAAAGATCATCGGGCAGTACGTGATCGTGTTCGGATCCCATGCGCTGATGCTCGCCCTCGCCATCAGGTTGCACGGCATCGGCACTGGCTTCGCGGTGTGGGGGCTCACCATGGGCGCGCCGGCGCTGGTCTCCCTGTGGACGATCATGACGTTCAACTACGACCAGCACGTGCACACGGATCCGTGGTCGAAGCTAAACCACTCGCGGAACTTCGTGGGGAAGACCCTCAATTTCCTCCTGTTCAACAACGGCTACCACACGGCGCACCACGAGGTGGCGGGCCTGCACTGGAGCAAGCTCCCGGAGCTCCACGCCAAGCTCGCCCCGGAGATCCACCCGGATCTCCTCCAGAAGAGCTTGTGGCTCTACTGGTTCAAGAACTACGTGCTGGCGCCCTTCTTCCCCAGCCTCGGCACGACTCAGATCGGGCGTGCCCCCTTCGAGGCCCCCGACGGCAAGCCCGTCGATCTGGCCACCGCCGAAGTCGGCCTCGGCGACGCGGGCACCAACGCCGCCCGCGTGTGACGGGAAGCGATGTTCCGGGCCCGCTTCCGACGACGGGAGGGGAACGGACGCCGCTTCCTCCATCCTCCGCCGTGCTTCGGAGCGCTCGTCCTCGCCGGGCTGGCGCTCCCGTGCAACGCCCGGGCCCACGACGCGCCGGCGGAGGAGGTCTCCGAGGGACACGCGGCGCCCGACGACGAGGGGGCAGAGACCGAGATCGTCGTCACCGGGGAACGTCGACCGAGGGCCGCCTCCGCCATCGTCCGTGACCGTCGCTTGCTGGGCGCGGCGCCCCAGAGCACGGGGAGCGAGCTGCTCCGTACCGTCCCGGGGGTGTTCGTCTCGCAGCACGGCGGGCAGGGCAAGGCGCACCAGATCTTCTTCCGGGGTTTCGACGCCGTGCACGGCCAAGATCTGGAGATCTGGGTGGCCGGAGCCCCCGTGAACGAGATCGGCAACGTGCACGGGCAGGGCTACGCGGACCTCCACTTCTTGATGCCCGAGGTGGTGCGCCGCATCGAAGCTCTGCCTGGCACGTATGATCCGAGCCAGGGGGACTTTGCCGTCGCTGGCACGATGCGCTTCGCCCTGGGCTATGACGTCCCGGGCACCACGGTACGGGCGAGCCACGGCTCCTTCGACACACAGCGCCTGTTCCTCGCCTACCACCCCGAGGGCGCGTCACCGGAGACCTTCGGCGCGTTCGAGCTGTTCGACAGCGCCGGGTTCGGCGTCGGGCGGGCCGCCCAGCGCGCTTCGGCGATCGCCCAGCTCGTCCACCCCGTCGCCGACGATCTGCAGCTGCGCCTGATGGCGTCCAGCTACGCGGGGAGCTTCGGTGCCGCAGGGGTGCTCCGGCAGCGGGACGTGGACCGGGGCGTCCTCGATCGGTTCGATGCCTATCACGGCGGCCAGGGGGGCCGCTCGACTCGGACTCAGCTCGTCGCCAGCTTGCTCCACGACGACGGCGCGACGGAGCTCGAGCTCACCCCCTACGTGGTCCTGCGCACCCTGAGCCTCTCCTACGATTATACCGGATTCCTCGTGAATCCGGAGCTCGGTGACACGACGCGGCAGCACAACGACTCCGTCGCGGTGGGGACGCGCGCCCGCTATCGTCAGCGGGTCAAGGTCTTCCGGGCGGACGACGCCGTCGAGGTCGGCCTCGCGGCGCGCAACGACTGGATCGATCAGAGCCAGCGGTATCAGGATCACGGCGGCCGCCCCTTCGCCACGCTGATCGACGCGCGCCTGCGGACCAGCACCCTCGGCGCCTACGTCGACGCGGAGCTCCACCCGATCCGACGCCTGCTCGTGCGCGGCGGAGTGCGCGCGGACGTCGCTTCGTTCGCGGTCCACGATCGACTCGCTCCGACGCCCCATCGGGAGAGCCAGGGCGCGTTCCTCGGCGAAAAATTGGTCGCGGACTGGGCCATCACCCCGCACCTCCACGGGATTGCCAGCTGGGGACGCGGCTTTCGTACGCCCCAGGCACGCGGCGTGGCAGACGGGACTCGGATTCCGTTCACCGAGGTCCGCTCCGCGGAGCTGGGCTTGCGGTGGAAGGAGGGGCCCCAGGAGGCCAGCGTGGCCGCCTATGCCACGGATCTCACCGATGACGTGGTGTTCGACGAGCGGGTGGGCCGAAACGAGGCCGTGCCGGGGACTCGACGCCTGGGCGTCGCCGCCCATCTGGAGACGACCCTCGGCTGGTTCGCGTCGGGACTCGGCGCCACCTTGACTCGCGCGGCGTTCCGCGAGGCCGGAGGGCGCTTCGAGGCGGGGCAGCTCGTCCCGTACGTGCCGCAGCTGGTCGTCCGCGCGGACCTCGCTGCGCGCCCGATCCTCGGCACCTGGGCGGGGCGGACGGTGCGCGCCCATTTCGGGATCGGCATGCAGGGGCTGGTGCGCCGCCCCCTGCCCTACGGGGAGTTCGGGCGGGACGCCCTGGTCACGGATCTGCGGCTGGGAGTGCGCAGGGCGCAGCTCGAGCTCACGTTGGACGTGAGGAACCTCCTGGGGGTCTCCTGGAACGAGGGAGAGTTCGTCTACGCGTCCCACTTCGACTCCGGGGCGCCGACGTCGCTCATCCCGGCGCGCCACATCACGGCGGGCGAGCCGCGCAGCGCCCTCCTCTCCGCGGCCCTGTACTTCTGAGGCCGCCCTGCGCGCATCGACGCGCACCGCCCGCGCCGCGAACCGACTGCACGCAGCGACCCGCGCCGGGCCGAGCGACGACCGACCTGCACGCCTCCGTGACGGAGCCATCGCCGGAATCTTAACGGACCAGGACGCCCGCCGATCTCGGGTTTTGGCTTCGCCCATTCCTCGGGGCCCAATTCTCAGGGGGAAGGGGCGCTGCGCTCCGGTGCTCAAGTACCCACGTACGTTCACTGCGCCTGCGGCGCTCCCTCGCCAGAGGCG